>Ga0180438_10003954_pt1 | contig 21797 bp, 11 predicted proteins | sample SS_ome_12_FD_132455 | JGI IMG/M metagenome (GOLD analysis project Ga0180438, IMG submission 132455) | Hypersaline lake sediment archaeal communities from the Salton Sea, California, USA - SS_3_D_2 metaG | ecosystem: Environmental > Aquatic > Non-marine Saline and Alkaline > Hypersaline >...
CCCTGGCCATGATGGCCACGGTCGATCCCGGCCACGAGGTACTCATCCCCGATCCGGGATGGCCGAACTATGCTGGCCACGTGATGATGGCTGGCGCCCGGCCAGTGGGGGTACCGCTGAGGGAAAACCATGACTTTAAGATGCAGCTCGAGGATCTGGAAGCAAGGGTTACGGCCAGGACCCGGGCGCTGGTGGTAAATACCCCCCATAGCCCTACCGGCTCGATCCTCAATCGGCAAGAACTACAGAGAATTGCCTCTTTTGCCCTGCGCCACGACTTGATCGTCATCACCGACGAGGTCTATCAGGAACTGATTTATGATGGCCTAACCCACTCCAGCATCGCTACCCTACCAGACATGTGGGATAGAACTGTGACCATCACCAGCTTCTCCAAGAGTTACGCCATGACCGGCTGGCGCATCGGCTATGCCCTGGCTCAGAAAGAGATCGTAGGGGCCATGACCAGGCTCCAGGAATGCACGGCTTCTTGTCCTGCCTCCATCGCTCAAGCCGCTGCCTTGGCCGCCTTGCGCGGACCCCAGGACTGCGTGGCTCAGATGAGGGCGCAATACGACAAAAATCGTCAGGTCTTGGTAGAAGGGCTGAACGCGTTGCCAGGCGTAAGCTGTGTGATGCCCAGAGGGGCCTTCTATGCGTTTCCTTCCATCAAGGGGCTTGGGGGAGACTCCTGGCAGGTGGCGACACGGTTGCTCGAGAAGGTTCAGGTGGTGGCCGTCCCCGGTTCTGGTTTCGGGCAGCATGGCGAGGGCTATTTGCGCTTCTCGCTGGCCGCCTCCCGCGGGGAAATCGCCGAAGCTGTGGCCAGGCTGAGGCGCTTTGTCACCGCATAATAAGAGTGGGAAACAGATGGCCATAGACTCAGCGCGGATGATGTCGGAATTGGAAGAGCTGTCATGCATCGGCCGCACCGCCTCTGGCGGAGTCACCCGCCTGGGGCTGACTGCCGAAAATGCCGCAGCCAAGGAACTGGTAGCCCGTTGGATGGGCCAGGCAGGCTTGACCGTTAGATACGACGCTGCAGCGAATCTGATCGGGCGACTGGGCGGGGACGGGCCGGCCATCGTCCTGGCCTCCCATCTGGACTCGGTCATCGAGGGGGGACGGTTTGACGGGCCCATGGGCGTGGTCATAGCTTTGGAGGTAGCCCGGCTGCTGGCCGGCAAGCAAGGTGAGCTGGCTCGCCCGGTGGAGGTCATTGCGCTTAGCGATGAAGAAGGGGCCCGCTTCGGCACCGGGTTCTTTGGCAGCCGGGCCATGTTGGGGAAACTGCCCCCAGACGTCCTGGATCGTCAAGACAAGAATGGGCTAACCGTAGCCCAGGCGATGGACAAATTGGGCTACCCGCCCCACAAGATCGGACAAGCGGCCCGGGACCCAGGAGAGATCGCCGCCTATCTGGAAGTGCATGTCGAACAGGGGGCGGTCTTGGATCAGTTGGACTGCCCGGTAGGAGTGGTGACCGGGATCGCAGGACCGGCTCACCTCCAGGTCACGCTTCAAGGCCGGGCCGATCACGCCGGAGCCACTCCCATGAACCTGCGAAAGGACCCTCTGGTGGCTGCAGCGCAGGTGATCCTGACTGCGGAAAAGCTGGCGAAGGAGATCTCACCGACGGCCGTAGCCACTGTAGGCAAGGTATGGGTGGAGCCTGGCGCGGTTAACGTCATCCCCGGACTGGCCGGGTTCTCCCTCGACATCCGAGACGTCGAGAAAACGACGCGAGATGCGCTGGTACAGTCCATCTTGGCGATCCTGCAAGAGGTCTGCTCGGCCCGGCAGATCGAGTATGCCGTCGAAGAGCATCTCTGCGTGGACCCTGTGCCTCTATCCTCCCGTATGCAGGACACATTGGCCAGGGCGTGTGGCAAAGCAGGGGTTCCGATCCACAACATGCCCAGCGGTGCAGGCCACGACGCCATGGTCTTTGCCCCCCGAGTAGAGACCGGTATGCTCTTCGTGCGCAGCCGGGGAGGAGTGAGTCACAGCCCCGAGGAACGAACGGATGAAACCGACATCGCCATAGCCACGGAGGTGCTCTGGCGCGCCGTCATGGATTTGGCCCTCTAGAGCCCGTTCAGAATTCTGAGAACCCCTAATTCGCTCTAGCAATCAAGTCACCTTTTGGGAGGTATAAAATGTCTGTTCTTTCCAGGACCACCGCCGGTTCCCGAGTGCTGTTGATGGGCAATGAGGCCATCGCCAGGGGCGCCTTGGAAGCAGGAGTGCGATTCGCCGCTGGCTACCCAGGAACGCCGGCTTCAGAGATCATAGGAAGTCTGGCTGAGGTAGCAAAGGAGCGGGGTGTTTATGTAGAGTGGTCAGTGAACGAGAAGGTAGGCTCAGAAGCTGCGGCTGCTGCTTCCCTCGCTGGATTGCGGGGGTTGTCCGCCATGAAGAATGCTGGCCTGAGCGTAGCCCTGGACTTTCTGCTTCACCTCAGTTATTCGGGATTGGGCAATCAGTGTGGGGGTTTTGTAGTGGCGGTCTGTGACGATCCACAGGGCCATTCCAGCGGCGATGAAACGGACTCGCGATGGCTGGCGAAATGGGCCGATATCCCTCTTTTGGAGCCAGACAGCCCCCAAGAAGCCAAGGATATGACCACATGGGCGTTTCAGGTTTCCGAAGAATTCAAGAGCCCTTGTTTTCTGCGGAGCTATACCCGCCTCTCCCATGCGAGTGGCACCGTCACCTTGGGAGAGTTGCCTCAACCAGATACCAAAGCTCATTTTGATACCTCCCAAATTATCTCGCCTTACCTGGCCAAAGCGAAACATGCCGACCTGGAAGTACGATTAGACAAGGTCCGCGAACTGTTCGAGTCATCATCTTTTAACTGGTACCAGGGACCGGAGGGGCCAGAGCTTCTTATCGTGTGCAGTGGCAGCGCCAGCCGCTTTTCACTGGAGGCAGTGGAGCAATTAGGCCTGGAGAAGTCGGTGGGCATATTAAAGCTCGGAACGTTGTGGCCCTTCCCCAAGAAACTGGTCGCGCAGCACCTCGCCAAGACTGATAGAGTGCTGGTTGTGGAGGAGGTAGATCCCTTCATCGAGAGCCATGTCAAAGAGACGGCGTTCGACAGCGGTTCAGTACCGCAGACCCTCGAGATATATGGGAAAGGCTCTGGACATCTTCCTCTAGTGGGTGAAACAACGCCAGACGCAATCCTTGAAGCTTTATCAACGATCTTTAACCTGGCCTCCCCGGTGAGCGACCCATCGTACAGTGAAAAGATCCAGGAAGCAGAAGAGATGCTCATCCCCAGGGGCCTCACTTGGTGTGCCGGATGCCCTCATCGGGCCAGCTTCTGGGTGATGAGGGAAGCGACCAGACGGGACGGCAGGGATGGTTTCCTGGCTGGCGATATCGGCTGTTATACTCTGGATGTTTTCCCCGGTGGGGGAGGAAATCAACAGACCAAGGCGCTTCATGCCATGGGCTCCGGGATGGGTTTGGCGTCTGGATTCGGCAAGCTGGGACAGTTTGGCTTTACCCAGCCAACCATAGCGGTGTGCGGTGACTCGACTTTTTACCATGCCGCAATTCCGGCGCTGGTGAATGCCGTGTATAGCGGATCGAACATGATCATGGTGCTATTGGATAACAACTCTACAGCCATGACTGGCTTCCAGCCCCATCCGGGCACGGGATTCAATGCCACTGGCGACCCTGCTCCAGTGGTGGATGTAGAAAAGCTGTGTCAATCTCTGGGATGCAAAATAGTCGTCAGTGACCCTTTCGATATAGAAGGCAGTGCCAAGAAATTACGCCTGCTCATGAAGAAAGAAGACGGGGTGCGCATCCTGATCCTGCGTCGCGTTTGCGAGCTCATAAGAATGAGAGAAGAAAAAAAGCACCCCTATAAAGTGTGGGTTGATACTGAGAAATGTAGAGGGGAAAAGTGTGCCTTCTGTACCAGGATGTACAAATGTCCGGGTTTAGTCTGGGACAGAGAGGTGGGGAAAGCCCAGATATTGGAGGCAGTTTGCCCTGGCTGCGGAGTTTGTGTGGATATCTGCCCCTTTGGGGCTATCCACAGGGAGAAAACGCCATGACGACAATTTGTGAAGATCCGCTAAACTTGGTCATTGCCGGTGTTGGCGGTCAAGGAAATATCCTGCTCTCTCGCCTGGTAGGTCGGGCTTTGGTAAAGAAGGGCTATTTCGTTTCCATAGCCGAGACCTTTGGTGCCGCCCAAAGAGGGGGAGCGGTTATGAGCACCATCAGGATTTCCAAAAGAATGTCCCTTGGCCCCCTTATCCCCGAGGGAAAAGTACACATCATCTTGAGCCTGGAGCCCCTGGAAACCCTGAGAACCCTGATCAAATTCAAGAGCCCCACAGTAGTGGCCTTAACCAATGTCCAGCCCGTCCCTCCGCTGGGAGTCCTGGCTATGAAAGACGACTACCCCGATGACGATCGACTTCAGAATGCCATCCGGGAACTTTCTGAATCGGTCCTCTTTTTGAATGCTACCGATATGGGTCTGAAACTGGGGGCGCCTATTGTTGCCAACATCATCATGCTAGGCGCTCTGATTGCCAGCGATCTTCTTCCCTTGACAAGACAAGACATCGAGGACGAGATAAGGGAGGCCTTTGCGTCAGACAGAGCTCAGTTGAATATCAAGGCTCTCAGAAAGGGAGTAGAATCTATGGGTGGCTCCACAGTCACCGCTCTTCACTCATGACTTTTCTTCTCACCTGCCAACCACTCCTTGATCTGTGGCAGTTGGCGGACGTCTACCAGATCGGGCCCCAAGACGGGGATTGGGATTTCGGGGATCGGCTTCTTCTGATACCACCGGACCTGGCGCAGGTCCTGGCCCATCACTTTCTCGTGCAAGAGCATAATGCCCTGCAGCAGCGCCTCCGGGCGCGGGGGACACCCTGGCACGTACACATCCACCGGCAGGAACTGGTCTATGCCCGAGACGACGTTATAGCCCTCCTTGAAAGGGCCACCGCCGATGGCACAGGCCCCCATGGCGATCACGTATTTCGGCTCCGCCATCTGGTTGTACAGACGTACGATCTGCGGCAGCATTTTCTTGGTCACCGTGCCGGAGACCATCATCAGATCGGCGTGGCGCGGAGAGCCACGAGCGACTTCCATGCCAAAGCGGGACAGGTCAAAGCGGGGATCGCCTGCGGCAAACGACTCGAAGGCGCAGCAAGCCAGGCCAAACATGAGCGGCCACATAGAGCCCCGCCGTCCCCAGTTGTAGACGTAATTCAAGGTCGTGAGAAAAACGTTGTTCTTGAGTTCCTTTGGCAGGTTCTCTTCCCGGGTCACGTCTGCCTCCTGATACGCACCGTTTGGGACTGATGAATTTTAGACCGTCATCGATTGATCAATAATAGCACACATGGCACGGCAGCGCATTGGTCACGTGACCGATTTTTCGATTGGTCACGTGACCAATTTTCTCTTGGCGGCAAGTTCCCTCTGGCTCACGTCATCAAAACGGCGAACAAGAGGACATTTCGACACATTCACGATGACAGTTCAGAACCGTCCCTCAACAGGATTACCGTCGGGGTTGCCCAGCACTCCGCTATTCCCTCTTGTGCCGTCGAGGACAGGTTCTTCAATCCTGACTGCTGGATCTGGATACGCCCCTGACCAAGTAGATACTGTCAGACCGGGCGGCGTCAGGCCGTTCACCGCGTAAGGAGTCATGCGACATGGCCACTCTTCTGCAAAACACCCTCACCCATCTTCCCGACCTGGAAATTCACGCAGCGCAGGCTGAGGTCGTCACGTGGCAGGGGCGTCAGGCGCTGCGCCTGGAGAACGGTTTGGCCCTGATCCCCGGCCACCGGACGCCGGACGCCAGCATAGAGGTGCTGATCGGCACGGATGGCCCGGCCTACCCGGGTGTCGCTTTCCGCCTCGCGGACGTACTCAACTTTGAACTGGCCTACGCCTCACCTCACGTCAGTGGCGAGTGGGATGCGTTGCAGTACGACCCCGTCTTCCACGGATCGAATACCTGGCAGGTGTATCACGGCCCCAGCTACCAACGCGCGGCGCACGTGCCGGCCGAACGCTGGTTTCGGTTAAAGGTGGATTTCTGTGGCGACCGGGCCGCTGTGTCGGTCAATGGACAACCGCCACTGGCGGTAGACAGGCTGGCACGCCCGCCCGTGGCTGGGCTGTTTGGACTGTGGACCTATCGTCCGGCCTACTTTTCCGACCTGCGCGTCTCGACCTGTGATGGGCAGGACGTTCCACGCGGAGAGATGCCCAGCGCCGCCGAGGGCACTGTCGAGGCCTGGTTCGTGGAGGGTTACGGTGTCGTGACCTGCGAACCGAATGGTGCGACCAACCTGAACCGCTACCTGCCCATCTCGCTGGGCAACGTGCGTCTGACCCGATGTTTCGAGACGCCTGAGGCAGGGGCTGTGACGTTCGAGTTTGGCTTCAGCGATGCGCTCTCCCTGGAGCTGGACGGGCAGGTGATCTTTGCCGGGGAGAACACTTTTACAGGCTTTGCGGACCGCGCAGCCCGCGGGTACGTGGAGTGGGGGAGGGAATGCCTCCGGCAGGTGTTGCCGCCTGGCAAGCACTGCCTCGCCGCGGAACTGCGGGTGAGCGAGGCGTTCGGTTGGGGCTTGGCGCTCGCCGCCCACGGGGAGGGGCTGCGCTGGTTACCGGTGGAATTTGGATGTTGAATTTTGCCTCAATGTGTGATACAATGATAACATCGATCGAACCGTAAAACCGCCGCTGCCTCCGTCGCACTCGCCGTAACGTGAGGGAGAATAGCAAGCCTATAAGCGATCCATAGCCGGCCCCTATCCTGGAAGGAATCCCGATGGGTGGTCGGCTATTTGCATGAATTTGAGATGTCAAGGAGTTGAGGCATGGTGATCTGTCCCAGGTGCCAAGCCCGAAATTCCCCCGACCGCGCGGCTTGCAGCCAGTGTGGGGCCAAGCTCTTGCCCGGCCGGGGCATCTTCGAACGGATCGGGTACTTGATAGCCGGGTTCGTCGGGGCCGCGCTTTTCGTCGGCCTGGGGTGGCTCTTTGCGCGAATGGAGATAGCAGAGACACTCCCCCCCTGCTGTGCCTCACCGGCGTACCTGTGGCTTCTGTCCCTCCTCTTTCTGATCGGCGGCGTAAGGTGGGCCCTTGGTCGCACGCCAGAGTACGAAAAGTACGTCAAGAGGGCCCAGCGGCACGTCGAGCCTGTCCCGGAGCAGGCCCTCGCCGACCTGACCAGGGCCCTGGAGCTGGCCCCGGAAAAGGAGCAGGCCGACCTCCGCAAGCAGAGGGGCGAGCTTCTTTCAAAGCTGGGCCGCAAGGAAGAGGCGCTGGCCGACCTATCCGCCTATGCCGCCTCCCCCCACGCGCATAGAGGCGCTAAAGCCATCTCAAAGATAGTCGGCGTGGAGCTGGAAGGAGGAGCCGGCGCCCTCCTCACCGAGGGGACGATCAGGCCACTGCAGAGACAGTTGATGCAAGAAGGAGCCCTTGCAGCGGTTGGCTATTGCAAGCGCTGCAAAGACGCGGTCGAATTGGACGAAAATCGTCGTTGCTCCCGCTGCGGCGACCAGGTCAAAGAGGCAGAGTTCATCAAGCCTGAGGAAAGAGAGGCTAAACTGACAAAACTCCGCAAGGAGGCTGCCGCTCGCCGCAGGACAAAGCTGGTGTGGGTGATCGCCGGAGGCGCTGTCCTGCTGGCTTGCGCCCTGTGCGTGGGGATGGGCATTTGGACGTCCCAGTTGCAGAAAGGGCGCCAGACAGCGACGGCGATCGCAGGTGTCACCGGCGAGCCGGCAACCCTGGCGGGGACAGAGGGACCGATCCCCGCCGCCCTGACATCTGTGCCCTCTCCTTCTGTCTCTGCTCGGCCGGCGACGCCTGCGCCAACCACGCTCCCTACCTCCATCTCGCCGCCGGCTCCCTCACCAACCCACCTCCCCAGCCCCACTCCCCCGCCCGACGCCGTGGTCAACGTCGAAGCCCTGAACCTGCGGGCGGGTCCAGACACTGTCTATGACAAGGTCGGGCTGTTGCATAAGGGCGATGAGCTGGAGGCGGTGGCCCGCACGACGACCGGTGATTGGCTGGAGGTGACCGCCCCTGATGGCACCGCAGGGTGGGTTTTCTCTACTTATGTCGACCTCAACATCTCCTTGGAGGACATCCCCCTGGCGACCGAGGTCCCGCCCACCCCAACGCCGTCGGGACCCACACCTACCCCGCTTCCGGCAGCGGATGCGGAGATAGAACGGATCGCCCGGGGCGAACACGGCGAGCTCTCACAGCCGAGCGAAGCCGGCCCTGTGGCTGCTGGCGGTGAGGCGGAGGTCGCCATCGTCAACGACACCCCCTACGAGCTGACCATCTTCATTGGCACCCCCAACTCAGTCTCCATCACCATCGAAGCCTGCCCGGCGTGCAAGGTGTACAGGTTAGTCGGCCCCTTCTCTTGTCCCCAGGAAGGAAGGCCAAAGAAGACGGTGAGGCTCAAGCCCGGAACCTGCAAGGTGGCTGCCAAGGTCAGCGACCCGAGAGTCACTCCCTTTCTCGGCACGTGGGAGCTAAAAGGAGACACCAGTTACTTTAACTGCTTTTACATCGTAACCAGGTGACGACAATTCGAGAGGAGTTCTAACATGTCCATACACGCAGGTTTGATCAGTCTTGGGGGCTATTTGCCTGCCAAAAGAATTGCCAAAGATCAGAAAGGACGGTTGGTCTCTTTTCTAAAAAGGGAAACCTTGTTAGAACCAGAATACATCGATCAGATCCACGACACCAGCCACCTGCCCGGTAGCATCGAAACGAATGATGAAGGTTGGGCAAAACAACCCTGGTTTGAGACGTGGCTTGAAAACCTACCGCCAAAAAAACGTGATAATCCTTTTCAAGGCGCCAAAGAAAGAAGACGGGTGCCAATTGATCCCGTTTCACTCAGAGAGTCCATCGTTCCCCATCCTATGCTGCCTTCTGATGCCGAAACGATAGCCGGCGCTTTAGCCATAATCAATTCAGGTATCGCCAAAGACGAAATTGATCTGCTGTTAGCTCATTCGCAAGTACCGGATTTGCCTCTGCCGCCGAACGCCTCTTTGGTTCAACACAAATTGAAACTGAAACACGCAGGCGCCTACGGAGTTGATTCCTGTTGTTCCTCTTTTGTGACCATGGTGGAAATTGCCTGCGGCTTGATCAGAGCCGGGATCAAAAACACGATTCTGATTATCAGCAGTTTTATTGACTCGCATGTGATTGATCGGTCAGCTTACTTTAGCATAAACACAGGAGACGCCGCAGTAGGTGCTATTGTGACCAGAGTTGAAGAAGGCTATGGTTACATATCGTCGGCATCCACAAGTCATGGGGGTCGGCACGATGGGATCATTTTTCAACAGAGATCGCCCAGCCTTCTCAAAAAAACAGGGTTCGGCCCGGATTATGCACAGGAATTTACCACGTTTCATAATCCCCAAGCCTGTAAGGAAATTGCGGCCAATGCCCAGCAGGATATGGTCGAAGTGGTTCACAAAGTCCTGACCAAAGCCAATTTGGGGATCAGCGAGGTAGATTTCTTTGTGACTCACCAACCGGTGGCTTGGGCGGCGAATGCCTGGCGCGAAGCTCTAGGGATTCCTTCGAACAAGTTCTATGAATCGTTTGAAACGTACGGTAACATAGCCACATGCAGTGTCCCAACCAATCTGCTGGAGGCCATTGAAAGCAAATCGATTAAAGCAGGTGACCACATTTTAATGGCTTCTTCGGGCGCAGGTGAAAATCATATCGCCGTCTTGGAAAAATTATCATCCCGCCTCATCCAAAACAGTCACGCATCCCTGCTATAAGCTGCACAGTGGCGCTGGAACGGAGCACTTACGAAAGTAGGGATTGAACTTTGTCTCAATTTGTGATACAGAGACTACGGGCTAGTCAGTTTGCTGAGCCCTTCCCCGCCAGTCGGTAGCGACACAGGAACAGGAGACTCCTCCATCTCTGGGGGCCTGTAATCTAGCTCCTGATGGCGGAAATAGGTGTTGTACAACTCGGCGTAATGACCGCCCTGGGCCATCAATTCGTCGTGCGTGCCCTCTTCGATGATGCGCCCGTTCTCCATGACAACGATCCGGTCGGCGTGCTTGATGGTGGACAGTCGGTGGGCGATGACGATCGCCGTCCGATCGCGCATGACCGTCTCCAGACCCTCCTGAATCAGCGCCTCGGTAAAGGGATCTATGCTGGCCGTCGCCTCGTCCAGGACAAAGATGGCCGAGTCTTTGAGCAGCACGCGCGCCAGGGCGACCAACTGCCGTTGCCCTAAGGATAGACTGGCCCCGCGCTCGCCTACGTCCGTGTCCAGACCGTTCGGCAGGTCGGCCAGCCAGTCGCCGTGGCCGATGCCCATGGCTGCCTGGCGCACCTGCTCGTCGGTCGCCTCCGGCCGGCCATAGCAAATGTTTTCGCCCACCGTGCCAGAAAAGAGAAACGGCTCCTGCGGAACCAGCCCGATCTGCTTGCGATAGTGGCTCAGATCCAGGCGGCGGATGTCGCGGCCATCAATCAGCAGTTGCCCTTCCTGGAACTCGTAGAAACGGGCGATCAGCCGGGCGATGCTGCTCTTGCCTGCGCCCGTATGGCCGACCAGGGCCACCGTCTCCTTGAGGCGCACCTCGAGGCTAAAGTCGGGCAGCACAACCTCCTCGCCGGTGTAGGTGAAGCCCAGGTGACGGAATTCGATGTGGCCCTTGACCTCTTCCGGTTCGGAGGCCACCTGGACCACTTTCGGATCGGCGTCAATCAGCGCAAAGGCCCGTTCCGCGGCCGACAGCCCATCCTGAAACTGGCTCCAGAAAGAGGCCATGTTGATCAACGGCCACCAGTAAAAGCCCACGGCCTGCATGAAAAGGTACCACTCGCCGGGGCTCACTGTCCCGCCAAGCGTGGCCAACCCTCCGGCGTAGATCAGCATCGCCGCACCCAGACCGGAGGCAAAGCCCATGATAGGGAAAATGGTGCTGATCGTCAGTCCACGTCGCAGCCCAACGTGATACGCTTGCCGGTTGTTGGCGTCAAAGGTGTCATAGATAGCCTGCTCTTGGCGAAAACTCTTGGCCACGACAATGCCGCTGACCGACTCTTGGATCTGGGCGTTGATCTTGGCCGTCACCCGGCGGGCGTGCTGGGTCACTCTCCGTGCGACACGCCGAAAGCTGAGGGCGATGGCCACCGCCAAGGGGGTCATACCCAATAGCAAGACCGTTAGCCAGGCGTTGATGGTCAACAGCCAGATGGACAGGATGACGACCAGCAACACCTGGCTGAACAGGTTCAGGGTCAGGTCGACGACCGCGGAAAAGTCCTGCGTGTCGGACGTGACACGGCTGACGATTTTGCCGGAGGGGTGCTCGTCGTAAAAGGAGAGGTCATGCTGAATGGTGGCCTCAAAGACGTCCTCGCGGAGCCTGAGAACCACATTCCCTACCACCCGGGCGGAGATCATCTGCCGGACATAGTTAAAGATCCAGGCGGCTGCGCCGAGCAAAAGCACGCCCCCAGCCATGAGCAGCATCATCCGCGTCGAGGGGTCCTGTGCCAGCAGGTCAATGGCCTTGGCAATGAGAATTGGCCCGCCCGTCCCGGCGGCCGAGTCGAGCGCAAGCATGACGGCCACGAGCCCCATCTGCCGGGCGTACGGCCGAAAGTAGCCAACGATCCGGCCGAGCAGTTCCCTGTCGCTGTAATTGCGGTCGTACGTCTCGGTTTCGAGACCGTCCAGAATGAAACCCATAATGCTTCCTGGTTGGACAAGATGGCATCTTGTCTTACCCTGGTTGGACAAGATGGCATCTTGTCCAACGATATCTAATCATACCGCGCAAAGATGCGCCGATAGTCCGTGCAGCGTTCCATGAGCTCTTCGTGCCCCCCCTGATCCACCAGCCTGCCCCGGCGCAAGACGAGAATGCGATCGGCCCACCGGATCTGGCTGAGCCGGTGGGTGATGATAAACGTCGTCCGCTGACGGCTGATGCGCCGCATGGCCCGCTGAATCTGGTCTTCGGTGGCGCTGTCAATCGCGCTCGTGCTGTCGTCCAGGATCAGGATGCGCGGATCGGTGAGAAAGGCGCGGGCGATGGCAATGCGCTGCCGCTGTCCGCCAGACAACGTCACGCCGCGCTCGCCCACCTCGGTCAGGTAGCCGTCGCTGAAGCTGCTGATAAAACCATCTGCCTGGGCTTCCCGAGCCGCCTGCTCGATGGCTCTCTGATCGGCATCGGGGCAGCCAAAGGCAATGTTTTCACCCAGCGTGCGGGAAAAGAGAAACACGGCCTGCTCGATGGTCGAGATCTGCGAGCGGAGTGACTCCAGGTTCCAGTCGCGCACGTCCACGCCATCCACCAGCACCCGCCCGCTATCTACGTCAAAGATGCGGTTGATGAGCTGGGTGAGGGTGCTTTTGCCAGAGCCGGTCTGCCCTACGACGGCGATCGTCTCTCCTGGCCGGGCAGCAAAGCTGATCTTCTCCAGCACCGGCTGGCTATCGTAGCCAAAGCTAACGTTCTCAAAAATCACCTCTCCCCGGATCGGTCGAGCCACTCCCGCCTCGTTCTCGTCCACATCCGTCTCTGTGTTGATCACATCCAGGATCCGCTCGGCACTGGCGACACCCAACTGCACCAGGTCGAAGGAAAAGAGAGAGATAAACGTCGGAAAGCGAAGCGAACCCATCAACCCCATGAAGGTGATCACCTGGCCCAGCGTGATGCCACCTGCCCGCCAGAGCCACATGGCGTGCAAAAAGCCACCAGCCCAGGCCAGGGTGAACATCAACATCGGCAGATAGCGGGCCTGGATCTCTCCCTGCTGCACAAAGTAATCGCGGAACAGGCTGGCGTTGCGGGCAAATTTCTCCCACTCGTGCCGCTCCTGGGCGTTGGCTTTGACGATTTCAACCCCGGCGATCGCCTCTGCCAGCCCGGCGTTCATCGTCCCAAATTGCTCTCGCCGGGCCGTACTGACCGGTTTGAGACGGCGGTTGTAATCGGCCACGGTGATGACCAACAGGAGGACAAAGATAGAAGGAACGAGCAGCAACCTGAACTCGAACTGGCCGATCAGGACGATGGGGACGATGAGCGCCATCAACGAATCGATGATGAGCATCACGCCGGGGCTGAACATCATGTTGAGCATGCGCACGTCGTTGGTGGCGCGGGCCATGATGTCCCCGATCCGCTGCTGGCCGTGAAACGTCTGGCTCTTGCCCAGCAGGCTGACGTACAGCTCGTCGCGGGCGTCCCGTTCGATGCGCTGGGCCAGGAACTCGATGGCATAGTTGCGCAGCAACCCCGTCACACCTTGTCCTACCGCCGTGCCGACCACGCCCAGCGCGAGCATGAGCAACTCGGTCGTGAGCCAATCAGGGCTGGTAATGAGGTCAAATCCCTGGCCGATAAAGACCTGACGGTAGCTGTAGACGCCGTTGTTCAACACAGCCGCCAGGATGACAAGCAGCGGGAAAACCGGATAGCGCATCAAGTGCGAGACGATCCAGCGCACCGGGCCAGAGCGGTTATAGGGGTATTCGTTTTCCAGCCTGAATTCTTTCTTGGTCAACCCGTCACCTCAAATGGGGCGGCTGAGGGCACCCCGTGGCGCCCAGTATAGCACAAAAGGAAGCGAGGAGCAATATTGGCTAATGCCAAGTTGTCAGCACAGCCATCTGTGCTATACTATTCTCATGGTCGAGACACAGTCAGTGGCCCACCCCAGAAACAACGCCAGGCTGCGTCGCTACCTACCCGATCGCCTCTGGTCCCGCTGGCAAGATGACGACGCTTCGCCCGGCCTGGAGCATCTGCAAGCAGTTCTGCGCGCGGTGCTCACCTATCTGCCCCACCGTGTCGCCCAGGCGCGGCTGGCCGATCCAGCCGTGCCAGCCATCTCCGGTGCCTTTGACCAAGCGACCCTCCTCTTCGCTGACATCGCTGGCTTTACCGCCATGTCGGAACACCTGACCCAACTGGGCCGCGAGGGAGCCGAAGTGATCACTGGCATCGTCAACGACTACTTTGCGACCATGCTGGACATCATCGCCTTTCACGGCGGCGACCTGTTCAAGTTTGGGGGCGACGCGCTGCTCGTCTGCTTCAGCGGCGCTGATGGCGCCACGCGAGGCTGCCAAGCTGCCCTGGAGATGCAGAGAGCGATGAACCGCTTTGCCGTGATCGAAACCCCACAGGGCACTTTTAACCTGCGCATGACAGCAGGGCTAGGGACAGGAAGGCTCTTCCTGGCAAGCCTCGGCTCGCCCGAGCGGCTCGAGTTCGCCGTGATGGGGCCGGTCCTAAAACAAATGGCCCACGCCGAAGATCTGGCCGAGGCCAGTGAGGTCATCATTGACCAGGCCACCTACGAAACCGTCGGCGTGGGAATCACCACCGTAAAACGAACTCCTGGTTTCCACCACCTCACGGCGATGACCATGCCACCCCTTGCCAGCGCCACCAGACCGACTGACTCTCTATCCGACTACCCCACCGACGCCCACTGGTTGGTGGAACGTCTCGACGTTCTCACGTCCTATCTTCCACCGGGGATCCTGGAACGGATTATCGTCTCCCCTGGACGGAGGATGATCGAAGGTGAACATCGGCTGGCAACGGTGCTGTTTGCCAATTTCTACGGCATCAACGCGATCATCGAAGCGCTGGGACCCGATCGCGCAGACGAGATCACAACGGTCCTCAACCGCCACTTTACCACCATGAGAAGCGTGATCCGCAAGTACGGCGGCATCGTCAACAAAGTGGACAGCTACGCCGTGGGCTATCGCATCATGGCCCTCTTTGGCGCACCAATCGCCCACGAAGACGATCCCGCCCGCGCTGCCCACACGGCGATGGAGATGCAGGAGGCCATGGGAGCCTTTACCAGCCTGCCAACCAGCGTGGGGCGCTTCTCGCTCAAGCAGCGCATTGGCGTTAACACGGGTCACGTCTTTGCCGGCAATCTTGGCTCAACTCTGCGCCAGGAATACTCGGTGATGGGCGACGCGGTCAACCTAAGCTCTCGATTGATGGGCATCGCGGCCGAGGGTCAGGTGCTTATCAGTCAGTCCACGGCACGGCGCATAGAGGGACTCTTTGAATGGCATGAGCACGCGCCGGTGAAGGTCAAAGGCAAGCGTCAGCCCGTACGCAACTACCTGATCCGCCGGGGCACCGTCAGCCAGGTAGAGCAGGCCGTCGCCCGTAATGACTTTTTCGGACGCCAGGAGGAACTGGGGATAGCACGGGCGTTGGTGAGCGCAGCGCTGGCCGGCCACGGCGCTGTGCTCGACATATCTGGCGACCCCGGCGTGGGCAAGTCACGTCTGGTCGCCGAACTGAGCGCCCACGCCAGCGAGCAGGGGATGACGACCTTACGCGGGGCAGCGGTCTCCTACGACCGTAACCTCCCCTATCTGCCGTGGCTTGGCATCCTGCACGCGCTGTTGGGATTTCAAGACAGCAATGGTGAGAGCCAAGATCACCGCCGAAGCAAACTGACTGCCGGGCTGGCCGAAGCTGGCCTCTCTGACTGGACACCCATCGTCGGTAGGGTGCTGGGCATAGACATCGCCGAAACTTACCTCACGGCGTCGTTGGACGCCCAACTGCGCCAGCAGCGCTTCTTTGACGTCCTCCTTCAGTTGATCCAGCGATGGGCTGGCCACTCGCCGCTGTTACTGGTGCTCGACGACATGCAATGGGCCGACGCCATCTCCCTCGACCTGGTCGCCTATGTGGCCCGCAACGTGTCGGCCTCGCCGATCGTGTTCACTATCGTCCACCGTCCTGATCTGGACGCCCCTCCGTGGCGCACTGGCAAACGCTGCCACGCGCTGTACCTGGACGAAATGGACGATCAGACCAGCCTCGCCCTGGCCCGCTCAGCCCTGGGGGGCACAGAGCTGTCCCCATTGCTGCGCCGCCTGATCCTCGACCGTGCCCAAGGCAACCCGCTCTTTGTGGAGGAGATAGCGCGCGCCCTGAGTGAGTCGGGCGTCATCCAGCTGAAAGCCGGGGAGAACGGTGAACAGACCTGGATCATTCCCGACGACGCCTCAGGCGTAGAAGTGCCTGCCACGCTGACAGGCCTGATCATGAGCCGCATAGACCGGCTGGAGATGACCGACCGTCGCCTGCTCCAGGTAGCCGCCGTGATCGGCATCGCTTTTCGCTCATCCGTGCTGGCTCACGTCTACCCCTACGACGACTTGAATGGCACACTACAGAGCCGGCTGGTCAAACTGACCCAACTCGACCTGGCGTTGTTTTCACCACCTGACGAATACACCTTCAAATACACGCTCACCCAGGAGGTAGTCTACGAGAGCTTGCCCTTTGCCCGGCGACGCGAACTCCACGCCCGTCTGGGCGAGGACATTGAACGCAGACACGCCAACGACCTGGCCGAGCGTTACGGTATACTAGCCCGCCACTTTGAAAAGGGACACGTCTTTGACAAAGCCTTCGTCTACCTGGTCAAAGCTGGCCACAGAGCCCGTGACGAATTCGCCAACGAGGCCGCACTGGACAGCTATCGGCGCGCATTACACATCGCCAGCGAGCAGATCCCCCCGTCCTCCGACGTTCAGGCCCAGGTCCTCGACGTGCTGGAGGCAATGGGCGACGTCTACCTGCTGGTAAGCCGTTACACCCAGGCCATCGAACAGTTTCACCAAGCCATTGCCCATCCCCTCTGCTCCCCCCGGCACCACGGCGACCTGCTGCGCAAGATCGCCAAAGCCCATGAACTGCAAGGCCAGTACGACGAGACACTGCAATACCTGACCCAAGGCCGCCGGGTGCTGTCTTGGAACAAAGAGAACAAGCGCAGTGCCGAGATGGCACGCATCTGCAACCTATCCGGCTGGGTTCACGTGCGTCGCGGGGAGGTTGAACAGGCGATTGAGGAGTGCGAGCAAGGTCTGGCGATCCTGGCCGGACTGGCGCGCGACACGGGCCTCATGCGTGACGAGGCCGACCTGTACAATACCCTCGGTACCGTGTACGCTGATTTGCAGGGCAACTACTCGGAGGCAGCCAAGATGTACCAGCGCAGCACCGACCTGCGCCAGCAAGCCGGGGACCTTCCCGGCCTGGCCCGCTCTTACAATAACCTGGCCCGCACCGCCTGGGGTCAGGGCGATCTGGCAGGGGCGGGCGACTATCTCCAGCGCATGTTGGATATCAGCCAGCAAATTGGCAACAACTATTTTCTGGCATTTGGGTATAACAACCTGGGAGCGGTCTCGTACAAGAGCGGAGAAGTGGAGCAAGCTCTCGACTCTTACCACACCGCGCTTTCTTTGCGCCAGCGTATCGGCGATAGCTACGGCCTGGCTCAAACATGCAATAACATCGGCGAAGCCCTCGTCAGTCTGGAGCGACACGACGAGGCACGTCGCTATCTGGAACAGGCTGCGGCGGCGTTCGAAGCGATCCACAGCGAGGGCGAGTTGCCCGAGGTCTACTGCCTGCTGGCCAGGGTCGAACTGGCGCGGGACGATGCCGCCTCTGCCCTGGATTATGCCGGGCGCGCTCGGCGCATCGCCGCGACCGTAGGCAATTCTGAACTGCAAGGGATTGCTGAACGGGTCCTGGCCCGGGGGCAGGCGCAGGCAGGCGATGTAACGCGGGCCAGGCGGTCTCTGGAAGCCAGCATCACCTTACTGGGTCAGTCGGAAAATCAGATCGAACTGGCACGCAGCCATTTCGAGTTCGGCCTGCTGCTGATCGGGCAGGGCGGCCAGGAAAAGCAGGCCTGCGACCACTTTCAACAGGCCGCTGACCTGTTCACCGCCGCTGGCGCACAGAAGGAAGCTGCGCAGGCGAGCGCCGCTCTCATGAAACGCAAAACGTGATGCGTGACACGCATCACGTTTTACGACAATGCTTTAACCTGACTCCAAGTTCACGGCTGAATCACTCTGTACCTGCAGCCGATCTGCTCGAGGGCAGCTACTGAGAGTTCTTGAGCACGACGGGCAGATAGATCAGGCGCTGCTTCTCGGTCGCAAGCGTGCCGAACTTGGTAAAGTGGTCTATGTGGAGCGTGATCTCGTTGTTGTCCGTGTCCACCACGTAACTGTCGGCCAGGATCCAATGCCCGACCAGCGTCGAGTAGTAGACCGGGACCAACAAGTGCTCCGAGATGCCCTGCTTGGCCAGATCCGCGTCGGGTGGATAGGACAAGGTCATCGCTACGTTGTGGTTAAAGTGGGTGATCTCTTTCCCGTTCTGGTCAACGGCCCACATCTCGTAGCCAGCACCGATGATCTCTTGACCGGGTTCCGGCCGCAGTTCCTGGGTGGGAAAGATAAAGAGCGTCACCGTACCAGAGCCGACCAGCGCGCCGGCCGGGATGTTGAGTTCCACGCCGTCAGGCATGATGATGGTCTGCATCTGGCCCCCGTCAAAGCTGACGATGAACGGCTGGGGCAGCGGCCAGGGGCCACCCATCTCCAGGTCCTGGATCGCCTGGCCGCTGGGCGGTAGAACCGGTACTGTCTGCTCGGGACTCTCGTAAAAAACGCCGTTGTCCCAGTCTTCGTACACCGCGCCCACGTGCCACACCGTGTCGGAGACGACGCGCATGATGTAGGTAAAGGTATCGGTGCCCGGGACCACCAAAGCCTCGGTCTCGGCCCACTCGCCGGTATCGGCCCAGCCCCAGACGTAGGCCGGGTGAGTCAAGGTGAGGGCGATGCCAGGGGCAAAGGTCACCGTGCCCTGGATCTCGCCGTCCAACCGGCGGAAGCGCAGATCCTGGCCCGTTGCCGGACTGCCGGCCGAGACCATCGGGACGTCAATGGGCCGCGGGTTCAACCAGCCCCTCGCCGCCAGTTCGTCGCCGGGCAGCGCCGCGCCCACCACATAGCCCCCTTCTGGCACGAGCAACTCATAGTAACCGTTCCCGTCACTCTCAACAACGGTCTCAAAATGGCCGACAAAGGAGGACTCGCCCTCGGCAAAGACAAAGGCCTGTAACCCCGTGCCGTTGGGATCTAGCACCCGGCCACTGATTGAGGCGTTGATCGGTCGCACTTTAAAATCCACCGGGAAGGCAGTCCCGCCCGGCGGGACAGTCACCAGGGTCGGGGTCGGCACCGCCACGTAGCCGCTAGCCGGGTCCACCCAGGCGCGCAGGTGCCAGGTGCCAGCGACCACTCCCAGCTCGTACCACGCAGTGTCCGGGTCCACACCGACGCCGACCCAGTGGCCCTGCTCGTCCTCGCCAAAGATCTCGGCCCAGATCGGATCGGGGCTGGTTGGTGCTGAACCGGTCAGCACATCGATCAAGTGACCCTCGATCGTCGCATCCTTGTACTCCAGGGGCACCGCGATGGGCACATGCCCCGCCGGGGGGACCGGCACAGGACCGGTGGCGCCCGAGACGTAGGGCGCGTGAGGTGGCACGTTCAGGCCGACCCAATACGCCTCGTCGCCCGTGACCTTGAGTTCAAAGCTGCCATCCCACATGGGCGCGTCGGAGTAGAACACCGGGTCTCCTGCTGGCGGGACCAGCCGTTCGGCCCACGCCCAGCCGTCCAGCCCCCAGAGGTTTTTCTGGCTATCGGCGTCCACGGCGACCCCCTCGATGCGGGCGCTGCCATCGTTCAGCCGAAAGTTCGCACGCATCGTGCCACCAGGCAATACGCGCGTGAACTGCGGGGGGTCGCTAAACACGTAGGGCAACTCGGGTCCCGGCTGGGGCTCGACGAACCACTCGCCGCCAATGACCGGCATGTCGTAGAATCCGCCCGCGTCGGTCTCGGCCCAGCCCCGGCCGACCCACTCCGGCTGCCAGCCGACGACGGGCACGCCCCCCACGCCAGCGCCCATCTCGTTGCGCACCTGGCCCTGGATCCGAGCGTCCTTGAGCCACAGCTCGATGTCACCCACGTTCAGCGTCTGGTTGGGGCCGACAAAGACAGGCACCGGGGCTGGCCCTTGAAAGTCTAGGTGCTGAACGTGGACGACAAGCTCGTACCAGCCATCCGGTATAGGGATAGCGAAGCAGTAATCGGGTCCCAACCCAGTGTCGTTGCCGATGTCGTCGTTGCGTAACTCGACCACGATGTCCTGGTATGGCGGATCGCCAGGACACACACCACCACCGGGGCAGACGATCCGACCTTCCACCCAGGCGTTGGTGGGGATCACATTCAAGTCCACTGTCTCGGCCTGAGGCGTCGTGTCGTGATCAAAGACGACCCAGGCAGGTGGGCCGGGAAAGATCCACTCAGCCGGAGGGTTGGGCGGCTCCACCCCCAGGTGCCACTCGCCGCCGGTCAGGCTCAGAGTGAACGCGCCGGTCGGGTCCGTCGGCGCGCCGGCAAAACCCGATCCGTCGAGGCGCCAGGCGTGAACTTCCGCGTCGGCCACGCCAGCAGGTGGTGTCCCGATCTTGTAAACATGGCCGGTCACCGTCTTGTAGGCGTAGGGCAGCGTGAGCACGACGCTCGTCGATAGAGGGGGCGCAGGGACGACGATGGTGAAAGGCACACTGGATATAAGCCCCATGCCCTCGCCCCAGGGCGGACCGGCGTGGATCCAGTACACGTTGTCATCGAGGGGCAGACCGCGGAAGGAAAAGTGGCCCAGTTCGGCGCCGGTCTCTTCCCAGTGAGCGTCGTTCCACGTGACGACCCACGCACCGTCCACCGGATCGCCGTTGGGGTCGTTGACGACCCCTTCGACGTTGATCGGGGGGATGCACATCTCAAGGACCAGACCGGTGGCCGGCGGCACAACCGGGATCGGCGCCGACGGGACGTATTCGCTGCCGAAAGGCGGAAAGACCTCCAGGATGTAGGGCGTGCCGATCTCCATGCCGCCGAGCTTGAACTCGCCGGCGATGTTGGTCGTATCCCATACCTGAAAGGACCATTCTGCGTCGTCACTGTGGACGACGACCCGAGCTCCTTCGATCCGCTCCTCGGGGATCGCGTCGCAGTCCCGCACGTAGCCGCTGACGCGCACCTCGGTCAGGGACAAGCTAACTGGCGTCATCTGCCCGCTAAAGACCTCTACCTCAACCTCCAGCGAAGCAGCGTAGACGGAGCCCTCGGGAGGGTACGCGCGCAGAAAGTAGACGCCGGGCTGCAGGTTGGAGATGGAGAAGCCGCCGTCTGGTGCGGTGTCCGTACCCATCCACGGCTGGCCCTCCACGTCGTGGATGTCGATCCAGCCGCCCTCCACCGGCGTCGTGTCATCGGGTGCATAGAGAGTACCACTGATGCCACCAGGCGCCTCGGCAGCGTTGACCGAGATCGTCTGGGCCGCTGCCATCGTCACAGTCACCAGCATAAGGCCGGCCAGCAAGGCGACGGCCGGCCCTACGAACCGAAACAGAGAAAACCGTGAGAATTTCATTTTCGATCCTCCTTTACTGAACGTAAATCAGTGTTCACACGGTACTGGACGCGGTCTGCAGACCGCGCCCTCAGCGGGAACGGCCACATGGATACTTTCACTGGGACACAACGCTCATGATTGGTGTCCGCTCCAGCACGTCAAACCTGTCGTTGGTTCATTCTCACCTCCTCTCCGCGGACCCCTGCCCTCACCGAGGGACCGAATTTCACCCTCCTGGCCAGTGCCCCGCTGTGTCACAGTTAACGTCCGCTCCAGTGTAGATCTTGGCACCGATCTTCTTCGGCTGCATTTCAAACAAGTTGGTATTGTAGGTCGGAATGGCATTCCGACCATTCGACGGATTACCAATCCGTCCTA
>Ga0180438_10003955_pt1 | contig 21795 bp, 22 predicted proteins | sample SS_ome_12_FD_132455 | JGI IMG/M metagenome (GOLD analysis project Ga0180438, IMG submission 132455) | Hypersaline lake sediment archaeal communities from the Salton Sea, California, USA - SS_3_D_2 metaG | ecosystem: Environmental > Aquatic > Non-marine Saline and Alkaline > Hypersaline >...
GGAGTATGCTTCGCGATTGGGCAGAGCCCAGGGGATTCCTCCAGGATGATGAGAACCATCCCATTTTCGGATTCAACAATCCCAATCCCCAGCCGGACAGCAGGGAATACGGATACGAATTCTGGATAAAAGTCGGCACCGGCGTGGCATCCGAGGGAGAGATCGCAATCAAAGATTACCCCGGAGGACTCTATGCCGTGACGACGTGTAAACTGACAGATGATCCCAGCGGCCAGAATATCCTCGAGACTTGGAAAGCTCTCCTGAAGTGGGTCAAATCCAGCAAGTACAAATGGCGTCAGGTCCATGAGCTGGAGAAGGTCCATGACCCGCTGGCCTCGCAAAAAGAGATTGTGCTGGATCTCTATCTGCCAATCGAAGAAGAATAGCCCTTTCTAAAACTTGGCTGATAAGCCCGCGATAAACGAGACATCGTTTTTCTTGATGCCTTCTCCGACAGGCTTATTGTCGTACTTGTCCATCAGTGTCAGCTTGACCGACAATCCCTTTGTTATAGCTGAGGCAAGACTCACCTCGAACTGCAAAAAATAATGGCTCAATTCAGATATATCTGCATTGAGGTTAAGCGATTGGGATATTTCTGCGTTCGGGCTCACTTTCCAGGCGAATTCATTTCCCAATGAAATGCCCGTATAGTTGTCTGTTTCTTCGGAATCGTAATACTTGGTAAAGACTTGAGAGAGTCCGGCATTGCCCGACAGCTGGATATTATCCGAGGTTAGGATCTTATATCCTATTCCCAGGCCGGGAAGGAGCCTGTAGCTGTAGTTTTTAAACCGGTCCCTGAGCCCCTGAATCCCGTAATAGGAAAAAAATCTTTCCGAATGTTTCCATTGGATCTGGCTCTCAAAACCCATGGATTCGGCATTGGTAATATCTTTTTCTCTGCTCAAAAGAAAATACGCTTTATTGGTGCTGTCAATGGACCCTGAAATTGGGCCTGAGGCAGAAAAAGTGAAAGACAAATTGGTCGTTTCGGTGTTGCCACGGGCCAGGGCCAAGCCTACTGCCGCATCTCCTCCCCATTTTTGCCCTTCCTCTTCTTGGGCAACTGCTCCTGTTGTCAAGCAGGAGCTGATAACCAGGATGAATCCCAATATTTGCAAGCTTTTCATATGAGGCCTCCCTTTCATAATAAAGAATCCGTTACGATACGTAAATTTATAGGAACTGCATGTTGGCGACTTTCTTCCGGTCAGACGATCTCTAAATTTTTGAGCGCTTTACGACCAGAAATCCTACCAGAAACCCGATCAGGAGAAATCCGACCATCATCAGAATGCGGGACATGCTGATCGTCCAGAAAAAAATATGAAAGGTCACGATTCCTTGGTTCTGAAGCGCTATGATAAGAGCCAGAACCGTCAACACAAGAATGACGATGTATTTCGGTTTCATTCCTTCCCTCCTTATATTCCTCAGTAGAAGTAGTCCAGCCCTATCAGGGCGCTGAAAGAGCTCAGGTTGACTCTGAATGTGGTTGTCGGCGAATTGTCGATATAGATCGTCTCCGCATCGGCCGTTCGCCCGAGATAGAGGCCTTCGAAGAACAAGTGTAATCTTTCATTCAGCTTTATCGTGCTCCCGATCCCTCCATAAAATCCTATGCCGTTTTTTATTTCTTGTCTTCGAACCTTCGCTTCCTCAAGGTCTCCCCCCCCGCTGAGGCGAAGAGAGCTTAAAAACAGTCCTCCTCCTGCAAAAACGTAAGGAGAGAAAGTTTCGCTAATGGATAGGTTGTAATGAATAGAGGCAAGAAGGGGAGTCATAGTGAGCGTGCTGTCCAGAAATTTGCCCTCTTCCTTATCGACGCTGAGCCGGCTGTATTTCCATTCCAGAGAAATAGAAACATCGGAATCGAGAAAGAATACAGCACCAATTCCTGATCCGTATCCGGAATTCAAGCTATTTTTCGTGGGGAAAAAACCTGCGGCATTTATGAAAAAACCGAGCCGATGTCTTTGAGCGGAGGCGTTCGGTGCTAGCACTGCCAGAATTAAGCCCATGGCCATCAGTTTGAAATATTTTGACATTTCAGCCTCCTGGTTTTTATTGTAAAAAAAGGGAGATAAATTGTCTACACGGTAATAACGAGACAGTTAGAAAATGTTCCTTTTCTGTCGGATAATTCCATTCTTGAACTTGTTGGAAACTCCAAGCGCGAGCTTGTAGTTCGAGTATTCGTATTTTAAGCACGAGAGCGGGTCCTGGAGAGACTTGTGAATCCAGTTTTTTTCCTTCCAATTGTGTGTTTTGTCGAAATAATTGACAAATCTGTAATTATGGGAGATGCTAAAATCCAAAGGAGAGAGGAGAACAAGATGGTTTTTAAAAAAAATCGGATATCCGTGATATCAATTTTATTTTTTTTGGCAGTCATTCATTTGCCTTTATCGATGGATTTGAAGGGCCAGGAGAAGTCTAAAGAAATCGAAAAGATGGAGAATGCGATCGATGTTTTCAAAGAAATGGTGAATTTGCCCGAAAAAGGAATCCCTGAAGCCCTTCTGGACATGGCTGAGGCCATCGCGGTGATTCCTGGATTCTGGAAAGCGGCTTGGGTGATTGGCGGTCGCCATGGAAAAGGTGTGATTCTTGTCCGAAAAAGTGAGGGAGAGTGGAGCTATCCAGCATTCATCAGCATGACCGGGGGAAGTGTTGGCTTTCAGATCGGTGTCCAACGAGCAGATATCATTCTTGTTTTTAAAAACAAGAAAAGCGTGAACACCATTACCGGGGGGACGTTCACGCTGGGGGCAGATGCAGGAGTTGCTGCAGGTCCGGTGGGAAGAAAAGCCGAGGCGAGCACAGATATCAGATTCGAAGCAGAGATTTACTCCTACTCAAAAAGCAAAGGGCTCTTTGCGGGTATCTCTATCGAAGGGGCCTCTCTTTCCATCGACACGGATGCTAATGCCAAATTCTATCGGGATTTTGACCTGAGCGTTGAGGAAATTCTAGAAAAGAAATATATAAAAGCCCCTTCCATTGCTGATGAGATCAGGAAAGTTATTGCACGATACACCCAGAAAAGAAAAATATAGCCAACATATTATGCCGGATGGGATCGCGATGTCTTCGATATCAATCGATTTTTACAGGTTCCAGAATCTCCTCCAGCAGGAGGCGTTGAGATTCCCAGGATTCGTAAAGCTTTTTGATGTGTTGTTTCAGTTCCGCATAGTCCCTGTTCAACCCTGCAATATCCGTCCCGTCCCGATAGGTTTCGGGATTTGCCAGCCTGGTCTCTATTGCTTTGAGCCGGGACTCGGACTCCTCGATGTCCCTTTCGATTTTTATGATACTCTTTTGAAGGAGGTCTCGTTCACGGCTGACTTCTTGTCGAGCTTCAGCCTCTTTGCGTTTTTGTTCTTTTGTCCTCCAGCCGGGAATGACAGAAGCCTGCGGTGCGGTTTCTCCCGGTTGGGACTCAGTGGAGTCCAACTCCCGGTCGCGCTTCCACAGATAATAAGAGTAATTGCCATGGTACTCGTCCATGCGGCCATCCTTAAGCTCGATGACCCGGCTTACCAGCTTGTCCAGGAAGTAGCGGTCGTGAGAAATGAGCAGCAGGGTGCCGTCGTAATCGGCCAGGGCATCCTCCAGGGCTTCACGGGCCGTGATATCCAGGTGGGTGGTGGGTTCGTCCATGATCAGAAAATTGACGGGCGAAAGCAAGATCTTAGCAAGGGAGACCCGGGCTTTCTCTCCTCCTGAAAGGACCTTTATTTTTTTATCGATCTCATCATCACCGAATTGAAAGATTCCCAATGCCTGACGGATCTTGGAGATGAATCCCGTGGCCGCCGTGGAAGCCACCTCGTCGAAGACCGTGTTTTCGGGGTGCAGGGCCTGGATTTGGTGCTGGGCGTAGAAGCCTGCCTTCACCTGATTCCCGAGCTTTAAGCTTCCTTTCTGCGGCCTGAATTCTCCAGCGATCAGCCGTGTCAGGGTGGTCTTTCCTGCCCCGTTGATACCGACCATCGCGATTTTATTTCCCCGGGAGATGTGAAGGTTCAGGTCTTTCAACACCCAATCCTTCTGATAGCGGAAACTCATGTTTTCGACAGTCAGCACATCCTTGTAGCCAGGTGTTTCGACCCGGAGGCGAAAGTCCAGGCGCCTGGGGACAGGAGGGAGCTCGATCGTTTTCATCTTTTCCAGCATCTTGATCCGGCTCTGAACCTGGGCTGCCCTTCTTTTATCGCTCCGGTACTTATTGATGAAGCGGATGATGCGCTCCCTTTCTACGGCCTGTTCATCCCTTCTCTTTTCCAAAAGCCGGATCTTTTCCTTTTTTTGATTCTCGAAGAAGTGGTAATTCCCGCGGTATCGAGTGAGCTCACCCCGGTCAAGCTCGTAGATCTCATGGGCTAGGCGATCGATGAAAAACCGGTCGTGGGACACGATGACAACGCTTCCCTTGTAGTTCAGGAGATATTGCTCCAGCCATTCCATCGAGGGAATATCCAGGTGATTGGTCGGTTCGTCCAGGAGAAGCAGATCTGGATTTTGGAGCAGCAGCCGGGCTATATAAATCCGCATGCACCATCCACCGCTCAGTTCTGTGTAATCCGTGTGGAATCGCTCCTCTTCGAATCCTAGGCCCGAAAGGATTTTTTTGGCTGTGTCTTCAATGGTGTAGCCTCCCAGGTTTTGATATCGCTGTTCCAGGGGGCCGAGCTTTGTAAGGAGGGCTTCATCTTTGGGATTGGCCGCTAAGGCCGCATGAAGGGCATGGATCTTGTGCTCTAGCTCCTGGATCTCCGGAATCCCGGCCAGGGCGTTCTCCAGGACGCTCCCTTGTCCTTTCACGATTTCTTCCTGGGGAAGATAGCCGATGATGTAGTTTCGCGGTTTTGCAATGGTCCCTCCCTGGGGTTCGATCTCCCCGGTCAGGATGCGCAAGAGGGTGGTCTTGCCTGATCCGTTAGGCCCGACAAGGGCGAATCGCTTCTCGGGCTGGAGATTCCAGTTCACAAAGGATAAAAGATCCCGGTCCCCAATCGAATAATGGAGGTTTCGAACCTGAAGCATGATCTGTCCTCAACAGACAATCAATATACCATGGTCGTTCGCAGTAGTCTATTCAGGCTCAGGCGTTCGCTTCTGGAAGATGACTTTTTGGGCGTCAGAAGCCTATAATGCCATAAATCTGGAAACCGCCGAACTTGTTGCTCAACTTTCCTGAAAAATCAGATATTTCGCCGTCCAGCTTGGCCAGGTTATACTCGTAAGTAGCGCCGATGCCCAAAAATTTATAGAAGTAGTAGTTCAGGTTGATATCGAAGCTGGTCGAGGTGAACTTGAGATTATCCGATAGACCGTAATAAAAATACTCCGCTTTGCCGAAAAGGTACAGGTTCGGAATCAAAGCGTAGGAGAAGTGTACTCCCACGGCAGGAATGGGCGCCCAGACATCGTTTTCCTCGATAAGGGTCTCACCTGCTTCTTGCGCATCCATGCGGAGTTTAAAAAAGGCGATGCTGGCTCAGGCCCAAACCCCGAGATCGAGCTTGGGATTATGGATAAAGGAGAATTTCAGGTTGGTTCGAAGATAGGTGGGTTATATTTCGCATTTAAGGTCTGGTTGAGATCGAAGATTGTGACACCTATCTGGATGTCTCTATCGATCACGACCGTCTTGCTTCGGTTGATGGAATAAAACCCCAGATCCAGGCCCAGCCATGGGAATACTTTGATATCGACATCCCCGCGGACGACGAACGGAGAAGTATCCAGTTGGAGCACGTCCTCGAGATTGATTTCTGTTCCACGGCCTAAAGTTTCGGAATCTATACGAAGAGTCGTATCCAATGAAAGAAAGTAGGTCCCGAATCTCAAGTTGAAGGATGGCTTGCTTCTCCATTTTTGGGCATCCTTCGTAACTTCCTGATCCTTCTGGGCATGAAGGCTAGGCGCCAAGATCCAAATAAGAAACAAAAGCACAACAGAAAAAATTGGTTTTAAGGCTGAACACTTTTGCATTGACATGATTTTTTCCTTTATGAGATAGCCTCTTTTTTGCAGAACGCTTAAAATCATAGAGAAAAAACGGATACTTCGCAATTGGAATTTAGTCCCATATCCCGTTTTTGCAATTATAATTCCCTCTTGACAACATTCCTCAAAGAATGTTAATGTATTTCGTAAAAAGGCTAATAATAGCACTTATAAGAAATAGATAATGCAATATGTCCAGCTCCGGCACCATTTCAAAGATCACACCATATTCTCTCTCAATGATATCAGACAGCTCGAGCCGAATTTTCATCGGCGACGACTCAACGAATGGCAGGAAAAAGGCTATATCAAAAAAGTCGTCAAAGAGTATTACATTTTTTCTGATAAATTCATCGACGAGAATGTTCTTTTCGAGATAGCGAACAGGATTTACAAACCCTCATATATTTCGTTTGAGGCGGCGCTCTCCTTTTATCAGTTCATCCCCGAAAGTGTGTATGGAATAACGTCTGCCTCCACAAGAAGGACTTACGCTTTTCACACACCGCTTGGAAATTTTCGCTACCGTACCGTCAAGCCAGATCTTTTTTTCGGATATGAGATAAATACCCATAATGGCAGCGTCTATAAAATTGCAGGACCTGAAAAGGCTGTGCTTGATTTTCTTTACCTGAATCATCATTTAAAAGCTGATGCAGATTTCGAAAGCCTTCGCATGAACCACGAGATATTCTTTCAGGCAATTGATTTGAATAAATTGAATGCCTATTTGCAAAAATATTCTCAAAAGACCCTAGTCAGCCGTTTGAATCGGCTTATCCGGTTTTTATCTGATCAAAAGGAGAAAATCCATGCTTGATATCAAGCAGATCCAATCTTTCTATCCTGAGAATCTCCGTCCTTATAAAAGGAATTTATTAAGGGAATATTTGCAGTTTAAGATTCTTGAAACAATATATGATACAGGATTTGGTCAAAATCTCATCTTTATGGGAGGAACGGGGATTCATCTCGTTCATGGGAACACACGATTCTCAGAAGACTTGGATTTCGACAATCGCGGACTCCAAAGATCGGACTTTGACTCGTTGATTGCAACCGTAAAGGTGTCTCTGACCCGCATGGGATATAAAGTCGAGTGCCGGAATGTCTACCGAGGTGCTTTCCGATCATACTTCCAATTTTCCGATCTCCTTTTTGAGTTGAAACTCTCAGGGCATAAGCAAGAGAAACTGAACATTCAGATCGATACAGAATCGCAGGAATTTGAATACGATCCCGAAAATTTCATACTCAATAAATTTGATGTTTTTCAGAGGATCAGAGTGGTTCCCTCTGATATCTTGTTGGCACAAAAAATCTTTTGCATATTCTCACGTCCGAGAAGAATGGGCCGAGATTTTTTCGATAGCGTGTTTCTTTTGGGAAAAACAACACCGAATATGGACTACCTGCAGGAGAAAATGGGTATAAAGGACGGCAAAGAATTAAAAAGCCTTTTGATTAAAAGATGCAAAGATATCAATTTTGAAAAAATGGCAAAGGATATCGAACCGTTCCTTTATGATCCCCGCGAAACAAAAAAAGTTTCACATTTTTTAGAGTACATCCTGAGTGTGGATTTTTAAACTCTTTTTAAAGTTTTTCTACTCGATCCAGTTCTCAATTTTCAAGCGGGGGATACCCTGGAAATGACGGACGTTTCCGGAGACAAGAATAAATCCGTACTCGAGGGCGATGGAGGATAGCATGAGAACATCACAAGGGCCAAAATCCCCGGAAGTCCGTAGAGGAGAATTTTGCCGATTTTTTTCCACATAATATTTCTCCTTAAATTTATTTAGACTTATGAGTCTAAGATATTTCAATTCTCTTTCAGTGTTTTAGAGATGAAGGAGAAGGGTGTCTATTGGACTTTGGTCCAATATCAGAAAGCTTCTATGCCGAAGAAGAAAAGAGGCCGGAATTTGCCGTCGCCGAATGATCGATGGCGGTCGGCGATATAGCTCAATCCCGCGCCCCCGATGAGAGAAACTCGGGAGGAGATTTCATATCTCACATGGGCCCGTCCCATAAGGATATGCTGGTCAGGCATATCCGGATTGCTTCGGAAAATCGTTTTGTTGTCCATATACATGTATCCCACATCCGCGCCGATCGAAAACAGGTCCCGGCCCTGGTACAGGGTCATCCCGTAGTATCCGGCATAGGAGAGGGCAGACCCCTTACTTTTCAGGAAGTTCCAGTACCCGAGGGCAACGATCGAGTAGATCCTTCCGACCTCGAACTTGGCTCCCGAGTTGATGCCGCTGATGCTGCTTCCCCAACTGATCCACCGGATGTGCCCATCCCTTTTCGAAATGTTCGCAAACCCGACAGGCAGGCCGTACGTTTCGCCGTTCCAGTTGACTACGCCCAGTTGAAACCCGCGCATTTCAGCCGATACGTTGACGATACCGATTTGGGCCGCATGGGTGAGGTTGGGGGCAACGTTGAAGGTGCCGATTTGAGCGCCGGTGAGGTCATCCCCTACGACATTAAAAAGGACAGAGGCCTGCAATCCTTTGAATTGTTCTCCGACCACATTGAAAAGGCCTGCTGCCTGGAAGCCCACGCAGCTTTCTCCGACCACATTGAATCCACCGACAACCTGGGCTCCCTTGAATTCCTCTCCCACGACGTTGAACAGGCCGGAAGCCTGAAGACCGGTGAGGCGGTCCCCGGATATATTCGCCAATCCGGCAATCTGGAATCCCCTGCCTGCATTTCCCGTTATACTGGTCAGGCCGGAAATTTGAGCTCCCGTGAGCTCGTCTCCTGTGATACTTGCCAGGCCGCTGATCTGAAGGCCCGATGTGCGGTCACCTGAGATCCCCGCGAGCCCTGCGACCTGGATCCCCTGAAGTCCTTCCTCTAGGGCGGATGCGCCTATCGCCAGGTCAAGGCCCTGGACGGTTCCGATCCGTCCATAAAGAAGAGTGAAATTAATGTTTGCCGAATCGTGAAGAGTGCGGTTGATGGATACCGGGTACCACAGGGACAAATTGATAGGATAATGCCTGGATGAGTAAGTGGGTTTTTCCTCTGCTTCCTCTTCTTCCTGTGCAGACAACTGAAGGCTCAGGGCAAACAGGAGTGCCAAGGACAGGATGACGATGACGGCGATGTCTTTTAGGCGATGCATGCTATCCTCCCAGGTTACGGTCTTATTTTTATAGCGAACTTCTGGTGTCTTGTCTTCTATTTTTTATACGATATTCGCGTGCAAAAGGTTCCCTTACCTCCCAGGACCGTAAAGGACTTTTCCGGGCAGTTTTTCCGTGTGTTCGCCGTGGTCGATGACGGGTGTGCCGTTCACGAGAACATAGTCGATGCCGACCGGATATCGATGCGGGTCGATAAAAGTAGCCGTGTCGGCGATGGTTCCGGGATCGAATATAACGATATCGGCAAAATTCCCCCGCTTGAGAGAGCCTCGATCTTTCAACCCCATCTTGGCGGCCGGTTTGGACGTTATTTTCTTGATGGCTTCAGGGAGGGGCAGGAGTTTTCGTTCTCTCACGTAATATCCTAGAAAACGGGGAAAAGTGCCGTAGTTCCGCGGATGGGGCTTGCCTTCGCCCAACGGGCCATAGGGGGCGAGGGATGATCCGTCCGATCCCAGCATCACCAGGGGATGTGCGAGGACCATTTCTGTGGTCTCCTCGTTCATGCCGAATCCGATGTGGGAGACATTGGATTCTTCATCGATGATCAGATCGCACAGGAACTCATAGGGATCGGCATTTTTTGAGGCAGCGGCCTCTCCGATGCTTTTGCCTATCAGCCATTGGTTGTGTTTTTTGTCAAGATTGGAGATCACGATCTTATCCCAGCCGTATCCCGCGACTTTTTTCAGCGTCTCGGCCTTCATGGACTCCCGTATTTTTACATCTTTCAGTCTGAGGATGAGCTGTTCCAAACCGCCATCCAAAGCCCACTGGGGATAGAGGATAGTCAACCCTGTGCTGTAGGCGATGTAGGGGTAGCGGTCGGCTGTGACATCCAACCCCCTTGCTGATGCTCTTTCCACCAAGTCGATCATCAAGGGCAGTTTCCACCAGTTTGTTTTTCCGACAGCCTTGAAATGGGCGATCTGCAGGGGGAGGCCAGCTGTTTGAGCGATATGGATGGCTTCCCCCACGGCTTCGAGAGCGGCTTTGTCTTCGTTCCGGGTGTGTGTGGCATAGAATCCCCCGTATCTGGCAGCGATCCGGCAGAGTGCGATAATCTCATCGGTTCCGGCGAAACCTCCTGGCGTGTACTCCAGTCCCGTCGACAAGCCGAAGGCTCCCTGCTCCATGGCCTCTTCGACGAGGGATTTCATCTGTTCCATTTCTTCCGGGGTCGGTTCCCGATCGTCATCCCCCATCACATAGCTGCGGACCGTGCTTTGGCCAACTAATGTCGCGTGGTTTATTGCCGTGCCATTTCCCGCGATCGCTTCCTGAAAACCTTTCAAGTCCGTCCAATCGAAGGGGATGCCGGCCTCCTTTGCCAAACGCTTTTCATAATCCGGAATGGGCTGTTTCATCGGGAACGGAGACGACCCGCAGTTGCCTCCCAGTTCCGTGGTTACCCCCTGTCGTATTTTGCTTTCGGCTTTGCGGTTGATCAAAATTTCCACATCCGTGTGCGTGTGGATATCGATGAATCCAGGCGATACGATCCGCCCCGTTGCATCGATGACCTTTTTTCCCTGTGCCCCGCGAAGGTCCGCGATTCGTTCGATCCGTTCTCCCACGATCCCGATATCGGCCTTGTAGGTTGTGTTTTCGATGCCGTCGCACACAGACCCGTTTTTGATCAAAACGTCGAAGGCCTCGTCTGTTCTTCCCATCAGGAAACGAGACCCGTTCAGGCCAAGCAAAAGCCCGGCTCCCGCAGAAGACTTGATAAAATTCCGCCGACTGATCTGTTTTTTCATGACTCTCCCCTCAGGATATTTGCCCGGAATAATCCAGCTCCTTTATTTATAGCTGAATTTGTTAACATTGAATCTTGTCGAATATGATAATGGTGACCGATTAAAAACGGCTGAATAGTCTGATCTCCTCTATGTAAAAAGCTTTAACATCTTCCCACGAAAACGGGACCTTCATGTTCAGTTCTGGATCACTATCCGCATCGTCGAAATAAACCAGGCTTTTTAGGATATGAACGAAATTGTAGTTTGGCCTGCCGTATTTTTTTTCGAAATATGTGAAAAACTCTTTCAAAGACCAGTTGAATTTTTTCAATATGAAATAAAGATCGACAAAATCCCGTTTGCTTCCTCTTGCAGAGATGGCATCCACCTTCATGCATCCGATATCCATTAGGGAGGAGATCGTAATGTTCAGCAAGTCAACGGATTCTCCGATCAATGGGTAAGAGTAGTTGAAAAAACTGACTTTCGTCTGATTGAATCTGCCGATTAGAGTTTGGGAATCGGAATAATCCACAATAAAATGTCCCTTATTCCGAAGCGAATTTTGTATCGGGTAATTAATAAGATCTTGAGCTGAAAAGAAATCCAGGTCGTCGGATGTCCGATGCCCCAGGTGTAAAGCACAGGCCGTGCCTCCGGCAAGGTAAAAGTGTTTGATAAAATCTTGCTGGGAAAGAAGCCCCAAATTCTTTTTCGTCGATGTGTCTAAAATATTTTCATGCATCAGGCCGATTTTCCAGAAAGATTGACCAGTAGTTCTTGCTTTTTTTAGAGATACGCCTGCTTTTTTTGAGTATTTTTTTTATATCGGACAACGTGAAATTGGAAAAAAGCCAGCCGACAGCTTCGCTGTCTCCCAGTTCGAGTATTCTTTCGATGATAAAGAGTTTATTCTTTTCGATGTCTATTTTTGTTACATCTGTTTCCCAGAAAAACGGCTGGAGCTGTTTTGTAATAGTCTTCACTTTTTTAATTATAACACACTCAGGCGATTTGAGATATTCGAAGTGGGACGGTAAAATCTTTGGTTTGGAAAGAATGATCTATTAAGAATTGGGATCGAATCCTGCTCCCGCTTATTTAGCCTGCTGGCCAAGCCGGAATTCGAAGGATTGAATCAGGTATTTGCCGGTCGATTCGAAGGTCTGTTTCAATCCTGTATATTCTTTCTCCAGGGGATTTTCCACTCTCGACAGCACGTCCTCCGGAGAAGCGGCACTGACAAGGGCGGAAATTTGTCCCAGCGCAGGGACTTGTTTTGTACTCGGCAGAGCCAGGAAAATGATGCCGACCGCAACAGCCAGCACCGTTAGGGCGACAGCAAGGGAGGGGACGAGGGTGGGGCGTCGAAACGGAAATATTTGCCGGGAGGCCTTTCGGCTCGCCTCTGTCTCCCTTTCCGGGATTTCCGGAATGGAAGACATGATCTTCTCGTTCAAGGATTTATCGAATTTCTCGAGAATGGATCGTTTATCCTGGATCGACTGCGGTTTGAGCGATGTGCAGAGCTCGGCGTATTCCCGGCATGAATCACAGCGCTGCATGTGTGCATGCACTTTGCCGGATATCGTTTTTCCCGAATCTATAGCCTGGGATATCTTCCATTTATAAATCGAGCAAAACATGTTGCTTCTCCTCATCAGAAGAATGAAAATTTATGGGCTGCGGTAGAAGTCCCTGCAAGTTTTTTAGAAGCGTTCGGATGGTCCATTTTCTTTGCCAGATTCACCCGGGCTCTGTGCAGGAGAACCCGGACAGTGATCGGCTTTTTTTTCATGATTTCTGCCATTTCTCTGATCGGCATTTCTTCGGCGTAGTGCAGCCATAGGGCTTTGTACTGCTTGTTTCCCAACTTTCTGGCTAAATGCCAGATGTTTTGGGATTCTTCCTTTTTGATGACGATGTCCTGTGGGTCCGGAGGGTTTGGGGACGGATTGATCGTTGACTGCTTTTTTTTCTCAGCCCGGAACCGGCTGATGGATTGCCTTATGGCAATGGTATAAAGCCACGTCGAAAATTTCTGCTCGGGATTGAAGCGCCCGATATTCCGGAAAGCTTTGAGAAATGTTTCCTGGATAAGGTCTTCTACTTCCTGATCTGCATTGAACCGGGGACGGAGAAAATAGAACAAGCGGGAACTGTAACGGGAAACCAGTTCCTCAAAAGACGATCGGGAACCGGCGGCCACCTGAGAGGCCAGTTCTTCATCGGAGATATGTTCAGGAGGTGCGGATTGGCATGACATGGAAACATTCCCCATTCATTATAGTCCTTATTCGGACTGATTCATAGGGTTTCCGGCAGGAGATGAAAATCCGCGATAAAATGCAGAGCCGATAATCTTGTTTTTCCCAAAGCGATATCGAGCAACGCTCTAGCGGGATAGTTCATTTCCACGAAGACTTTTTTCCCCTTGGTCGCTATGACGATATCTTCGGGAACCTTGAATCCGGTTTTCATCTCTTCCAACTGCATGTTAGCCAGAGCAATCAGTCCCCTTATGACGTTTTCCATGTTCTGCGCATCTTCCAGGGTTTTCACCGTGAAATTCAGGCGGATGTTGAAATTTTCTTTGATTTCTGCGAGAGAAAACATGGCCGATTCGGTTTTTTTGATGATGAAAACTTTGGATTTTCCCTCTGCCAGGGATGAAATATTCCCGGCCATCGCTGTCATAAAAGCTTCCGAAGGGATCTCTTTGATATACTCGTTCATTGTTGAGCTGGTGACGTTCGCTTTTTTCCCGTCGATGACATCCAGCGTCAGTTTGATCGCCTGTTCACTCGGCCCTATCAGAACGAGATTTCCGTTGACGAAGGTCCCGTATTCATCATCATCCCAGTTGTGGATGGTGTGTTTCCCGTAAGGAATTTCGATGTGGGACTCTTCTTCTTCCAGAAGACCGAGAAGAAACTTTTGATTCAATTTTCCATGGAGGCACGCCACGATTTTCTCATCTCCGTTACCGAATCCGAATACGGTGAGGCCGTCGATATCTTCTTTAAGATCGATCTGGTATTTCTTTTTGAATCGAGAATGCTTTTTCCCTATACCCAGAACGTCTGTTTCATTCAGAAGTTCATTCCCAATTTGGGTGGAAGCGAATTTTTTCAGATCGAAGTGGATCACCCAGCTTGCCTCGGCAGGGATGATGGATTTTTGCAAGTTGACCGCCATAAGTTCACAACTGAAGAACATGATGAGTATGACAGTGACCATGATCAAGACAGCTTTTTTCATTTTTTTCTCCTTGTTTGTCCGATTTGTTCGTTCACCATTTTATACGCTGTAACAGGGATAACGTTACACGAGGTGCCAGACATTTAAACCAAATTTCCGTTCGTTCGTAATTGTATTTATAGATAAAAATATTGTTACGGAGGGATAAAACATGAATACAACGAAAAGACGGCAATTTTTAAAAGCCGGCCTTGCAGGCTCTGCAGGGCTTGTCGGATATTCCATAATGCCCGGTGCAGCTATCGCCCAGACCCAACCGGACCTTTTCACGACGTTCAAAACACGCCGTTCTGTCCGGAAATTCAAGCCGACACCTGTTCCGGACGAACACATCACCCAGATTCTGGAAGCAGCCCACTATGCCCCTTGTCCCAGAAACAGGCAGGCCTGGAAATTCGTTGTCATCAAGAGCCGGGAAATTTTGGACCAGATAAGAGAGGCATGCATAAAAAAGGCCGGGGAGAACAGCAGGCAGTACTTTACCGATTATTTGTCGGCCCCGGTATATGTGGTCGTGTTGGCCGAAACCCAGACAAGGAATCCCGCGAATGATGTGACTGCCGGCGCGCTGGCTGCGGAAAACCTCATGCTCGCTGCCCGCGCTCTGGGCTACGGTTCTGTTTTTTGCGTGAATTCTATCCCCGAAGATGTGACCAAAGAAATACTCGACATCCCCGACAATTTCCAGAGGGTCTGTATCACTCCGATCGGCACTCCGGATGAATGGCCGGAAGCGCCTCCAAAAAAAGATCTCAAAGAGGCTATCGTTATCGACAAATTTTAAACATCGCCCATTTATTTTTTCAGTTCGAAAGACGCTTTGGCCTTTTCCTCCCCGTTCACGATAATGGAGACCTGGTGAATGCCTGGATAGTGCTTCCGGGTCGTCTGTTCCTGGAATGACTGTTTCCGTGTGAGGGAATAAGAACCGACAGCATATTCGTTTTCCGTGATTTTGAACACTTTCTTCGAAAGCCGCCCCTTGCCTTTGACATAATAGACCGCATATTCCAAACGCACCCTGCTTTTTTTTGCGACGGTGAAGTCGAAGGAAAAAGTCAAAAAATCGCCTATGGTCAAGGTTTTTTTGTCTAGTCTCAAATTTTTCACGGTAACCAGCGAGGGATCGCCGTAGCCGAATATGGCCAGAGCTCGTGAGTTTCCGGCCTTGAGCAGGGTCCGGCAGGCATGTTTCACGATCTTATCCGTTTCTTCTGATTCCCCATACCAGTTTTCGCAAATTTTGAGAGCTAGATCTGGATTGTCCTTGGAGATATCGTTCAGGTTGTTGGCCACGCTCCGCCTGACATCTTCCGAAACATCGTTTTTCAGCTTTTCCAGGATGGGGATAATGAGGCTCGGGTCTTTTTTGAATTTTGGGAGGGCCATGGCCCAAGGGAGCCGGGGACGGCAGCCCTCGCTTGCCAGGCGCCGGACTTTGGGATTTTTGTCATCTGCCCAATCCGTCATGCAGGCCATCCCTTTTTCAGGATCTTTGGCGAGGAACGGGCGGATGGCCAGTTCCGAAGAATAATATTTTGTGAAATGACCCAGGGCGGGGAGGGACAGTTCCCACTCTTTCAGACCATAGGTGGCCACATAGTCGGGCAGTGCCATCGCTTCGAAGCCTTTCACATTCGGGGCCGTTTTTATCAGAATCTCCAGGGCTTCCATGTAGGATTCCGGCAGGGTGTCGTGCAGGCATCTTGTCGTGTGTCTCATCTTGTCCAGCAGTTCTTTCGTTTCGAAAGATTCATCGAACATGAGTTCGAGGAATCGCTTTTTGTCGAAGGGGGGGTAGTGTTTTTTGATCGCATCAGCAAAGCCCTTAATGGAATCTTCAGTGAAAAACATATCTTTTAAACGTTCGGCCATGTCCCTTTCCTCCCGAAACATAATAAGTCATTTCTGTCGCGACTTCAATGGAAATGGGGAATCCCTTTTCAAGAAGAAATCTGTCTGCTTCTATTGAATTCCCCTATCGATTCATATAGAATATGATTTACTCAAATTCCTTAATTTCAGAGGTTTTTTGATAAGATAGGGTGCCATAGTGCAGGTATTCGCCTATCGATATTTCGAGAGAATTCATATTTTTCATACCAGGAACGATTACATGTCGGGAGCAGGGAATAATGGAAAAAAAGAATAAACCTTTCATTCAAGTGTACTGTCCAGAATGCCAGGAAATGATAAGCCCTGGAGAATGGACGGCATGTCCCTATTTCGAAGGAGAAAAACTGGACATATCGGATACGGAAGATGCGATGAAACAAATATTCCGCTGTCATGTCCAGTGCGATTGCAAGATCGAATACTCCTATTACGAGGGAGACGAACTGGTCACCAAAGTGGAAGAAGCCATCGAAGACCCAGAGAGTCTGCGGCGCATTCTATCCTTGGTCGCCAAAAAGAAGGACAAAGAGGAGGATCGAAAACGGAAAAAGGTTCTTCTAGTGGATGATGACAGAGATTTTCTGGAAATGCACACGGCCGTGCTGGAACACCGGGGTTATGATGTGATCACAGCCAGGAATGCGAACGAGTGCATGGCAAAACTGGAAAAGGTGAAACCCGACATCGTTATTCTCGATGTCATGATGGAGCAGTTCGATTCCGGGTTCAAAGCCAGCGAAAAGATCAAAAAGATACACAAGGATCTGCCTGTGATGCTTCTGACGTCAATAGGAGCGCAGACGAACCTGGATTTTTCTTCCAGCGAAGACGTCCTCAAAGTCAGCGGAGCGGATATTCTTCTGGATAAGCCTGTTAGCCCCAAAGTCCTGATCGATGAAATAGAGCGCCTGACAAGCTAAAAGGCGGTTAATCCCTTAGTCTTATGGAATTGTTAAATATCTCAAGGCAGAAGTGCCGGTTGTGCGGCCGGTGTGTTCGGGACTGCCCCACCAATGCTTTGAAAGTCGAAAAGAGGAAGGTCGTCCTGATCGAGAGCCGCTGTATCCTGTGCGGGTCCTGTTACAAATTCTGTCCGCATGGAGCGATCCAAACCAAAACAGGGGTGAATAAAGTCCTGAAAGGATTGGAACGTGGGGAGAAGATCGTCGCCTGCCTCGATCCGACATTCCCTGCGGTTTTGGATGTGGGAACGCCCGGCCAGCTGGTAACGGCCTTGAAGAAACTGGGATTTCAGGAGGTCTGGGAATCGGCTTTGGGAGGAGATCTGATCAGCCGCGCGTACCGGAAGCGGCTCTGGGGGGATAGGGAAAAAACTCATGTCTCTTCCTTTTGTCCTTCGGTCGTGCTTTATATCGAAAAATTCGTCCCCCAGTTGGTCGATCAGCTGGTGCCCGTGGTGTCTCCGATGATGGCGACCGGAATGGCCATAAAAAAACTCAGAGGAGAAGACACCCGAGTCGTTTTTATCGGCTCCTGCATCTCCCGGATCTATGAGCGACATAACCCCCAGTTGAAGCGGATCGTGGATTGTGTGCTGACCTACCACGATATCAGAGATATCCTCGACAAAAAGGGGATCGATCGTGAGGCTCAGGAAGAATCCGGATTCGACGGGCCGCAGCCGGGCCTGGGAAGATTGCTCAGCATTGCCGGCGGAATGTCCAAATGTGCCGGGTTCGAACAGGACCTGGTGAACCTGGATACTGTGGTGGCATCCGGCCCGAAGGGAGCGATCCGGGCTATCCAGCAGTTGCGGGAGGGGGCTTTCCGGTCCAAATTCCTGGATGTGCTTTTCTGCCAGGGATGCATCGACGGCCCCATCGTCGATCAAAATATCTCCGGTCCCAGCCGGAAGCAAATCGTCGTGGATTTTTTCGAGTCTCAGAGCGAACCTGTCTGGGAATCGAATAAAAACGTTGCTGCCGAGCTGAAACATCTCGATCTCTCGCGGAGCTTTTCCGTTAAAGATGCGTCTATGCCGGAGCCCGACGAAAAGGAGATCCAGGCCGTTTTATCCAAGCTGGGAAAAACATACCCCAACCGGAATTTGGACTGCGGGGCATGCGGTTTCAGCACCTGCCGCCAGAAGGCGATCGCTGTGGTACAGGGTTTGGCAGAACTGGAAATGTGCATGCACCATCTCCTCGCGCAGTCACGGCGGTTGTATTCCCGGCTGGATAAATCCCATCAGGAACTTAAAATTTCTCATGACGAATTGGAGCAGGCCCAGAGGCAGCTAATCCAGTCGGAAAAGCTGGCCTCCATCGGTCAATTGGCAGCCGGAGTCGCTCATGAGCTGAACAATCCCCTGGGAACGATCACGCTTTTCAGCAGCATGCTCAAAAAAGATCTGGCCCACAATGAAAAATGGGACAAGGATATCACCCTTATCATACAAGAGGCGGAAAGGGCTGCCAAGATCGTCAAGGACCTGTTGAGTTTTTCCAGAGAAACCAAACTGAAACCTGGGCTCGTGAATATCAACAGCATTATCGAAGAGGCCGTATCCCTTCTGATCAAACGGTCGCTTTTCCGGAATATCCGTGTGAAACAAGAGCTGGCCCCTTCTGTCCCGACCACATTCGCGGATCCTGATCTTCTCAAACAGGTCTTTATCAACATCGTCCTCAATGGAGCTCAAGCCATGGAAGGAAACGGCGATCTCACCGTAAGGAGCCGATTCGTAAACAAAAAAAATGAGATCCAGATCGCAATCGAAGACACGGGCTCAGGGATAGAGGAGAAACATCTCGCCCGCCTTTTCGATCCCTTTTTCACGACAAAAGAAAAAGGGACAGGGCTCGGACTGGCCCTGGTCTACGGGATCGTATCCAAGCACAAGGGGAGGATCGATGTGAAAAGCGAGAAGGGAAAAGGAGCGACATTTTTCATAAATATGCCTGTTCTGGACAGAGATGAATGGGAAAAAGGGGAGAAAAAGCTCGTGGATTTAAAAAAAGTGCAGACAGGAGGGGAGTATGAAACCCAAAGGAAAAATCTTATTGGTGGATGATGACCCGGATTTTCTTGAAATGCACAAGGCTGTGCTGGTGAATCATGGCTATGAGGTAATGACCGCCACAAGTGCGAAAGAAGGGTTGGAGAAAGTGAGATCCGAAATGCCCCATCTGATCGTGCTGGACTTGATGATGGAGAAACACGATGCGGGGTTTTCCTTCAGCAAACAGATTAAAAGCGATCCCTTGTTCAAAAGCATCCCTATCCTGATGGTGACGGCCGTGGCCGATGCCACCGGATACAAATTTTCATTGGAAAAAGACGGCTACTGGATGAAAACCGATGAATTTCTCGATAAACCCGTCCAACCGTCTGTTCTCCTGAGCAAAGTCGAAAAATTACTGGAACGAAAAGAGGAATAAATTGAATACGAAAGCGAACGTCCTTGTCGTGGATGATGAAATGGGAATCCGGGAGGGTTGCAAGCGAGTCCTTACGGAAGATGGCTACGAGGTCGATGATGCCGCAGACGGCCAGGCCGGGCTCCAAAAGGTGATGCTGAATGACTATGACCTCATCCTGGTGGACTTGATGATGCCGGGAATAGGGGGAATGGACCTCATAAAAAAAATCCATAACATGGACCCTGAGATCATCACGGTCGTGATCACGGGAAACGCGACGATCGAAACAGCGGTCGAGGCCACAAAGCTCGGCGCGTATGATTATCTTCCAAAGCCCTTTTCTCCCGAAGCGCTTTCAGCCGTTGTCAAGCGGGGAATGGAAAAGAGAACCCTCACCCGCGAAGCGAAAAAACTCTACGCCGAGAGGTCCCAGAGACTTCTGGAGCTTGTGAATGAAAGAAGCCGGCTGCGAACCATTGTCGGCTGCATGGCCGATGGCGTTTTGGTGGCCAATATGGAAGGGAGGCTTGTTCTCTGGAATGCCTCCAGTGTCAAGATGCTCAAGTCCAAGGGGTTCGATATCGCCGGAGAACCTTTAGAGTATTACATATCGAATGAACAGCTTATCACCGCTATAAAGGAAGTCTTGAATTCCAAGGATAAGGATTTTTCGATGATAAGCCGTGAGATCCCTGTCCAGGACCAAAAGGTCATCTTGATGGCCAATATCGCGCCCGTGAGGGATGAGGATGGAAAAATCCTGGGTGCGGTGACGGTGCTGCGGGACATCACTGCCTTCAAAGAGATCGACAAGATCAAGTCGCAGTTCGTCTCGATGGTCGCACACGAACTGAGGGCCCCATTGGCCGCGATCAAGGGTTGGCTGGAAGTGATTCTTTCGGGCGAAGCCGGGGGGGATAGGGAGCAAAATATGAAATGGCTCCAGCGGGCCATGGATCGTTCCGATTCGCTGTTGGCGCTGGTCAATGACCTTCTTGTGATCAACCGGATGGAAGCCGGCAAGATCGCCCAAAAAATGGAACCGGTTAAAATCAACGATGTCATAAATAAGATCATAGAGTTTTTGAAACCGGAGGCTGAAATACAGAAAGTGTCCATCGAGGCCTCCTTCCCTGAGGATATTCCCGCGGTCCAGGCCGATGTAAGGGACATGGAAAAGCTTTTTACCAATCTGATAAACAATGCGGTCAAGTACAACCGCGAGAATGGGTCTGTCACCATCGAAGGGGAGGTCGAGGGCGGCTTTGTGCGTTATGATGTCAAGGATACGGGGATCGGAATTGCTAAAGATCAGATCTCACATATCTTCGACGATTTTTACCGGGCGGATGACGAGAGGACCAAAAAGATCTCCGGAACTGGCCTTGGCCTGACGATCGCAAAAAAGATCGTGAGTTCTCATTTCGGGCGTATCGAAGTGAATAGCGAACCGGAAAAGGGAAGTGTTTTTTCCGTATACCTTCCCATCGAGCATCGAAAGCATTGAAAGGTGAAAAGGATGAGTTCCAACGAAAAACACAAGCTGAACGAAATAGTCCATAAAGAGAGCATTGCCCCAGCCATCACGCTTTTTAAAATTCACACGCCTGTCGTCGCCGATGCCGTCAAGGCGGGTCAATTCGTGGTCGTGAGAACGGATGACTATGCCGAGAGAGTTCCCCTCACAGTGGCGGATAAAGATCTGAAGGATAAGACCATTACGCTGATCGTTCAGGTTGTAGGGACGGCCACGCGAAAAATGGATTCCCTGGGTATCGGGGATGCTTTTCTCGATGTCGTCGGGCCTTTGGGAGAGCCGACGGAAATCGGAAAAGTAGGAACCGTGGTGTGTATCGGAGGAGGCGTCGGTGTCGCTCCGGTTTATCCGATCACCCGGGCTTTCAAAGAGGCAGGGAACCGTATCGTGTCGATCATCGGTGCGCGAACCAAGGAAATGCTTATCCTGGAAAAGGAGATGGGAGCCGCAAGCGATGAGCTGTTTATCGCTACGGACGACGGTTCGGAGGGGCATCATGGTTTCGTGACGGATATTCTCAAGAGGCTTTTGGCCGATGGCATGAAGATCGATGAGGTCGTAGCGATAGGGCCGGGGATCATGATGAAAGCCGTGTCCGATATCACCAGGGAGGCGGGGATCAAGACCATCGTGAGCCTCAACTCCTTGATGGTGGATGGGACCGGGATGTGTGGCGGGTGCCGGATCACGGTAGGAGGAGAAACCAAATTCGTTTGCGTGGACGGACCTGAATTCGACGGCCATCAGGTCGATTTTAACGAGCTCATGCAGCGTTCGGAGATGTA
>Ga0180438_10003958_pt1 | contig 21789 bp, 20 predicted proteins | sample SS_ome_12_FD_132455 | JGI IMG/M metagenome (GOLD analysis project Ga0180438, IMG submission 132455) | Hypersaline lake sediment archaeal communities from the Salton Sea, California, USA - SS_3_D_2 metaG | ecosystem: Environmental > Aquatic > Non-marine Saline and Alkaline > Hypersaline >...
CCCTGAGCTTCACCCATTGCGTTATCCTTCCGTGTCAAAGGGTTTGGTGTTCATACCCCTATAGACGCAGGAAATCACGCAATGGTTTCACCTGAATTGTAACGGGTTGGTGAATAATTCGGGATGATGACTTGACGAATATGTAAGGCGGGTCGCGGCCGTTGGCCATGAGCTGTGGGCCATGGGCCATGCCCGATTAGCCGTCGTCGGAACGACGACGGACCAGGGCGGCGCGGCCGCCGTTGTCCCAATCGCTCTTTTGGTAGAGGGGTTGGACGTGGGAGTTCTGGTGGCGTGTGTCGCCTCGCTCGCCTGCCTCGTCCCGCGGCGTCCGCCGCGGGCTATTTCGAAGCTCGAACCTCGAAAACCCGAACCGATGTCGCAAGACACCTACGACAACCCGCTAATTTCCCGCTACGCCACCCGTGAGATGGCTGTGCTCTTTGGCCAGCGGACGCGGATTGGCGCCTGGCGGCGGCTTTGGTTGTGGCTGGCCGAGGCGGAGCAAGAGCTTGGGCTGGATATTTCCGACGAGCAGATTGCGGAGATGCGCGAGCATCTCGACGACATCGACTTCGAGGCTGCGGCGAAGTACGAAAGGGAACTCCGTCACGACGTGATGGCCCACGTGCATGCCCTGGGCGATGTCGCCCCAAAGGCCCGACCCATCATCCATCTCGGCGCCACAAGCTGCTACGTCACCGACAACGGCGACTTGATGGTCCTGCGGGATGCGCTGGATCTTATCGCCCGGCGGCTGGCGGCGGTGATTCTCGCCCTGGCCGACTTCGCCGAGAAACACCGCGATCTGCCGTGCCTCGGTTACACGCACTTCCAACCGGCCCAGCCGACAACCGTCGGCAAACGGGCGACGCTTTGGGCGTACGATCTCGTTTTGGACCTGGAAGAAGTCGAGACGCGGCGGGAGCGGCTCAAAGCCCGCAGCGCCAAGGGAACCACCGGCACGCAGGCGAGTTTTTTGCAGTTGTTTGACGGAGACCATGAAAAGGTCCGCACGCTCGAACGACGCATTGCGCAGAAGATGGGCTTCGACGGCGTCTACGCGGTCACCGGGCAAACCTACCCGCGCAAGGTGGACGTGATGATTTTGGACGCCCTCTCGGGCGTCGCGCAAAGCTGCCACAAGGCCGCCACCGATATCCGCTTGCTCGCCCACCGCAAGGAAATGGAAGAGCCTTTCGAGGAGTCGCAAATCGGCTCCTCCGCCATGCCCTACAAACGCAACCCGATGCGGTGCGAGCGGATGTGCGGCCTGGCCCGGTTCGTGATGAGCCTCGCCTCCAGCGGCGCCGCCACCGCCGCCACGCAGTGGATGGAACGCACGCTCGACGACAGCGCCAACCGCCGCCTCACCCTCGCCCAGGCCTTCCTCGCCGCCGACGCCACGCTCAATATCTATCTGAACGTGGCGCGCGGCCTGGTCGTCTATCCCGCGGTCATCGCCAGGTCGCTGCAAGAAGAGTTACCTTTTATGGCCACAGAGAGCATTCTCATGGAAGCGGTCCGCCAAGGCGGCGACCGCCAGGAACTCCACGAGGCGATCCGCCAGCACAGTCACGCCGCGGCTGCGACCGTCAAGAGGCGGGGGTTGGCCAATGATCTGATCGACCGCCTCAAGGCGGACGCGCGATTCGCCAAGGTAAATATCGATTCGCTGCTCGACGCCGACAAGTTTATCGGCCGTGCCCCGCAGCAGGTCGATGCGTTCATCGCAAACGTCGTGGGTCCCATCCGTCAGCGGCACAGCGACGCGGGCGCCCAAGCATCGGACCTCCACGTTTAGCCATCGTCGGCGCGAGGGCGGAAGGGCGTCTAGCCCCAAGCCGCAGGCGCCGGTGGCAAATGCGCGTCGTGCCCACCGTGTCATTGTGGTAATCTTGGCCGCCCGTTGCCAATCGGCTCGACCGGGGTTATATTACGAAATTCTCATGCGGCGCCGGCCGGGATGAGATCACCACTTGGATTCGTGGAGAAAAACCACCATGGCGCGAGAATGCGAAGTCTGCGGCAAGCGTGTCCAAATGGGCAACTCGGTGGAGACCCGCGGCAAGGCCAAATACCTCGGCGGGGTGGGCACCAAAATTACCGGCATCACCCGCCGCAAGTTCAAGCCCAACCTGCAACGGGTCAAAGTCGTCGGGGCCGATGGCGAGCCGAGAACGGCCCGCGTTTGCACGCAGTGCATTCGCAGCGGCGCGGTGCGGAAAGTGGTGAAGCAGCAACCGTTTACCGTTCCCAAGAAGTAGGCCGGCCGCCTCGCCGCTACGCGCCGTTTTGTAAGCCCAAACTGTGACACATCTTAGGTCATCGCCATGCGGCTTACCGCCGACGAAGTCCGCAAAGTCGCCGCCTTAGCCCGTTTGGAGCTGAGCGACGCGGAAGTGGACCAGTTCGCCGACGAACTCAGCTCGATTCTCGACTACATCGAGCAACTTGGCGAGGTGGACGTGGCGGGGCTCGAGCCGATGGCCCACGCGATGGACCGGATAAACGTCTTCGCCGACGATGCGCCGCGGGACTCGCTTCCCCGCGAAGCGGCCCTGGCGAACGCCCCCAAGCAGGACGGCGAGTGCTTCCTGGCCCCTGCGGTGCTCGGGAAATAAATCGGCCCAGGCCGCGCTGCGCGGTTCGCCGCCGCATCAACCCAGCAGAATCTCGACGGCCTTCGCTACGTCGCTGCAATCGGCAAGGGTCGCCGTCGCTCCGGCCAACGTCAGTTCCTCACAGGAGGCGCCGCCGGTCGCCACGCCAAGGCAATGGGCGCCGATGCTGCGGGCGCAACGCACGTCCCGCGGCGTGTCGCCGATGACCCACACGTCGCCCGGCGCCACACCGGGGCCAAACTCCTTGACCAGCCGCCGCCAGGCCGCCGCCGCAATGTCGTTGCGGTCGAGCGCGCCGTCACCAAAACCGCCCCGCGGAATCGCGCCGTTGGCGCCGGTGAAGAAAAAGTGCGAGAGCCCGTAATGGTCCAGTTTCGCCCGGGCCCCCAGCACAATGTTGCCTGTTAACAGCCCGAGATGGACCGAGTCGCCGCAGGATGGACCGAGCGTGGCCAGCAGCGGGGCCACGCCCGGCAATACGCGGCCGCTTCTTTTGGGCAAGTTCACGCGGAGCCGCCGCAGGTAACCATCCAAAAACCGCTCCACGCTGGCGTCGTCGTGGGGAAGATCGTGCCGTGCGAGATAATCGTGCGCAATGACCCGGTCGGTCCGCCCCGCCAGATCCACCTTGACGAGAAGCTCGGGGATGTCAAAGTCCGTGAGCAGCGTCTCATCCATCGCCGACCGCCCTGTCCCGCCGCAGTCGATCAGCGTGCCGTCGATATCAAACAAAAGGATTCTCATTGTTCATTCGGTCGAAGACGGGAACTGTCCAACGCCCATGAGGGGAGTTTACACGAAGGCGATCTCGCAGCGGAGATCGGAAGCCACGGTTCTCGATTGGCCGTTGGCCGTTGGTTTGACGCCGAGGATTGGTTTGACCAAGGCAAGACGCCCATAACAAGTCATTCGCGGTCACCTTCGACATGGACGGCGTCCTGATCGATTCCTACGCGGTCCACTTCGCAAGCTGGCGGCGACTGGCGCCGGCGGACCTGGTGATGGATTGCCTGGCGGAAGTCGGGTTCGGGCGGTTTCGGGAACTGATCGACCACGTTTAGCCCCAAGCTGCTTTCGCCGCGACGCGACAAATCCACGTTGCCAAAGCAGAAGATGGAGTGATCGTCAAGCAGCGAAATAACGGCGGTGGATTTTGCGACGCTTTAGGGCCAACGGCCGCCAACTGCGCCTTACAGAAATATGGCAAATCCGGGCTGGTCTCGTTCCGAAAATCCGCTAAAGATGAATTGAGATAGGATTTACGTCTTCAGTGGCATACGCAATCCCCTGGGGGAACGAACGAATGGAATTGACACAGACGCAAGGAAAGACGTACCGGGTCGACCAGAACGAAGACCTCAAACGAAGGGTCGTCAATTATCTGGTCGGCAGGCAGATGCCCTCTCTGGGCCGGATTCACGTAGACGCCGACAACGGCACGGTCGTCCTCAGCGGTTCCGTCAAGTCCTTTTACGAAAAGCAGCTCTGCCTGCACTGCTGCCAACGGGTCGCCGGGGTGGTGAAACTTATTGACGAAGTAAGCGTAGCGTCGTAGGGCTGCCGCGCCATGCGAAGGGCGGACCCTCAACCATCGCTTCGTTGTCGCTCAGAACGACCTGTCTTTCTCGCCCAACAGGCGGCGCTATTCCAGGAGCCCGCCGGGGGACCTTTGCCCCCCCGGTCCGCGCGTCGAGGATATGGTTGTGTCATCACCACGTCCGAGCCGGACGCTGGCGGGTAGCGGCAGATGTTTTGGGACCGCCTTCAGCGAAAACGGCGATGAATGGCCGTACCCCTTCCGCAAAAAAACCGCCTCGGTAAACGCTCTGTAACGAAACTGCGAATTCGGGTAAACATTCGGCGTCGGGCGGGAGGAAATGCGGCGGTGTTTTGCACTTCGCCGCGGGGAGCGTTGACGCGGCCGCCTCGCTCCGAGACGATGAAAGTGTCCCCAGCCACCACGAGGGGTGGCCGCAGAAGAGGCGTCGATGAACACGACCAACAGCCATAACCGTATGCGCGGGGCCTCCGCGGCGATGGAACGCCGTCCCCACGGGAACGACGCTCCGCCCGGTGGCCCGAACGGACTGGGGGCGGCCCCGGCCGGCGGCGCCGCCGCGCCGGCCGACACGCCCGGCCGCGACCTGGGAGTGGTCCGCGAACCGATCGACCGCCTGGTGGCGGCGGCCGCGGGCGCCGATCCCTACGCGGCGCTGCGGTTTCCCCGCCGGCTGAGTGAGGTGGAATTGCTCGCCGCCGCGTATCCGCTGATGTATCGTGCCCGGCGGATGGAGGAACGTCTGGTCGAGCTGTTTCGCCAGGGGCACGTCAAGGGAACCGTGACGATCAGCCACGGGGCCGAGGCGACGGCCGTGGGGGCGTGGCTGCCGATTCGGCCGGGCCTCGACGTGGTGTCGCTTTTGCATCGCGACTTCGGCGGCCATCTGGCCCAGTGCCAGACGCTGCACAACATTCTCTGCCAGTACATGGCGAACGCCCAGAGCCCCACGCTGGGGCTGGAAGGCAACGTGCATCACGGGGATGCGGCCCGGCGGCGGTTCCCCATGATGAGCCACCTGGGCAACATGCTGGCGCTGGTGGTCGGCGGCGCGTGGCAGGCCCGGCGCAACGGCGACGCGGCCTTCGGCATCGCCCCGATCGGCGACGGCGGCAGCAGTTGCGGCGATTTTCACGAATCGCTGAACATCGCGTCCGTGCAGAAGGTTCCCGTCATTTTTTTGGTGGAGAACAATCGCTATTCCTTCAGCACGCCCACGGAGTTTCAATACCACTGCGAACGGCTTTCGGACCGGGCGGTCGGCTACGGGATTCGCGGCGTGACGATCGACGGACTGGACGTGTGGGAGGTTTACCGCACGGTGAGCGACGCCCTGGCGGCAATGGCGGAGTCGCCCCAGCCGACGATCATCGAATGCATGAACTTCCGCATGCAGGGGCACGCCGTTTACGACAAGGGCGAATACGTGCCGGAGAAGTGGCGGCGGCACATGCAGGAACACGACCCGGTCCCGGCGACGCGGCAACGGCTAATCGCCGCCGACATCGCCCGCGACGCGGAGATCGCGGGCTGGGAACGCGACATCAACGAGCAGATCGAAGCGGCCATCGCCGCGGCGCTCAAGATCGGCCGCCCCAAACCGGTCGCCGCCCGACAGCCGACGTACGCCCCCGCCAAGGTTCGCAAGGTCGAACCGTTCGCCGCCAAGCATGTGAAAAACGGCGCCGCGGTGAATCTTGCCCTGGCGTATCTCTTGGGTCGCGACCCGCGGGCGACGCTCATCGGGCTCGACATCGGGAAGTACGGCTCGGCATTCAAGACCTGCAAGGGGCTCATCGAGAAATTCGGCCCGGACCGGGTCGTCGATTTTCCCTTGGCCGAAAGCGCCACCATCGGATTTTGCCTGGGGGCGTCGCAGGTGGGAGGCCGGCCGATCTACGAGTTCCAATTCGCCGATTTTTCGACGGAGGCCTGCACCCAAATCGGGCTGAACGCGGGGACGTGGTTCTTCCGGGCCCATCAGGCGGCGCCGCTGCTCTTACGGCTGCCCTGTGGCGGCGGGCTCACCATGGGAGCGTTCCACTCCGGTGAGTTCGAAGGCCTGTGGTCGCGGTTCCCGGGCCTGAAGGTGTTCTATCCGGCCACGGCCCAGGAGACGTTCGAAGCCCTTCTCGCCGGCTTTTATGACGAGAATCCAGTCCTGGTTTGCGAACACAAGTTGTACTACTGGAGCAAATCCGGCGACATCGACTTTGACGGCGACTTGCAGAGCATTTTAGAGCCGCGACAATATCGGCATGGCCCGCGAGGGACGGTCGTCGCCGTCGGTGCGTTTGCGCACGAGGTGTTGGCGGCGGTGGACCACGCAAGCGGCGCCGCCAGCGAGCCGGCGGGCGCCGAGGGATTCGACGTATTCAACCCGTTCGTTTTGCATCCCCTTAAGCTGGACGGCATACTGGCGTCGGTCCGGCGGACGGGGCGGCTGCTGGTCGTGCAGGAGAGCAATCCCTCGCAGGGCCTGGGTGACCGGATCGTCGGTGAGATCACGCGGGAGTGCTTTGCCTCGCTGAAGGAGGCTCCGCGGCTGATTTCCGCGGCGGACCAGCCGGTCCCCTTCGCCGAGGAATACGAGCGGCTGCACCGCCCCAGCGCGGAAAGGATTTCGGAAGTATTGTCGTCATGGACTTAACCGCCCCCCAGGCCACAAGTGTTCGCCGCTTGCAGCTTCGGTTGCCGGCCCAAGGCGCCGCCGAGCCGGAAGCCACGATCATCGAATGGCATGTCGGCGAGGGCGATGCGTTTGCGCAGGGACAGGCGCTGGCCCAGGTGGACAGCGCCAAGTCGGTTTTCGATTTCGAGGCCCCCTTCGCGGGGACGGTGGTGCGGCGGCTGTGCAGCGACGGCGACACGGTGCCGTTTACCGATCCCGTGCTCGAGGTCGAGACGAGCGACCTGGCCGCCGTCGAATGGATGGACGGCGACGGGCACGACGAGAGCGCTTCGGTTCCTTCCCCCGCGCTGGCGCCGGCGGCGGTGGCTGCCCTGGCGAAAGAGGTCGCCACGGAGATCTCGATCCACGGCGTGGGCGCGTACCTGCCCAGCCGCGTCGTCACCAACGAGGAATTGTGCCGCGACTTTCCCGGCGTCGACGATCGGTACATCCAGCAGGTGACGGGCATCCGCGAGCGGCGATGGGCGGAGGAAGGCGAAAAGCCCTCCGACATGGCCTACGCGGCGGCCCTCGAGGCGATCCGCAAGAGCAAGGTCCCGCTGTCCGAGATCGATGCCCTCATCCTGGCCACCACCACGCCGGACGCCGCCATGCCGAGCACGGCGTGCATCGTGCAGGAGCGGCTGAACCTGCGGGGCGTGCCGGCCTTCGACCTGAACGCGGCGTGCAGCGGTTGGCTGTACGCCGTTTCGATGGCGATGGGAATGATCGCCAGCGGCCAGGCCCGAAGCGTGCTCACCGTGGCCGTGGACATGCAGTCGCAACTGCTCGATCCCGAGGAACGCAACGCCCTGTTCATCTTCGGGGACGCGGCGGGCGCCGCGGTCATTTCGAATCGGCAGAAGCTCGGGCCGGGCCACCGCATCCACGCGATCAGCCTGGGCGCCGATTCCAGCGGCCTGCGGCTGGCCCGCCGCGAAGCCCCGGGCTACCGCGTGATGAACGGCTGCCAGGATTACGATCCCTGGATCCGCGTCGAAGGGCCGGGGATGTTTCGCGTGGCCACCGCGGCGTTCGCCGAGTCGATGCACCTGGCCGCCGAGATGGCCCATTGGTCTCTCGACGAGGTGGATTGGGTTGTGCCCCACCAGGCCAACGCCCGCATCCTCAAAGCGGCCGCCAAACGCGCCAACCTTCCCGAGGACCGCCTCTACCTGAATGTGGACCGCGTCGGCAACACGTCGAGCGCGAGCATTCCCCTATCGCTGGTCGAAATGGAGCCGCGGCTGAAGGCCGGTGACAAGGTCATCCTCTGCGCGGTCGGGGCGGGGGTAACCACCGCGACGGCGGCGGTTCAGTGGTAGAATCTTCCAGCGCAATTTCATCGCGCCGTGCGCGCATGTTGAAATCCGAAATCCGAATCTCGAACCGTTCCACGTGGCGCGTTACCAGCCCAGCACGTACGCAAATACCAGCGGCGCCACAATCGTGGCGTCGCTTTCGATGATGAACTTCGGCGTCGCCGCGCCAAGTTTGCCCCAGGTGATTTTCTCGTTGGGGACGGCGCCGGAGTAACTGCCGTAGCTGGTGGTGCTGTCGCTGATCTGGCAGAAGTAGCCCCACAGCGGAACCTCTTCTCGGCGGAGGTCCTGGTGAAGCATGGGGACCACGCAAATGGGAAAATCGCCCGCGATGCCGCCGCCGATCTGGAACATACCGAGCGAATGCTCCCGGGTGGTCCGCGCGTAGAAGTCGGCCAGCCAGGTCATGTGCTCGATGCCCGTGCGGACGGTGTGGACGTTCTTCACGTCGCCGCGAATGACCGCCGCCGCATACATATTGCCCAGCGTCGAATCCTCCCAGCCGGGAACGATAATCGGCACATTCCTCTCGGCGGCGGCGACCATCCAGGAATCGGCGGGATCGATCTGATAGTGCTCCTTTAGCCTGCCGCTTTGAATCGCCTGGTAGAAAAACTCGTGCGGGAAGTAGCGCTGGCCGGCGGTGTCGGCGTCGGTCCACACCTCGAGCATGGCCCGTTCGAGCCGCCGCATCGCCTCTTCTTCAGGGATGCAGGTATCGGTCACCCGGTTCAGATGCCGCCTGAGCAGCGCTTCTTCGTCTGCGGCGGAAAGCTCGCGGTAGTTGGGCGCCCGCTCGTAGTAATCGTGGGCGACAAGGTTGAAGACGTCCTCTTCGAGATTGGCCCCGGTGCAGGAAACGAGGTGGATCTTGTTCCGTCGAATCATGTCGGCCAGCGACAGCCCCAATTCCGCGGTGCTCATGGCGCCCGCGAGGCAGACCATCATCTGGCCGCCGCCGGCGATATGCGCGCGATAGCCTTCCGCGGCGTCCACCAGCGCCGCGGCGTTGAAGTGGCGGAAGTGGCGCCGGAGAAACTGGGAGACGGGGCCGGGCGGGAATGCGGGGGCTGGTTCGGGCATCCATCCGTTCGGTTGACAAATTCTAAATTCTAAATTCTAAATTCTAAACAATGACCGAAATTCTAACACTTGAAATTCGAAACTTCGGCGACAACGCCCAGCGGCCGGAAGCGACCCACTCCGGTCATTTCCGACTTGGGACCTTCGAATTTGTCTTGTATTTAGAATTGAGTGCTTAGCATTTCTTGTGAAGCAGGCGCTATGTCGCCGAGGTCGCGGCGCCGGCCCGCATCTTGGCCCGGGCGCGGGTCAGCGTGGGGCCGATGCTGTTTTCGGCCAGGCCGGTGCTCTCGCTGATTTCGTGGTAGGACTTGCCTTCCAAATGGTACTGCCGCACCACGTCGGCTTCCTGGTCAGCCAGACCGGCGAGCATCCGCTCGACCTCTTCGCGATCGCTGATCCGCTGTTCGGGGGAGGGTTCGCCGCCGGTGTGGGCGGCGTGGGCCGCGTGGTTCGCCGCGACGGCCAAAGGCTTGCGGGCGAACAATTCTCGGACCACGACCCGCCGTGCGATCACCGTCAGATAGGTCGCCAGCGAACTATGACCGTTAAACCGCCGCAAGACGGCAAAATCGTCGGCCACAATGGTGAGGAAGACCTCCGAGACCAGGTCTTCCCGGTCTTCCGCCGTCAGTTGGAACGAACGGCACTGCGCCGTATGATTGACGACGTGCACTACCAGCCCTAGAAAGCGGTCTACAAAGGCCTGCCACGAACGGGGTTCGCGGGCCAGGCACCGCTGTAACAAGCTGCGGTCGATCTCAGCGAGCGCCACGACGTTTACCTGTTCATTGGAGGTGCGGAAGAAGGGACAAGACGCCGTACCATGCGCAGCCATCCCCGTTTATCACCAATTTTAGTTGGCGTGGAGGGGACTGGCAATAGTGGCGTTCGATCAACTTCTGGAAGGCGGGGTTCCGGGCGTTGCCGGGGCGTTGGCCGCGTTGGCGCGCATCCCGTTTTCCGGTACGACTAAGCCCTGTAAAATGTTTGCCGTAGCGGAGTTCGGCGGCCCCGACCGTAGCGGTCGGGAAAAGGATAAGCGACTTACAACCCGGGGAGAGCCGCGAGTATGACTCACGTCGTCTGCCAGCCGTGTGACAATTGCAAATATACCGATTGTGTCGTTGTTTGCCCCGTCGAGTGCTTCTACGAGGGCGAAACGATGCTCTATATCCATCCGGATGAGTGCATCGACTGCGAGGCCTGCGTGCCGGAGTGCCCGGTAGAGGCGATCTTCCACGAAGACAACGTGCCCGAGGAATGGCAGAGCTACATCGCGCTGAACGCCGAAATGGTGGAGCAGTGTGAAGTCATCACGGAGAAGAAAACGCCGCTGGCGGACCAGGATTCGTAGCGGCCGCGCCTTTCTCTTCATCCGCAAGCGCGGGGTTCCGCCGGAGCAATGTCGGCAGGGCGCCCAAAAAAGAAATTGGCCCTCCCAGCCGGCCGCCGCCCGATAGAAGTCCCATGCCGCTTTCCAGAATCATCCAGGTCTATCGCGACTGGCGGTATGTCAGCCTGCTGGTCAATCTGCTGGGGCTGCTGCTGATTGAACCGCTGATATGGGACCACGCGGCGGCCCGGATTCTTTTCAACGTGCTCTTCTCCGTCGTGACCTTGACGGCCATGCTGTCGCTTTCGTACGAGCGGTCGCAGCGGCGGCTACTGCTTGGCCTGGGCGGGATTTGTTTGGCGGCGGCGGTGATCGAAAACTTTCTGGTCGGTCCGGCGCACGGGGTCGCCCTTGTGGTCTCGCGGCTGTGCGGGACGGCGTTCTTCTTCTACGCGGTCGCCCGCGTCCTGGCAGATATTGCGGACGAACGGCGGATGCGGGCCGACTCCCTGGCGGGCGCCGCGGCTGGTTATTTGCTGCTGGGTGTCGGCTGGGGGCTGCTGTTCGTGGCCGTGGAGCGGTTCGCCCCCGGCTCGTTTCACCTGGCGGAGCACTTTGCGGATCGTGCCACGGAGGCCGAATTGACCGACCTCATGCTCTATTACAGCTTCGTCACGCTCACGACGCTCGGGTACGGCGATATCTCCCCCGTCACGCCCGCCGCTTGCACATTGGCGTGGGTGGAAGCCGTGACCGGCCAGTTCTACATCGCGATTGTGGTGGCGGGCTTGATTTCCGTCCTGGTTTCCAACCGCAACTTCGCCGCCGGCGACTCTGCCCCCGGTGAACACACCGGGGGCGGCGACCCGCGTTGAGCGGCGAGGGAGGCCGTTTCTCTCATGGACGCCGTTACGCCTCTTCCCGCACGTTGAATTCCAGCTTCCACTCCCCTGCCCCGCGGGCGCTTAAGCACCACAGCTCGAACATGCCCAGTTCCGTCACGCGAGATTTGAATCGGACCGGGTGGACGTCCTCACCTTGCGTTTCTTTGCCGCCCAGGGTCGCCTCCAGGGCGTCGGACTCTTCCAGGCCGTTCACGTTGGGCAGCATCAGGCCCGGGTGGTCCTCTTTGCGAGTGGCGCTGGAAAAAAAGCGAAACTGGGCCGGCTCGCCGACAACGATGGCGAGTTCCTGGCCGGGTACGTCGGCCTCGGTTCCTTCCTCCATGCCGATGGACGCCACACACAGGGCCCGCAGCGGACGCGGGGCGCCGGGAATGGCCAGGCCCGCCGTTTCCACACCCACGTAATACGCCCTGCCCGTGCCGCCGCGAATCCGCACGCCCCCGTGCGTCTTGGCCCAACCGTAATACGCGGCGCCGCGGGCCACGGCGTGGTCGAGGTCCTGCGGGCCTTCGACCGGCGCCGGCGTGTTCTCGGGAAACCAGGCGGCAAGCACGTCGAGCAGCCGCCGCCGCAGCCGCTCGGCGCGAAAGACGCCGCCGTTGAACAACACATGGCTGGGCATGATGGGCCCGCCATCCCCATGCGCAGAGAGGAATCCCGCGAGATGCCGGGTCACCGCCGTCTCACTCTCGAATGGCAGGCCGATCTCGGCGAAGCCGCTGGCCCGCGTTCGCGCCGGCTTCGTGTCAATCGCGCATGTCGGGAAGAATCCATCAACGAGCAGTTCCGCCACGTGCTCCCGCTCCATGTCAACAGAGATCGTCCCGCCGATGAGCTTGCTGCCCCGGCCCAAGACGGTGATCGGCTCCGTCTCTGGGCCGTCCGCCTCCAGCAGCCGCTCCTTGGCCGCCCGGCAGGAATGCCACAACGAAACCGACTGCCACGGGTCGAGCGTGACGCCCTTTTCCGCGAATCTCTGGCTGACCTGATAGGCGAGGGCGAGGTCCATGTTGTCGCCGCCGACAAGCAGGTGATTGCCGACGGCCTTGCGCTCGAGCGTCAGTTCGCCATCTTCTTCACGGACGGTGACGAGCGTGAAGTCGGTGGTGCCGCCGCCCACGTCGCAGACCAGCAGCATGGCCCCGACGCCGAGTTCCTTCCGCCACTTTTCGCCCCGGTCGTCGAGCCACGCATAGACGGCGGCCTGCGGTTCTTCCAGCAAAATGAGGTCATGCGGCGCCCCGGCGGCGATGGCGGCCTCCCGTGTCAGTTCCCGAGCGCTGGCGTCGAACGAGGCCGGTACCGTAAGCGCGACTTGCTGGCGTGCGATAGGAGCGTCGGGAAAGGCGTGTTCCCAGGCGGCGACGAGATGCTGCAAGAACGCCTGCGAGGCCGCCAGCGGCGAAATCTTCGGCACATCCTCGCCGGCGCCCCAGGGCAGAATCGGCCCCTTGCGGTCCACCGCATGATGGGCCAGCCAACTCTTGGTGGCGCCAACGGTCCGGTCCGGCACGTCCGCCGCTTGCTTGCGGGCAAACTCGCCGACGACCGCAGTCACGTCCGCCCCGGACTTCGTCCACGGCAGGGCAAAGGCCCCGGACGTCCGCTCGGCCTCCGTCGGCAGATAGAGAAAGGACGGCAGGCTGGTCCGCGACTCGACCGTCCCTGCCGCGACCACCTGCGGAACGGGCAGCAGCTTCAGTTCCGGCGCCTCGGCGTCCGCCGCCACATAGGCGAGGACGCTGTTCGTCGTGCCGAGATCGATACCGATGATGTATTGGGCCATGACCAAAGTCGGAAGTATGAAGGATGAAGGATGAAGCCGGACCGCCGCGCGGCCCGTTTAGCCGTCGCCGGCACGGCGACGGCGTTCCCCCTCTCCCTCTGGGAGAGGGGCCAGAGGTGAGGGTGGAACCGCGCGAAACCGGGGCCCGTGGGCTTTCCGCCTTCCGCCTTCCGCCTTCACACTTCGACCTCCGCGGGCGCGATCACGTTGGCCGCTTGTTTGCCGCCGGTGTACGCCGGCAGGTCGAGCTTCGTCGCCTTCCAGCCGTGGTGGGCGAGTTTGCCGATGGCGGGCGGGGTGTCGCTCACGGCGCCGGTCAAACGAATCACGCCGGGATCGAGTTCGGCGGGCAGCGGCGTCTCGCTGCCGTCCTCGCCTTCCACCACGGGCGCCAGCGCCAGCAGCCGATCCAGCGACGCGGCGGCCGAGCGATGGATGTCCCGCACCGCGGCGCCGATCTGGGCGTCCTCGTAAACGTCCATGGGTTCTTTCAAAAAATCGATCAGCCGCGAGTCGCGCTGCAGCGCGGCGAGCAATGTGATCGCATCCGACCGCACGGGCCTTGCGGCGACCCGCGGCGGCTCCCGCGTCGCCGTATCCGGCGACGGCAAAACGGGACCTTCGGCCTTTAGCGCAGCGGCGATCCTCTCGGCCGTCTCGCCGCCGTACAGCGCCCTCACGAACGCAACCAATGCTAATCGAATACGCATGGACCTCTCGCACGTCGGAAATGAAGCCGATGAACAGAACAACGAACCGCGAACAACGAACCGCAATCGGCTCATTCGCGCGAGAAACGCAGAGGTTGTCAACGGGGCGCCCCCAACGCCGCGTCCCGGCCCAGCCGCGGATCGGCCAGATCGACCAACGGATAGCCCGCCAACTGCGGCAACTGGAACATCCCGCCGCTGTCCGCCGGCAATTGGTTCACCAGGTAATCGCCCACGTTCACGGTGAAGTTCAAATCCGCCGGCGGCGCCTGCACCTCGATTTGCCGCGGCAGCGTCACGCCCGCCTCGGCGTAATAGGTGTGCCGCCGCATGTTGGCCACGGCCAGCGCCTGCCAATTCTGGTCGAACACGCTGATGTGCGTGATCAGGCCGTGCCGCTCGTCCATCACCACTCGGCGGTAGCGCAGCCCACTGGACCGATTCATGGCCGAGGTGATCGTAATCTCGCCGTTGCCCAGAGACTGCAGCTCGTGGCGGTCGGTTGGCTCGAAGCGGACGATCCCCATCGCTTCCGCCAGCCACGCCGGCTCGACAGGCAGAAATCGGCCGGCCGCGCTATGGGCGAATTGGTTGTGCCGGCAATAGTAGGTCGCCGGCGGCTGGTTGCGGCGGGACCAAATCCAGAGCAACTCGTCGTTGCTGCCCAAGTCGAGTTCGGCGCCTCCGGTGAGCACGGACCCCGCCCGCAGCCGGAAGTTCCGCGGCCGCCGCCACGCGATCTCCGCCGAAAGCGACGGAATGCCCGCCGCCGACAGCGTGGCGTCGGTCGATTGCAGCCCGTAAACCCGGTCGCTCCGCTGGTTGATGGCCGCGATGAGCGTCTCGAGCGTTGGCGCCTCCTCGAACAGCACCGGCGAAGGATTGCCCGCCGGTTGCAGCCAACGCATGAACATGCAGCCCGACGAAGCGAGGGGCGTTAGCGCAAGCAGCGCGATGGGGATAAGGCGGATCAAGGGATCAGGTTCGTCAAGCGTAGGTTCGGCGCGCCGTGCGGGCATGTTTAAGTTCGAAATCCGAATCTTGAAATCCGAAACGAATTCGAAGCTCGAATGACCGAAATCCAAAACCGCCGCCCCAGCGCGGGAGAGTGTGGGGGGCGTCTTAAACATTCGAATTCTGGATTTATGATTTGTTTTGGATTTCGATATTCGCGATTCGGATTTTGGGTGCGGCTTCACCGCGCTATGTTTTTGAAGCGTTCGTTGCGCGCGGCGCAACAAGAGATCATCTCTCCTCGCCCCCGTCCCGCTGCAGCAGCCGTGTCAGCTCCTCGCTGATTTCCGCAATCCGCTCGGCGGTCGGTTCCACCTTGGCGACAAGAAACGTCTTTTCGGTCTTGGGGCATTGCAGCCGCATCGACTCCGGCATCCCGGTCGAAGCGGCGGCGTGGCGCCGTTGGCCCGTTTCCGTATCGACACTCTGGGCATCCTCGGCTTCCATCTCCGGGTCGCACTCCGCCAAAATCCGCCGGCGGATCAGCAGCAGCGCCGCCACGTAGCGGACGTCGGCCTGCGATGTTTCATCCAGCGATTCGAAGTAGTTCAACAGGATTGCATTCGGGGCCCACGCCGGCGCCTTGGCCTTGGGGTCCGGCACGCGGGATCGCCACCACCCGATGGCGTCGCCCGGCGGTTCGGTCCACGTCTCCGCGGCATAGTCACGCCTCACCACGTCGGCGCCCTCGGCGACCAGCACGCTGTAGACGACTTCGCCCGGCGCCAACTCCCGGTCGGTTGCCGCGCACCGGCGGGATAACCGGCCGACGTCGAAATCGAGGGCCATGGCAGTTCAGCGGAATAGAGCCAAGAGGCGACAACGAAAAGCGGGGGAAACCAGAGCCCGAAGCGTAAGCGAGGGAATGCTAAGAGAGGAGCAAAATCGCCGCAAGGTCAAACGGGAAAACGGTTCGCAAGTTCTTGAACCGCAGATAGACGCAGATCACTCGGAAGCGAGATAGGCCTATTGAAGAAATCCGCGTTTCTCGGTGTCCATCTGCGGTTCTTTCTCTGGTTGCGACCGACGGCCTCGCTGGAAAAACCGACGCCAGCGTCAATAGGCCGTAAAAAACCGCGCATCCGTTCCGCCCGGACCAATCCGCAGCTTCACCGGTTTGCCGCATTTCGGGCAGCGGCCCTCGTACGCCGTGCCGTCGCGATTGATGTAGACGCGGTTGTAAATCCCGCAACACGCGAAGGTTACGCCGAGAAACTTGCGACGCTGCCCGGCCGCGCCGGCGTTTGCCTTGGCGGCTTTTTGGCCGGCCGCTCCCGCGGGCGGCTCGCTGGTCACTTCAAACCGAGGGCTATCCATGGCATTTTCCGCTTGACCCGGCGAACCTTTCGATTTAGATTGCCTCAGGTATGGTATCGGTCCGAGGGCGTCATGCGCTCGACCGGACTCCCCCCCTCGCCGCCACTTGATACGATTTATCGCAAAGTGAAGCAATTCCAAACCTTGGCGCTCCTTCCCCTGTTACTACTCGGCCTTGATTGGCCGTAGGGGTCGCAGCGACTGCGCAATTCAGGAAAGCCAGCAAACCCCGAGGCCATCGCTTCGGGGTTATCTTTTTTGGTAGGCGTCGTGCGGCGCCATGTCGGAAAACTCGTGAGCGGGAACCCAACGATGGCTGAGAAAGACCGTGTGATCATCTTCGATACGACGCTCCGTGACGGTGAGCAGTCGCCCGGCGCCAGCATGAATCTGGCCGAGAAACTGGAGGTCGCCCAGGCCCTTGTCGAACTGGGGGTGGATGTGATCGAGGCCGGCTTTCCCATTGCGTCCGCCGGCGACTTCGAGGCGGTCCGCGAGATCGCGAGCACGGTGCGGGGCGCCACCATCTGCGGGCTGGCTCGCTGCCGCCCCGACGACATCGATCGGGCGTGGGAAGCCGTCAAGGGCGCCCACGATCCGCGTATCCATGTTTTTCTCGCCACCAGCGCCATCCACCGCGAGTTCAAACTGAAGATGTCGCCCGAGGAGATCATCAGGCGGGCGGTCGAAGGCGTCGAGCGGGCCAAGGGCTATTGCGACAACATCGAGTTCTCTCCCGAGGACGCCGCCCGCACCGAGTCCGACTTCCTCTGCCAGGTGGTGGAGGCCGCCATTGCGGCCGGGGCCACCACCGTCAACATCCCGGACACCGTCGGCTACGCCACGCCCGCGCACATGGGCGGCGTGATCGCCAACCTGGTCCAACGCGTGCCCAACATCGACCGGGCGGTAATCAGCGTCCATTGCCACAACGATCTTGGTCTGGCGGTAGCCAACAGTTTGGCGGCCGTGCAAAACGGCGCCCGCCAAGTGGAATGTACGATCAACGGACTGGGCGAGCGGGCCGGCAATTGCGCCCTGGAAGAAGTCGTAATGGCCATCCGCACCCGCAGCGACTATTACCGGTTTGAGACGGACATCAAAACCCAGCGGCTGGTTCCCACCAGCCGCCTGGTCGCGGGCATCACCGGCATCCAGGTGCAGCGGAACAAGGCGATCGTCGGCCGCAACGCCTTCGCCCATGAGTCCGGCATCCACCAGGACGGCATGCTCAAGGAACCCACCACCTACGAGATCATGCGGCCGGAGGACGTCGGCTTCGCCAAGACCGATCTGGTGCTCGGCAAACACAGCGGACGGGCCGCCCTGTCCGACCGGGCGAAGCAGCTCGGCTTCCACCTTTCGGCGGAGCAACTGCAGGCGGTGTTCGAAAATTTCAAAGAACTCGCCGACAAGAAGAAGGAAATTTACGACGGCGACATCGCGGCCCTCGTCGAATCGCAATTGACGCAGGTCGCCGACAAGGAGTGGTCGCTCGTCGAGTTTGAAATCTTCAGCCGAACGAGCCAAACGCCCCGGGTCAAACTCACGCTCAGCCATCACGGCGAGCAGGTGACCGAAGAACTGGAAGGAGGCGACGGCCCGATCGACGCGGCCTTCCTGGCCATCGAGAAGTTGACGGGCCTGAAGCTCCGCTGCAACGATTTCCAGGCGCAAAGCGCCACCCTGGGCCGGGACGCCCAGGGCGAAGTCACGCTCGAAATCGAACACGACGGCCAAACCTACCGCGGTCGCGGCGCCAGCACCGACACGGTCGAGGCCACCGTCCTGGCGATACTCAACGCGGTCAACCGAATCGCGATGGTGAAGAGAGAAGCGTAACAACGAGCCGTTTAACCGCAAGCCGCAGGAGGCGCGGGCAACGAACGCAACGGAGCGTTCGCGCCGCACGTCCCACCACGTAAGCGCGACCAGCGACTCAGCTATTTGGCAGACGACGCAGCAAGATGACCCACAGCCCAAGGCAGCGAGAGAGCCGGAGTGGCGGAATTGGCAGACGCAGGGGACTTAAAATCCCCCGGAGGGTAACCTCTGTGCGGGTTCGAGTCCCGCCTTCGGCATTGACGTAACTTGTCGCACTATCTCGCGAGCCTTCGCCTAACTCTGCAATCCGTAAGAGGTTCCGTCGGTCGTTTTTCTCACCCTTCTCAACTTGCGTCGATTTTCTGCCGCCGTTTCCGCCGCAATCGCTCGCATGATTTTGCCCCGTGAAGCGGTCCAACTGCTGCGCTTTCTGCTGCGCTTTTTTCGGGGGGGTTCCGCCGGCGTCGGCGTCGTCCGTCCCCGTCGCGGCCATTGTCGCCGGCGCCCCGATGAAGCCGGCCATCTTCGCCACCGCGTCGGCTTCCGCGCCTTTCATTAAGTGGCCATAGCGGTCGATTGTGAGAACCGGCGTCGAATGCCGCATGATGGCTTGGACCGTCCGCACGTCGCCCGTCGCCTGAGCAAGCCACGTCCCGCAGGTATGCCGCAAGGCGTGGAAGTCGATTCGCTCGCCATCGTGATTGACCGTCGCAAGAAAGTCGCTTTCCTCCCGCTTGGCGTATTCCTGCGGGTCGCCTTTCGCCTCACGAAGCCAAGCCGCGTGTGCGTCGGCCAGGTCCTGCCGAATCATCGCCGCGCATCGGTACTCATCCGGTAGATTGAAAACCGGCGCCTTTGGCGACTTCCGCGCAATCAGCGTTTGCAGTTCCGCGGCAAGGTCCGGCTGGATGAACTGGCGACAATCCCTCCGGTTCTTCGCGCTCCGCGCCTTCGCCAGGATGTACGGCGTCTCGCCCGTCAGGTGAAGCCGGCCGCGAGTGAGGGATCGTAGTTCGTTTTGCCGTAGGCCGGTTTGAATTGCAGTGCGATACAGCAACCGGCGTTCCTGCCCGGTCATGCCGTGGCGCTCGCCGCCGGCCAACGTAGCGACTTCCAACCACTGCCATTCTTCCGGCGTTATCGCCCGGCGTTCGCGTCGGCGGCCGCTTTCGGGGTTGGGCTTGCGAATCGTGGCCAGCGGGTCGCGGACGATCTTCCCATGCTCCGCCAGCCACTTGGCAAACCCCTTGATCGCGGTCAGGTGGGCGCCCACGGTTCGCGGCGCCCGGCCCTTATCGGCAAGTTTGGCCGCGTAGCGGTTCACCTGGTCGGCCGTCAGGTCCCCGGCCTTCTCCGCGCCGCCATGCTCGGCAATCGTGCGGATGAAGCCCAGCGTCCGGCCGATATGTTCCGCCGTCCGGTTCGCCGCCTTCAACTTCGCTTCGTAGTCCGCCAGGTGGTCTTCAATCGTGCGGTTTGCTTCCCGCTGGATTTCTTCCGCGCCGGCGTCAATCACGCCATCCCGCCGCAAAGCCGCGTCGGCTTCATGCTTGCGGGCGATTCGTTCCGCGGCGTCGGCGTCGGTTGTCTTTGTCGTTTGCGAACGGCGTTTTCCTCGATGGTCAAACCACGTCGCGATATACGGACCGGAAAGCCGCAGAATATGCCGGCCATCGGCGGAAACCGGCGCCGTTGCCTTGCGTCCCGCCTTCGACCAATACGCGGTCAGCGTGGCCACCCCGCCGCCTTCCACGGGCCGGCCTTCGATGGTCATTCCCCGACGGTCTTTCCACGTGAGCAAGCCGCCGCTCTTGCGAGAATCCGCCGGTGTGGCAATCACCTTTTCGCGGAATTCCGCGCCTTCGGGAATCGGTTGTTTCTTCGTTCGTCGAAAGATGCTGGCCATCGTCTCGCCTTCCGATGGTTGGGGTCCGCCTCAGTTTCCGTATTCTACCACTGACCGCACCACTAAGCAAGTCGGCGCCAGTTTCTGTATTGTTTGGCGCCTCTTGGCGCCGAATTGTTAACCACCTGAAAGCCTCTCACGTCGATTCTGCCGCGTTGCCGCCGCGGATGGGGTTTTATCCCCTGGAAGGTGTCGGCGTCGCGTCAGACGAAGCCGTAGGGCCTCTCTCGCGGAATTGCTCCCGCAGCTTGCGCCACGGTCCACGCGGTAACGGCCGCGGTGGGTCCGGTGGCCACGGGGTGTTCCGCCGGCACTTCGGGTTGTTCTTCGCGTTCTTCGCCGTACCACCGAACGAACGCGACAAACCGCCCGCACTCGGCGCAGTCGCGGCGGACCGATGCGCCGGCGTGAATCGGCACGTCGATAAATTCCCGAGAGGGGCAGTGTCGGCAGTGAAAGCCGTTGGCCGAAACCGCGGTCCCGTCGCCGCTGGCGTCGATGCCGCAGAGAGTCGAAGCCGTCGGCGTCGGCTCGGGGACCGCGGGGACGTTGCTTTTCGCGGCTTGCCGCTGCCAGGCCGCCGCAATTCTTGCCGCAAGTTCCGGGTCCGTCTTCATCGGCTACTACCTTTCTGCTTTAGCGACCCCGAAGCCCCACAAGGCGAAAGGGGGTCGCCTTATGGAATCCCTTCTGGATTATGGGGCGCTGGCGCCCCTGGGTTTTGTAGCGAAATGTCCCACGTGCGCGGGGCGCTCACGTCCCATGTCGCCCTGGGGGTTTGATTGACTCTCCATGGACCACGTACCGCGAAGCGCCACGATTGAATCCGCCACGGTAAGAGACCTTCAGTAGGCCGCGTTTCTCCAGCGATTGAACTGCCCGCGAAACCGTCTTTCGGTCGGTTCCCGCCCGCCGCGCGATATTCTCTTGCGATTCCCTTGTCGAACCGTTCCGCGTGTCCCGGTACAGCACCAGCCAGACGGCAATTTCCGCTCGGCTCAGGTCCGCCATACTGCAATCGACGAACGCATTCAGTACGCCAAACCGCCCGGCCGCTGCCTTCCGCTTGTCACCTTTGCCGGCCTTCGCTTCGGCGTTCTTCGGTTGTGGCGGTTCGCTGGCGTAATCGTCTTCCATCGGCGGAAAGACCGTGCAGCCCGGAAGTATTGGCCTATCGCTCACTCGTCTGCCCCTTCATCCTCAGCCGCCGCGGATGTCGAATTCCACAAGTCGCGCATCGTGGCTTGCAGCTTGCCGGCGTCCGGCTTCCGCGGCGGGTTGCCTTCGCTCATCAGCGTGAAGCGTTGCCGCGGCTCGTCGAACCGCAAGGCCAGGTCTTTCGCTTCGCCGTGCCGCGCCTTCAGGTGACGCAGCGTAACCACGTCGCCGCCGTCGCCATCCGGCGCCAGGATGAAGGCGTCGTCGGCGCCAAACTCCAATTCGCTCGATTCGCGGAAGCTCGCCAAGCTCAGGTCTTTTGCGGCGTAGCTCGCGCGGCCTTTCGAGTCTTTCGACCGACCGACCGACGAAACCACCACCACCGCCAGGCCGGCGTCAGCAAATTGACGGATGAAGCTCATCGTTGAATTGATAGCCGCTCGGCTATCGGATTCCGCGCCGGGTGGCGGTATCCGTTGGATGTAATCCAGCACGATTAGCCCCGCGTCGAAGGCGTCGCCCGTCGCCGCCACGTTCGACAAATGGAACGGGGGCCGCACAAACGCCAATCGCTC
>Ga0180438_10003959_pt1 | contig 21785 bp, 22 predicted proteins | sample SS_ome_12_FD_132455 | JGI IMG/M metagenome (GOLD analysis project Ga0180438, IMG submission 132455) | Hypersaline lake sediment archaeal communities from the Salton Sea, California, USA - SS_3_D_2 metaG | ecosystem: Environmental > Aquatic > Non-marine Saline and Alkaline > Hypersaline >...
GAAAACCAAAGCGGTTCGTCAATAGCTCAGCCAGCCCTGCCTGGCTGGGTATGGGGGCGGTTTGCGCCGCTCCCAAGGGAAATGCCTTTTCACAGCTTTTTTAGGCAACTGCAAAAGTCGAGTGAAAGGTTCTGATGATATTTCCTTTGCCTGTGTAGGATTAGGGAGGAAGCGTGATGAAGAGACTGCTCTGTCTATCAGTCCTTGCCATCTCTACGGCTTTAGCGAGCAGCGTAATGGCGCAAGAGCTTGATGAGTTCGTATATCTGCCGGTGATAATCAAGTCCCCGCAACCACCGAATTGCAATTTCTATGAGCCGAACGACACGCCTGGACAAGCAAATTGGATTCAAGACGGTGAGACCCAAACACACTGCATTGTGCCAAAGACGGACGTGGACTGGGTGAAGTTCTTGATAAACACGGAGTCGGAGATGATACTTGAAGCGGCAGATAAAGGTGGGGATTTGGAGCTGCGATTGTACGATGGTGACCTAAATGAGCTCGATTATTCCTATAGCTGGTCTGATCGTCCTGCGCGAATTGACTATGAGTGCGGAACCTGGGGAGACCCGCTAGCAGCGGGGATGTATTATGCGAAAGTCGAGCACTGGCTGAACAGTGCAGAGATCCGCGGTTATGACATTACGCTAATAGCAAATGCATGCCCAACACCGGTTATTCTAGCGAATCATTCACATTACACTACCAGCTATAGTTTGGTTGTCGTCGGTGAAGTGCAAAACAATGGCGAGATCGGCTTGAGCGGGGTCAACGTTATTGTCAATCTTTTTAAGGGCGATGACCAACTTATTGACACTGGCACCGACTATGTTGAGCTTGGGGTTCTGCCGCCAGGTGACAAAACCTGCTTCTCAATTGGTCTAAGCGAATGGGAAGGATGGTCATATTATGAGTTTGAGACGCCTACGTATTATTCGACTAGCAACTATCGATTACAAAACATGACCGTCCACGACGACTACGGCACGTACAATCCCGACAATGGCTCATATAGGATTCTCGGCTTTGTTCGCAACGATAACGACTTTCGAGTCACATCCGTTCAGCCTATAGCCACACTCTATGATGCCTCCGGTGTTGTCGCCGGGTGCAGCTACACCTATGTCAGTAGCACCAATCTGGACCCTGGACAAAGCAGTTCCTTCGAATTGGGCTTCTCCGGGTACTATAGAGATTACTCCGACGTTGCCTCATATCGAATACAGGTGGACGGCTATGTACAGTAACTGAAATGCCCCCTCGCTTTAGCAGAGGAGATTCTAGCTGCCCCGACCCCAGGGCGGCGGCTTTGCTTTTGGGCCAGAATAGCAAAAAGCCCCAGGCTGACCACCTGGGGCCTTCTGTTTGCCCGTTTGCGGGCTATCGAGTACAATACGGGCAATGAAAATCTGGGGGACGGATGAAAAGTATGGAAGAAAACGGTATTCCTGAATCGGCCCTGGTGGTTGTGGCCCATCCTGACGATGCCGAGTTCACCGTGGCCGGCACAGTGGCGGCCTGGACGAGGGCCGGTTGCCGTGTGACTTATGTGGTTTGCACCGACGGCAACGCCGGTTCGCACGAGCCGGGCATGACGCGCGAAAAGCTGGCCGAGGTCCGCCGCGCCGAACAACGCGCCGCCTGCGCCACGTTGGGCGTAAGCCAGGTGGTGTTCCTGGGTTACGACGATGGGCTGTTGCAACCCACGCTCGAATTGCGGCGTGACCTGGTGCGGGCCATCCGCCAGCACCAGCCGGAGGTGATGATCGCCTCGGACCCGACCAGGCTGCTGGTTGGCGACGAGTACATCAACCACCCCGATCACCGCGCGGCAGGGCAAGCGGCGCTCGACGCGGCCGCGCCGGCCAGCGCCATGCCGTTGTTGTGGCCCGAGGTCGGCGCCCCGCATGGCGTACGCCAGGTGTACATCTACGGCAACAGCGAACCCAACCTGTGGGTGGACGTGACGGAGACCATCGAGCAAAAGATCGCCGCGCTCAAGCAGCACGCCAGCCAGATGGGAGACTGGGACCCGACCGAGATGATCAAAGAATGGAACGCCGAAATGGGCCAGGCGAAGGGATTGGCTTACGCCGAGAGCTACCGCGTTATCACCCTGGAGCGACCAGACACGACGGACTAGGTATCTTTCTAAATCCAAATCTTGACGAATGAGGCAAGTGGGACACGGACGAACACGGAAAAACACGGATAGGTCAGCCTTGTTTCATCCGTGTGCATCCGTGTCCTATTTCACTCGTCGGCTTGAGGCGGAGCTTCGCTAGAGAGCAGGGGACCATATTATGGCTTATGATTTCGATCAGCGTATTGACAGACGCCACTCTGAAAGCGCCAAGTGGCGTTACTACGACGCGGATGTGTTGCCCATGTGGGTGGCGGACATGGATTTCGTGTCGCCAGAGCCGGTCCTCCGCGCCCTGCACGAGCGCGTCGAGCACGGAGTGTTCGGTTACAGCATGGACCCGCCGGAACTGCGCCAGGTCATCGTGGACCGGCTGCAACGCCTTTACGGTTGGCAGGTTTCGCCCGAGGCGTTGGTCTTTATGCCGGGAGTTGTCACCGGCTTTAACCTGGTCTGTCATGCCGTGCCCTCCCCTGGCGACGGCGTGCTGATACAAACGCCGGTCTATTTCCCCATGCTCCACGCCCCGGCCGGCGCCGGGCTGACCAACGACGAGATGGAGCTGACACGCCAGGCAGATGGCCGTTACGTGATTGATTTCGATGCCTTTGAGAAGGCGATCACCGACCGGACTCGCCTCTTTATCTTGTGCAACCCCCACAATCCCGTGGGGCGCGTGTTTCGCCGCGAAGAGCTGGAGCGAATGGCCGAGATCTGCCTCCGACACCACGTGGTCATCTGCTCGGACGAGATCCATTGCGACCTCGTGTTTCAGGGTCACCGTCATGTGCCGATGGCCGCTTTGTCGCCCGAGATCGCCGACCAGACCATCACGCTGATGGCGCCGAGCAAGACTTTCAACGTCCCTGGCCTCAAGTGTTCGGTGGCCATTGTCCAGAACCAGGAGCTGCGGAAAAAGCTGAAAAGGACCCATACCGGCTTGGTCCACGGGGTCAACGTCATGGGCTATACGGCGGCCCTGGCGGCCTATCGTGACGGTCAGCCGTGGCTGGACGAGGTGCTGCGTTATCTGGAGGCCAATCGTGATTTCCTTCTTCAGTACGTGGAGGCGCATCTGCCCGGCCTCACCATGAGCCGACCGGAGGGGACCTACCTGGCCTGGCTGGATTGCCGTGAGGCGGGTGTCCCCGGCAATCCCTACGAGTTTTTCCTCAAACAGGCCAGGGTCGCCGTGAGCGATGGGGCGGTCTTTGGCCGGGGTGGGGAGGGGTTCGTTCGGCTGAACTTTGGCTGCCCGCGCTCGATGTTGGCCGAAGCGCTGGACAAGATGAAAGAAGCGCTGCTTGCTTTGAGATGAGGCAACTGCTCAGTTGCTCCCGCCGGATCGCCAGATCCGGCGGCTCTGGAAGCGAAACCAGCGACAATCGGGGCACTTGGCCTGGATTTGGCAATCCAGGCCAAGCGGCTGAGTAGTTCGACAATGTCACATTAACATAAAGCCGCTTTCTTGTAAGCTCCAAGCGGACGACAGTCCGCGTTCTTGGCGCTGGACTATCGTCCACCGCGAGCTTGGCTAAGAGATTGAAACCATCAGAGACCGAATGTGACATTGTCAAGGTAGTACGAGATGAGAATAGAGAGGGAGGCTTTATGATGAAGGTGCTACTTCTTGGCACAGGCATGCAAGGCAAGGCCGCATTGCATGACCTCGCCCACCGTGAGGAGGTCACAGAGATCATCGCCGCCGACCGCGATTTCGAGGCGCTTGAGGCTTACGTGGCGGGCAAGCCATACGCCGGCAAGGTGCAGTGCGAACCTGTTGATGCCGCGGACCTGGAAAGCATCCATCGCCTGATGGCGCAAGGAGCCGACGTGGTCATTGATCTCATGCCTGTGCTTTATCACGGCGGGGTTGCCAGGGCCGCCGTGCGGCATGGCATTCATCTGGTCAACGCATCGTACACCGTGCCAGAGATGACCGAACTGGCCGACGAGGCCAGGGCGAGGGGGATCACGCTCCTCCCCGAATTCGGCATGGATCCGGGCATAGACCTGGTGCTGCTGGGAGAGGCCGTGCGCTTATTCGACAGCGTCGAGGAGATCATCACTTATGGTGCCGGATTCCCCGAGCCCGAGGCGGCCGACAACCCCCTGAAGTACAAGGTGACCTGGACATTCGACGGGGTGCTCAAATCCTATCTGCGGGCCGGACGAGTGATCCGGGACGGCCAGATCGTCGAAATCAAGGACACCGAGATGTTCTGTCCCGAAAACATCCACGAGGTGGAAATCGAGGGCCTGGGCCGGCTGGAAGCTTTTCCGAACGGCGACGCCCTCAAGTACGTCACTCTGCTGGGGCTTGAGTCATCGAGGCTGCGAAACCTGGGGCGCTACGTGTTGCGCTGGCCCGGTCACTGTGCCTTCTGGAAAGCGTTGGTTGACCTCCACCTTCTCGACGACGAGCCGGTGATGGTGGATGGCGTTGCGGTGGACCGGAAGCGTTTTATCGCCACCGTCCTGGAGCCACACATCCAGTACGCTGCTCATGAGCGGGACGTGGTGGTTGTGCGCATCGAGGTGAAAGGTGCGCAGGGGGGCAAAGAGAGGCGCGCTGTCTATCAGGTGATTGACCGGCGCGATCTGGAGACGGGTCACACGGCCATGAGCCGGACCGTGGGTTACACGGCCAGCATCGGGGCCCTGATGATCGGCAGCGGCCAGATCGCCAAGCGTGGCCTGCTTTCGCCCGTCAATGACGTCCCGTACGAGCCCTTTGTGCAGGAACTGGCGGAGCGGGGGATTCGAGTCACGAAGGAGTTCAGGTAGCGTAGGTGTTCAGGGAGTAGGCCTAACCGTAGGTTGAGTAGGCCGAAGGCCGTATCGAAACCAGGGTGGGTGTCCAGCTCTTGCAGTTCTCGGTCTCGATGACTTTTGAAAACGCCTCTCCGGTGGGAATTCTCAACTTGTTGGGAGTCTTCCAGCTTGCAGATTGACACTGTAGTGGGAACAACCCGAACAAGTTCGGGATTCCGATGCTTCATAGTGGGGGGTCTGTCTCACAGCACGACATTTTTCAGAGTCCTCGATACGGCTCTGCGAGCCTACTCAACCGGCGAACTGCGTGAGTCGTGTCACATTAGGAGGTTGGACATGCAAGAAAGCGGTTGGCCTGGGGCATTGCCCCGGCCTGGCAATCAAGGATTGAAGCGGCTGCAGAGCGTCGCGCCGTGGTTCGAGGTGTATCAGGTGGGCAGCGGCACTTTTGCCTTGCTGGAGCCGTTGCATTACGAGGAAGTGGTCTCGTATCTCATCCTGGGCAGCGAGAGGGCTGTCTTGTTGGACACCGGCATGGGCATCGGGAACATTCAGGCCGAGGTCAAGCGGTTGACCGATTTGCCGGTGGTCGTGGTCAACAGCCATTCGCACTATGACCACGTGGGCGACAACCACCGTTTCGCCGAGGTGTGGGCCTTTGACGACGAGGGCGAGGTGGCCTGCATCGAACAGGGGCTCACCCGCGCCGAGTGTGCCCACTATCTGCGCCCCGATTCCTACCTGGAACTGGCGCCCGACTTTGAGCCTGCGACTTATGAAATCCGGCCCTCAGCGGTGACGCGGCGGCTGCGCCACCTGGAAACCATCCCACTGGGTGGGCGGACGCTGACGGTGCACCACACGCCTGGCCACAGCCCTGGCAGCCTCTGTCTGCTGGACAGCCGGGACGGCCTCTTGTTCACTGGCGACACCTTTTACCCTGGGATGCTCTACGCCGACGATGAGGAATCGGATTTCGATGCCTACTTGCAATCTCTGAAACACCTGGTGGGTCTGCTGGACCAGGTGAGCTACCTCTGCCCCGCCCATAACGAGGTCTGTGTGTCCAAAGAGATGTTGGTGCGCGTATTGCAAGCCTTTGAGTGGATCTCTGTTGGCCAGGCCGCGTTTGAACTGCGAGGGGGAATCCGGGTCTACCGTTTTGGGGGATTCGGCGTGACGCTGCCTCACGTTGCTGCTGGGTCAGGGAGGGAATAGCTGGTGGGCGAGCGATGGGCAGCCCCCCGGCAAAATTTCATCGCCCCGCGTGTGCCTGCACCCAGGTCAATACGTGTTCATAATTTTCTTCTGTACAATAAAGAACCATCAAATCTGTACGGCCTTTGCGCAAGGTAATCGTCTTTGCTTGCGGGTCGGGCACAAATTTTTGGACTCGCTTCCAGGTAATTCGCTCGGATTTCGGCCCTTGCGCCATCAGCCCGATTCCAGTATAGGTTGGCTTGCCGGAAAGCACCAACAGCAACTTGACGAGATTCATGTATTTCAATGGGCCGGCTGTCTCCTCGCGGACGCCCTTCGCATCCAGGGTGTAGCGAATTTCCTGGCGACCGCGCAGCACCCCAAAGATGACGAAAAGATACAAAGCCAGCATCACCGCCCCGGTCACCAGCACGATCTTCAAGATCATGCTCACGCTCTCCATATCCAACGGCCATTCTAAAACCACCAATAATAACCCCAACACAATCAGCGGCAGCACAAACACCAGCGACATTTGGCGGACAAATACCGGATCACGTGCAAGCGGCAGTTTGGCTATCCAAGTCAACTCGGATGGATTTTCTGTTAATTTTGGCTCAATCATCATTCACCTCAACGCGGCATGGGTGTCGGCCGTGCGCGTGCAACAAGGACGAGAGCCCCAGCCCAGCGCCGCTATCATTGACAGTCAGAGTGTGAAAACCTCAATAGTACACCCTCCGCATCAACACCTTGCCCTCATTCGTGAACTCGACTCCCTCCATCTCTAGCAATGCCCGTTTCATGCCTGTCCCACCCTGATATCCCCCTACCTCTCCATCCCCCCTCACCGCCCGGTGACAGGGAATGATGATCGGAAATGGATTCGTTGCCAAGGCTCTTCCCACCGCCCGTGCGCCTCCTCCCACTCCTACTTGTTCAGCTATCCTTCCATACGTGCTCACCCAACCCCGCGGTATCCCGTATTCCGCCAACAGAACTCGCCGCTGGAACTCTCCACACTGCTCCAGCGCCACTATCTCCAACCTGAAATCTACCGCTTCTCCCTCAAGAAACCTCTGTAACTGCTCGCAGAGCTCGGCGATCTCAGGACACGAGAAAGACTGAACGTTGGGATACTCCTCTCGGACATCCTCCTCCACCGGCCTCTGCCCTTTGCGGAGAAACACCCGCTGGATTCTCGGCCCCGTCACTGCCTCCCACCACACGATGCTCATTGTCCCAAAGGCAGTGGGAATCAACACGTGAAAGGTTTGCTCCGTTTTCATATCTTTCTCTTCAGAGAGATGAAACGCGGAACTGTGCGTTTGTATGCCTCATATTCTGATCCATGTAGCGCAAGCAGCCAGGGCTCCTCTGCAAAAGGAACCAACAGCAAAGGGACAATGGCGGCGATTGATACTGTAAGCGTCAAAGCCGAGTTGGATATCAAAGCCCATCCGAGCAGCCCGATCATAAAGCCGACATACTGGGGGTTCCGAGACAAGCGATACGGTCCGCGACAGATGAGGGTGCCCTCATTTCCAGAAGTGGGCGCAATGCCGAGAGCAGCGATAGCCCATACTGCCAGGATGTTGCCGGCAAGCCATAAAGGCAGGCCAACCACTATCCGTGCCCATAAAGGAATAATAAAATTGCCCCAGTCCAGGATGCCAAGAAGGATTACTCCCAGGGCTGAGACGTTGAAAAGGATGAGCATGTAGTATTGTCCCCAGGAACGTGGTTGACTGGGCGGCCAAATACGCCGACTTGGGGAGGCAATGCTAACAACCACAGCAATCGTGGTAAGAGCCTCTGCCGCTAGCGTGATGAAGAAGATGATTGCATCCATCGTTGAGAGAGCCATTGGTTGGTTACTCCGTTCACTCACTCTCTGCGAGCCGCTTTGTTCTCTCCTTCGGTCATATCTTCTGCTTTGGCTACGATGAGGCGCTGCTACGAGCAAATCGTACCCTTGTCTCGGTTGCGACTACGAACTGGTCAAATAATCGGTCAGCATAACTTTGGAGCAAGGGGCCAGTGCATTCATCTACGAGAAAACGCATTTACGCCATCTCCACCACTAATGGCATAAAGGCAGTATCCTCCAGGGATTTCGTGGCAAATAGAATACAGGCTTGAATGTCTTCTCGCTCAAGTCCTTTATACTCTTTGATGATTTCTTCCATAGTCGTGCCGTGTGCTAGCAGGTTTAAAATATACTCCACGGTCAGGCGTGTTCCCCGTATGACAGGCTTCCCGACCATAACTTTGGGATTGATGATAATTCGCTTGAGCAGTTGTTCGTCTTTCATGGCTTCAGTCTCCTGCACTTGATCATAAAAGTTTATAACACACCCTCACGGGCGTAGACAAGCTCGCCATCGAATATGGTGGCTGCTACCCCCGTCTCGAGGATGGCCATGGGGTCAACGGCAAAGATGTCCTGGGAGAGCACGACCAAATCGGCCAGCTTGCCCGGCGAGAGCGCGCCTTTAATCGCCTCCTCGCCGCTGGCGTAGGCGGCACCGGCAGTGTAGGCATAGACCGCCTCGGCCACGGTGAGGCGCTGCTCGGGATACCAGCCGTCGGGGCCAGGGGAACCGTCGGCGCGGCGGCGGGTGACGGCGGCGTGGATGCCCTTCATCACGTTCAGGTCTTCCACCGGCGAATCAGAGCCAAAGGCCAGGACAGCGCCGGTGTCCAGCAGGCTGCGCCAGGCATAAGCCCCCGCACAACGCGCCCCCCAATGGGCGTCGGCCAGCAGCATGTCTTGTGTGGCGTGGATGGGCTGCATGGAGGCGATGACGCCCAGCCTGGACAGACGGGGCACGTCGTCCGGGTGGAGGATTTGGACGTGCTCGATGCGGTGGCGCAGGCCAAGCCTTCGGCCGACCTGACGGCTGGCCTCTATGGCTTCCAGCACCTCGCGGTTGGCCCGGTCACCGATGGCGTGGACAAAGGCGGCGATGTTGGCCCGGCTGGCTTTGCCCACGACCTCTCGCAGGTGTTCCGCGGTGGCGACCGGGATGCCACAGTCGTCCGGCTTGTCCGCATAAGGCGCGAGCATGTAGGCCGTATGCGCGCCCAGCGCGCCGTCGGAAAAGATTTTGACGCCACCGATCCGCAGCCGCCCATCGCCAAAGCCGCTCTGCAAGCCGGCCTGAATGGCTGCGTCCAGGTTCTCCTCGGGAATCTGCATCAATACCCGCAGCTTCAGCTCCCCGGCGTTCCGCAATTGCTGGAAGGCGCGGAAGGCGGTAGCCCCCTCCATGGTGTGGATGCCTACCAGGCCAAAGCGGTGCGCATTGGCCATACCCTCCTTGATGGCGTTCACTGCTTCCTCTATCGAAGGGTCTTCGAACAGGCGGGAAATCAAATCCATCGCCAGCTCTTTGAGGATGCCGGTGGGCTGGCCGGTCCCTGGATGGCGGTCAATGGCACCGCCGGGTGGATCGGGGGTCTCGGCGGTGATGTCGCCCAGTTCCAGGGCGCGAGAGTTGGCCCAGCCGGCGTGGCCGCACTTGCGTGTCAGAAAGACGGGGTGCTCCGGCGCGACGCGGTCCAGGTCTCCGCGGGTGGGGAACGCACCCCCCTCCCACAGCGAGTGGTCCCACCCGCGCCCGCGCAGCCAGTGACCGGCAGGGGTCTCTGCGGCGCGGGCTGCCACGCGAGCCAGGGCTTCCTCCAGCGTGGGCACTTCGGCCAGGTCAATTCGCTTCATACTGAGGCCGTACGACATAAAGTGCAGGTGGCAGTCGGTAAAGCCAGGTACGACAGTACGGCCTCGCAAATCTACCACCTCCCCTTTAGGAGCCAGCAACGCCCGCATTTCGGCGTCGCTGCCCACGGCCAACACCCGGTTGCCAGCTATGGCGACCGCTTGAGCGCGTGGCACAGCGGCGTCCATCGTACAAATGTTGCCATTGTAAAGCACCAGATCGGCTTGCATGTTCTCCTCTTTTCGTGTATTTCGTGTCAAGCTTTGCCCAACACCGACGCCAGCAGGGCCATGCGGATGTACATGCCGTTCTCCATCTGGCGGAAATAGGCAGCCCGGGGGTCATCGTCTATGGTGTAATGGATCTCCCCCACTCGGGGCAGGGGGTGCATGACGATCATTTTCTCTTTGGCCCGCTTCATCAGTTCCGGCGTGATCTCGTAGCAGCCTTTTACCCCTTCGTACTCGGACAGGTCGGAGAAACGCTCTTTCTGCACCCGGGTCACGTAGAGTACATCAGCCGTCTCGATCACATCGGCCACGTCGTAGGTCTCCCGAACCGGCAGGTTGCATGCTCTGACCTCATTCATGATGTCCAGTGGGAGGCGCAGGATCTCGGGCGAGACAAAGCTCACTTTGACATCGTACAAGCAGAGCAGGCGTGTCAGCGAGTGAACGGTGCGCCCGTATTTCAAGTCGCCCGCCATAGCTACCGAGAGGCCATCAATGTGCCCCAATTCCTCTCTGATGGTGAAGAGGTCTAAGAGGGCCTGGGTGGGATGCTCTCCGATGCCGTCACCCGCGTTGATGATCGGCTTGCGGGCGTATCTGGAGGCGATTTCCGAGGCACCCACCTCCGGGTGGCGCAGGACGATCACGTCAGCGTAGGATTCCAGGGTACGGATGGTATCCGGCAGCGACTCACCTTTGGCTACCGACGAGAACTGGACACCCTGGGTGATGGGAATGACGGTGCCTCCCAGACGCGACATGGCGGCGATGAAGGATGCACTGGTACGGGTGCTGGGCTCGTAGAAGAGACAGGCCAAAACGGTGCCCTTCAGCAAGTCGGTGGAGCCAGCTCGCTTGACGATGGCCCGCATCTCCTCGGCCACACCAAAGATGTAATCCAGGCTCTCTCTGGTAAACTGAGACACTGAAATAATGTCCTTGCCGTAGAAGCCACTGTTCAGATTGGGAGCCAGACCTACTTTCTTGGTGGGATATAGGGGATTTTCAGTTGACATAAATTTACCTCTCGCAGTACCAGAATCTGATTTCAGAACAACGCCCGGCCAAAGCCCGGCTGGGCCAGCACCTGACCATCGGCGTAAGCCAGAGCGCCGCGCAAGTAGACCTTCACCAGGCGGCCCCACATGGTCATCCCTTCAAAAGGCGTCCAGCCACACTTGGTCTTGAGAGACGAGCCATCGAGGATGTATCTGGCGTCGGGGTCTACCTCGACACAGGTCCTCTCGTCCCGTTTCAGGCCAAAGATGCGGGCTGGATTCTCCGAAGTGAGCTCGATCAGACGTTCCCAGGAGAGCCGCCCGTCGGCCACGGCAGTGAGAAGCAGAGGCAACGTGGTCTCCAGGCCGGGGACACCAGGAGGTGGCTCAGGGTTTTCCTTCTCGGCTGTGGTGTGGGGGGCGTGGTCCGAGGCGATGACGTCAACGATGTCCAGGTTGTCCCAGAGGGCGGCGCGATCCTCCTCGGTGCCCAGCGAGGGCTTGACGTGGGCCAAGCTTCCCAGCCTGGCCACGTCGGCTTGGGTCAGGAACAGATGATGGGGCGTGACCTCACAGGTGAGTCTGGTCGCCCCCTGCTCTTTGGCCTTTCTGATGAGTTCGATCTCGGCCTGGCGGCTGACGTGGCAGATGTGCAGCCGTTTGCCGTACACTCGGGCCAGGGCGATGGCTCCAGCTATAGCCAGGCCCTCGGCGTGCACGGCAATGGGTTTGTCGGCTGGCCAGCTTCGGAAGTGGTCCGTCAGGGCCGCCAGGTCGGCCATCTTCAGCGGGCCGTAGGTCTGGTCTATGTAGATTTTGAGCCCGGCCACCCTATGGCTGAGGGTGGCTCCGTCGCCCGCGTTGTTCGCTGCAGCGCCCAGGTAGAAACCGAAATCGCAGCGGGCCTTTTCCGCAGCGACTCGCGCCTTCTCGCTCAGCCTCTGCTCGTTCACCGTCGGCGGGGTGTTATTGGGCATGTCCAGCACGGCGACCACGCCGCCGGCCAGGGCCGCCGCTGTGCCTGTGCTGAAATCCTCTTTGTGGGTAGCCCCTGGGTCCCGTAGGTGGACGTGCACGTCAATGAGGCCCGGCAATCTGTGAAGCGACATTTGCTTTCCTAAATACCTCGTCCAACTTCTATTTTTTAAGCTAAATGCGGCTATGCAACAATTCATCAACTTGATCACTGCCGAGTGTTTGGGGAAACAAGTTGGGATACTCTTCCGAGGCCATCCTCAGCAATTCGTCATCTGACAGTAGAATCCCCCCATGTACCTTTGCAGTAGCGGCAATGGCATAATCACCCAGGCGGCAACGCTGCCCGCAAGGGTTTTGGGTTACATCGGTACATTGTTCAGGCCAGGCTGGTATCCATTTCTGTCCGCGTTGTTCGACCCATTCGGCCATCTTGGCGATTTGGTCAGCAACCCGTTGGTCGAGAGGTACCAGAGTCAGAGCATGGGTCTCAATGAAAGCCTGTATCTCTGCTGGATCAAAATTGTCTCTCCATTTCAATCGCAGTTGGCGAACTCGCTCAAAGTGAGCAACAGTGGGTATGCAGAGGGCCCTGCCGGGAAAGGTCGCGCGTAAGCCAGCTATCAGGCGTGCGCGCCACAGAACAGTTGTGTCCAGATAGAGAGGCACTTCCGGTTGATGCAGGCTGTTCACTGTTCGTCTTCTCCTGGCTTCATCAGTTCTTCGTACTGAGCCCCGCTCAGAATCTGAAAACGATCGCCGTCCCGGTGGAAATAAATGGCGTCTCCCTTTGAAACTTCAAGAGTCTCTAGCACGTAATCAGGTAGCACGACGGCATTGCCACTGCGTATCCTTGTACCTCGTCCCTCGGGGATGGTGAAGACATCAAACAAGTTTTCCCGTTCCTTGTTGGGTACGGGTGTGACCACTGTTCGGCCATCCACCATCTCTACTTTGAAAAAATTCTCGTGGAACTCGAACAAAGGCGAGTGGGAGGAGATGAAGAATTGTGAAGGAGCCACATCTGTATTAGCAACCATGTTGCTGAGGATGCTCTTGAGCTTTTTTTGGGTGGGCCACGACAGGTTGATCTCCGGTTCCTCGATGGCCACGATCCAGCACTGACTCAGGGCGATCATTCCACCCAGCAAAGCCAGTTGTTGGATGCCACTACCAAGCTGGTCAATAGGAATGCTGCGGTCGGCCATTTCCAATTGCAGGTCAAAGGGCGCGCCGGGGCGGGCCACCGGCTGGAGTGTGCCTAGCGACAATGGTGGATTGGCGAACATGGGGCGCAGCACCTGGCGAAAGGCTCTGCGCTCCAGTGGGTCATCGCTAACCGAGGCCCAGAAGAGGCGTTCTTTGAGGTTGCTACCCGATGGGTCCAGGGGTGCTATTTCAGCAGGCCGTGCGCCGGTCGGTGCGCTCTCGGTGGTTAAGCGCCTGTTAAAACGGATTCGGTAGAAGCCGAATTTGGAAAGTAACTCTCGGATGAGGGTTTCAGCGAGCTGAAGTTTGTATCCATCTTTTTTGGAGAGCAATGTCCCTTCTTCGGTTTCGAGTGCAGTCAGGCGGATTCCCACACTATCCATCCTTTGAGTGATCTGTAGAACAATCTCCAGTTGAGAAATACGGTGAGCATCCTTTTCACGGTGTACTCGGTGGAAATCCAAGTCGGAGAGGAGCATATGGCTCCGCAGCGTCATGACCCGATCACCTTCCCACGAGAAAACATCCCCTCCCAGTCCAAATTGCGTCTGGAAAGCGGAGCCGCTGAAGCTATGGGAAGAAGTCACACTTTGTTCATCAAACAGGGAGAGTACTCGGAAGAATAGCTCCATCGCCTCCAACAGGTTGGACTTGCCCACGTTATTCTCTCCGTGGAAGACGTTGATGGATTGAAGATCGGTCAGCTTGCAATCATACAGACTTTTGAAACCATGCACCTCGAACTCGATCAGTTGCATCGCTTTACTCCCTTGTACCTTTCATAGTGCGTCCCACAGTCTTTCAAACGGCACATTCTCATGATAGCACTCACACAGCGAATGCCACAGTTCGTAATGAGGCAACGCATCAGGGTGGATACTGTGAATACTGTTGAAGGCGTCCAACAGAGAAATGCCCTCTTTCTCGTGTAGCACTGCGATGGCAAAGGCAACCGAGCGGCTGAGTCCGGCACCGCAGGCGATCAAGACACGACGACCTGCGGCCAAGTGATCCTGTACAAAGGATACCCCCTGACACAACTTTTCGGCTGGCAGCGGCTCTCCGTCTTCCACATCAAGGTACAGCACCTCGATGCCGGGCTGCTCGATTCGTTCCGCCAATTGCAGCATGGCATCAATGTTGTGGGCTCGCAGAAGTGTCAGATTGACTGTGTCACGGTAGCGTCCGACATACAGGTTGTCAGTGATTTGCCACATCGAGGGCCTTGTCACACTTTGTCGAGAGGGGGATGATGTGCCCTGTCAACTATTCTGTCACCGGCGGTTCGATGGTGATTTCGGCATTGAAATCATAGAGGACCTGGGTCACAGTCGTGCCTTCCATCTCGGTGACGACTTTGTAGGGCAGGCTGTCCTCCACGCTGATCCAGCATGTAATCTCGATGGGAGGGTTATCGCCCACCTTGGCGGTATAGACGTACTTTTGGCACGGCACGCTATCCACATCTTCGGGCCCTTCCAGCCGGGCCTCCAGGATTTGATCTTCTGTGACACCGACTTCTGCCATCGCTGCCCCCGCGCCAGCGCCAGGCATCTTGGTCCAGGTATCGCCAGCCTTCATGTACAAGTCGTCGCCGATGCCGATCATCTCTGCAAAGTCCGAGACCGAGTGGAATTTGTCAGGCAGAACGTGCTCGTAAAGAGTTTCCATAGTCTGCCCCTCTTTTTCCACAATGATTTTTGCGCGGTAACTTTTCAGGCTCTTCAAGTTGACGGCAGAGGCGGCGATGATGCTTTTCGCGTCGCCGGATGGGGCGGCTGGAGCTTTGGTCGCTGCCGATTCTGCGGTGGGGACCTCGGTCGCAGCGGGAGCTTCTGTGACGGCCGGAGCCTCTTCAGGCGCTGACGGTGTTTCTTTGGCACCACAGGCCAAAAGAAGCACGAGCGTCAAACCAAGAACCAGTACAGTGATCCATTGATGTTTTCTGGTTTTCATTGTAATCTCCTTATTTATTGATATAATTTCTACAAGCCTCATTGGTACTTTCTGATCTTTTTTGCCTTCGTTCCTCCTTTCAAGTTCAATAGAGCTCTGGCCGGCGGTCGGCAAAGATGGGGATCGTCTGGCGCACTTTTTCCACCAGGGCCATGTCTACGCTAACCGTCAGGAGTGCTTCCGTGTCACTGGCCTCTATCACCAACCTCCCCCAGGGGTCATAGATAGCAGAGTGGCCGAAGAATCTCTCCCCCTTGCTCTCGCCCACCCGGTTGCAGGCGGCGATGAAAAGTTGGTTTTCGATGGCCCGGGCCTGGAGCAGTGCACGCCAATGCTCCAGGCGGGGGTAGGGCCACTCGGCTGGCAGAAAGATGATTCTGGCTCCAGCTAGGGCATAGCGGCGAAACAGTTCCGGGAAGCGCAGATCGTAGCAGATGGCAATGGCGCTTTTGCCCCAGGGCAGGTCGAAAACGGGAGTTGCCTGACCAGCAGCCAAATACTTTTCCTCAGCCATCAGGCGGAAGAGGTGGATTTTGCTATAGTGGCCCAGGCGCTTGCCTGCCGGTGAGAAGAGGGGAGCAGTGTTGTGATAGCACCCATCATCCTGCACGGAAAGGAGTGAGCCGCAAATATGGATGGCATTTTCCCTGGCCAGAGCGGCGAGCTCGGTGAAAAGGCCCTCATCAAGGCGGGTAGCGTACTGCTCCGCGTTTTCAAGATCGTAGCCTGTGGACCACAGCTCGGGAAAGAGCACCATGTCCGAGCCACGGCGCTTGGCCTCGGCCGTCCATTCTTGTACTTTGGCCAGATTCACCTGGGGCTGGCCCAGGGCGATGTCCATCTGGGCCAGAGAGATGGTCAATTTCATCGGCCCGCTCCTCTGCTACAAGCCTTACGAAGGTTTTGTAGGGGGTTACTCTGCGAACAGGTCCTTGGCTTTGAACATGAGCACCAGGGCACCCTTTTCTGAGCGGGAACGATGCCTCTGATTGGCTTTGGCCACCAGGGCCTCGTTCTGGCGCAAGAGCACACTTCGCCCGTCGGGGTAGTCAATGTAAACCTCTCCCTCCAATACCAGGTAGAGTTCATCCTTGGCATGTTGATGGAAGACGTATGCGCCTTTGAAGCGGCTGAGATAGGCACAATAGTCATCCACCTGTCCCAATATGATGTGGGTAAAAGGTTGGGTCAACTCAGCGGCGGCTTGGGCGACGCTCGTCTTTTCAGGCATCAGGACCTCCTCCAATAAGGGGCAGCGGGGCCTTTGTCCCGTTCTGCAGGGCTTGGCCAGGGCAAAAGCGTGGGGCTGCTTCGCTCATTATACGCTATCTGTCCCTGCAGGTCAAGGTTTGCTTTTCATCAGCACCTCCCACGTGCCTTTCTGGACGATTTTCCCTTCCTGGTTGAGCAGGCGTATGTCAAAGATGACGCTACCGCCTCCCAGCTTTTTCAGTTCTTTTGTCTCCCTTACTTTGGCCCTGAGGTGGATGGTATCACCGATAAATATCGGGGCGCTGAACTTCCATTCCAGGCCGCGAAAGAGCAGAACCGTCTCTTCAATAAAACCCAACTGCGCGCCCAAGCCAGCAGCGTAGGAGAGGCCCATCAGGCCGTGGGCCACGCGCTGGCCAAAGATCGTCCCTTTGCCGTACTCGGCGTTGACGTGGATCTGGGTCCAATCGCCGGTGAGGGCAGCAAAGTTGACAATGTCCGCCTCGGTGATCGTCCGGGCAGCGCTGACCACTTCGTAGCCGACCTCAAATTCCTCGAAGTACATGCCCCGAGGGGTGTAAATAGTTTGTTCTGTCATGTCATCCTCCTTGCGTTTTAATTTTTACGTTTCTATGTTTTAGGTTGGGTCTAGGCATCGAGCGTGACGTTGTAGCTCTTGTATACCGGCATGGCCAGTTCCAGGCCCCGGCGCTCGAACTCTTCAACGATGGATCGGCGTAAGTCGTTGGTGGTGGCGAACCACAAATCTGTGGGAGTGTAGAACATAATGGTCAGGGCGATAGCCCCATCGCTTACGGCCGAGACGTAAAGGGTGATGTCTTTTTCCGACACGCGCCGCTCCTCCCCCTCAGCTAGCTCGCGCAGGGCCTCGATGGCCGCACGCAAGTCAGTCTCCTGGGAGATGGGCACTGTCAGGTTGACCCGGCGTTCCTTGTTGATGGAGTAATTGATGATAGGAGTGGTCGCCACCGTACTGTTGGGCATGGTGACCACCGGACCGTCAAGGGTGGCGATTTCGGTGGTGCGCAGCGAGATGCGCTGCACTGTCCCAGTAAAGTCACCGATTTGGACGACATCGCCGCGCACGAAAGGCTGATCCAACAGGATAAAGATGCCGGAGATAAAGTTAGCAGCCACGTCTTGGACGGCAAAGCCGATGACAATGGTGATCACCCCGGCCGCGGTCAGCACGCTGTAGAGCACCGACGTCAGATTGAGGATGGCGATGGTCACCAAGATGCCGATGACGATGAAGAGGTAGTCCAGCAGCTTGTCCAACGTCTGCATGTCGCGGGTGTCAACGTCCACCCCCTTGACCCGCTCGTCAAGCCGTTCCAATACGCGGGAGAAATAGCGGACCAGGAGCCAGACGACCACCCAGGTGATGACAAGTCCTAAAATCCGCCAGCCGTATTCTGGTTTGAGCAGCGCTTCCCAGTTGATGTTAGTACCCTCCATGACAACTCTTTTGTTCTATCGTCCATGCCGTCTCCCCTCAGCCGGACATGGGATGGATTCCCCGCCGCACAGCGGAGCGGTAGAGAAGGTTCATGAGCAAGACCAGAGGGAGGTGATGTTGGGGTGGGCAAAAGACACGGCGCAGCAGGGAAGGCAGGGAATAAAAACGCCGGTAAGCCCACCACAGACCTTCCTCCAGAGCCTGGGGGCTCATGTGGCGAGGGATGAACAGGGCATGGGCATCGTCGTATTTGGCCCAGTCGCGCTCGATGATGCGTCCCTCCTCCTCTATACGTTGGGCAGCCCTGGTGCCCGGCAGGGGTACATAAGCAAAGAAAGCAGCCATGGGCAGCCGGTTTTCCTCCAGGAAGCGCACCGTGCGCTCAAAGACGGTCTCGTCGTCATCGTCCAGACCGAAAATGAAACTGGCCCAGACATGGATGCCAGCCTTTTGGATGCGCTGGATGGCCTCGGGGTATTCTGCTGGCTGGTTGAAGGTCTTGCCTGCCTGCTTCAGATTCATCTCGGAGAGGCTCTCCAGGCCAATGAAGAGGGCGAAGCAGCCGCTCCTCACAGCCAGGTCCAACAATTCTGGATCTTTGGCGATGGTCAGGCTGGCCTGGCTGAGCCAACGCAGCCGGAGGGGGATGAGGGCCTGAAACAACTCTTTGGCCCGGCTGGGATTGGCGGCAATGTTGTCATCCACGAAAAAGATGTTCCGGCTGCCGAGGGCCTTTACCTCCTCCACCACTTCCTCGACAGGCCGGAAGCGATAGCGCCCGCCAAAGAAGCTGGTCACGGCGCAGAAATCACAGTGGAAGGGGCACCCCCGCGTCGTCTGAACGGGAAAGAAGGAGGTAAGGTAACGATGCAGCGGTAGAAGGGAGAGCTTGGGTTTGGGCAGACCCTCCAGAGAAGAGTAGCCATTGGCCCGGTAGAGGGGTTCCAGTTTTCCCCATTTGGCGTCCTCGATCACCTTGGGCCAGACACCCTCGGCCTCTCCGATCACCACAGCATCGCAGTGCTGTAGGGCCTCTTCGGGCAAGGCCGAGGCGTGATGGCCGCCCATGACCACTGGCACGCCCCGGCGTCGGAACTGATCAGCAATCTGGTAAGCACGGGTGGACTGGGTGATGACAGCCGTCAGGCCCACCAGGTCTGCTGGCGCATTGAAATCAATCTCCTGGACATACTCATCCACGATGGTCACCTCCACGTCAGGGGGTGTCAAGGCGGCTATGGTGGGCATGGTCAGGCTGGGCAGCCAGGGCCAGCGGGGCTTGTAGACTCCACCTCCATTGAGGAGATGCGATGGCTGGATGAGAAGCAATCTCATTAGGACACTTTTCTAGATCACCGTCTGACCGCAGTATTCGCACTTGTCCGAACCCAGTTCGATGCTGCCGCCACAGTTGGGGCATTTCATCATCTCAGGCTTGATGGAAGCGCCCAGTCTCATCATTTCGGCTTCGGCCTGGGCCACCTGCTCACGCAACTCTTTGCTGCGGGCCAGGTAGGATTCGGCCGGGACCTCACCAGCCTGGTGCGCCTTCTTCAGTTCATGCAGGCTCTCCAGGTACATCTTGCGCTTGGCTCGCAGGCCCTCGATGGTCATGTCCTCGGCGCTGTATTGTAGCTTGGGAGCCGGGGTGATGTTGGTGATGGCCCAGGCCCCGGCGGCAATGGCCAGGCAGGCGATGAATCCAGCCACCAGAGTATTATACCAGAAGGGGGCCTTGTCCAATTCCAATTGCAAGAGGGATACCTCTCCCCCGGCGGCTACTGCAATTTGGTCCTCACCGGTCAGCTTGCCGGTATCCAGGCGGGTTATTTCACCAGCAAAGCTCTTGCTGGTTATGCTGGAGCCCTGATCATCATAGAGGGCCAGTTTTCCACCGTCGTTGCCTGCCAGTATTTCTTGGTGGCCATCGTCGTTTATATCCATAGAGGCGATTTCGCTTACTCTGCCACCGGGCGAGGCGCTCATCATTTTTTGCCCCTGATAATTATAGACTACCAGCGAGCCCTCCCTGCCTCCCACTGCGATCTCTGTGGTAGCCGGGTCGCCATCTATCTCGACATCTCGTATCTCCTGCACTCGTTGACCGATAGCCTGTGACCAGAGCGGCATGCCATCGCTGCTACTCAGGACCATAATTGAGCCGTACTCGCCTCCCAGTATCACCTCGCTGCGGCCATCGCCGTCCAGATCGTAGGCCCGTAGTCGGCGTAGACGCTCCAGGAATTCTTCTGGGCTCCACAGCGGCTGCCCCTGCCCATCCAGCAAGACGACCTGGCCAGCATAGTTGGCAGCGGCTACAGCCGTGATCCCGGCTAATGGGACATCGTCCAGGCCGCGGACGTAAGCGTCCGCACTAGATGTGGGACTGGGAAGGTCGTATTCCCACAGGATCTCGCCCTGACTGGAGAGGCAGACCAGATGGCCGTTCATGTCGCCAGCCACGATCTCTCGCACCTTGTCTCCCTGGAAATCAACAGAGGTGGCTCGCGAGGGCTCCCCGAAATTGGGCAGGGCTCGCGTCCACAATTCCTGTCCTTGACCAGTGTAGGCCGTAGCCGTCACCGATTCCCCTGGGGGCTGGTAGATAACTACAAAGTCGTCGGTGCCATCGCCGTCGAAATCTCCCATCGTTGTGGCTGGCGTCTGATAGGTGCCAGACCAGATCTTTTGTCCCTGGGCATCGAGAATGGCCACCTCGCTTGTGCTTTGCAAGAAGACGTCCTTGACCTTGTCGCCTGTCAAATCAATGATCTTCATGCTCTCCGCTTGCGGAAAGTAGGCTGTCCAGACCTCCTGCAAATCCCACTTCTCGCGGGCGGCGGTCCCGGTGAAGAAGAGGATAATGCTGATGGCCATCACGATGACCATCAGGACGACAGCTAGGACAATGGTAACCGTTTTGTTCATGGTGTAGCTCCTTTCAGGGCCAAGTTTTCGCCTGCTGTGCTAATAGCAGGAAATCACGAGACGATTGTAGCACAGGTAATGGGGGGAGTCAAGTGGGACGTGCGGCCGGGGATCAGTCAGGGAAACGCCCCCAAACAAGGATTAGAAATTTGCCTATCAGGACAATATGTGATATAATTCTCCAACTAGGTCTTGAGACCTATATCTTTATACTATCCTACGTCAAAGGGGACGTGCGATAGAGCAAAACCGGAGCCGATAGCCTGAACCTTAGACTGCAAAGCCTTTTCACCTTTTGGCCCAGCCTTTACCGCAGATCTGTTGCTGTCCATATGACCGGAGATATGGCCCCTTTGATGTCCTTGAATAATTGGGGAGAGCGGTTGGTTCTCCTAGAGATCAGCTTGAGTGAAATCCGAATACGAGTTTTTGGAAAACCGCGCCTTTGCGCGTTTTTTTTTGAGGGGCAGGGAACCTAATTCAAATTAAGAATCAAAAAGGAGGAATAAAGATGGCTCTTACTGACAAGCCCGTGACCACATTTCTGGGCGAACTGGCCAGCGATGCCCCGGCTCCAGGCGGAGGGAGTGTTGCTGCTCTGAGCGGAGCCTTGGGCGCAGCCCTGGTCAGCATGGTCTGCAACCTGACTGTGGGCAAAAAGGGCTACGAGGACGTGCAGGACGACATCAACGACCTGCTCGCCCAGTCGGAAGCGCTGCGTAAAAAGCTAACCGATCTACTGGAGGAGGATGTCAAGGCCTACACCGGTTACTCGGTCGCAGCCAAGATGCCGCGCGAGACCGACGAGGAAAAGGCCGAGCGGAAGAAGGCCATGCAGGCGGCGCTCAAAATCGCCACCGACGTGCCTCTGGCCATCGCCGAGGCGGCGGTCAAGGTCATGGACCTGTGCATGCCGTCGGCAGAGAAGGGCAACAAGTGGGCCGTGAGTGACGC
>Ga0180438_10003960_pt1 | contig 21784 bp, 17 predicted proteins | sample SS_ome_12_FD_132455 | JGI IMG/M metagenome (GOLD analysis project Ga0180438, IMG submission 132455) | Hypersaline lake sediment archaeal communities from the Salton Sea, California, USA - SS_3_D_2 metaG | ecosystem: Environmental > Aquatic > Non-marine Saline and Alkaline > Hypersaline >...
ATACGGCGATCAAAGAAAGCATTCGGACACGTATAATCCGGCCTCCCCCTGTTCCCAGTCCGTATAGATAGAGTTTAGTGTAAGGCCTGAGAAAAGGGGTGGCGTCATCGTCAGGATGTCCCTTGTTTATACGTCCGGCGGTCTTTTCTTCAACTTCCTTAGGGGATGCACTTTCATGGAGTTGGACAAATGTTGTGAATGAAAAGTTGTACCATGTATTGAGATGATCCGGGACATTCCAGTGTTCCTTAAGAAATTGAATCGGGATAAGAAAGTCAAACTGGAGGAGAGAGTTGCGTGGGAGGTTTTTAAGGACTCCTGTGACTTCAAAATCGTACTTGTTCTCAACACGGATGATCTTCCCGAGAGCATTCTCAGTGTTGAAGTATTTCTGAGCCATCCTTTCTGTCATCACGAGTGAATAAGGATTTGTCAGAGCCGTTTTGGGATTCCCCTGGAGCAATGGGAAGGAGAACATCTCAAGGAGTGAGCCATCAACCGCTTCGACATACTCTCTGAGTCTTTTTTCGCCGTAAGCGAATATCAAAGCATGGGGTCCGTTACAGAAACGAACAGAATTGACAATCTCTGGATACTCTTCCTTAAAAGCAGGCCCGAGAGCAGGAGGAGTCCCGCTGGATGTGGCTGTTCGACTGCCCAAGCGTTGATATGTCCCCACTAAATACAGGTTGTCCCCGTTTTCATGGAATTTATCGTAGCTGAATTCATCCTGAACCCAGAGGAATATGAGGATACAGCAGGTTATACCGACTGCCAGTCCGAAGATATTTATGAAAGAGTAACCTTTATATCTTTTGATGTTTCGTAAAGCGATTTTCAGATAATTTTTAAACATTTGTATACTCCAGTAAATTTTATGTTTCGTGAATGCCGGGATGGCTTTCAGGGCCTGCATCCAGAACCAGAATCTTGCCCTGTTTGCGCCAATGTCCCTGGCAATTTCATTATATTCTTCTTCGAGATCACCAAGGGGCGAATATTCTTCTCCGTGGATCGCCATGCGGCTGAGGATTCTTATGGCAAAGGGGGGAGGTTTGGGGTGTTCAGGATTCATATCGATTCGGCCTCATCCGATGAAAATTCTGGGATTCCTTTCCATATCGCTCTGTGAAGCTGACGGGCCACTTTTAAAGCTTGAATTCCTTCCGGCGTCAGACGATAAAAAATCTTGCTGCGCCCGCCTCTTTCAGGAGTCGGAGGACCTGCTCTTTTGGTGACATAGCCTTTTTTGAATAATTGATCCAGAGCACTGTACAGGGTTCCGTAGGTATGAGTCTTTCTTGTGTCTTTGGTGATTTGTCTTTTAATTGTCACTCCATAGGCATTATCTTCGAGGCGCCAAATGGCTAAAAGAAATATGATCTCGGACAGAGTTAAATCCTTCATTCGTTTCTCCTTTATTATATAGACGGAAAAACCGTAGAAATGGTTGCAGAAAATAAAAATTTCTTTGTTATTGAGTGGAATTAAACACAAGGCGATAAAGGGGAACAAAACAAGCTGACAGAAGTTACTCGTCTTCTGTCCTGATGTTCAGATTAAATTTGTAAGGAGTGAATTATATTCTGGAAGCTGGTTAGTCCTGTTCAATCGTACAGCTTCCGGTTCCGCAAGTGATATTCGACTTTTTATTTCTTTTTTCGTAGTACTGCTGGTGGTATTCTTCGGCTTCGTAGAATTCAGGCGCAGGGACGATTTGGGTGGAGATCGCCTTTTTAAAACGGCCCGAGTCTTCAAGTCTTTTCACTATTTTTTCTGCCGCTTCTTTCTGCTCCGCGCTGTGGTAGAAGATGACAGACCTGTACTGACTGCCCACATCCCATCCCTGGCGGTCGACTTGTGTGGGATCATGAAGGTTGAAAAAGATCTCGAGAAGCTTCTCGTAGCTGACCTTGGATGGATCGAACGTGACCTTCACAGCTTCGGCGTGTCCGGTTTTATCCGAGCAGACTTGTTTATAGGTTGGATTCTTGACATCCCCACCAGTGTAGCCGACAACTGTCGAGAGTACACCCGGCACCTGGCGAAATTTATGTTCAACTCCCCAGAAACAACCGGCTGCGAAGGTGGCCGTCTCAATTTTCTGAGATTTTATCCCTTTTTTTTCAGGTTTATCTTCCGAATCTGATTCTGGGTTTTTGTGGGCATCACCTGCCTTGAAATCCAGGCTGACTGAATTGATGCAGTAATGTTTTCCTGTCGGCGCGGGGCCATCATTAAAAACATGACCGAGATGGGCGCCGCACACGGCGCATCGTGTCTCTATTCTGTGCATAAAATGGGAAAAATCATCAAAATAGTCGATATTGTTATCATCTACCGGAGCGGTGAAGCTCGGCCAACCCGAGCCGTGGTCGTATTTGGTCTCCGAGTTGAAGAGGGGAGTGCTGCATGCCGCGCAGACATAGACTCCTTTTTGGTAGTGATCATTGTACTTTCCTGTAAAAGCCATTTCTGTCCCGCGTTGCCTCATGACATGATACTGATCAGGCGTTAAGATCTCTCTCCATTCTTTATCCGATTTCTTAATCTTATTGATCATGGTTTGTTCTCCCTTGTTGAACTGGTCTCCTGTGGATTCCTTTTTAAAGGAAGGCTTGAGGCTGAGGTAAACCGTGAGCATGACAAGGAGTGTGATTGCCAATCCAATCTTCTGTTTCATCAGACCTCCTATATACTATAAATCCTATAGGATTATTATAATTTATTCGTTAAGCGAAGTAAAGGGAATTTTTAGATAGGCTAAGTCATTGAGAAAAGCTGAGATTCGCTCGAAAAAGACAAAAAGACAAGAAAGTGGGTATTCCAATCGAGAAGAGGTGTCCCCTTAGGGAACGTCCCCCTTATTCATATCTTAATGAATCCACTGGATTGGAGGCAGCGGTCTTGACAGCATGAAAGCTTGTTGTGATCAGAGCAGTCACCAGTGCCAGGGCTGCTGATAACAAAAACATCCATATTCCGATGTTGATGTGATAGGCAAAATTCTGGAGCCATCCGCTCATGACAAAGTAAGCAATCGGCCAGGCGATAAGATTGGCCAAGATTACCCATTTCGTGAATTCCTTGGTCAGCAAAAGCACAATTCCTGAAATAGAGGCTCCGAGGACTTTGCGGATGCCGATCTCTTTGGTCCGCTTCTCAGCCGTGAAAGATGCCAGGCCGAAAAGTCCAAGACAGGCGATGAAAATGGCCAGGAAGGTTCCGTATCTGACAAGATTTCCGATTCGCTGTTCAGTCTTATAGAGATTATCGATATCTTCATCCAAAAAACTGTATTCAAAGGGAAAATCCGGAGCGAATTTTTTTATCGTTTTTTCAATAAAACCCAGGGTTTCAGGGACATTTTCAGGCTTCATCCGTATATAAACATCCATAAACCAACCCGGGGCAATGACCAGGACCAGAGGGTCGATCTTTTCATGGAGGGACCGAAAATGGAAATCTTTCGCGACACCCACTATCGTCCCGGATTTTTGGGATGAGAAAGGAATCGAGCAGGACATGCGTTGTCCGATCGGAGATTCCATGCCCATGATTTTGGCGGCTGTCTCGTTGACTATAATTCCATCTGATCTGTCTGTTGGATAATCCCGGGAGAAATATCTACCCTGAGCCATTTTGATATCGAAGATCTTCTGGTAGTCATAATCCACTGAATGAATGGACATGAAAATTCTTTTATCCTCTGGCTTGCCTTCCCAGCCAAATTTGTCTGATCCTACCCTCGAGGAAAATGAGCCGTTGGTGGCGCATACAACCGTGATATCCGGATTTCTCAGGAGTTCACTTTTGATGGTGTGGTACTTGCTGCGCAGATCCCCTCTCAGTTCCATATTGATGACATGCTCTTTGTTTATACCCATATCCGTATTTCTCATGTACACAAGCTGCTGGTAGATGATGATTGTCCCGGTGATCAACGCGATTGAAACAACAAATTGTCCGATCACGAGGAGTTTTCTCAGCCGGATATTTTGAGAACTTGATTTCACAGATCCTTTTAAGGTCGATACGGGCCGAAAACTGGAAAGAAATACAGCCGGATAGCTACCGGAGATGATCCCTGTAAGGAAGGCCACTCCTAAGAAGATAAATAATGGGCTGCCAGAAAAAGACAGCATTAGCTGTTTGCCAACGATGTTATTGACAGAGGGCAGGAATGCATGAACCAGTATCACAGCCAGAATGAACGAAATAAGAGATAGAAAGATGGATTCACCCAGGAATTGTTTTACGAGTTGAGCTCGAGTCGAGCCAACGACTTTTCTCATCCCCACTTCTCTGGCGCGTTCCATTGAGCGGGCCGTGGACAGGTTCATGAAATTAATGCAGGCAATGCATAAGATGAGTGCCCCGATTATGGAAAAGATATAAACATAAGTGATCGCTCCGCCGCCTGTGAAATTATGGAGATGAATTCGGGTTAGAGGTTCCAAATGCAACGTATAGGGAGATTCGGGAAAATGTCTCTTGACAGTCCCGGCGATTTTTTCCTGGATTGCGCTGGGATCTGCGTTTTTTGGCAGCAGCACATAAGTTTGATAAGCGACTACGTCCCAGTCCTCAATGGTCATTCCAGACCAGGTCACGAATTCGAAAGGCAGGAGATAGTCGAATCGAATATGAGTATTGGAAGGGATATCTTGGATAACGCCCGTGACTTTGAGGTCAAACCATCCTACCCACCATTCGAATCCAACGGTTTTTCCGAGGGGGTCTTCCTCATGAAAGAGTTTAGCCGCCATTTTTTCCGTCAATACGATCGAATGCGGTTCGGATAAGCAATTTTTCGGATCGCCTTTGATAAACGGAAAAGTGAATATCTCAAAGAACGAATTGTCTACTCCACGAACCTTTCCGTTGAAAACCTGATCTTTGTATTTCAGAGGTGCGTTGGTTTCTCCGAAGGACCTGGTGAAGTTGATGATTTCCGGATAGTCAGCCTTTAATGCAGGACCCAGGGGACCCGAGCCATAAGGATTGTATATATCTGTACCCCGAGGATTATGTAAGATTCTGTAGATTTCTTTGGCGTTCGAGTGGAATCTGTCGAAGCTCAGCTCATCCAGAACCCAGAGAAAGACAAGGAAGCAGCAGGCCATTCCGATAGCCAGACCGGAAATATTAATGAATGAATAGCCTTTGTGCCTCCTGATCTTGCGGAGAGCCACTTTTGCATAACTCCAGAGAAGCTCGGGCATGAAACGAGGCGGCTTCCAGGGGGGGCGGCCGCTCAGGCGGCGGGTGTAGGTTTTGTAAAATTCTGCTCCAATACTTTCTGGCTGACCGACGCACAGAGATGCCTTTCTGAACGCTTCTTCTTCGTTCGCTCCGAGCTTCATTTGATGGTTGATCTCATCCCGAAGATGAGATTCCAGCTCAGTGATGGTGCCGTCTTCCAAAGCCTCGTTTTTTCTCAGAGTTTTTAACCATTTCTTGATTGCTTTTTCCAGGTCAAACATTTTTATCTCCTGTTAAAAGAATTAGGCAAAATTTTTTTTGCCAACCTGCGCCGATTTTGTTCGTTCCTTCAATCTCCTACCTCTATGGGCTTCCAAAGCTCTGTCAGAGCCGAATGCACGCTCAGCCATTGTCTCTTTTCCGCTTCCAATTCTTCTCTTCCCTGCTCTGTCAGGCTGTAGTATTTGCGAAAACGGCCTTCTTCAGATCTTCTCCATTGAGATGAGATGAATCCATCCTTCTCCAGCCGGTGGAGGACAGGGTAGAGCATTCCATCCGACCATTCCAGAGTTCCACCAGAAATCTTTTTGACTCTCTGGATGATTTGGTAGCCGTAGTTCTCGCCGGTGATGAGGATGGATAAGATAATCGGTTTTGTTGACGCCGCAATCAATGCTTTTGAGACCATTGTATACCTCGCACTCTAAGATACCTAACACCACTATGTATGCAAAATATATGCCATCTCACTCGTGTAAGAGGAAACTATAAAATCGAGATGGGATTTATGGTGTTAGGTGTTCGCTTTTTAAACAGCTGATGTTCGAATTCGGACATAGAGGGATTCTCGGCGCTTAAGGCATAGTGAGCGGATTATTTTCTTTTTATCCTGTACAGGACCTGACCCATGTATCCGGAGTCATTGATCTCAGCTATGTACAAACCAGGCACCATGTGAGCTGGTCTTTTTAACCTCATTTCGGAGAGATTTTCCAGAAGCTCGCTGGCCTCCCATTCTTTATCGCTGTCGCACAACAAAATCGAATTGCCGTTTTCAACGATCTGTTCCAGGATCTCTAATAAGCGCATAGTCGTCCTTTGTAATTTTCTCTATTAATTGGCCTTTATAACTATAATACGTATTTATTGCCCTTTTAGTTGCTTTTTTTAGAAAAATAATTCAGGTGTGAGAAGGAGTTGCATCTTAACATTTGAGATTTCTAAATATTGAAAGGATAGGCAGCGAAAAAATATAAACATTCAAAATGTCCAAATTAGACAATATTCGAGAGTACCCTTCAGCTTCTTGGAATTGTGAAGTATAAGAATTTCAAGGTGTTATAAATGTCAAATGTTAAGATGCGACCCCAGAAGAACCAACCTTTTTTACTTTTTTTTCGTCTATAGGGATTGAGAAGGAAAGAAACGATGATAGATAAAAATGAAGATTTAATGAAAAAAATACTTAAAATATTCGCAATATTATTCTCTGTTTTTATCATTCAATCTTTCGTGGTTGCGAAAACTCCTGAAAAGAGATACTACACGGCCAAACACGTCAACCCCCATCCTCCGGTTATAGACGGAAAAGTGGATGATCCCATCTGGGAGAAAGTGGAGTGGGAAAGTGATTTCATTCAGAGATCTCCCAACGAAGGAGAAGCCCCTTCTCAACAGACAGCTTTTAAGATCCTCTACGATGAAAAATATGTTTATGTGGCAGTTCGTGCCTATGACGGTGAACCAGAAAAGATAGTGAGGAGGATGTCACGCCGCGATAATCTTGAAGGGGATTTTATCGAAGTGGAAATCGACAGCTATTTTGACCATCGCACAGCATTTTCCTTCTCAGTCAGTGCAGCCGGCGTCAAGAGTGATGCAGTCATCTCCGATGACGGTCAAAATTTCGATCAGAACTGGAATCCCATCTGGCACGTGAAAACAGATGCAGATGAGCAAGGGTGGACAGCCGAAATGAGAATTCCCCTCTCCCAGCTTCGGTATGGAAGAGAAGAAGAACAGGTTTGGGGACTTCAGATCACACGGAACCTGTTCCGCAAAGAGGAGATATCCAACTGGCAGTTTATTCCCAGAGATGCAGGAGGTTGGGTGCATGCCTTCGGTGAGCTTCACGGACTCAATGGACTCAAGACCGCCCGCCAGATAGAGCTGTATCCCTATTCTGTGGGACAGCTCCAAACCTACCAGAGAGAGGAAGGAAATCCTTTTGCCACTGGCCGGACAACCAGTGTTATGGCTGGATTGGACGGGAAAGTCGGTCTGACCAGCAATTTAACTTTAGATTTTACAATCAATCCGGATTTTGGACAGGTCGAAGCCGACCCTTCTGAAGTCAACCTTACCGCTTTTGAAACTTATTTCGAGGAAAAACGGCCTTTCTTCATCGAAGGAAGAAATATATTCAATTTCAGGCTGATGTTGGGCGATGGTGATTTCTCTAGTGATACGCTCTTTTATTCCCGGAGGATCGGCCGTACTCCCCACTATTACCCGGATGTGAACGATGATGAGTATGTGGACATGCCGCAGAATACTTCGATACTCGGAGCTTTCAAGATCTCAGGGAAGACAAAAAGCGGAATATCCATCGGTATCATCGATAGCATTACCGGAGAAGAGAAAGCTAAAGTTGGAGATTTGGGTCAGTTCCGTTATGAGACGGTGGAGCCATTGACTAATTACTTCGGGCTCAGGCTGCAAAAGGACTACAATCAGGGCAACACAGTCATCGGAACCATGGTCACGGCAACCAACCGCAGTATCCAGAATCCGGAATTGGATTTTCTCCACAGTGGGGCCTATTCCGGAGGATTGGATTTTTATCACTCCTGGAAAGACCGGACCTATTTTCTTCAAGGGGATGTCGTTTTCAGCCATGTTCGTGGCTCCACTGAAGCTCTTCTCAGGACTCAGCAGGCCCCTCAGCGTTATTTTCAGAGACCCGATGCAGACCACGTCTCCATTGACCCTAACCGGACTTCTTTAGCTGGCTATGGAGGATCATTGTACGGGGGGAAAGTCGGGCAAGGACACCTTCAGTATATCGGCGGTGTCAGTTGGCGTTCTCCCGGGCTTGAGTTGAATGATATGGGCTATCTTCATGAAGCAGACATGATCATGGAGTTTATCTGGGCGGGTTACAAGATTTGGGATCCCTTCAGCATCTTCCGCAACTTTAACTTCAATTTTAACCAGTGGATGGGTTGGGATTTCAGTGGTGAAAAGACGTTCGAGGGAGGCAATTTTGGCATTTATGGCCAATTCAAGAATTACTATGGATTTTCTATAGGAATAAACCGGAATGAAGAGAGCCTGTCCAAGAGTGTTCTTCGGGGAGGCCCCTCGCTGCGCTGGCCAGGAAGATGGAACACATGGATCAATTTCTCATCTGACAGCAGGAAAAAGTTGCGCTTCAGTATCGGCACTTCCAGCTTGATTAGCGATGATAATGATTCCAGAAGGAATAGCTATAGTTTTGGAGTCACCTTCATCCCGAGTAATGCTTTATCCTTCACGTTTCAACCTTCATACACTGTCAATAACCAGGAACTGCAGTATGTCAGTACCAAGGAATTTGGAGCTGAAGATAGATATATCTTTTCCAGGATTGACCAGAAAACTCTGGGGGTCACACTGCGCTTGAACCTCTGCTTGACTCCTGACCTGTCCATCCAGTTCTACGGGCAGCCTTTTATTTCCGCCGGAAAATACTCAGAGCTCAAACGCATCACAGACTCAAGGGCAGCGGAATACAGTGAACGTTTTCAAAGTTTTACTGCGGGTGAAATCAATTATGATATGGACAGCGGCGTGTATCTCATCGATGAAAATAGTGATGGAACGGTCGATTACAGTATCGACGACCCGAACTTCAATTTCCTGCAGTTTCGGTCGAATCTTATCTTGAGATGGGAGTACAAGCCCGGTTCGGCTCTCTTCCTAGTCTGGTCACAAGGGCGGACCGGCTATTCCTCCAGCGGGGATTTTTCCTTTAGGAACGACCTGCAGGATCTGTTCGGGATTTCCCCCCATAATGTTTTCCTGATCAAATTTTCCTACGGATTCAACCTGTAGGTGTCATAAGGGGACTGTTCTCTAATCTTTCTCCCAAAAAGAATACAATTGGGGATAGAATAAAATTGGGGACAGTCCCCAATTTCTTATTAATTTCTTGATTTCCGTTTTTTTGACTTCATTTTTTTTCTGTGTTAAAAAGCGTCTAACTGAAATGCCGAGAACGAAAAGACCTAATTCAGACGGGAAGGAAAGAATAACTCAAACTAAAAAAACTGAAAAGCCATCCTGTCCAATCAGCCGCAGAGAATTTTGTAAAGCCGTTCCCTACACTGTTGTTGGGGGGTTTTCTTTCTCCTGCTTAATGACGCCTTTGGGGGCGGATTTCTTAAATGCGACATCTGAAGAATCAGAAAAAAACGAGGAGGAAATCATGGCAAAAAAGATTATTGCTGTCACGGCCAAGGTGCTGAGCAAAAAGGGAACCTGTGGTTTTCACGAGGTCGGCGATACAGTTAAATTCACTGAATCAGGAGTGGAAGGGAAAATATGTATTCATGCCCTCTACAGTATGCTCCCTGCAGTGTTCGCCATGATGTTCGACGCCCAGTTCCCTTGGCTCAGAGAAAATCCGGATAAAAAAACGCACGCCTGTCCGGATGCCTATAATCCTGTGGTGTTCGAAATAGAGAGAGTCAGAGAAAAATAATGTAAAATGGGGTCAGGGCTCGACATTAGACATCTTAATGTTCATGTGATCAGAGGATGCACAGAAAGTCAGATTCAACAGATAAGTCCAGTAAGAAATGTCTAATGTCGAGCCCTGATCCTGTTAATAAGAATTAAAAAGAAAATCAGAGAGCGGATTTCATGAAGTTGCTGACAAGGAAAAGAATTTGGACCGGAATTATTATCATCCTGGCGCTACTGTTCGTCTTTGTTGGCTATTTTGTCGTATCCAATATCTCCACTTTTCAATTAGCTCCCATCGGTATCGGGTATAAAGCGAAGATTCTTTGTTCAGGAATTTTTGTCTCTCATCGGGAACCCGGATCTATATTGAGCGAGGATCTGTCCTATCCTCCTGAACTGGGTATAGCCAAGACCAAAATTAACTATGAAGATCGATCGGTGACTGCTTCTGTGTATGGGTTGATGAAGAGAGAGGCGGTGTATCGGGAGGGATTAGGCTGTACATTATTATCGGGCTTAACTCAGGCTGAGATTCTTTCACGGTCAAGCGCGCTGCCTCCACCCTTGCCAGAGAATCCCGAATCTGTGCCTTGGCCAACCGGAGATAAAATCGCGACTTCTGAAATTCCTCCGAATGTGGATAGGCAGCTACTCCAACAGGCATTGGACAAGGCTTTTTCCGAGCCAGACACAGAACGCCTCCGCCGAACAAGGGCTGTGGTCATTGTCTATGACGGTCATCTAGTCGCTGAGCGATATTCTCCGGGAATCACTAAAGATATGCCTTTGATTGGGTGGTCGATGACTAAAAGTGTAACCAGCGCTTTGGTCGGCATTCTTGTCGGTCAGGGGAAGCTATCCCTCGGAGAACCGGCGCCGGTTCCGGAATGGGAAGAGCCGGATGATCCCCGCCATTCGATTACTCTTGACCATCTGTTGCGGATGAGCAGCGGATTGAAGTTTATCGAGGAATACGAGGATAATCCAGCCTCAGATGTCAATATCATGTTGTTCCTCAGGCCTGATGCCGCGGCTTATGCCGCCAGCATGCCTACAGAGGCTAGGCCCGATGAGAAATGGTCCTATTCCAGCGGGACAACGAATATCGTTTCCAGGATAATCCGGCACACTCTGGGCAATCAGGAAGATTATGCCGCTTTTCCGCGCAAGGCTCTGTTCAACAGGATCGGAATGAGGAGTGCCATCATGGAGATGGATGCTTCTGGCACCTATGTCGGCTCTTCGTTCATGTATGCCACAGCAAGAGACTGGGCGCGGTTCGGGCTTCTTTATCTCAATGATGGAATTTGGGAAGGTCAGCGTATTCTTCCGGAAGGCTGGGTGAAATACTCGACTACGCCGACGCCGGGAGCGCCCAAGGGGCAATACGGAGCCCATTTCTGGTTGAATAGAGGAGATCCGGAGAACCCCGAAGACAGGCCGTTTCCTCAATTGCCCACGGACTTATTTTTGGCCTGGGGATTCCAGGAGCAGCAGACAGTTATCCTTCCCTCTCATAGGCTCGTCGTGGTCCGTTTGGGGATGACGCACCAGGGGCTATGGGGCCTTGAATCATTTATCTTGGATGTCTTGAAGGCCATCGAATAATAGAGAGAAGCTTAACTGGATTATCCAAAAGAAATTAGAAAGAAGAGAGAGGAATGAAGCATAAAAAGATCACACGCCGGAAGTTTTTGAAACAAAGTACAAAGGCGGTGATTGGCGCAGCAGCCAGTTCTTTTATGCTTTCCGGCTCTGTATTTAGTCCGAAAGGAAAGAGGCCTGTTGTCAGCCTTGTCAAGATCAAAAACGACAACATCGGGGCTGCAGTGGAAGAAGCGATCGACCTTCTGGGTGGCATCAGCGAAGTGACAAAAGGGAAAGAGCGAATCATGCTCAAACCCAATCTGGTGGCTCCGGCTTCAGAAGTGACCACGAAGCCTGAAGTCATAAAAACACTGGCGCAGATGATGAAGAAGGCCGGAAAAGAAGTGTCTGTCGGAGAAGGCTCAGCGACGGCTCCGTCTTTTAATGTGCAGGGAGATGAGGTGTTCCGCACCAAAAAGAGAGACATACTGGATAAAATGCAGCAGTTTGTCTTTGATAATCTGGGTTATTCCGAGCTTGCCCAATCTCTGGGTATCTCTCTTGTCAACCTTCATTCTGGTGAAATGGCGGAGGTCGAAGTGCCTAGTGCGTTTTGTTTTGATAAAATCACGCTCCATCGCTCGCTTCAAGACATCGATTTACTCTGTTCGGTGCCGATGATGAAAACCCATGTGTTCGCCCAGGTAACCCTTGGGATGAAAAACCTGATCGGTCTGTATCCGGGAACTGTTTATCAGTCTGTCCGTGGATTGATGCATGACCTTGCTTCAGAAGTTGAGCCATCAGGAACAGCTGTGGCTATAGTGGATATGGTACGGGCGAATAAGCTCGGCTTAGTGGTTGTTGATGGTTCCATGGCTATGGAGGGAGAAGGCCCGACAAACGGAACTCTGGTGAAGATGGATTTAATCATTGCCGGTACAAATCCGCTGGCCACGGATATGGTGGCTGCCAATTGCATGAGCTTTAAGCCTAGCGATGTTCCCACATTCATCTGGGCCAATAAGGCAGGAATGAAGCCAACATGCTTGGATGATATCGAACTCAGGGGTGAGCGCCCAAAAAATGTCGGGCGAAAATTCGTGAGGCCAACTATATATGCCTGGAAAGATATCCGGAATATCTGGGGAGCGAAAGTCATCAAAACTTGTTGAGATCAAGGTTCTATATTGGACATCTTAATAATTTTGAGGACCTGTGCTATCAGGAAAATTGGAAATCGATAAATATATAAGATAAAAATGTCTAGTATCGAGCCCTGGTCCTTTTTCGCTTAAACCTAAAAAAGAGGAGAGATATGACTGGACAAAAGATATTTTTTAATCAGAAGAAACTAAAAAGCGCATTTTCCATCGTGTTTATCTTTGGCGCTGCTTTTTCTCTTTTTCTCCTGTTATTCTGCAAAGCTTTCTCACCAGTCCCTGCGGCGCGCATCCAGAGGATTGAGAACGGATTGATCCCTCAGCCTGGAATCGTGATCAAAGGTCAAGAGCCACAGAGGATGAATCTATCTGACCGCATGGAGCTCTACAAGGTTCCCGGTGTCAGCATAGCTGTTATCAATGACTTTAAGATTGAATGGGCCAAGGGATATGGTGTCAAAGAAACGGGAGGGAATAATCCTGTAACGCCCAAAACACTCTTTCAGGCTGCCTCTATCAGTAAGCCTGTTGCTGCCTTCGCGGCTCTGCATTTTGTTGAGAAAGGACTTTTAGACCTCAATGAGGATGTGAACAGCAAGCTGGTTTCGTGGGAAGTCCCGGAAAATAAATTCACCGAGGAGAAGAAGGTCACTCTGCGGGGCATCATGACTCACAGTGCAGGACTCACTGTCCATGGATTCGGCGGTTATGCCCAGGGAACGCAGATCCCGACACTGATTCAAATCCTTGATGGCGAAAAGCCGGCGAACTCAGATCCCATACGCGTAGATGTGGAGCCGGGAACGAAAAACCGCTACTCTGGAGGAGGATTCACCGTGATGCAGCAGCTGATGATCGATATATCAGGCAAAACGTTTCCTGAGGTCATGCGGGAAACCGTATTGGAAAAGATCGGAATGGAGGACAGCACGTATGAGCAGCCACTTCCTGAGGAACGTGAAGAGCAGGCCGCTCAAGCTCATCGACTCAATGGAACACTGATCAAAGGAAGATGGCATGCCTACCCAGAAATGGCAGCTGCAGGGCTCTGGACCACTCCGACAGACCTCTGCCGGTTTGCTCTCGAGATCATGCTGTCCAAGAAGGGAAGATCCAAAAAAGTCCTCAGTCAGAAAATGGTCCAGGAGATGTTGACCGTTCAATATGAAAGCATGGGCCTTGGGCTCCCCCTATGGCATGAAGGGAAAGATTTTCGCTTTATGCATGGTGGAAGCAATGCCGGCTTCAAGTGTGTTTTAGTGGCTTATCCGGAGAGGGGACAGGGTGCTGCCATCATGACCAATGGGGACCAAGGGAGCAATCTTTACCAGGAGATTCTCCGCAGCCTTTCGGATGAATACGGTTGGAAAGATTTTAAGCCGAGCGTAAAGGAAGTGGCCAGTGTCAGTGAGGAAATTTATGAAAGCTATGTGGGAACGTATGAGTTCAATAAGGTGAGACAGATAAAGATCACAAGGGAGGGGAGTCGCCTGTTTGCTGACCCAATTTTTGTGAATCCAACTGGCTATGCTAAATGTGAAATTTATCCTGAATCCGAGACTGTTTTTTTCATGTTACTGCAAACAGACCAGATCATCAGGTTTATAAAAGGCACGGAAGGCAAAGTCACTGGATTGATTCTTGAATACAGAGGCCGCAAGATGAAAGCGGCCAAGCTGAAATAAATAAGTAAAAAAGGAGTCAGGGTTTGACATTGGACATTTTTTTTTATGTTTCCTGCCAACTTAAATTTTTTCATTGAAAATATTTAATAATGATGACATGAACATTGAGATGTCCAATGTCAAGCCCTGACCCCATTTGTTTAAAATGAAGAATAATTTCTTGAGTCGATGTGTCTTCATTGTTTTTCTCTTGCTTTCAGTGCTTTTAATCTCTTCCTGTGTCAAAAAAACTGATGAAGACCTCATTCTGGAGTTTATGGATAAGATCAGTAGATATGCAGAAAAGAAAGATATCGACAGTATAATGATGAATCTGGCGTATGACTATTCTGATTTTGAAGGACGGGACAAGTGGGAAGCCAAAGGAATGATCGATGGATACTTCAAACAGTACAGAGGAATCGTCATCCATGTGTTGAGCACCCGGGTTGAAGAAATCAATCTGCCGGAAGCCTTTGTTCAATCCGAGGTTGCCCTTTCTTCAGGTGCAGCCAAGGTGTTTCGAAAGCTGGTGAGGTTTTCAACAGAAAATTACCGTTTAACTCTCAAGTTAATAAAAAGAGATGAAAAATGGCAAATCCAGCATGCGGAATGGAAGTATGTCACCCTTGATGAGCTCTATCCAGAATCTTTAACCATTTTTAATAAAATTTTTAAAATTGACTAGCCTGAATTATTCATAAAATATGCCGACACCACATACAAAAAATCTCTGACGGATAATTGACCATCCTATGTCGGCATCTTTTCCCCTTCGGGCGAGCAAATCTGACGACATTTTTCTTTTAATAAAATTGTCATCGCGAGCGAAGCGTGGCGATCTCATAGTGCATCGCTAACTTCACGAGATAGCCACTGTCGCTTCTCTCCTCGCAACGACGTCTACTTCGTTACAGCGCAAGAGCGGTGGACAACCACGTCATCACGAGCGATCGAAGAGAGCGTGGTGAACTCATCATTCTTCGCGACCAGCATGAGATTGCCACATTCGCTACGCTCTTCGCAACAGAGTCTGAGGCAACCTCGACTCGTGAATAATCCAGGCGAGTATAAACTGGAGGCTGTACGGGCAAACAGCACAATCGCTTTTTCAGGAAAAATGGAAACTATCCCCAATTTTAATTATTTATCATTAAACTTTTGGATATGGTTTTCGTACAATGAATTAATACTAATAAGATGGAGGTCAAAATCATGAAAAAAATTTTTTCACTCGCACTAGCAGGTCTTTTTCTCATCACTTTAATTGCGATGCCTGGATCTGGCCAAACTGTCCAACAGATTTTAGAGAAAATGATAGAGGTTCAAGGTGGGAAGAAAAGCATTGAGGGCATCGAAGACATGACTTTGAGTGGAACGATTGAATTGCCTACGCAAGGATTGAGCGGACCGATTACCCTCTATAAAAAAGAACCGGACAAAAGGCGCCTTGAAATTGAATTGATAGGGATGGTCATTATTCAAGTCTACGATGGGAAGAACGGATGGGGGACCGATTTACAGACGGGAGGCATTGAAGACATGAGTGGAAATGAACTTGCAGAAATAAAGAGAGAATCGTTGCCTGTCGTCTCCATCCTTGATCCCCAAAAATACGGCATCACTTATACCTATAAAGGTAAGGAAGAAATTGAAGGTAAAGAGTACTATGTCCTGGATCAGACATATGCAGATGGGTTTACGTCAACACTTTATCTAGACTCAAAAACTTATCTCACCTTTAAAACGATAGTGAAAACAACCGGACCGATGGGTGAAGTTGAGATGGAACAATTTCAGTCTGATTATAAGAAGGTGAGTGGTCTGATGATGGCTCATTCAATCGTCGTTTATGCCAGTGGGGAGGAAATCCAAAAAATTACTATTGAAGAAGTGAACTTCAACACAGGCCTGGAGGATTCTCTTTTTAAGAAAGAATAAGTATCCAGGATTCTGGCCGTTTATTCGATATTATTCCTTTTTCATCCATCCATTACGAGCCAAGTGTGGAACTCGTATAATCAGGAATGAGGCCGTTTCCCAGTTGTCATTTAATCCAATTGTTCGCTGCGTGGAGGAAAAACTAATTTCAGTATAAAGGGAGAAAACGATGATGAAAAGAATCTATTCATTATCGGTTTTTGGTGTTTTTCTTCTGATTCTTGTGACTTCCCCCGGGTTTGGGCAGTCGACTAAAAGAATACTGAAGAGAATGCTCGATGCAGGCGGAGGAAAAAAGGTCTATGAAAGCATTGTGGACCTGACAATGACCGGTTCTGTGGAAATGGCTCAACAAGGAATCCAGGGAACATTGACTATGTATAAAAAAGAGCCCGATAAAAGGCGTGTCGATTTAGATACCCTGGGCATGGTTATCATTCAAGCCTATGACGGCCAAACTGCCAGATGGACGAATCCTCAAACCGGGAATGTCGAAGAGATGAGTGAACTGGACACCCTTTCTCTAGCCAGACAGTCTTTGCCTTTGGTGGCGAACATAGAACCTGAAAAATACGGAATCACATTCACTTATAAAGGAAAAGAAAGAGTTGGCGACAGAGACTATCATGTTCTTGAACAATCCTATAAGGACGGATATACAATACTCAGATACGTGGATGCAGAGACTTATCTTACAGGAATAACAAGATCGACAAGGACAGGCCCTCAGGGAATTGAGATTCAAGTCGAGCAAAGAATGTCTGATTTTAGAGAGGTTGGTGGAATGATCTTGGCTCACACTGTTGTCACCTACTATAATGGCGAGGTCTTCTCGGAAATCACTCTTAAAGAAGTTAAATTCAACACAGGACTGGATGACGCTTTATTCAGGATAGACAAGTGAGACCTGTGTCTTTTTTGCCCCACTGAAATATAAAAATATTCATTTCCTGCTTCACCTTTCAACATCCTTTTGGAAGAATCTCCTCTTCCGTGCTGTATAGAGCTAGAATAAAGTTTAGTGAAAGATCAGGCTGAGTGTCGTGAAAACCGTTTGAAGGCGGAGCGGGCACGGTTCCTCTCCGCAGGAGAGGAGAGCGGAGCCTGAGACCGAGCAATCTTTGACTCGCTGGGGCAAAGGTTGCGTGTTTTCTATACACTCAGTCTGATCTATAGTCCATTCTGTTATCATTGATATGGAAATGTTTTAGGCCCATTTTCGATTTTTGACATCCGCGTTTTTCTGTGTTAATAGCAATGCATAATAAGCGAGGTGTCCAATGGTCAACAAGAGAAGATTCATCCTTGCGACATTCATGGCCTGGCTGTTTTTCCTGATGATGGATTTTATGGCACACGCCACCCTGTTAAGCCATTTTTGGGCGCAGGAGTATCCCGCATTTAAGTCTGAAGAAGAACTCTTCCGCCTGATTCCCCTCGGATATCTCAGCTTTTTGATTATAACTCTCCTGATCGGATGGGTTTATATCCGGTTTTATAAGGAAGGCGGGAGCACGAAAAAAGGTCTTTCTTTTGGCGCTGCATTCGGAGGGCTGTTTGCCTTGGCGACATTCCTGAGCTGGTATTCTGCCCTGAACGTCCCAATTCTCTTTGCTCTGCTCATAAGCTTTGTCTATTTTGTTGAAATTGTTGCAGTGGGATTCATTTTTGGATTTCTTCTGCCTCCCGAATCAGTGAAGAAACGGGTTTGGGCTCTGTCCGGCATTATTTTCTTTGGCTTTGTATTGAGTATCATTATTCAAAGTATTACTTTTATCGACTAATAGATTGGGCAAAATAGAAACCTAAGATAGATACATTGATTACCGTTATAAATTTTTGACATCAGAATTTTCTTGTGTTATTAGCTATTCTTAAAGGATCCGAAGAATTGAGAATTCCTGGACATTTCGTCCGCGTGAGAATGAGTGAAAAAAATATTGAGATAACTCCATAAAGGGTGTGCGAGTCGACTAATAGCTATGCCTTCAAAAAAAGACATAGAAAGTAGAATCAAAGAGTGTCAGCACTTAATAATCCCGGATAAAGTTATTTCCTGCTTGAAAGAACTTTTAGATGAAACGAATGACGGTATGGTCGCTTTTGAGCTCGGGCGTGAGTACGAAAAGGCAGGAGACAACGTGAAGGCTTTCCAGCTCTACGACCTGGCCGAAGACTTATTTGAAGACCCGTCTTTCAAAAATATGGCCCAGGCCGCCATCAATAATTTAGTCATCGAAGAGATCGTCGCCAGCAAGAAAAAAAAGAAACAAGAGTGACGGTCAATTCAGAAAAATTTAAAGACTATTTAGCAGGATTAAAAAGGAGGAATAGTATGAAATATCGAAGGTTTGGATTAATCATTTCATTGTCTCTCCTCTTCATGTCTTTGGCTGTCGTACCGGGAGAAAGTGCAGCCAAAGCTCCTCAGCTCAAATTCGACCATAACCATACCTTCAGTGAGGTCGTCGCCTATTTGAATGGAGTGACCAAGGCATATCCCAATATTGCCAGACTGCACAAAATAGGAAAGAGTTACCAAGGAAAAGAACTTCTGGTGCTGGAAATTACCAACAAGGCCACTGGAGAGGCACTGGAAAAGCCTGGATACTGGATTGACGGGAATCTGCATGCCAGTGAGGTTATGGGCGCAGAAGTGTGCCTCAAAACGATAGATGCTCTGGTCACTCAATACGGAAAAGATTCCTTTATAACCGGTCTTGTGGATACACGAGTGATTTACATCATGCCCAAGCTCAATCCTGACGGTTCAGACCACTATCTCACCAAACCCGATGCGATGCGTAGCAGCGTCCGGCCCCATGATTCGGATGGGGATGGGCTGTTGGATGAAGACCCCCCGGAGGATCTGGATGGCGATGGCAATTTGACTATGATGAGGGTCAGAGATGAAATGGGACCGATGAAGACCTCATCCGAAGATCCCCGGCTCATGGTGCGGCGCACCGAGGAAGAGAAGGGGGAATGGAGAGTCTATTCTGAGGGGATAGACAATGACAATGACGGAAGGTTCAATGAGGATGGAGTTGGCGGGCTGGATATTAACCGCAACTGGCCTTCGCGGTGGCAGCAGGAATGGATTCAGAGAGGATCCGGACAATACCCATTGTCTGAGCCGGAAACCAGGGCCGTCGCAGAGTTCCTCTTTTCCCATCCGAATGTCACCGGCGTCATCAATCATCACATGGCCGGAAATTTTGTTTACCGGCCTCCCACAAACCGCAACTTTAATCCCATAACAGGCATTGAAGAGGAAATGGACCCACAGGATGATGCCATCTTCCAGGCATTCGGAAATAAATACCAAGAAATTATCAACAAGCAGCCTGTCCGCAAAGTTTTGGGCAGAGGAGCCCCGCCGCGGGAAGGCGCTATCTGGGGAGTCATGATTGGCTGGGCGTATGATCATTATGGTGTTTTCAGCTGGGTTCCAGAGATGGGATCACTCAATCCGTATTGTGATTATGACAAGAATGGAAGAACTACCGAGCTCGAGATGTTGCGCTGGAATGAAGAGGAGATGGGAGGAAGGATTTTTGTTGACTGGAAACCTTATGACCATCCTCAACTGGGAAAAGTGGAGATTGGAGGTTTCGTGCGCAAGCTCTATGATCCCAAATATAAGACTTATACTAACCTGATGTGCTGGCCTGGTGAAGCGTTCGAAGATTTCCTTGCCAAACACTCACAGTGGAATCTTTACCTTGTGTCCATGAGTCCTTTAGTGCGGATAAAAGATATCGAGGTGACTCCGTTAGAGGCAGGCTATTTCAAGATTACGGCAAAGATCCAGAATCAGGGCTTCCTTCCCACCAATGTCACTCAGCAGGCAATAAAAAACAGGACCGCAAAGACTGTCAAAGTGACACTGGCTTTAGACGATGCAAAGCTCGTCATGGGGAAAGCAAAAGTCGACCTCGGTCATCTTCCAGGCCACACTGTACGGTCTTCATCTCCTGTTCAAGATGTGGAGTGGATGGTGAAAGCGACCGGCAAGAAAGCTCCCTCCGCAGTCATCCGAGTGATATCCGAAAAAGGAGGCACTCAAACCCAAAAAGTAGCTCTTAAAAAATAGATATAACTAATTCTTCCCTTTGGATAAAGCGGCACAGGATTGGATGAAGACTGGTGGATTAAAAAAATAGCTTTTTTCATTTTCCACCAATAATTCTCCGAGTCACGCTTTTCTCAGTTGAACACGCACTTTTTTGAACCTTATGGTCGAGTCTACGTAATGAAAAGAGTAATGAAAATTTACGTAATGGAGAAAAGAGGGAACGAATGAGAAGAAATTCTTTATTTTCAGTCATAGCGCTCTGCTTATTTATTTTATTTTCATGGGTATGCATAGCTCAAGGCAGCCGTGACGCTGAAATCCAGCCGGAAAAAGTGATGGATGCGATCGGCGTGAAGCCAGGCATGGTGATCGGTGAAGCCGGTGCTGGAGAAGGGTATTTCACTTTCAAACTTTCGCGCAGAGTAGGCGAGAACGGAAAAGTTTACGCCAATGATATTGTCCAGAGAGTGCTCAATGTCATTGACAGGCGCTGCGAAAGGGAAGGGATCACGAATATCACAACCGTCCGTGGCAAGGTGGAAGACCCTCTTTTCCCGGTCAATGAATTGGATATGGTCTTCATGATTGCCGCTTTTCACGATTTCGAAAAAAAAGTGGAATGGCTGAATAATGTCAAGTCCTATCTTAAGCCAGGGGGAACCCTAGTTATAGTGGAAATGGATCCGGATAAAAGGGGACGCGGCTATTCTCATCTCATGACTAAAAAAGAGATTCTGGAAACGGTGGAGAAATCAGACTTTAAGCTCGACCGGATTGAAACTTTCCTCCCAAGCCATAACATCTACATTTATAAGTTAGATTGAAAGGATCTCTTCCAATTATTAAGGGTAAATAGTTAGATAGCATTAAGGGATGCCCTTTCTCCAGTCAGATTTTTCACGCCATTCCCTCATCAACCTTCTCTGTGAATAAGCGGAAGGCAGTGAGTGAGAAAACCGTTTGAAGGCTGAGTTGGGATCAGGCCTTATCTTGGCTTCGAGATTGAGATCTGATTTTAACCTGAGACGCATCAACTGAAACAAGGCCTGATCCCGAGCGAAACCAGAAATCAAGCAACATTTGACAGATTTGTGGCCGGATCACAGGCCTGAGCTTTTTCAAACAGTCCTCGGGCCCGAATCCTTCGGATTCCCCTGCAATAATTTTAATGACCCCAAAAAAGCTCCCCTCTGTGGGATTCTAATTCCTGGGCATACGGGAACAGAAGGGAATATCAAATTTCCCTTCATAAAATTTTTTTAAAAAAATCAACCTTTTTTACAAGAAACTCGTATATATAATATGAATATTTACAAGTTACTTGTATTTTTAGAAAAAAGGAGTTCAGATGAAAGAACTGACCAAAGCTGAAGAAATGCTGCTTTTAGCCATCCTGAGGCTTAAAGACAATGCCTACG
>Ga0180438_10003961_pt1 | contig 21782 bp, 21 predicted proteins | sample SS_ome_12_FD_132455 | JGI IMG/M metagenome (GOLD analysis project Ga0180438, IMG submission 132455) | Hypersaline lake sediment archaeal communities from the Salton Sea, California, USA - SS_3_D_2 metaG | ecosystem: Environmental > Aquatic > Non-marine Saline and Alkaline > Hypersaline >...
AGTTCGCCGGCATCCTCAAAATCACGATAAACACTTGCGAAGCGGATATAGGCGACCTTGTCGGTTGCCTGCAGATGCTTCATCACGCTTTCTCCTATAAACGAGGACGACACCTCCTTGTCGAAACTCCTGAAGATGTCCTCTTCGACCCTGTCTGCTATCTCCTGTAGCTGCTCAGCCGGGACGGGCCTCTTGTAGCAAGCCTTCCTGAGCCCGGCGATAACCTTTTCCCTGTCGTATGGTACTCGCGAGTCGTCCTTCTTTACCACATAGAACTTGAAGCTTTCTCCTATCTTCTCATAGGTTGTAAAACGCTTTCGGCAGAGAAGGCACTGACGTCGCCGCCTGATCACCCTTCCTGAATCACTGGAGCGCGAGTCAACAACCTTATCTTTGTCTTCCTTGCAAAAGGGACATCTCACAAGCCGGACCCACCTCAACGAAAAACGCCGATCTCGCCGGATACAGAGCTACTTTCAGTCTTATCGGCACTACATCTCGACATGGTCGAAACTATAAACCCCACATGTAGTATGTCAAATAAAATTTTGCAGAATTTTGCGGTGGGCAGGGGTTCAGGCTGTGAAATCTTTTTTCTGAACGTTCGCAATTTGTGTCAGGACAAGCACTAATGCGAAAAGCCAAGAAAAAACTCACAGGCCTCGGGGACGTGAAATTTTTTAAAAAGAAAAGAGGTCTCTGCGTGGGAACTGCAGAGACCCCCACTCGGAAAGAAACTTTATGCCCCCCCCAGAAAAGCGTTTGTCTATATTAAACTCTATATTAAAATCTTTTGCACTACAAAAGAGCCTTTCGCGCTCCTGCCTTGGCGACATCATCTCCCCCCAAGGCAGGCCGACAAGTTGGGTCGATCTTTCGATCAACCGGGCAGCCCCGCTACTAACGCATTTGACGGTTAAGCTGGTCTTGCCCGCTTTAATTCCCAACTCCAAGTAAAATATAAAAGAAAAACCGGCGGGGGGCAAATCAGCAAAGGGGGTTTTTCATCTTTTTTGTTATTGACCGATAAAACCGACATGGTCGGTGTTTATGCTTCCTTAATTTCGGCTGTGCTTTTCAACCGGTCTACAAAAGTATCGATTGCATCACTTCGCATCTTTTCTTTGAGCTGTCGGGCTATGTTTTTCCGTACTTCGGCAAGGTCGGTCAAGACGGGCGGTTTTCTCTCGTACAATTTGGCTATGTGAAACCCGAATCGCGTCCGAAAAATGTCACTGGTCTGACCGACGGCGAGGTTGAAAACCACGTCCTCGAATTCCTCGGCCATCTGTCCCCTTGCGAAGCATCCGAGGTCGCCGCCATTATCGGGACAATCCGAATATCCGGAGACAAGCATTTCGAACAGCGCCCCCGCCTTTAATTGCCGTAGGACCTTTTTCATCGTTTCGAGGGCCTCTCGCTCATCGGTTCGGCCGTCGATATGCTTTACGATATGCGCGACCCTGACCTGTTCGGGAGTGGTAAAATGCTGTTTGTTCTGCTCATAAAACTTCGAGAGTTCTTCGTCCGAAGGCTCGGGGAGGTCTTTGGTAATGTCCTTTAAGAGCCGTTCGACCTTGATTTGGAGGGCGATGTCATCTTTTATCCTTTTCTCGGCCTCGGCATCCGGTTTCTCAGGCTCCCGCGCCTGCTCGGCATATTGCGCCTTGAGGTCTTCAAAGGCCGATTCAATTTCAGCTTGGGTTACAGAACAGTTGCGGCTTTTTGCCTCCTGTTCCAGCAACAGGCGCTCTATCACATTTTCTTTCGACCATTCGAGCAACTGGTCCTCTCGCTCGGCGGCGTCCATTTCGGCAAATACCTGCTCATACTGCGGGCGCAAACGCTCGGCCTCGCGCTGTACCAGAGAATCGTCAACCTTTTGACCGTTAACAATCAAAGTCATATCGTGCTCCTGTGTATTATTCATAGCGCGATATTTTAGCACATATCGTGAGAAATCACCAATGGATACCGCACAACGCGCACCTGCGTTTTACAGATATGAAATCGCTTTGTTCAGTCGTCGCTGACGGCTACTGCTTGGGACAAGGCTCATCGTCGAGGACGCCTTCGAGCAGAAGATTCACCGGCGCCGGTCCGTTGTCTGTCATCGTTACCCACACTACATGGTCAAACCAGCAGAAGTCTTCGTCATTACCGCCGGGGGCGCCGCCGCTTGTGGCCAGGATGTAGTAAAGCCGTTTATTGCGCACCGTTTTACCATATTTGTGCAGATGGCCGGCAAAGACCGTGTAAGGTCGAGCAGCCAGCAGAGTCTCGAATTCGCGCCAGTTCCCGGTGTCAGCGCGCCAGAGGGGCCTGTGCATGAAAACCACGGTCCAGCGCACGTTCCTGTTTGCTTTGAGAACGCTTTCGAAGTACCCAATCTGCTTGTCACTAATGCCGCTTGCCGGAGGGTCTTCCGTGTTCAGGCAAAGGAATAGGACATCACGATAAGTAAAGTGATAGTAGCTTCTCCCGTACCGCATCCGCCACTTTTGAGCCATCACATCATTGCTTATGTCATGATTTCCGGGCAGATAGAAGAAGGGCATTTGCAGTTTACTCACCAGCGAGTCGATTTCGTCCCACTGGTCGTCGAGTTCACTTTCATCTTCGGTGTAACCCTCGATCAGATCGCCCACGCACATGACAAACTCGGGTTTTAAGAGATTCAGCTTTCCAACGGCGCTTTCGAAGACACCCAGTCGGGCGCCGCCGGTTCGGTCGGCGAGAATCGCAAACTGGAAATTGTCGGGATTATTGTACAGATTCAGACCGGTCCAGGGATTCGCCCGGTCCGACACGTCGATTCCAAGATCCGGGTCAATACCCCTACACCCAACAAAAGATGTTGTCAGAACAACAAGAACAAGCTTCAGCAGAGTTTTCACTTTGTTCTCCTTATCAAGCAGGATGCTATTCGAATTGGATGTCGCGTAGAAGCAGCTGGACGTTTGTGCTGCCGTTGAACGTGTTGAGTTGCGGATGGTATGCGACGTTGAAGAATTCCTCCTGGAGCAGCTTCTTTTCGAACTTTCCCATTCCGAAGCCGATGCAGCGGACGGCAGCGGTATTGTCCGTCACAGCCAGTTGCAGGTGGCTGCCGTTGGCGCCTACCCTTCTGGGCGGTGAGGCAAGGCGTACGCCTTTTGTAGCGAAAACAGGTTCCGGGTTTCCCTGGCCGAATGGACCAAGCATCTGCAGTTCGGAAACCATTTCTTTGCCGAACTGCTTCAACGGCGCCATCGCATCTATGCTGATTTTCTGCACGGCGTCATTTTCACTCAGGTTGTCGTTGGCAAAAGTCTCGAAATCGGCTGCGAACTGCTCTATTCTTTCGGCAGGTATCCTTATTCCCGCAGCCATTTTGTGGCCGCCGAAACTTGACAGGGGCTGCGAACAGGCGGTGATGGCGCGGAGAATATCGAAACCTTCGATCGAGCGTGCAGAGCCTTGTGCGATCCCGTCGGTACGGTTGATCATTATCGTCGGACGATAGAATCTATCGACTATTCTTGCGGCTACGATCCCTATCACGCCGGTATGCCAGTTCTCGCTCGCAAGCACAATACTCTTTCGGTCCGGGTGATTAAGGCCCTGTCGGCTTATCATCTCGCAGGCTTGCTCGAATATCTTTCTTTCGCAGCGTCGGCGTTGGTCGTTCTGGTCCTTGAGGTATTCGGCTATCTTCGCGGCACGAATGTTGCTCGCGCTTGTCAGCAGTTCGACCGCCAGCCTTGCGTGTCCCATCCTGCCGGCGGCGTTCAGCATGGGGGCCAGGCGAAAGCCTATATGGAAGCTGTCGAGGCCGCGGCCGGTCAGATTTGCAGAATCTATCAATGCCTTTACACCGGCAAGCTTACAGACGGGCAGGAGTTTGAGTCCGAAGCTTGTCAGCACACGGTTTTCGCCGCGCAGGTCCATAATGTCAGCCACGGTTCCTACGGATGCAAGGGTTGTAGCATTTATCATGAATTCGCGCAGAGGCTGTTCGAGTTTCTTACCGCCGGTAAATTCATTTGCGATGGCCCATGCCAGCTTAAATGCCACCATTGAGCCCGAACAATCCTGGTTGGGGTAAGCTTCATCCAGTGCAGGATGCACTATAGCCAAGGCCTCGGGCAATTCGCCCGCCGGCTGGTGATGGTCTGTTATGATCATATCAAGCCCCAACCGGCCCGCAAGGGCGGCGCTGTCGAAGGCGTTAATACCGCAATCGACGGTCACGATCAGCCTGGCGCCGGCATCGGCGAGCGACTGTACGGCCTCGGTGTTGACGCCGTAGCCTTCGTCAATTCGATGGGGAATATAATATTCGACGTTTGCGCCGAGCATGGTCAGCAGTTCCCATAGAATTGCAACGCCGGTTATTCCGTCAACATCATAATCACCGTAGACAGTAATTTTTTCCTTTTCCCTGACCGCCCGGACGATTCTGCCGACGGCCTGTCCGATTCCGGGCATTCTTTCCGGTTCGATAAGTTCGGTCAATCGGGGTCTAAGGAAAACTGAACCGGCCTTGGCGTCTGTGACTCGGCGGTTTATGAGGACCTGCGCCAGCAGCGGCGAGACCTTAAGTGACCTGGCAAGCGGTGCGGCACGTTCGTCCGGCGGGTGAATTACCCACTGCTTTTCCTGCATCCTTGCTGCAAGCTGCATTGCGTGTTCGTCCTGACTGTTATTTGTGTAGCTTAAGCACCTCTGGAAAATATGCCTGACCTTCAATTTTACACAAGCCTTGGCAGTTTGTCCAAAGGAGTTTATACCACGGGATGGCTGGAAAACGCAAGTGCCGTTTTCTTATGCTCTCATGTAAAGGCCACCGTTTACCGCGATATATTCGCCGGTGATAAAGCCGGCGGCGTCGCTTGCCAGAAATACGATAGCTTTTGCAATATCTTCAGGTGCTGCGTTTCGTCCGAGTGGGGTTCGTTCGGCGAAAGACTTTATGAACTCCGGGGTGCTGAACCTTTCGTGAAAACGCGTCTCGGTAAAGCCCGGCAACACGGAGTTGACCCGAATACCGTAGGGTGCAAATTCCTTTGCCATGGCGATGGTTTCAGTGGCTATGGCGGCTTTTGTTCCGGCGTACATGCCCGCACCGCGCGCCCCGCCGGTATGACCGGCGACCGAGCCGATATTGACGATGCTGCCTTTGCTCTTTTTCAGATAGACCAGAGCAGCCCTTGTCACCAAAAACACGCTGAGAACATTCGTGTCGTAAAGCTGCTGATGATAGGCGACGGTGGCGGTTTCAAAGGGCTGTCTCTCGATGAGCGTGCCGACGTTGTTGACCAAGATATCTATCCCGCCCGCCGCGGCGGCGAACTGCTCGACCATATGATTGACCTGATTTTCGTCCCGGACATCCGCCTGGAGCAGCATACCATCGCTGTTCTTTGCGACCTGCTGGAGTGTTTTTTCGCCGCCGTCTTTCGACTCGAAATAATGAACTCCGACAAAACAGCCCTGCTGGGCAAATATTATCGCAGTCGCCCTGCCGATACCGCTGCTCGAGCCGGTCACCAGAACTTTCTTGCCCTTGAGGTCTTCACAAATCATCTTTCGCCTCTAATCTGTTTTCTGCACAGTTGAAGGTCGGGCATACTCTTTACCATGCACTCATGCTCGCATGTAGAGGCCGCCGTTGACAGCGATATATTCGCCGGTTATGAACGAGGCGGCGTCACTTGCCAGAAAAATTATTGCTTTGGCAACGTCCTCGGGTGTGCCGTTTCTTGCGAGCGGCGTCTGCCGGGCTACCTTTTTCCTGCGTTCGGGGGTACTGAACTGCTCGTGGAAGCGGGTCTCGATCAGACCGGGCAGGACACTGTTGACACGGATTCGGTAAGGTGCGAACTCCTTGGCCATGGCGATGGTCTCTGTGGCGACGGCAGCCTTGGCGCCCGAGTACAGGCCGGAGCCGCCGCCACCGCCTGTATGGCCGCCTATAGAGCCGATATTGACTATGTTGCCTTTGCTTTTTTTCAGATACGGCAGCGCGGCCCTGGTCGCCAGAAATACGCTTAGCACGTTTGTCGCGTAAACATCCTGATGGTACGCGAGCGTGCCCTCTTCGAACGTTTCTCTCTTAATCAAGGTGCCGGCGTTGTTGACAAGAACGTCGATCCCGCCCGCCGCGTTTGCGAACTTCTCGACCATTTCATTGACCTGCTGCTCGTCGCGCATGTCCGCGCAAAGCAGGACGCCATCGCTGTTGGCTTTGACCTTCTCGAACGTCTGCTCGCCGCCCTGTCTGGTTCGGAAATAATGAACGCCCACGAAACAGCCCTGCTGCGAAAACATTATCGCAGTGGCCTGACCGATGCCGCTGCTCGAACCGGTCACCAGAACCTTCCTGCCTCTGAGGTCTTCACAAATCATTTTGCACTTCCTCGCTGCCGCAGCCTGAAAGAAAAATTACTGCAGCAAAACCGAGACCACGGCTAATCTTGTTTCCTTACGACTTGTCGCCGCTATTTTAGAGGTCATGCGGGCCTTGTCAATCGGTTTATCAGTTCAGGCGGGGTGTCCGGGCAGGTTGAAGAAGGATTTTGTTGTGGCGGTGACGGTGTTACCGAAATCGGGCAGGTTAATGTTTTTCAGCCGGGCGAGGCAGCTTGCGGTATGGATGAGCAGGGCCGGCTCGTTGATTTTCTGTTTCCTCTTTGGCTCAGGCGACATATAGGGGCAATCGGTTTCGAGCATCAGCCGGTCCAGCGGGATTACGGCTGCGGCCTTACGGGTCTTTTCGGCGTTTTTGAAGGTGACCACGCCGGTAAAGGAAAAATAGTATCCTTTAGCAATGAGGATTTTTGCCTGTTCGGCGGAGCCGGAGAAGCAGTGGAAGACGATTTTTTCCACGTCGCGGCCGTGCTGCTCGAGGATTTGCAGGGTTTCGTCGAAGGCCTTTCGGCAGTGAATAATAACTGGCAGACGGAGTTCGGCGGCAAGTGTGAGATGCTGTGCGAAGATACGTTTCTGATCGTCGCGTAGTGAGTGGTTGTAATGATAGTCGAGGCCTGTTTCGCCGACAGCGACGACCTTTGGCTGGCATGCGAGCTTTTTAATTTCGTTGATGGTTTCACGGGTTGCGTTTTTGGCATCGTGGGGGTGGATGGCGAGTGCGGCGTAGAGATTATCGAAGCGGTTCGCAAGTTCGACGGCTTTGTGGTTTTCGTTCATGTCGGTGCCGACGGTTATCCAGGCCGTGACGCCGGCTGCGGTACTACGGGTGATGACGGCATCGATATCGTCGATGAGACCTTCGAACGTGAGATGGCAATGTGTATCGATTAGTTCCATAGCTCAGGGCCCGTGTGAAATCAAGTGATTCCGCCGAGGAGGCTTATTCACAAATCGCTAAGGTTTGAAGGCATTTTCGTAGTGCTCTATTTGTTCCTTTCCGGATTTCGGGAGGATGATTGTAACCAGGTCGAAGCGGCAGGGGCGGTTTTCGATGTTGTTTGCGGTGAGGAAGTATCGTGCCGTTCGTGTCAGCCTTGTTTTCTTGGGGGCGGTGACAACGGATTCAGGAGGTGCGAATGGCTCGTCGGCGCGGGTCTTTACTTCGACAAAGACGATTGTGCCTTCGGGGTCAACCATGACCAGGTCGAGCTCTCCGGTTTTGCAGGAGTAGTTTCTGGCGAGCGTTCTGAGGCCTTTTGACTTCAGGAACTTTTCACAGCGCTTTTCGCCCCATCTGCCGAGGCGGTCCGCATCGGCGAGAAGCTTGTTTTTGGCGTTCAGCAGCGGCAGCAATTTGGTCACCTTATACGGAAGCTCGAAACGCGATCCCGGTTTTCCGGGACGAAACAATACGTAATCCTGAAAACTGAATTGTTGGCAACTTTCGGACCATGGCCGATGCGTCGTCGAAGAGAGCATACGTCGTTGTCGTGTGGTTCCTGCAGTTATGTCGCGAAGGTATGTTTGCTGTGTCGGTGTGCCAGGCGTACGGATTTTCCGGTTCTCTTGCGGAGGAAATAGAGCTTTGCCCTCCGGGTCTTACCGCTTCGAATAGGCTTTATGTCAACGACGTTCGGTGAATGGAGTGGGAAGATTCTCTCAACGCCCTCGTTTCCGACGACACGTCGGACGGTGAAAGTTTCGTTTATTCCGCGGCCTTTTCGGGCTATTACGGTTCCGGTGAAGACCTGGACACGGACTTTGTCGCCTTCCTTTATGCGGCATCGTACGTCGACGGTGTCGCCTATTTCAAAATGCGGTACGCTTTGCTTTAGACTCTTATTTTCGACAGCATCCAACAATTCGGTTTTCACTGTTTCTTTCTCCTGACTTTGCTAACGGTGGCGGCAAGGCGCACCGTAGAATTTTTGCCGGTCGCAGAGAGGCAAGGAGCGCCCTACAAATCGGCGGGTCAAAAGCCCACTCTACTATCGGTCGGTTAAGCACGCAGCCTGCAAATTAGCTCACCATGTATATATAGCCCAAAAACGGTTTAAGTTCTTTTTCTGCCGGCTCTTAGGATATGAGCCGGTTTTATTGATTAAAGAATTGCTAATTGTACCTGTTTTGTTCGGTGAAGCAAGCGCCTTTTCGAAAAAAAAGGTTTTGCGCCTTCACAGGGGCGAGGGGCAACCAGGTGAAGCGGGTTTTACCGGACGGCTTGGCGGCGTTTTGAGCGTGTGGCCGAAGGCGGTCCGATGCTGCGGGGCAATCGTATTGCGGTCCTGCACACACCTTCGTAAGTGTATTTTTGGGCGGCATTTACAGCGTCGACGGCAGGGCGTCTGGGAGACGTAGTTCGGGTATTATGGCGTTAATTTTGTTCCGGATTTCCCAGGTAGCCGGCTTCGATGCAGAACCGGATGATGTCACGTGCCAGTGGCGCGGCGTCTCTTGCGCCGCTTTGGCCTTTTTCCACGACAACGGCGATGGAAATGCTGCGTTGGCGGCTGTCTTCTGCGAAGCCTCCGAACCATGCGTTTTCAGGCTGTTCGGTCGAGCCGGTCTTGCCGTAGACTTTCACGTCGCAGACGGTAAAGTCAACATCCTCGAACGCCTGGTAAGCAGTCCCGCCGTGTTCGTTGACAACCGCGTACATACCTTCACGAACAACCTTAATATTCCGGGGCGAGATGTTAAGCGGGGTTGAATGTCGTACAGAATCGTTGGCGTCCTCAACAAATAGTCCGGCCTGTTTGTAAACTCCACCACGTGCGATTGCGGCCATTGCGTTTGCGACTTGCAGCGGTGTGGCCCTTAGATTTCCCTGGCCTATGCCGAACCACCTTGTTTCGTTTTTCTCAAGCGCCGGCAGGTCAGCCTCGCTGGAAATGGTTTTTACCGGGCGCTGGTTGGAAATCTGACCCTGCGCCTGTCTGAAATCTCTTTCGACGGCGGCCGGCGGGCTCAAGGCATTGTGACCGTAGCCAAAGCGGTACAGCCAGTGCTGGAGGACCGACGGTTCGATTCTGTCGGCGAGGTGGGAAAAATAGACGTTGCAGCTTCCCTTGACGGCGTTGCGTGCGTTATTCGGCCAGTGATCATCGTGTCCTGTGCGGTACTTATTGTAAATCCAGCAACTGGGCCAGCTTCCTTCGGCTTTTTGCGCGGGGCAGCTAATTATCTGGTTTATTCCGATTCGGCCGGTTTCCAGACCCGCGATAAGGATCAGCGGTTTGACCACCGAGCCCGGTGGGTAGTGTTTGAATATCGCTCGATTTAGAAGCGGCTGGTTCGGGTCGGCTGCGATGTCGGCATAGTCATACCTGGTGCGGTTCAAATCGAACACGGGCATTGAAACCAATGCGAGAATATCGCCTGTCGCCACCTCGATGACAACCGCGGCTGAGGGCGTGTGGCAATTCTTGTTACGCTCACAGTCGGCCAGATATTCTTCTATCCTTTCCTGCAGCTCTATATCGAGGGTGAGGGTGACGTCTTTACCGAGCTGAGTTTTTGCCCGCTCGATTCGCTGGTTGTCTATGTCATAGAAGATTTCGCCCCGGCTTCCTCGCAGGATCGCTTCGCAGACATACTCTACGCCGGGTCTTCGTCCCGAGACTTCACCTTCGAGGTAACGCCGCAGCCTGTCGTCGGCAAAGAGGTCTTTATCCTGTTCGGGGCCGACCCATCCGATGGTCTGTGCGGCGACGGTGCGGTAGTAATAAACCCTGTGGGGTTTCGGGGTTAATTCAACACCGTCGGTCTCAATGAATTCCAACTGAGCGGTAAAGACGTCATCGTCGGTTCTCAACTCGAGTAACTGCCAGCTCTTGTGCATCTCGGCGATATCAACCTGAGCAGCCATCATAAGCCTCTTGTCAGGGTCGGGCACGGCCTTTTGGAAGTCGGCCTGTGGAAAATTCCTCTTCCACGCAAGATATGTGCGTAAGTTCCATACGCAGTCGTTTATTTGCCTGATCCTCTCTTCGATTTCCACGCGCTCGACTCCGAAGCCCGTGCACTTTTCGATTATGCGCTCCAGGTCCTGGCGCCGGGTGCTGATTTCCTTTTGGACGGCGGCCTTTGCTTTTTCCGGGTCATCGCTTTTGGCGGCCGTGAGCAGCTTTACTCGGTGGAAGCGCTCGTCGAAGAAGCAGGTTAGCCCGTAATGAATATGCAACTGGAATCGGGGTTCATCGGCGGCAATTACTGTTCCCCGGCGGTCGAGGATTTTGCCTCTTATGGTTTTCAACTGGTGGGTTCGGCCTCTTTCGTCCTTGAGTTTGCCGATCTCGGCCCTGTAGAAGGAACCGGAGTACAACTGCATTTGAACAAGGCGCCCCAGGCAGACCACCAGGAAAGCCGCGATGACGGCTACGAAGATTTTGATTCGCTTTTCATACATATATTCACTTTTGTCTTCTCGGAGTCGAACAGGATGGTCATCGCCGGGTGAATCGACTCATGTTTATGTGCATCAACCATGCCGAGGGCAAAAACAGAAAGGGACCGACGATACCCGAGTAAACGGCTGTGTAGAAAACAACGTCATACGAGTTTATTGTCGGTTCGCCCTTGAGCATGGTCAGCAGGTTCGAGATGATAGCGGCCAGAAGCGAGACGGCGAATACGGCAAGGGCCTGATAAGGCATTTTCCTGATGGCGACAATTCGGTGAAGGTAGGCAACAAGCGTGCCTACAAGCCCGAAACTGATTATCTGCGGACCCATTGAGGCGCCGATAATGTCAGCGGCGAAACCTATCGAAAATGAGGTTATTATGGCCTCGCCTGTATCGCAGTATATGCTGAAGAATACAAGGAGAATCAACAAGAGGTCGGGCTTTATTCCGCGGGCTGTAACGGCGATTGCATCGACCACAGCGGCCTGCAGCACGGTAACTACAAGAATGAAAACTGCAAACCGTAACCACCGCATTCGAATCTCTCCGGTTATCTCTGCGGGTCCATTATTATCACGTCTACGCTGCTGAGCCTGTCGATGCGGCAAGCAGGCTCAACGGTTATGTCCCAAAGCAGGGGGTCCTCACCGTCTGTTTTGCAATCGAGAACCCTTCCTACGAGAATCGGGGCGTTCAGAAAGCCGGGCCTGGGGACGGCGAAAACCGGGTCACCGACTTTGACTTTGTACTTTTTTGCAAGCAGCGGGATCTTGACCCGGCCTCTGGGGTCGCCTTGAATAACGGCATCCTGGCCGGCCACCTGTACGGGAATTTGTAAGGTCGTGCTGGTGATCAGCTTTACTCGCGCCGTCCGTGCCGATAACTCCGAGACGCATCCGACGATGCTGTTTGTCCCCAGAACAAACTGCCCCACGGCCAGACCGTCGTCCAGTCCGCAATCTATGACCAGCTCGCCGGCGGCGGCTTTAACAATATAAGCCTGGGCAAAACGAGCATTTTCCAGCGGGTTTCTCTTACGAAAACCGGACAGCTCTTCATTCTTCCGGCGCTCCCATGCCAGTTCTAACTCGACGGTGGCGACGTAGTTTTTGAGCTGCATGTATTTGCGGCTATCGAGCGTTTCAGAAGGCGACTGATAAGAGCGTGTTGAAAGTGAGATGGTTCTGCCCAGGGCCAGCGGCCAGCGAAAAAGGTGGGTGAAGGCGAACTGGAATTTACTTGTCAGTTTCTGAGGCGAAAACAAAAAGATGCACCCGGCCAACATGCACCAGGTGAACAACATCCGTCTGGATAGTGTGATCTGCTTCCTTGCCATTCTCTTGAGTCGCATCCTGTTTCCAACAAGACACGATGATATTCATTTGTCAACATCAAACGTTTTTCAGTCCCATCCGTAATCATTGTGGTCCATCGTGTCTTTCCACAACTCGAGATTCTCGAGATATACGCTGGTGCCGCGCGCCACGGCGCTGAGGGGGTCCTCGACCCTTTCAACCCTCAGACCGGTGGCGTTTGCAAGGACAGTGTCCATTCCCCGGAGCAGCGAACCTCCTCCGCAAATGTATATTCCGTTGTCTATCAGGTCGGCGGCCAGTTCGGGCTCGGCCTTTTCCAGCGTGTTTGTCACCGTGTCGATTATGGCTGCAATAGGTTCGCGAAGCGCCTCGCGAATTTCCTCGCTCGTAATCACGATTTTCCTGGGCAGTCCGGAAATGGTGTCTCTTCCTGCAATTTCCATGGTCAATTCCTCCTCAAGCGGCGCGGCCGAGCCTATCTGTATCTTCACCTTTTCAGCCCTTGCTTCACCTATGAGCAGGTTGTAGGTTTTCTTGAGATGATTAATTACCGCTTCGTCCATATCGTCCCCGCCCATTCGGATCGAATTACAGGTGGCGATGTCCGCCAGGCTCATAATTGCCACCTCAGTGGTTCCGCCTCCGATATCGACAATCATCGAAGCGGTAGGGTCGGTAATCGGAAGGCCCGAACCAATCCCGGCGGCCATCGGTTCGTCGACGAGATAGACCTTGCGTGCGCCGGCCCGTTCGGCGCTGTCGATTACTGCGCGTCGCTCGACGGCGGTAATTCCGCTCGGGACGGCAATTACCACTCTCGGTCTGACCAGCCCGCCGCGTCCGTGCACCTTCCTGATAAAATAACTGAGCATGGCCTCGGTGATTTCGAAATCACTGATTACACCGTCCTTGAGCGGTCTTATGGCGCTGATGGAGCCGGGCGTCTTTCCCAGCATCTCGCGAGCGACAAGACCGACAGCCTCGCCATTGTTCAGGACGATATTTGTTCCCTTTCGGACGGCAACGACGGAGGGTTCATTCAGGACAATACCTTTGTCGCGGACACAAACCAGCGTGGTGCAGGTACCCAGATCGATCCCCATATCCATGCTGAACCAGCCTAAGATTGTGTCCAGCAACACTTTCGACTCCCTTCTTAAAAACTCAAGTGACTGTTCCTATCCACAAAAACAGAACCATGAGCCGCGCTAGCTCCCTGCCGCTTTGAGAAATGTCTGGTATTGAGCATAGCAAAGCCATGCGACCAGCACCGCCGTAGCCAGCACTATGAAAAACACCAATGCAAGAATGGCAGTGTAGACATCGCTGGGCGCATCCATTTTTCTAACTTTGGTACGACCACCTGGACCCATATTTCAACCTCTTATGATCTAAATCCGGATATCAAGCGTATTTCCGGTAAGTCGTCTACCAACTGGTGCTGACGTTGTCACGTACTCGCGGGGGTTCCTGGACAAGTTTCAACTGACCAACGGCCTCTTCGGTTTCCACCGCGATAACCTCAATATCACAAACAAACCTGCTTCCGCGTGTGACATGGAAATTCATGCCTTCCTTGACACCGTCGGCGGCGCCTATGGATATACCGGCGATGGAATTCTTCATGTCGACCGCGGTTATCAGGCCGTTAAGCTTTATGTCCCTTATGGTTGCACCCAGTCCTCGTGGTTGAACAGGCTGCGCGGCATCGGGCAGGGTCGTTACAGGCTTGAATTCCGCCACCTGCTTGCCTTGGGGACGCAACTGCCTGTCCAGCCTTTCCTGCAGTTCGGTCTTTTCTTCGAGGAGACGCCTCTTCTCGGCTTCAAGCGTCTCTATAATGGCTTCTTTGGTAAACAGTTCGTTGGTTGTCTCGCTAAGTTCCTTGCCCAATCTTGCGACATCGGCCTTTGCCTGCTCCAATTCCGCCAGTGTGCTTTGAAACATCTCCCGCTGCTTGTCGGCGGTACTGGTCCAATCCGCCACCACATCGGTCAAGCGCTGCTTGTCACCTTCAAGTGTGGCTTTCTCTGTCTCGAGTGTCCTAAGGCTGCTCTGCAGTTGCTTTAGTTGTATCTCAAGTGCGGAAATTCTGCTGTTGAGCGCCTTTTTCTCTTCGTTTGTCTTGTCCATGTTTGTCTTGAGATCTTCTTGAGCCTTTTTCTTGGCCTGCTCTTGCCGATGTATATCGTCCCGGCGGTCTTCGTAAAGCTTCTTGTAGTTGTCCTGGCTTGCAACGTAGGCCACGACGCTTCCGCAAAGAAAAATGGACGATGCCGTCACCAAAAGGATCAGAGCCTTGGTAATCTTATTCAAGATAAACTCCTTTCGCTAAAAGTATACCTCAATTGCATGCCGCAGGTGCAAATTACACACCAATGCGTCAACAACGCTTAACGCTCTAATTTTATGCTTTTGGTTCGCCGAGGTCAAGCTAATTTTGGCAAATAGCGCAAATAAAGCGTATAACGAGTCTTGCGAACTGGTCGCGATCTGGCTATTTGTTCGCTGTTCGCTGAAAAACGGCTTTTGCGGCGGCCATACGGACGAATTTAGACTCATCCGCCAGCAACCCGGGGAGAAATTCGGTGACGGCGTCTGTTCCGATCCGCCCCATCGCCAGCGCGGTCCGCACATTGACCCTCTCGCGGTCCTGACGATCCAGGCCGGCTGTGAGTTTTTTGTCAAATACATCGAGGACCACCGCCTCACCAACTCTGTCGCCGAGCATTCCGAGATGTTCGGCGGCAGCGAGGCGAATCTCCGGCACATCATCGCTCAACATGGTTATGAGCGCGTTTTTGGCCTCTTCGGTTCCGAGCGCGCCCATTCCCGCTATTCCCATGGCCCTGTCGTCGGCAAAGGCGCTTATCAGCATGGCCCAGAGCCTGGCATACGCCCGCTTGTCTCCAAGTCTTGCCATCGCCTCCACCGCCTGGAGGCGCACCTTGTCTCCGGAGTCCGGACTTCTAAGCGTCCGGAAAAGCAATTCTCGGTCGCTTCTGTCCCCGATTTTTCCCACGAGCATCGTGGCATTGGCCCTGATGGTCTGGTCTTTACTGTTTACGGCCCTGCGGATGACGTCGAAGCTCTGCGGGACCCAAAGCTTGCCGAGCGCATAGGCTGCGGCGATCCGGACATTTTCGTCGTAGTCCTTAAGAAGCCTCTGGACAGCCTTCCTGGCGAGCACGTACTCGGTATCACCGACAGCCAGGGCGGCGGTGAACCTGACCGGGACAACATCGTCTGTGAGCAGCCGCTGGACCTTGGGCATCAGGTTGATTTGCCTGGTCGATGCAACAACCTCGACGGCATTTGCCCTGATTCTGGGGTCCGCGTCGGCTAACGCCTGCTCTATGATTTCGGTGGCCTGCGGTTCGAGCGTCTCGACGCGGCCGGGGTTGGAATGGCTTGTGAAACGGCCCGGATTGGAACTTTTCAGTGATTCATTGCAGCCCGGAACAAGCATCGGCGACAGCGCCACAAGCCACGTAAAAAAAACGCGGCTATCGGCCTTTCTGACTAAGGTTCTCATTTTTCCGGCCCCTCTACTTTTCTCTTTCTGACAAATCGCCCAAGAGGCGGTATTATTATACAGCCGACAAAACCAGCAGCGCAGCAAAAATCCAGCCACTGACCGTATCTACTGAACAGCGTCACTCTTTTATCTATCGGCACTTTGTCCACAAACCATCCAGCGACACCTTTCCTTTCCATCGCCTTTTCCGGCAGCGTGCCGGCCAAAAAGGCGTTTTTCACGCGCCCGACAGTGTCAATGAGGCAGCTTATGCCGGTATTGACGCTTCGGACGACCGCCAGTCGGTTCTCAACGGCCCGGAAAACACAAACGGCGGTATGCTCTGCCAGTTCGGCGCTTGGAAACACGCGCCCGTCTTCGAATCGCACGAACCAGCCGTCATTACTAATGTTGACGAGCCAATCGAGACGTTTTGCCCCGCGTTCGTCCAGCGCGAATCTGCGGGCTATGTAAGGGACGGCGTCCTCGTAACATATAAGTACGCCAAAGTTGTAATCCGGCCCCTTGCCGTCGGCGATTTCAAAGACCGTGTATTCGGTACCGTAATCAAGGGTATAATCATAATCATAAGGCGTAAACTTCATCATCAAACCGTGCAGCCATGGTGCGCTCTTCTTGCAGGGCACAACCTCCCCGAACGGCACCAGGTGGATCTTGTTGTACTGCCTGTCAGCCTGAGCGCCGTCGGGCGTGTAAAGAAACGCCGAGTTGTACCGCCTGGCAAAATCAATCTTACCGTCGTCGCCGACCAACGGTTCGCCGCCGCTTGCGCCAACCAGAATATGGCTCCTGCCGGCGGCGTGGTCTTTGAGGCATCGGTCCAGGAGCTTGTGCGAGGTCGAATCGCTGAGTATCCTCAAAATCCTGTCATCCAGTATACCCGGAACCATCGTTTCAGGCCATACGACAAGCTGTGCGCCGGCTTTGGCGCAGGCATCGTTTTTTTCCAGCAGATCATTAAAAATCTGCCTGTCCGATTCGGTCAAACCGGAATCCTTCACGAACTGCGGCACATTCGACTGCAGCGCGCCGACCATTGGTCCCGTGTGGAGGAATTGTTCGGTCTGAGCGATTCGCCACAGGCCGTAAACCGCCGCCAGGAAAACCGCCGAGCCAACAACGGCGATCTTGAGCAGGTTCGTCCTGGCAAAAAGTATCCTCCGCTGAGCCGCAATCAACAGCTCGGCCACAAGTCCGTTAACCATCGCCACGAGAAATGAAACGCCAGCGGCGCCGAAAATGTCGGCTATCTGAATAATCGTAATATTGGCATACTGGCTGTGGGCCAGAAAACGCCAGAAAAAACCGCCCAGGAAGACGCCCTGCAGCCTCTCTGCTCCGACAAAAAGTATCGGTGCAGCTATGAAAAGCGGCACTTTTTTCGTCCTGCAGTACCGCAGGCAAAGCGCCAGCAGCGGCCAGAGAAAGGCCATGTACGCGCAAAGGGTCGCCCATCCAAGCCAGGTCACCGGCGCCATCCAGTACAGATTCCCCAGCCAGTAACAAAGTGAGACGAAATACGCCGCCGCAGCGAGATGCCTGGGGCGGACCTGCGGCGAGCAGGCAAGGATAAACGGAACCAGGGAAACCCACGCCAGGGCCGCCGCGCCCACCGGGGCCTGAATCACCGTCAGCAGCACGGCACTACCGGCAAAGGCTGAAATAATAAGCAGAAATCTGACTTTCCCCGCCTTGTTCAATCCGTCAAATCCTTCAAAGCCGCCGTCACCTCTTCTATCCTGTATTTCCTCGAGTTGTTCATCCTTACATTAAACTGGGTTGTGACTATCTTCACAAGACCTCTATCCCCTACAATTGTTTCAGCGGGCATTTCCATGTCACAGAGAAGCTGCTGCAGGACGTCGGTCTCCGATGAGCCGAGGAACAGGTTCTGACTTGGCCGGTCCTCTAATTCGGCAAGGCGTATCCTGGCTTTTTCGACATATTCTTCGGAGATGTCTATCGCCGTGTATGTCCTTTTTAATTGTTTCGCCGCTGATGCCGTGGTGCCTGAGCCGCTGAACGGGTCAAGAACACAATCTCCGGGACCGGAGCTTACGGAAATGATTCTCTTTAGGAGCTTTTCGGGCATCTGGCACGGGTGCCAGCCGGCCCGCTCCTTGAAGGTCCCGCAGACGCGCGAGTAATCCGTCCACACGTCGTTGGGCATCTTGCCTATGGGGTTTGCGCGTCGGTCGTTGTAAATCAACTGCCTGTCCGAAGGCACACGAACGGCATAATCGTTAAAAGTAAAGTTCTTCCTGTCCTTGACGAAGTAGAATATGTGCGTGTGGGAGCGGGCGAACTTATTCTTTGCCTGCTGGCCGAAAGTGTAGTGCCAGATTATCCAGTTGCGCATGAACAGGCCGAGTTCATCGGCTGTTACTTTTACGTTGGCGGCGTATTCGTCGCCGATGGCGATATAGAATGAGCCGTGCGGTTTGAGGACGTTCAGGCAGGCGGTCATCCATTCTTTCGTCCAGGCGATGTAGTTTCTGCTCTTGACCTTGTCGCAGTATTTGTCGTACTTGTAGCCGATATTAAAGGGCGGGTCTGCAAAGATAAGGTCGGCAAAGGGCCGGCGTGCCTTGCCCAGAACCTCGATGCAGTCGCCGCATATTATCCTGTTCAAGAATTCCTGCATGGCAATATTTTATTAGATGAGGATTTTTCTACAAGGGCTTTATGCAAAAGACGGGGCCGGATAAAGGGGGCATCCGCGCATCGAAACGGCCTTTGCGTAATTGTGAGCATACGACGCTTGCGGGGCGTAGCCGTTCATCCTGACCCCTTTTATTTCGTGAGGATAGCAAGGACTTTGTCGGTGGAGTCTGGGTCGGTGGCGGTTATTTTTCGGGAGGGGACATGGGAATATAGTTTTTGCACATTGTCGGCAAGTTCGGTTCGGACAACAAGCATTATCAGCCCGACGGCTGAATCGAGGAGCAAATCCACGTTCTTGCGCCACCCCTCGCCCGCCATCTCCAGCGGTCCGAACTCGTCGACAACGATGAGGTCGGCTGAGCCGGCATTTGCGGGGTCCAGGGCCTGTTGCCCGAGTCTGCGTCCGGGGACGGTAATCTCAAAACCGGCGGGGGTGTTTGGGCTGGTCTTTCGCTCTGCCAGGCGCGTGCGCCTGCCGGTTCGCACGTCCAGCCCGTCAAAGCCAAGCAATTCGCCACTGCGATAAAGTGATGGGGCGAGCAGTCCGGCAACTGTAAAGCCCCGCTCGCGGAGCCGCCGCACGAGCGTCATGGCGGTGGTCGTCTTGCCGGAATGTCTGTCGGCGGTCCATATGAGCAGTCTTGTCTTTGTCGGCATCAGTCGGTCCGGCAGATATCAAACCGGCTAAGCGGCTCGGCTGATAAGGAAATACGCCGTGAACGCGAAAACCCACATACCGGCAACGAACACGGGAACAGCGGCTGAAGCCAGTCGCGCTCTCATGATCGCAGGAAGCCGGCCCTTTAGCCTCTGCTCGAGACCAAGCGCAATCGGGACAGAAGCAGCACACAAAACAGCCGCGAGGGTGCCGCTGATACCTACGTGTTTTGCCACCATGGCGAATCCGCCCTCGACCCAGTGCGGATATCGGAACAGGTAGGTAATCATAAGTGCAAACCCGGCGTAGGAGCCGTAAACAGTCAGGGCCGCGGAAAGCGACCGGTTCCTCATGCGGGCTGTGTTTACGAAAAGGTCATAGCTCAGCCCCAGCATGAGGATACCGAGAATATGGCAGGCAAAGAACGGCTCATTCAAGAACTTGTAGAGCATTGCGAAGGCCGCTATGAGCGTCGCGGTGCCCGGGCGGGCCGAATACAACGTTGCCAGGGTAAGAATAACGAAGGCGATTAACGTCAGCGGGACGGATGCAAGCGGCACGTCATTGGTGTAGAGAATGTCACCCAGAACCGCCTCCGAGAGGCCCCAAAGCCCTCCAAAGAGCAACACGGCCAAAATGGTTTCCTTTTTCATTTACGGTCCTCTAAATCGACGTTCGATAATTTTCTCTCACCCCGGCATTATACATGCGGGGCCAAAACATACAAGCCCTATGAAAATTCTATTTTCCTTCCAGCCAGTACTGTGAGAATTCGAAAAGGTCGTAATTGTCAACGGTTCCATCTTGGGTGAGGTCGGCTTCAGCGCAGCCCTGCTGTGTGGAGCATCCGTCTTCGACCCAGTGCCGGGCGAACAGGCTGAAATCAACCATATCCACACCGCAATTATCGTCGAGGTCCGCCGGCTGGTCAATGGTGAAGCTGTCGGTATCGAGCGTAAGCAACTGGTAGTAATCATAACTGACGCCGCTTTTTTCACCTGTGTACTGTTCGATGATTCCGGCCACGCCGCAGAAGCTCTGTCCCACCTGAACGTAAGCGTGATAAATCTCTTCGTTATCGATATTCATGTAGTCGCTGCCCCAGCACGCCGAACCCGGACTGCTGTTGCTTTCAAGGACGTAATTGTCCGCGGCCTTTCCGTAGCCGGTATCAGCCACGCTCACATCGAAGACCTTTACCAGCATCGCTTCGTATTTCTCCGCACTGCGGTCGGCAACGGTCCAGTGGTCCGGTCCCTGTACGGGGGCGGCGATCTGGTCGGCTGTCAAAAGCAATGGGCGCGGTGCAGGGTTGTTACGGGTGATTATAGTGAAAGCGGCATCGTTGTCCGGTGTATACTGGAGATAGGTAGTTCCCTTGAACTCCTCGACCAGGACGCTGGTGAGGGCGATCCAGTCGCCGAGTTCGATGCTATCGAAATCACCCGTGGATAAAAGGTCCTTGACCATTATGCCGCCCCAGCCGTCAGGATTATTCGGATCATACAAAGTCAGCTTGGGGCGCGTCGAGGGGGGCGATTTGTGGATTACAATACCGCCGAGACAATCGACGATATTTCCGTTGTGAGGACTGTCGCCGTTGGGGTCGGTGGTGTACTGAATCTCGTAAATCGAAAGCGGCTGGCCCTTCGCCGAATATGCAAGCACAAGCAGGACCGTTACAATTACAACTGTCAATCTCAGTGTTCTCATAATACCTTCTCCTTTCAGGCAGTACCATTATGCCCTTTGCAAAACCGGTTCCATAGTAACTTTCAATAAGGGTACCAATCGGGGTCGTCCCGAGGCGGGACCTCAAGGCCTTCGGGCCAATGCGGTTTCCAGACGGATTCTTTACCCTCCACATGATAATCGCAATACAGGATAAAGCCGCCGGTCACACCGGCTGGTTTGGCGTGGCGGGCGCTGAAAGCCTTGGGATAGCTGCCGCAGTATTTGCCCGCTGTGGCGTTGTATTTGCGGCCTCCGTAGCCCTTTCTCGGATCGAGCAACTGGTCGAAAAGCAGTATTATGCGGGACGGCTGTCTGATCGAGGCGGTGTTCAGGAAGCTGGGCATATGCCAGTTGTCGCCTTTGGCCCCGTGAGGCGGCCAGCAGTTCTTGTCAAGTTCGAGACAGGAATTCATGGCGTAAGAGAAATACCCGTCGTTTCTCGGTCTGTACTTGTACAGCTTGTCCGGTGCGAACCTGGCGGAGGGACATTGAAAGAGCGTGTCGGCATCGGGCTTGCGGCCGTAATCGTAATCACGCCAGGGCCTGTCGCCCATCAGCGGGGGCAGCACGTCTATCCAGCCGAAATACCAGTCGGCTGTATCTTCAGGGGCCGGGTTTTGCGGGAGCTGGTCGATGCGGTCTCGCCCGTCAATATGTGGATACGTATTTTCGTTCTGGCCGGCGTAAAGCTCGAAGGCCATCCCCCACTGCCGGAGGCGACTGCGGCAGAGCGTCTGCTTTGCCAGGGACCTGGCCCGCCCCATCGCCGGTAGAAGAACACCGAGCAGCAGGGACACTATTGACATGACGACCAACAGTTCGATGAGAGTGAAGGCGTCACGGCAGGTGGACTGTGATTGGGTTCGGGCGGCCTGTTTCATTCATTAACCGTAGTCTTCCATATCCCATTAATCGGTTCCGTTCCTCGAATTCCGCCGCCACGTAATACCAAATCTTCAGCGAAAATGCAAGACTTCAGCTCATACGAATGATTGATAAAAAAAGAGAGGCTACTCACAGGAACCTTTGCAGCAATCCGCTTTTTCGTCCTGTC
>Ga0180438_10003962_pt1 | contig 21780 bp, 25 predicted proteins | sample SS_ome_12_FD_132455 | JGI IMG/M metagenome (GOLD analysis project Ga0180438, IMG submission 132455) | Hypersaline lake sediment archaeal communities from the Salton Sea, California, USA - SS_3_D_2 metaG | ecosystem: Environmental > Aquatic > Non-marine Saline and Alkaline > Hypersaline >...
CCCTGACCCCCGCTGTCCAGCAGGCGGCCAAGGTCAACGACGAAGCGGTGAGGGTTGCTGAATTCGCTCTGTGCCACGGGGCTTCCGTGGGTGCCATTCGACGGCATTATGGCACCCCCGACAGGGCGGCCATTTGGCGATCGTTGTGCAACTCGACTGACGAGTTCAACCTTGGGATCCCGGGAGGGGGTGATGGGAATTAACTATACGGCACTGACGTCAGAGTTGACTGTTGACCCTTTGACCAGGGGTTACGCCGGCATGACAGACCAGCAAGCCGCTGACTCACTGAACGCTGTGGATCGACCCAACGTGAATGGTCCCTATTCGGTTCTGTCTTACATGCTGAACAAGACCCACAAGACAGGCACCGGCACGGACCAAGAGTATACCAACATCCTTGGTCGCCTGATCCATGCTGCAGGGGCAGATGCGGGTACAAGCCCATTTGGGCAGACTGACACCATGCTGCTGAAACAGAAGCATGCCTGCCAGGCGGTGTTGTTCTGGCTTGAGTCCCCCCATGCAGAGGATTACGACCTCACGGATACCTCACTACCGTTGGGCCTTGTCAATGCGGCAGATGTGTTCAGCGTGTCACAGAAAACCGCTATTGAGGCGCTATCGCAGAATCGGATCAGTCGGGCTACAGAGTTGGCCAGTGATCTTCAATACAGCGGATTGATTACCGTTAGCCATGTGGCAACGGCGAGGGCATAACAATGGCCGACTCCTACGTTAAGTACGGTACACAGCTTCTATTCGCTGACCATGTGACAGACTTCGGTGCAGCACCGACCACTGCGGCAAACTCCCTGATTATCGGAACTCCAACTGACGTTCAGCTCGATCTAACTGGCGTGGCGGCGTCCGGTGGTGCAAGGCAGAGCGCCAAGACGGCAGACCTGGGCGCTACCCACAGCGACATCTGGGAGGTGTCGGCCTGTCTTGAGTTTGAGGCGGCACCGACGGATGGCGGGGTTGTGACCTTCTACTGGGCTGAATCCCCAAGTGCCACTGCAGGTACGGGCAACCCGGCTGGCCTGACAGGCAGTGATGCAGCCTTTGTTGACACCACCGGCAACCTTGGGCAGATGAAGCGAATCGGCTCCCTGACAGTGCGAAACAACGTGATCAACATCGGTCATGTGGGACATGTGGTTGTGGATCATCGCTATGGGATCTTGGTGGTGGTGAACAATGCTGACCAAGCTCTGCGCTCTACCGCGACGGCCATGGACGAGACGCACATCGTCATGAACGAGATTGTTTCCGGGGCGGTCTGATGACTGTAGTCCGTAGCGCAAGGGGCTTACATGCTATAGCGAGGCGCGAGCCATCGCTGCTGATCCCTAATGAGCAACCATCAGGGAATGTAACTCCGCCCGCCGATGACGTGCTGTCGTGGGCACCCTGGGAAGGTATGTTAGGTTTTGATCTGTCTGGTGACTACGCTGCTACAGCACACACAGGCGATCCGGCCATCGTGCAGTATGAGGGGGATTCAGCAGTTTATGCGGTCAATGACATCCTGCAGATAGGCCCAGCAGGCATTGACTTGTCCGGCGGCTATACGATCACATGGCGCGGTGAGATAACGTCATTCGACGATTGGGGGGGAGTGTTTGTGCTTCCTGCCAATTCCGGGGCTACAAACCATATTGTATTTCAGCGGAGTAGCTCAACAGCAGTGCTACGAATATATCACGGAGTAACGTCAATAGACTTGTCAATAGCCACTACTGATCTGCAATCAGCGAAACATACCGTATCCATCACATGGGATGGCGCAAGAATACGCACTGTTTTAGACGGTGTGCTCAAAGATGATTTAGCCTTTACTACTACGCCAGACACAACGGGCGGAGTTGATGGGGTGTATCTGTTTTGCGAGAGAAATCTTGATACTGCCTTTGGCACGGATGGGTACTGTACGGCATTCGAGGTTAAAGCGGAGCCGACGTCTGCGGCTGAGCTAGTTGACCAGCACCATCATTTGTATCAGGACTGGAAGACGGCGAATGATTCTCCATATTTGATTTCAGTGGCGGCGGTAACCGCCGACGATGTTTTCTTCAAAAACCAAACCGACGAGATTTCCAACGGCGTCGGCCCGGTAACTGCCGCAAGACTTAATGGAGTGATAGTCACATGAGAATCCCCAGCGGTACTACCGACCAATACATCTACTTCGTAGCCGTAGATTCAACAGACCTCAAGACCCGTGAGACCGGCCTAACCACCTTCACTGTGTACCGGTCACGCAATGGAGGTATTGCTGCTGCGATGACCACGCCGACAGTCAATGAGGTTGATGCGACCAACATGCCCGGTGTGTATGAACTGCTGCTCGATGAGGACATGACAATAGATGCGGGCGATGATTCGCAGGAAATGGTGTTCCACATCACCCAGGCGAGCATGGCACCTGTCACAAGAACCATCGAGCTGTATCGGTCCAAGATCACTGCAGGCAACACCCTCACCGTTGACGCCAGTGGCAATGTGACCCTGGCAGACTCCGTTACTCATGGCGGCTCTGGTGCGGTGATGAGTCTCGGTAGCGTAGTCATTGCACCTTCAGACGGTACCCCTAACATCGATCTCGCCGGTTCCGGCAATGCCGATGGTATCACCTTCACTCGCTCCGGTTCTGGTAACCCGTTTGATACGAACGTGATGGCGCAGATCAATGCAGAGGTCGATACCGCTATCTCTGATGCTGCTCTTGCAACGGCTGCCGCATTGACCACTGTGGATACCAATGTCGATACGATCCTGGTGGACACCAATGAACTGCAGACGGATTGGGCGGACGGCGGCAGATTGGACTTGATCCTGGATGCGCGGGCGTCCCAGACCAGTGTGGACACCGTTGATACCAACGTGGACGCGATATTGGTGGATACCGGAACCACTCTGCCGGCTCAGATCAGCGGGCTCAACGATCCTACCGCGGCGGCCATTGCCGATGCAGTATGGGATGAGGCCACCGTGGGGCATACCACCGCCGGCACCTTCGGGGAACAGGTGAAGACGGACGTTGACGCGATTCTTGCGGACACCAACGAGCTGCAAGGGGACTGGGTCAATGGTGGCCGGCTCGATGTGATCCTGGATGAGTTGACCACCCAGGGTGACACCAATGAGACGAAGCTGGATACCATCGATACCAACGTGGATGCGATCCTGGTGGACACGGCGTCTATAGGCATAACCAAGAACGCGGCATTCTCGAACTTCGAATTCCTTATGGTGCTGACTTCGGACCACTACACCGCCGGCACCGGTTTGACGGTTACCGGACAGCGAAGCATCGATGGTGGGGGGTTTACCAACATCAGCGGTGCCATTGCCGAAGTGGGGAGCGGTGTGTATCAGGTGGATCTGCTGGCGGCCGATACGAACGGTGATGTGATTACCTACAAGTTCTCTGCCGCAACTGCGGATGACACCATCGTTACGGTGAAGACACGGGCATGATAATCGACTGGCGCTCAAGGATGACATTCGTTGGCGGGTTCTTCTTCCGCCATGCGATTGCCGTGGAACCGGAATCCCCATGGACGGAGATAACTCCGGACGATTCCACCTGGACCGCCCAAGACCCCGACGATTCTGTGTGGACGGAGATCCCTTGATGCCGGCGAAGACAAAGAGACAGCAGCGGTTCATGGGAATGTGCAGCACCCCGGCAGGAAGAAAGAAGGCCAAGGGTAAATGCCCATCGATGAAAGTGGCGAAGAAGTACCGCAAGAAGGCTAAGTGATGGCATGCAATACTTGGTGTTCATACACTGGTGAAATTCCGACCAAGGGTGACCCGGAAAGTCGCCTAGACGATTGGGTGGTTAATGTGTCTGACTTCAGTAATCTCTTGACGGACGGAATAAACAAACTCGTTTGGGGCGGGGGTGCTGAGTCTTTCACGCTGCCAACCCAATACTGGATTTCCTGCCACAGCACTCTTTCGACCGAGACGGGGCCGGGCACCGAGTTGTCCGGTAACAACTACGGACGGATGCAGGTGTTGCTTGAAAAGGTGACAGACCGGAAATGGGCAACGAGTGCAGATGTATCGAGTCAGTCGGCATCGGCCGACTGGGATCCGATCCTGTCTCTGGGCGTTTATGACGCTCAGACCGGGGGCCGCTATCTCGGGTATGGTACTTTGTCGGTACCGAAGATAATCCTGACCAGTCAGGTGTTTTTCATCGGTCAGGGTAACTTCACCCTAGAGTTCCTGGTATGACGAGGCCTAATTTCACACCGGATCCTCCACCCGAAGGGGCAGACTCGGCCGAGTTGACGGCGTGGTTCATGGATCAACTCAACCGGATCGCGGACTGGTGGCCGCCGGACTACGATGCTCGGTTGGCGGCTCTGGAGACTCGGAACACTGTCAACGCGGGAACTTTTCCACTCAACACCCGGGTGGCGATAGGCATCACCGTAACCGATGTACCAGCGTTGAACTGCGGTGAGGGGTCAGTGGCGGAGATAGCAAGTACGCCTTTCTATAACCCTATTGGAATCATGTACGCAAATACCGCGGATCGAGTGGTGTTGTTTTCCACTAACGTCGTAACCACCCCGTCTCGGATTGTAGAAGTTAATCCCAACACCGGTGCCGTCACTGATCTTCACAATGTGACAGGTGAAGTTATTTACGGTGTCGTGTGTTCCCCCACCGGCTCAATAAGTACGGCTGATCGGGTTATTTGGATGGAAGGCGGCTTTGGTTCAACCATCTACTTCAAATGTTACACATTGGCACCTTGGACAATGGTGTGGGAAGTGAGTTTGTCATACGGGGGGTCTTTCAGCGGGATTGCGGGGGAGAGCAATAGCTCAATACTGGTGAAAGGGAGTCTTGGGATGCGGTATGTTAATAAAGCAACGGGGGGTAACAGTGCCGACATAACACCAGATGCTGGTTACTCACTACCGTCTAACTTCCATGCGGCATACCTTTTACCACATGCCTATGATTGGCAGTTCATCATAAAGGAAACCGCCACTAACGATTACCATGTTGTAGAGGTTCCAAACGGGCATTCGAGTATAGGGGCCAGCGACATCGTTGAGACTCTTTCTGTCGGAAGTGCTACCGATTTGGTGTATGGGGGAGCCCCGGTTGTAGATTCAGACGGTAATGTGTATTGGCCCATCATTTCGCCCCAAATGCAGGCCGCAGAAGGAGAGTCCCATTCAACATTTATTTTGCGAGTAAATGCTTCAAAAGTTCACGACAGAACATGGGGATTTAGTACAACAGGGATATCATCCTTCGGTGCAACTAATCTTGGGGTTCTGACATACCAAGAAGATCGAGACGTCATTCTCTGTTGTACCAGTAATAAGGTTCAGCAATACCATATCCCAACCAACACTTGGTCAGAATGTACCCCAAGCGGGGTGGATGATAATATCTTCGGTGCGGCCTATGTCGGGAATGATACGCTTTGGACTCAGAAGACTTCAGACACCAATAATGTAGGTGCCTGGGAATTCACGATTTATTAAGGAGGCGACATGGCTATTGAAGGCGCAAGTTACCCGAGCGGTCTTGATCCGGCGACATACGGGCCATTCGGAACGAGTGATCCCGCCGAAGGCGATGACTTCATCAAGAATACTCGGGAGATCCTGAAGAACACCTTCGCGAATATCTCGGGTGCGGTGACCGCCACCCAAGACGAGATGAACTACCTGGATTTGACCGCCCTCGGAACGGCTCAGAATTCCAAGGCGATCACGGTCGGGGCAACCGGCGGATGCGATGCTTCGGCGGTGACATGGTCGAACCTCGGCACTGTCACCACGGTAGACATCAACGGCGGCTCCGTCGATGGTGCCTCAGTGGGTACAGCCTCCCCATCATCCGGTATTTTCACCGTCCTGCAGTCAACCGTGAACTTCTCCCTGGCCACCGGTTCGACGGTCACCGCGATCCTGGACGAGGACGCGATGTCCACGAACTCTGCCACTGCGCTGGCCACACAGCAGAGCATCAAGGCATATGTGGACGCGCAGACCGGGGCAATCTCATCGGGCGTCATCGCACAATTGCAATCGAACTACGCCGCCAGCTACACGGTCACCGGCACCTATGCCGACGCGGTTTCGCAGAGCATTACCCCATCGTCCGCCTCGAACAAGGTGAAAGTCACGATCACGGGCTACATTACTCTGGCGGCATCCCAGAACTGTACGGCGCTCTGGAAGGTGCAGAAGGCCGGGGTGGATCTACTGAGTGAGGTTTCCCACTACCTCGCCAACGGTGCTGCTGAGGTCGAAGCTGTACCGATCAGCGTCAGTTACGTTGACTCGCCGGCCACCACTGAAGCGAAGACATACGCTCTGCAGATGTACTACACCGGCACCAATGCCCCTACTGGTACGCACCTATCAATCGTTCTGGAGGAAATCACGGTATGAGCCAGACCGGGAAAGTAGAGGGACTGGGTGTTGTCGGCTATGTGGCCGACTTGGAGCCTGTCGATCTACCCCCGAACGCATGGAGCTTTCTTCAGAATGTCCGGTGCAAGGATGGCAGCATTCACAGCTTCGATGGTTCCGAGACGGTGGACACGATCACGCCAGCACCAGATACCATTGAGAAGGTGCAGGTGGGTGAATCCTCGCATCTGGTTTATGCGGCCGGCACCAAGATCTACTCATGGATCGATGGGACGGAAACCGACATCAGTCTGCGAGATTACAACGCAGGCAGCCGGTGGGATTCGTGCAACTTGGGTGGTGTCGCAATCTTCACGACGATTGCCGACAATCCCCAATACTGGGGCGGGGAAGGATCTTGTGTCGATCTACCCTACAACGCGGATACGGGATGCACATGGTCCTCCGTAGGGATGACGGCATCGGTTATCCGCCCGTTCAAGAACTACCTGTTCGCCCTGGACGTAAACGATTGCTCGGGTCGGAATCGCCGCCGGCTTGTCTGGAGTCATCCCGCGGATCCCGGGACCGTCCCTGTAACATGGGACATCACCGACGCGACGAAAGACGCTGGCGATCACTCCCTGACCAAAACGCCGGGTGCGATTCTCGACGGTCTGGTTCTCCGAGACACGCTGCAGATCTACAAAGAGGATGCGATCTACAGCGTGACCTTTACCGGTGGCACCTATGTCTTCAATTTCCGATTGGTCTCCAGCAGCCACGGTCTTTATGCGAGGAACTGTGTCTGCGACATCGGCGGTAAGCATGTCTTCGTGGGCAAGGGCGACATCTACCTTTACGACGGGGTGAACATCAACTCCATCGCAGATCGGCGCGTCCGCGATCTGTTTTTCGGTGGGGTGAATCGAAGCACCTATGACGAAACCTTCGTCGTCTTCCATGAGAAGGCCAATGAAGTCTGGCTGTGCTACCCGTCCACTTCCGTGACGGGCACCGTGTGCGATAAAGCCTTGGTCTGGAGTGTGGAAGACAACACCTGGAGCCCGCGGGATATACCCGAGGCGAGGACGGCAATCCACACCGTGGTGAAGCGTTCCAGTGCGTACACCTGGGACACCCTGCCTTACGCCACATGGAACGACTGGGGCACTACTCCCCCGACACCCACATGGACGTCTTGGGACGGGCTGACGGACAGTGAGCCGATCTTCGAGTCACTGATCCTGGCCGGATCGGGAAAGCTGTATGAGATGGACCGGACGAACCAGGACGATGGTGTAAACATCACCTGTATTGCCCGAAGGACGCATCTGGATCTCGGGGATACCGGCGATTGGCACATGGTGACCACGATCCGCCCGAAAGCGACGGGATCGGCGTTTCGCGTCCGGGTCGGAATGCACGACGTCATCAATGATGCGGTTTCCTGGAGCGACTATCAAACATTCACACCGGGGACGGATTACAAGCTAAACTTCCGGGTAACCGGTCGCCTTCACGCCATTGAGTTTTCATCGATCACCGCGGCTACTTGGGAGATTTCCGGTTATGAATTCGACTATGCGTTTGCCGGGAGGCGTTCGTGACCGAAGAATTCGATAGCGAGGGCTGGAGAAAGGTCCGAAACGACAAACTGTTGGAGTGGGTTGGCGACTCTCATGCCGTGCAATTCATCTTGCATATGGGTCAAGTGGCGGAAGTGTGGGATGATCTGATAGACCGCGATAAGGATTTTGACGATAATCACATCCATAGCGCGTTTTGGGCGTTGCTTATCGAGTTACCCCTGAATCCGTTCTTTGACCGGTTCAAGGGACAGTTGATTCCGCTGATGACCGTGGGGATCAACACATGGCTCGATTCAAACGTCATGCAGGATGGCGACGAGGAAGAACAGATTCAGGCGTATGTCCTACGAAGGTGGTTGCTGGAGCTTTCCATCTATGTTGTTTACCTGACCCGCGGTCGGGAATACGCGCAGCAACACAGTTTGGAGATCCGGAAGTTTTTTACGCGGTATGAGACGTTTGCCGACTTCCGGGCTAAATTAGGGGAGACAGTCTGATGCCACTTGGCGGAAGTAGCAATACCACAACGGTCCAACGATCCGATCCGTGGACCGGTGTGCAACCTGAGCTTCGGAGCCTTTATGGGCGAGCCGGCGAACTGTCACAAGATGTCGCCCCGTTCTATCCTGGCCAAACCTTTGCCGGTTTCGATCCTCTCCAGACGACCGGCATGACGGGAGCCGTTGATTACGCGACCGGGCAACTTCCCGGCATGGTCTCCGGGTACCAATCGACGCTGGGACGCATGCTGGATGCCCCGCTGAACATTACCCAGGATCCGGCCTACCTGAACGCTATCGCTGCAAACAGATCTTCGGTCATGGATGCCTTGACCGAGGATATGCTCCCCAGTGTGCGCTCCGGGGCGACAGCAGCCGGCCAGTTTGGCGGTTCGAGGCAGGGCATCGCAGAAGGTCAGGCCATTGGCGATGCCGCGGAAGCCCTTGCCAGGGCTAATGCTCAGACGGGTCTCGGGATGTATGACACAGCTTCCCGAACCGCGGCAATGGCAGCAGGCCAGATGCCCGGTGCTCTGCAACTGGGCTTCACGCCGTCGCAGACAATGATGGACATCGGTGGCATGCAGCAAGGCATGACGCAGCAGGGTATTGATGAGGCCATTGCCAGACACTACTACCCGCAAACAGCCGGCCGGGAGAACTTGGCTTGGCTGAACAGCATCCTGACCGGTGCTTCGCCGTATGCGGGACAAACCACTACCGCTCCCGGACAGAGTAGAGCCGCCGGTGCCCTTGGTGGCGCATTGATGGGTTCCCAACTTGTCCCCGGCATCGCGAGTGCGCTTGCGCCTGCTGGAATGACGGTGGCAAGTGCCGCAAGCCCATGGTTGTCAGGCCTTGGCGCTCTCGGTGGTGCGCTCGCGTTCTCCGACCGCCGCCTGAAGCGGAACATCGTGAAGGTCGGCAAACATGGTCCGCATAACCTGTACGCCTTCAACTACGCCTGGGGTGGTCCGCAGCATCTCGGCGTGATGGCTCAGGAAGTACAAGAGACTCACCCCGAGGCAGTGACCGAGGTTGCCGGGTATCTGGCCGTTGATTACGGGAGACTGTGATGCCCTTTGACATGAATCAAATGATGCAGAACCCGATGTTCAACATGGGGTTGGGTATCCTGGCCGCCAACCAACCGGGTGCCTCGTTTGGGCAGGCGGTGGGTAGCGGCATGTTGGCAGGGCAGCAGAACCTTCTCCAGATGCGGCAGTTGAAGGAAAAGGCGGCCCAACGACAACTGCAAAGCGAGTTCATGAAGCAGCAGATTGCCGAGGCAAAACGGAAGGCGGCACTCCAGGCGCAAATCCAGGAACGGGCGCAAGCCCTGATCGGTCAGCCCGGTGGTGAGGAACTGGCTGGTCCCACGCCCACCGGTGCCCGTCTGACGGGGGCACCTTCCGGGATGTACGCGACTGATCCACAGATGGCACCTTTGGCCGGCCTGTTGGCTGCCAGTGGTGACACCGGTGGTCTGGTCGATCTGCTGAAACCGGAGAAGCCCGGCAAGCCGAGTGCGGATATGCAAGCGTATCTGTACGATGTGACCCAGCACGGTTACAAGGGGAGTTTTGCGGACTGGAAGAAGTCCACCCGCAAGGCAGGCGTCACGAAGGTTGATGTCAATGTGGGCTTGGGTAAGAAGGCGGAAGGTGATCTGCAGGCGAAGTCCATTTCCGCAAAGACCACCATCCCCCTGATTGACCAGTTGATTGCCGATACTCAGGCCTTGCCGGGCGGTGTCGGTGGTATTGCGGAAGCCCGGGAGGCGACTGGCGGCATATTCGGTCAGCTTGCGGATGTCGGTGTCCCGGGTGCCCGGACCGTGGCCGGTGCCATCAAGCCGGAAGTCACCCTATTGGACCCGGATGCCCCGGGCGGCCAGCGGACCATCACCGGCCAAAGTCTGCGGACTCAGGGTGAGGTTCTGGCCATCCGGCTGAAGCCGCTCATGGCGGATACCGGCCCGCTGTCCAACCAGGACCGTGCTCGACTGGCCACCGCGATGGGCGACGTGGCATCGGCTGACTCGGAGCGACGGCTGGAGGCACTATCGACCATCAGGAACATCATGACCGAGAACGAGGAAACGATTGACAACTTCCTTCGCAAAGGCGGCTTAGGGGTTCCCGGTGAACGACCGCCGCCCGTGCAAGGGCAAGTGATCAGCGGGTACAAGTACATCGGCGGTGACCCCGGTCAACAATCGAGCTGGGAAAAGCAATGAAGCCATGGGAAGAATACCAGCAGCAGGCGACTGACGCTCCCCCCTGGGAAGACTACGCACCCGCACCGTCAGCCTACGCCGAACGCCAGACTCCCCGCGGCAGACGGCACCTGGGCGGCACCTACGCGGAACGGGTCTCTGAAACGGCCGGTTTCCCGGTATCCCCGGAACCGGATCTCACGGCCACAGAACGTGGTCTGATCGGTCTTGCAGATACCCCGGAAGAACGCCGGCAAGAGTTCCTTCGGATGTACCCGGCCGGTACGATCCAGGAGATTCAACTGCCGACGGGGCAAACGGAGACGGTCTATTCCAAGAACCCGCTGGATCCGCCCAAGCTGTTGGATGAGCCGGGTGTGACCCTGATGGATGTCATGGATCGACCGCAGACCTTGCTCGAGGCACCCCTGCAGCTTGGTACTGCTATGCTCGGTCCCGCTGCCCCGGCTGCTCAGATTGGCCTGCAGGCTGCGATCCCCGGCCTCACCCACTTGGCGAAGGAAGGGCTCCAAGAGCTTCGGGGTGCCCAGCTTCAACCCATGGGTGAAGTATTGGGACAGGCGGGCATGGAGTCGGCGGCAGACCTGCTCACCGGTGGTCTGGGATACGGGCTTCCCGCTCTGACGGGGAAAGTTCTCGGTGGTCCGGTGAAAAAGGGTGCTGCTCCGTTGGTAGAGGACGCCAAGGCGATTGAAGCATTGATGCAGACCCGTCCTGATCTGATCCCACCCATGGCATACCAGATGCGCCCGGATCATCCGATCATGGAAGGCCTGTCCAAGCAGGCGCGATCCACCAGTCCCGCACTGCAGCAGCAGGAAATGGCCCAACGGTTGGTCTTTGGGGATGTGCTGCGCGATATTGGTGAGTTGCCTGTTGAACGGGCAGGTCGGAAACTGGTGGGGCAAGGCAAGCGATTCCTCCGAGAGAAGCGGGACGAGCTGACCCAGATGTTCAACGTGAACCCCACCGATGCCGGCGAGGCGATGAAGGGTATCATCACCAAGAACTTCAACAAGCAGTCCCGGGCTCAGATCAATCAGGCCTACAACGAGGCCGGCACCCTGGCAGAAGGGGTGCGGTTTGACCTGACTGGTGCTCAACAGGCTGCCCGGGAAGTAACAGCACCGGTGCCGGCCACCGCGACCGAGATGGTGGACTCCGAGATCGTTGATCTGATGGGCCGCCCGCTGACCCAGAACACGGTTCAGGAATTCGTGAACGTTGCCGCGAGCCCGGGTGGCAAGGTTTCCCGGGTGGCTGCTCTGCTAAAGAAGATCGACCCCGAACAAACGAACTGGGAAGTGGTCAAGGAGTTGCGGAGCCAAGTAGGCGATGCGATCAAGGATCTGCCCAGCGAGGATGCGACATCGGGTGCGGCCAAGGCACTGTGGAAGCGGTTGACCAACTCCATTGAGAACCCCATCGGTGGAGGCGGTGAGTTCGTCACCGCATGGCAGAAGGCCAACGCGCTCTCCCGTAAACGGTTCGAGGTCTTTGAGCAAGGCCGGGTGTTGAAGGTTCTGGGCGAAGACTCTCCCTCGGGACTCGTTGCCGAGTTTGCCACCAACCCCCACAACCTTACTCCGACCATGAAGGAGGTATTGTCCGGGTATGGCGGGAAGAAGCTGACGGTTGCCCGGAAGGGTCTGCAGCGCGGCATCCTCATGAATGACAACCCCCGGGCATTGGTGAACCAGTGGCGTGACGGCAACCCGGAAGGGTTCAACTTCCTGTTTGCATCCAAGGCCGACCGATCCGCGTTTACCCGGGTGGTTGATGAACTCGATGCGCTCAAGTCCCATCCGATTCAGCAGATGATCGATAACAAGGGAGCCATGATCGAACAGGGTAAGACGCTGCTCGGGAAACTGGGACCGCAAGAACTGCGCTCCACCATCCGTATGTATGGTGGCAAGGATTCCGCAGGCGGGCAGGCTCTCAGATTGGCCACCCTGGACGATATGCTCGGCAAGGCCATGAAGATCGACAAGGATGGTGTGTTGTCACTGGACTCTACCGCGCTGAACAAGACCATCATGGAAGCCAAACGCAAGGGTCTGTGGGATAAGGTACTGACATCCCAAGACAAGACGAACTTGCGCGGTATGGACGCCTATGTTCGCCGGGTGATCAATTCGTCTTCCGATGTCGGTGTTTCCCTGGAGAAGCAACAAGCCATCGCATCCTTGAAGCATCCGACCAGCTTCATCCAGGGTGTCCATGCTCTGGCGGTAAACAACCGTGTGCTGGCACCCCTGCTGATGAGTAAAACGGCTGCCAAGTTATTCAAGCCGACTGTCCGGAAAACCGGGAGAAACGTCCCTCGTGTGAAACCGGGTCACTGGGTGTTTGTCGGTAACCTGCTCGGGGAGATCAATCGCATTCCTAGCGAGGAATCTGTGCGGCAGTGATTGGTCTGTGGATTATTCACCCCTTTTTGTCGCGCGGATCCTCGTCGTTAAAGGGTTTTAGACCATCCCCCGTTTGAACGCAGGCGTCGTATGATACTGTTCGATGAAATAAATCGGCCAACAACAATCAATAGATATAGTAAATAATTAACGTAAGGACATTCCTTCGAAGGAAAAAGGAATATCGTTACAAACATTAAGCCAAGGAAGACAGTGAGTGAAAAATTGACATGTTACCGTGACGCCTCCGTGGCACACGGTTAACGAGTTAAACCGGATGCCACGGAGGCGTCACGGCAGAGAGTCACTCACTGACGTGATATCGGCGGGGCCCAGGAGGCTTTTATCACCACCGCAAATAAGAAAGTACCGCCGAGACGGAGTCCGCATGCCATAGCTGGCTCTTGGTGGGCGGGGATCATCGAACAAGTAGCTAAAGTAGATCACCAGACCTCCGGTCTGCTGACTACTTAGCTTTATCGTTACCTTGCCCTTCGATTCCATGCGGTCGTGCCTAGACGTGTCTCGCAATCGCAGTTGTACCAGTTGATGCAGCGGATATGACTAGCGCACACAACTTCGGCCGCACTTCCGCAGAAGGGGCAAGGTAACAAGTCAGGCAACGCGGACGCTTGCTCCTTGCCAGCCGTACAGCTATCGCAGTAGCCGCCTGTTCCACACACGCCACCATCTTCTGTGCATTTCATCGCGCCGGTTCCTTTAATCGTTAGCCAGCCTGTGACCCAGCTTCATCCAAGAACGCTTGGATGTCATCGGCCACCCAAAACACCCCTACCTTATTGGTGTACCGCCCTATGATGCGCCAAGCGTGTGTCGGCATCTGAAACTTCTCCATCTCGTGATCGCTGTTTCTCAGCACTCGGTATCGTCCGGAAAATCCGTAGACAATGTAGAAGGTTCCCGGGAGATCTTCCTGATGTCGCAGCAGGAATTGAGCAATATGTTCGGGGCTTTGATCTTGCATGGTTCCGCTCCTTCGTTGTTGGTGTTTGACAGTGTGGCACTGATGTACTACAGTTTCAAGTGCCGAACGAGGAAAAATTAATGCAACTCAATTCGACCATCGCCATCCGGGCGACCCGCAAGCTACGGGACCAGTTCATGAAGAAGGCTGCGAAATTCGGGCGTCCCGCAGATGTGCATCGCGACATACTGCAGGCGTTCGTTGATGGTCGGCTGATTATCGAACCGGATCCCAAGAAACCCACACTGGAGAACCACAATGCTTGAAACAACCCTGGAAAGGATCGCAACCGCACTGGAAAAGATTGCCGACAGTTTTGATTCGGCCGCAGTCATTGCTCCAACCGCTGCCGACCAACCCGTACCGAACCTCACGCCGGCACCCGCAGATCCCATCCCCCCGGCGGCCCCGGTCCCTGCTGCCGCAGCTCCCGAGATCCCTACAGCACCAGCCGAACCCGCTCTGCCCTTCAACGACAAGCAGGGCATGATCAACTACGTCATGGCGGCCTATCAGGAACTCGGTCCCGAGAAGGGTGCCCAGATCCAAGCCGTCTTGGTGAACCTCGGTCATCCGAACATCAACGATGTACCCCCTGAACAGTTCCAGGCGGTGTTCGATGGTGTGGAAAAGCTGAAGGTGGCATGATGAAGGACGGTATCTTCACAACCGAATACGAGGCTTCCCATGAGTGGGATCGACGCATGGTGTACTCTCGGGCACTGGTGGCGGGTGCCACGGTGGCGGCAGAACTCGCTGCAAAAGACGACGACCCTCCTGCTCAGGAACAGGTCAAACTTTTCATCAGACGATTCGCCAACACCGTTCTCGACCATTACGATACCAAGTTCCCGGAACCCATCGTCGTAAACGGTCAGGGGGGCTCACAATGAGTCATGCGCGACTCAGCCCCAGTTCAGGTCACCGATGGATGGTCTGCCCGGGGTCTGTCAGAGAGGAAGCGAAGTACCCGGGAGATTCGTCCGGGCCGGCTGCCATTGATGGAACCCACTCCCACACCCTTCTGGAACACTGCATCAACAATGGTCTGATGGACCCGATGCTCATGGTCGATAAGGAGTTGGAAGACCATGAGGGTGCGTTCGTGGTCGATGCCGCCCGTGCTGCCCGTGTCGTCGTCGCCGTCAACTACATCAAGGATCGACAGACGCAGATGACGCCATGCCGCGTCAATGCCGAAGAAAAGGTCGATGCGGGACAGTGGTTTGATCGTGACGATATGGCCGGCACGGCAGACGTTTCGATCATCGGCAATGGGATGATCGAGGTCATTGACTACAAAGACGGCATGACCCCGGTATCCGCTGTTGGCAACCCTCAAATGGGGATCTACCTTGGTGGTAAACTGGCGGGATTCCGGGATGCTATGGGGCAGTTGCCGCCCGGCAAGGTCCGAATGACCATCATCCAGCCAAAGCTGGCCGTGAAAGGCATGGACCCGATCAGTTCCCATGAGATCGACATCAACGAGCATCTGTCCTGGATCCACAATGAACTTGGCCCTGCCGCCGCGGCGACCGATGATCCGAATGCACCACTGGTACCCGGCGAGGCCCAATGCAAATGGTGTCGAGCCAAGGGAGGTTGTAAGGCCTTGGCGAACAAAGCCTTGAAGGAGGCACAAGTAATGTTCGAGCAAGTCGATATGGCCAAGCAGGCTGCAGACAAAGACCCGAATGATCTCACCGATGATCAGATCCGGGACATCATGGAGGCGGCACCCCTGATCAAACAATTCCTGGAAGCCGTGGATGCCGAGGCCATGCGTCGGTTTGAGACGGGTCACGCCGTCCCCGGCCTAAAGGTCGTCCGCGGCAGGGGCTCCCGGTCGTGGTCGCTGTCAGAGGAAGAAATGGAGAATCGCCTGAAGCGGATGGGTCTGCCGAAGTCGGTCATCTGGCAGACGAAGCTCATCTCGCCGGCCCAAGCCGAAAAAGCATCCTGGGAGAAGAAGTCCAAGGGTGAGATGGTGAAGAAGTCGTTGTCTGAGCGTCAACTGGCGACACTGGAGAAGGAGTACATCAAGACATCAAAGGGTAAGCTGACCGTGGTTCCGGAGTCGGATCATCGTCAAGCGGTCCCCATGGCGGCAGAGCATCTGTTTGCCAACACTCAACCAACTGAAACCGCTGAACCGGAGATTCCGGCTTGGCTGCAAGGAGCCTGATAATGGGTAACCAGTCATCCAACACCGAGACGTTTGTGGTAGAGAACTGCATCCTGTCTTTCCCTCACCTGTTCGCCCTGGACAACAACGGCAAGTATTCCTGCGCCTTGTTGATCCCGGAAGCTGCGGCACAGATGGTCTATCAGAAGGCGCAGGAACTCGCTGCCTCCCACTTTACCAATGGCGAATCCGCCCTGCCCACGTTCCGCTGGCCGGTCATGAAGGCAAGCGACAAACAGTCCCAAACCACCGGCCAGTTCATCTACCGGGATAACCCCCGGCTGGCGAACCTGTACCTCATGAGCGCCAATGCCTCCGAGGAATATCCGCCGCAAGTGGTCGATCAGAATCGTCAGAAGGTCATGGACCGCGGTCTCATCTATGCCGGCTGCATCGTCGCGGTGGGGATCCGCCTGTTCACCTACAACAACAAGGGCAACATCGGCATCGGCGTCGGTCTGTCCGCCGTGATGAAACAGGGCGATGGCGAGTCGTTGGGCGGGGACTCCGTGAATGCCGAACAGCTATTCTCCGGTGTCCAGGCTCAAGCTGCCGCCCCTGTCGGCCAACCCATGCCCGGTGGCGCCCCCATGCCCACACAGCAGCCTGCTGCCCCGTTCGGACAGCCTCAGACGGCACCGGCACCCGGGATGCCCGCTGCCCCGTTCCAAGGGGCTCCAACAGCGCCTGCAGCACCAGTGTCCGGGATACCCCAACCCGAAGTCCCTGTCGGCCAACCCATGCCCGCGGCACCGCCTTTCCCGGGCAACTGATCGCAGTCGCCGCCGCGAACTCCCGGGTATGAGTTAAAAAGGCCCACCGGCATCCCGCCTGTAACGACTCCATGGGCGGGGCGCCTTCTAACAAAAAGGGACCAAGATGACCGATTTCACCTACGACATCGAGACATACCCCAACTGTTTTACTTGCTGTATCGAGCAAATTGAAACCGGGGAATGCTGGATGTTCGAGATCTCCGATTTCCGGGACGACTCTCAGCAACTACTCGCTTTCCTTGAATGGATGCGATCTGCTGCCGCCAGGATGGTGGGATTCAATAATCTTGGTTTCGACTACCCGGTGATCCACACCGCGCTGAAGATGGGTAGACCCACCGCCAAAGCACTCTATGACAAGGCGATGGCAATCATCAATTCCCAGGACAACGACGACCGGTGGGTACACCAAGTCAAGGAGTCGGATCGTTGGATTCAGCAAGTCGATCTCTACAAGATTCACCACTTCGATAATAGAAACCGGTACACCAGTCTGAAAGCACTGGAGTTCAACATGCGGTTGAACAATATCGAGGACTTACCGTTTCCGGTGGGTACGGTATTGAATCGCGAACAGATCAAGGTGCTGAGGAAGTACAACCGGCACGATGTTCTGGCGACTACCCGGTTCTATCACGAAACGATCAAGATGATCCGATTCAGGGAAGAACTGAGCCGGAAACACAACCGGGACTTCCTGAACCACAATGACACCAAGATCGGCAAAGACTTCTTCATCATGCAGTTGGAGAAGGCCGGGATCCAGTGCTACACCTATGGCGCAGATGGCCGGCAGCCGCGGCAGACACCGCGCCCTCAGATCCAGTTGGGGGAGGCAATCCTGCCCTGGATACAGTTCGACAACCCGGAACTGCAAAGGGTGCTGGACTGGCTGAGAGACCAGACGATCACCGAGACGAAGGGGGTATTCAAGGATCTCACGGCCCAAGTCGACGGGTTCGAATTCGTCTTTGGGCTCGGCGGTATACACGGGTCGGTGGACAACCAGTCGTTCGAATCAACGGCCGATATGGTGATCATCGATATCGACGTTGAGTCCTACTACCCCTCCACAGCCATCGCCCAGCGGTTCAAGCCGGCACATTACCCTGACACCTTCTGCGACATCTACGCGGATCTGAAGGAGCAACGGAAGCAGCATGCCAAGGGCACGGCTGAAAACGCCATACTCAAATTGGCGTTAAATGGGGTATTCGGTGATTCGAACAACCGGTATAGCGTGTTCTACGATCCCTTGATGACCATGCAGATCACACTGAACGGTCAACTGCTGCTGTGTTTGCTGGCGGAAAAGCTCATGGTCATCGAGGGGCTGCAGATGGTACAGGCCAACACCGATGGTCTGACGGTGTACCTGCCCCGGAAACACCTGGACTATTTTCGATCACTTGTGTCCTGGTGGGAGGGGATCACCGGATTGGTCATGGAGGAAGCCGAGTATTCCCGGATGCTCGTTCGCGATGTGAACAATTACATTGCGGAGTATGCCAGCGGGAAGGTCAAGCGCAAGGGTGCCTACGAATACGATCTGGGCTGGCACCAGAACGCCTCGGCCCTAGTGGTGCCGAAGGTGGCCGAGTTGGCATTGCTCAAGGGATGGGGTATCCGGGAAACGGTTACCGGGTGGCCCAACATGATGGACTTCATGCTTCGGGCAAAGATTCCCCGATCTTCCCGGTTGGTGATCACCTACCCGAACGATTCTGAAAACGAATACCCTCTCCAAAATCTCACCCGGTACTACGTCAGCAAGGAAGGCGGAACCATGGTGAAAATCATGCCGCCGCTTCCCAAGAATCCGGACAAGTGGAGACGATTTGAACAACAGAAGGGGTGGAAGGTACAACCCTGCAACGACATCAAGGATGCTACGGCACCCATTGATTACGAATACTACATTCGGGAGGTCGAGAAACTGGTTCTCGGGATGCAATGACGGATTTCACCCATTGGGATCGCAAGACCCTTGAACGATTCGCACAGGACGCTGAACGCCTGTTGCTCCAATATGCCCGAAGCGTACCCAATAACGACAAGCCCGAGTGCCTTGATAAATGGGAGCGGGAGATGCAGCTTGAGCGGGAATGCAACAGATGCCGACACACCCTGGAATGCAAGGCGGTGAGGAATGCTTGAAAAACAGATCGAGAAACGTGTTTGTGACTATGCCAAGTCCAAGGGATTCCTGGCGTACAAGTTCACCAGTCCGAATCGGGCATCGGTACCTGACCGGCTGTTTATCTCTGAAGACGGGTTCTGCTTTTTCATCGAGTTCAAAAGGAAGGGCGGGAAGGTTACGGAAGGTCAGAAGCGCGAGATGCAGCGACTCGAGGATCAGAGGGTCGTGGTGTATGTGGTAGACAACATCGATACCGGGAAACACATCATTGATGCAATCAGCATGGGTATTATCCCGGAATTGGGGTCGATGTGCTAACACCTGACAACCTTCACGGCTACCAGAAGAAGGCTGTCAACTTCCAAGCCACCCACTCGGCTTCCGCCCTATGGCTCGATATGGGGCTCGGCAAAACCGCCATCACCCTCACCAGCATCGCCCATCTCATTAACACGGGCTTTCTCAACGGTGTCGTCATTGTCGCCCCTATCCGCGTTTGCCGGCTGGTGTGGCGTCAGGAAGCATTGAAGTGGGATCACACCAAGCATCTGCGATTCAGTATGGTGGTGGGCACCAAGGATCAGCGCACCCGGGCATTGCTCCGGGATGCCGATGTGTACCTGATCAACTACGAGAATCTGCGCTGGCTATCTGAAACCCTGCGGACGTACTACCTGAAGAAGGACAAACCGCTTCCGTTTGATGGAGTGGTCTGGGATGAAATCTCCAAGATGAAGAACAGCGCAACCCACCGAGTCCGCGCTGTCAAAAAGATCCTGCCCCATTTCAAATGGACTACCGGGTTGACTGGCACCCCGGCCGCCAATGGCTACAAGGATCTCCACGGGCAATACCTTGTCCTGGATCAGGGACAGCGGTTGGGTACGGACAAGACAGCCTTCATGAACCGCTTCTACTACAGCGAGGGTGCGTACAAGCTCAAGGCGTTCGATGACACCGAGAGTACCATCAAGGCCTTGATCGGGGACATCACGCTGCAGATGTCCGCGGAGGACTATAACCCGTTGCCGGATCTGATCATCAATGACGTGATTGCCGATCTGCCCAAGAAGCTCAGGGAGAAGTACAACCAACTGGAAAAGCAGTTCTTCTTCGAACTGGACAACGGCACCGGTGTGGAGGTCTTCAACAAGGCCGCCCTCACCAACAAGTGTCTGCAGTTCAGCAATGGCAATGTGTACCCGGTATCCGGGATGCCGATGTGGGAGACGATCCATGATCTGAAACTGGATATGCTGGAAGACATCCTCGAGGAAGCGTCCGGGCAGCCGGTCCTTTGCTCCTATGCCTACCGGAGCGATGCCGAGCGGATCATGGAGCGGTTCAAGAAACTGCGCCCGATCAACCTGACCGACTGCAAGTCTGAAAAGTCCTTGCTGACAGCCATGGCTCGCTGGAAGGCGGGTGATTGCCCTCTGATGATCGGTCATCCCGCCAGCATGGGACACGGGGTAGACGGGCTCCAGGACAACGGGCACATCTTGGTGTGGTATGGGTTGAACTGGAGCCTTGACCTGTATGACCAGTTCAACGCCCGGATCCGCCGGCAAGGACAAGGGGCACCCGTCATCTGCCATCGGCTGCTGATTGGGGACACCCTTGATCAGGCTCAGGCGTTTGCCTTGGACGATAAGGCCACCACGCAAACAGCGCTTCGCTCCGCGATCAAACAGTACCGGGAAGCCCGAGGGGTTTGACATTGTTGAACGTGGGCTCTATGCTTGTTGTACGACATTATTGAGGGCTTTAGCACCGACTCGTTGGCATTGGTCTTTTAGTTACTGCCGTGTTCTGGGCGCTAGGCCAGGTATACACATAACGACCAGTCGGCAGCGGGCCGAAGGCTCCGCTGGCCGCAATGGTTAGGCGGTATTTCTATCTAACGGAGAGCAGATATGGGCGTAGAAAACAATGAATGCGTTGTGGCAACCACCTGGAATCGTGAAGCCATGATGAAAGTGCGAGAGTGGGTAAGCAAGCTGGATGCCGATGAGCATTCGTTGTTTGCGTTCCTCCCCAGTCTGATGAACAACAAAGAGACTGTGTTCCTTGCCCCTGACGGAAGCAAGAAGGGCTGGGATACCGCCAAGCAGGGCGAAGCCTTGCGAGACAGGTTTATCGAGTACCTGAGCGCCTTTGACTATGATGATGGCAGTAGCCCATTTGATTGGGTGGAAGTCGGCTATGGGGAGTTTGGCCAGAAGGTGCTGCGCGGCAACAACGTGAACTGCTACTCGGACGAAGAGTACGCCGCCTAACGATTACCAACAGCGGCCCGAGGCACGAGGGTCGCGCTGATTGTGCTGGTTAGTTTTCTTCCTTCTTACGGAGTAACAAATGGAACACTTCAACCAACTGACACCAGCCGAAGCGGAGCGCCTTGCCTTGCTGTCTGAGGAACTGGGAGAGGCGCAGCAGGCCATTGGCAAGATTCTCCGACACGGGTACGAAAGCACCCACCCGGAGGGAGGCCCGACGAACCGCGAGGCACTGATGCGCGAACTGGGAGACGTGCGGGCCGCGA
>Ga0180438_10003963_pt1 | contig 21774 bp, 17 predicted proteins | sample SS_ome_12_FD_132455 | JGI IMG/M metagenome (GOLD analysis project Ga0180438, IMG submission 132455) | Hypersaline lake sediment archaeal communities from the Salton Sea, California, USA - SS_3_D_2 metaG | ecosystem: Environmental > Aquatic > Non-marine Saline and Alkaline > Hypersaline >...
ATGACCTCTTCGCCGCCGGCAGCAGCGTGCTGATCGCCGGCCGCGTGACGGGCGATGTGTTCGCCGCCGGCGACAGCGTCCGCGTGACGGGGCCTATTGGGGGAAGCGTCATGGCGGCGGGGCGCGATGTGCGCGTGACCGGCGCCGTTGACGGAAGCGTCCGCGCGGCCGGTCAGAGCGTCTCGCTCACTGGATCGACCGGCCGAAACGCTGCCATTGCGGGGCAAATCGTGCTGCTGTCGGATACAGCGGAGGTCGCGCGGGACGTCCATGCGGCAGGAAGCACGCTGAGCGTGGACGGCGAGGTCGGCCGCCGGGTCGCAATCGTCGCGGATACGGTCTCTGTGCGGGGCGAGGTCGGCGAGGAGCTGTACTTGGAGGGCAAAACCCTTTCCTTGGGGCCGGCCGCAAGGGTGGGCGGCAACCTCGTATACCGAAGCCCCGAACCGATCGAAGTAGCGAGCGGCGCGGTGATCGCCGGGGAGACCAGGTCGCTTCCACTCCGCGAGCGTCCCGCCCCGAAGAGAGAGGGGCCGAGCGCCCTACCCCTCGTGTTCGCGCTCATGACCCTCGTCTTCGGACTGGTGGGAATCGCCGCCGCGCCGCGCATCTTCGTGGCCGGGGCCGACGCCGTCGCCCATCGTCCGTGGTGGAACCTGCTTCTCGGGCTTCTGACGCTGGTGGTGGGACCGGCGTTCGTGATCGTGGTCATGCTCACCGTGATCGGACTTCCCATCGGCCTGCTGGTGCTCGTGCTGTGGATCGCGGCGCTCGTGTTCAGCAGCGTGCCCGTGGCGACTTTCGTCGGCCGCTGGCTCGTGGGACGAATCAAGCGCGGCCCCGTTTCTCCATATCTCGGGCTCGTCGTCGGCCTGATCGTGCTGGCGCTGCTCACGCGGATCCCGGTGGTGGGGTGGCTGGTGTCGCTGGCGGTGCTCCTCATCGGGCTGGGCGTATACCTGCGGGCGGCGAAAGGTCTGCTCGGGGACATGCAGAAGACGCCGGCCTAGAGCAACCTATGGGGGAACAGGAGCTTCCGGAAATGCCAACATGCCCAGCGAGCCGCGCCCTACGAAGACAGCTCTTGCCGCTGCTCGCTGCGTTCATCGCAGCGCTGAGCACCCCGTGCCTGGCCCGCGGGGCTGTGCCCGATTTGCGGCCGCGGGCGGAACCGGCCCGCGCGGACAGCTTCGAGGCGGCCTACCGTAGATGGGGCCGCCCCTACAGGCGCTCGCTGCTGGCAACGAAGAAGGGACGAGGAGAGAAAACGAAGATCCCGCTGGAGGCGTCCCGAGAGGCCTGGTATGAGCTGCTCGACCTGTATCTCGCCATACCTCCGGCCGAGTTCGCCGAAGACCCACAGTGGCATACCGACCTGGCGACGATTACGGGGCGCCTCCACCTCGGCGAGTGGCTCGTGTACGCGGGCGATCGCGATCGGGCCTATGAGGCGCTCGAACCGGTGCGGCACATCTGGCTGAGGATTCGAGAGCGCAACGGCGTGCGCTGGTTCGGGGACGAGCTGACGCGCTACTACGATGTGATCGAGCCCGTGGTGCTGTGGGGTACCGGTGAGACTCACGGCGGCGTGACCCCCGAGAACGTCGCCGAGTTCGAGGACGAGGTCGAAACATTGGCGAGCGCCTGGCAGACCGTGAGAAGTTTCCGCTACCGCCCCATGGCTCGCAGAGACCGGCGGCGCTTCCCTCGGTTCATGGCGCGCGAGGCTACCGCGCTGCGCAGTCTCCAAGCAGCGGCCGCCGCCCGTCAGTACGATCAGATCGCAGAGGCCTCACTCGAGGTGAGGAACGCGTTTCTGCCCATCTTCATCTGGTTCGACTAGAACCCGAAGAAGTTGTAGCTCGGGACGTCGAAGATGAGGCCGATCAGGGGCCAGGAGCAGCCGACGATCGACTCGCCGAGGATCATGCCGAAGAAGAGGGGCAGCGCGCGCCGATAGAGCCGGAGCCCACCGTAGCGGAGCACGCCGAATTTGAGCAGCCAGGCGATGAGCATCGGCATCCAGACGAGGTGGATCGACCAGCTTGCGGAGAGGGCGTAGGCGACTGGGTGGAGGGGCCACCCGACGAAGCGCGTGCGGGCGGCGGCGAGGAGCATCGAGATGGCGAAGCCGATGGCCATGGCGACCGGCGCGACGAAGTTCGGGGGCCTCGGGTTGTTCATCCAGGAGTCGAGACGGCTGTAGGCCTCGTTGCCGAACCAGCTGGCACCATAGCCCCACGCGGAGGCCGCGCCGAACTTGTAGGCGTAGTGCAGCCAGCTCCAGAAGCCGACGACCGCCGTGACGACGACGGCCAGGACGATCGCCGCTGTCAGCGACCGCGCTCGGGAACGAGCGCGGTCGCCCATCTGGAGTCCCTCGAGGGTGCTCGCCACCGGATGGCCGCGGTAGGCGCGGTTGAACCAGTAGTACTGCTGCAGCATGCCGAGGTCGTGCTGGCGGATGTTCGCCGTGCCGAGGAGGAGGGCGAGGGTCCGGTCGGGGCCGGCGAAGTGGAAGTCGTGCACAGGTGAGCCGAACTCGGCCCGCACGCGAGCGACGGCCACCGCCAAGATGAAGTAGATCGCGAAGAAGGCGACGGCGAGCGACGGCGTCATGCCGGCGTGAATGCTGAAGCCGACCAGCAGCGCCGCGCCGAGAAGCGACCCGACGAGCGCGACGCGGAAGCTCAACCCTTCTTCTGCGTCGTCGACCTCGGAAGGCCGCCCGAGGGTCCGCAGCCAGAGCTGCTTGAAGTACTGTCGTCCGATAATCGCCGAGCTCAGGGCCACCGCGATGAAGCCGCCGAACATCTGCTCATTGGCATAGGGGAAGATCGCGTCGCTCACACCCCATCCGTAGCCCTCGCTCAGCCCCGACGCCTTCGAGATGACGAACATTCCCTTCCAGTAGAAGAAGAAGAACGTGCACGAGAAGAGGAGATCGAGGGGCATAAGAAACGAGAGCCCCACCACAGATGGGTTGAAGGTCACGGGAAGCCAGCCGATCCCGGTCCAGGGATCGTTATGGATGTGCGGGCCGATGTCGTGATAGAGCGGTATCGCCGGCACCGAAGGGTAGATGTGGTTGAGGCCGTTGATGAGGGCGATGAGGGCGGCGATGCTGAAGCCGATCCACATCAGCGGATTGCGGAGCAGAGAACTCTCGGGGTTTGTGAGTTCGAGCGGGAGCTGGATGATGGGAAAGGTGAGGCGCTCTCGATCCGACCACAGCGGACGGAACACGACCGAAAGGCAGATGAGGACGAAGACGAGGACAACGGTGAAGCCGATCCACCACAGGATAGGAGGGACCCACGCCGCCAGCACTCGCTCCTGGTAGAGCGTCGTGGCACCGTTCCAGTAGCCGTAGAGCACATCCTCATCGGAGATGACGAGCCAACTCGGAGTCGAGCCATCGAGCATCTGATCCCAGCGGTTCTGGGGGTTGGCCAGCCAATACCCGGTGGTCATCGTCGGTATCAGCACCTGGAGCATGTCGTGGCCCATCACAGAGGTGCTGATCGTGAGCATGACATAGACCATGACGAGTTCGCCGCGGTTGAGCGCGAGGGAGGGGCGAATCCTGCGCACCGCGGCGTTGCCGAGCGCGACGAAAACGACGATGAACACGACATTGAAGAAGAGGGAGATAGTAGAGACGAACGGGCCGTGGCCCCCGATGGACTCCAGGTAGAAGACCCAGAGCGTGTTGAGGACGAGCAGGACCAGGCCGACGACGAACCCTCGCCAGACTCTCATTTCGCTGTAGCTCCCGGCAGTCGCCCGGCCGCCGGAGGGTGAGCGGAGGCGGCCCTCGGCGAGTTCACTTCCAGCGCCGCGGCTGAGCGTCCTCCCCTATTCGACGCGAGCACCCTCTAGAGGCGCCCGTACTCCTCGACGGCATCGACGAACGCCTCGATGTTCTCCCAAGGCACGTCGGGCTCCAGCACGTGCGTCGGCGCAAGCAGCAACCCCTCCGGCCCAACCGTCTCGATCCGCTCTCTTACGACGCGGCGGACGTCGTTCGCCGACCCGTGGGGCATCGTGCTCTGCGTGCCGATCGTCCCCCAGAACGCAAGTTGGTCTCCGTATAGGCGCTTCAAATCGGCGGGGTCCATGCACTCGGGCTGGACGGGGTTGAGCACATCGAGGCCGATCTCGATCAGGTCGGGGATGACGGGCTCGATGTAGCCGTCGCTGTGGTAGAAGACGAGCATCTCGGGCTTCACGCTCTTCGTCGCGCGAATGAGGTTGGCGAGCCGCGGCTTGAACCATCGCCGCCAAGTGTCGGGGCTCATCAGCATCGCGCGTTGGGAGCCCACGTCGTCCCCCAGGCGTAGGATGTCCACCCCCGCCTGTGCGAGCCGGCGCGCTCCCTCGATGAGCGTGTTGTTGACCGTGTCGAGGATGGCGGTGGCGAGGTCGGGGTTGTCGTAGAGGTCGATGAGGAGCTGCTCCTGGCCCCGCAGGTACCAGGAGGTCTCGAAGAGGGAGCCGCCGCAGGAGGCGGGCGGGCTGGCGAGAACCGGGTAGCCGTTGTTGCGCCACCGTGAGGCGTCGTCGTGGACCGAGCGCCAGCGGTACGGCGCGAGGACGTCCGGCCAGGGGTAATTGGCGACTTCGCGCGGGCTCTGGATGTTGCGCAGCGGATGGACCATGCGCTCGAAGTGGTGGAAGCGCGCCGAGATCGCCCCGACCCCCCATTCGTCGTGGTGGTCCACGTCGGGGACATCGCCCAGATAGGCGGAGAAGTCCCGCGGCTGACAGGTGCCCCCGATGCCGACGAAACGCGGTTCGAGACCGAAGTAGTCCGCGACGTCATCCCCGCCTGTCCGACGCCGGAACTCATCTTGCAGTGCCGGACAGAGATCGAAATGCTTCGGCACCCGGTCCGGCCGCTGCCGGCGCAGAGCGGTGAGGACGCGCTCTCTGGGGGACATGGTCATCGTGTTGTCAGTCCCCGGCCTTGAACTGCCCCAGGTGCTCTTCATGCGCCTTCAGCAGCTCGTCGAGCATGGCGCGAGCGTTTTCGAGGTTGTTGATGAGCGGGTCGTTGAAGAGGGCCTGGAAGGCCGGCTTCCGATCACCCTTCACCGCCGCCTCGACGATCAGCTCCTGGTTCTCCATGTGGCGGCTCAAGACCGCATGGATCCCCGCCGGCAGCGGCCCCGCCGCGATGGGCGAGCAGCCGCGGTGATCGACGACGGCTTTCGTCTCGACCACCACATCCATCGGGAAGTTCGCCACCTGACCGATGTTCGGCCAGTTCACGGGGACGGTGACCGGCTCGCCCCCTTGCAGCGCGGCGATGATCGGGGCGATGGGTTCGCCGCCGAGCTTCAGCTCCGGCAGACGCTCTCCCTCCCGCATCTTGAGCCATCGCTCGTGGCCGCGTCTGCGGGAGGCGTAGCGGTCCTTCACGGTGACCATCTGATCGAGGAAGCCGTACTTCTCGCCGTAGCCCGATTCGGGCGTCAGGAAGTGGGGGAAGAACTCCGACAGATGCCGGCCCCGCCAGATGGGCAGGTAGCCGAATATCTCGAACAGGAGCGGCGCGACCGTATCCTTCGGGTAGCCGCGCTCCATCCAGTAGCGGCGGAGCAACTCCAGCCCGTCCTGCCCTCGCACCTTGATGTCAAGCATCCACGCGCAGTGGTTGATGCCTGCCCCGTTGAAATGCACTTCCTCAGGCGAAGCGCCGAGCATTGGCGCCAATTCCTCCATGCAGTGGAACATCTCGTGGCAGAGGCCGATGCAGGGAACGCTCGTTTCCTTGTGCACGCTGCGGGTGAGCGTCGTCATGGGATTGGTGACATTCAGCAGCCACGCGTGCGGACAGACCTGCTCCATATCGCGCGCGATGTCGAGCACGACAGGTATGGTGCGCAGACCGCGGCTCAGCCCGCCCGGCCCGACGGTGTCGGCAATGGTCTGGCGGACGCCGTACTTGTCAGGGATCTCCATATCCAGGCGCCACGCCTCCAGTCCCCCGGTTGCGATGGCCACGATTACGTATCCGGCTCCGTCGAGCGCGGCGCGTCTTTCGTCGGTCACCTCGATGCGGAGGTCGGCGCCGACCTTCTCCCTGAGCAGCTCAGCGATGACGCGGTTTGTCTCGGCGGCCTCATGGTTGGTGTCGTGCAGCACCAAAGTCGAGCCCCCGAGCTCCGGCGTCACAATGAGGTCACGGATGATGTCGGGCCCCCAGTGGAAGCTCCCTCCGCCGATGAAGACGATCTTCGTCGCGGGCATGTAAAGTGAGCCCTCCTCCAGAATACATTCGGACGCGGCTTCGGCATCGGACGGGCCAAGTCCTGTCGGGTTCTCGCCGGCTCCCATATAGCGGCGTGCAGGGGAGCGTGAGAACGGTTCTCCTGAAGTTGCCGAGCACCGCGGTGACGAATAGGATAGTGCTGATACCAGCGAGCAAACGAAGGAGCAGCAGATGAAGATCGTACTCATCGGCGCGGGCAGTCACAGCTTCGGACGCGGCCAAATCGTCGATCTCATGCAGGCGGCGGAGCTGCGGGGCCGACGTGTCGAGCTGAGCCTGGTGGACGTGGACGAGCGTGCGCTGGACACGATGGCGCAACTGGCGCAACGCATCAAGCGGCACACCGGCAGCGACATCGTCCTGCACAGCACCGCGGACCGCACGGAGGCGCTGCCCGGAGCTGACTACGTGATCACCTCAGTTGCGCGCAAGCGCATGGAGCTGTGGGAGCAGGACTTCCGCGTGCCGCTCGCTCACGGATTCCGCCACTGCCTTGGTGAGAACGGTGGGCCGGGCGCTCTCTTCCATGCCCTGCGCAGCTTCGAGCTGATCATCCCCATCTGCCGCGACGTCGAGCGTCTCTGTCCCGATGCAGTCCTGCTGAACTTCACCAATCCCGAGTCGCGTGTCCTCCACGCCATCTGCCATCTGACGAAGGTGAAGGCCATCGGCATCTGCCACGGCGTGTTCGGCGCTCTCCATGCCATCTCGGAGTACCTCGGGCGACCGGTGGAGGAGTTCGAGATCGTGTCGGCGGGCATCAACCACTTCTACTGCGTCCTGACCGTGAAGGACCGCGCCACCGGAAAGGAGTGGCTGGCCGAGCTGGTGCAGAAGGCCGCGGCCGACCGCTCTACCGGGGCCAAGTCTCTCTTCAGCACGCTGGCCGAGGTGTTCGGCGTCTTCACCTTCCCCTCCGAAGACCACATCGGCGAGTATCTCTCCTGGGGCGCCGAGTTCACCGGCGTCAAGTGGCCGTATGGCCGTGAATCGAGGGCCGTCTCAGAAGAGGGCCGCCGGGAGCGGCCGACGTTGGAGGCCTACGCGACTGGCGAGGTACCCATAGATGACCATATCATGAGGCCGAGCTGCGAGCTGACGGTCCCCATCATCACCGACATCGATCTGAACGCCGGCAATGTGCGGCCCGCGGTGAACGTCTTGAACTCGGAGGGCTACATCGAGAACCTGCCGCGAGACGCCGTAGTCGAAGTCCCGGCGCGGGTGGACGGAGACGGTGTTCATCCCCTTCGAGTTGGTCCGCTGCCGGAGGCCTTCGCCGCGCTGCTCCGCACGCAGTGCACCATCAACTCGCTGGTCACCGAGGCCTATCGGACGCGAAGCCGGAAGCTGCTCCTGCAGGCTCTGCTGCTCGACCCAAACGTCAACAGCGTGACTGGAGCGACGCGTTTGCTGGACGAGATGCTCGCCCTTCAGGAAAGGTTTCTGCCTTCGTTCGCATAGTCTGCTTCCCCTCGCGTCGCTCGACGTGAGGGAAGTCGACCGCTTGGATGCTCTGACTGCGGGCGCGACTCCCGGGCGGCCGGCCCAGGCAGAGGAAGAAAGACGTGGTTTATCTGGTGGTGCTGGGTCTTCTCGCGCTCGCGGGCGTCGTGGCGTTGGCCTGGCTGGCCAGGCCGGTCTTCTCGCCGCGGGACATTTGCCGCAAGGGGCGGACATCGTTCGGAGACGTGATGTGCTGCCGACACTGCGATGCGGCGGTGACCAAAGACAACATGCAGGAGCACGGCGTCGACTGCTGGAAGCGGCCTCCCAAACGCCTGAGCGGCCAAGCTGATGTTAGGGATGTTAAACGGCCCGCTGATTGCTCCGCCTCGGACGATTTGCTACAATCCAGTGCGTTATGCGGAGGTAGGCCATGACTGAATCTGGAGGTCAACATAGACTCGGGCGATGGGTCGGCGGGATTGTATTCGCGGTGGGCATGGCGATGCTCGTCGTAGTGTTCAGCCTCGCCGCGATGGCGTTTCTGGAGGTCCCCGAAGCGCTGGCCGCGGGAGGCAAGGCGTCCGGGACGGGACTCGGCCCGGCCCTCGCGGGAACGGCGGCACGGGTGGGGTTCCTTCTGGTGATGGCGTACGTCAGCTCCTTGTTCGCTTCCAAGGGGCTAGACCTCTACGCGGCAGCGAGGGGCAGAGGCGAGGGGTGACACCGCTGCTCGTGGTGGACATCGGGAATACGACGACGCGGGTAGGGAGGTGGCGGGACGGGGCCGCGGTCGGGGTCCAGGTTATCCCGACCACCGACGCGTGTAGTGCGGCACGGCTGACCCACCACGTCGCGGTGCGCCCCGACGATGTCGAGTTGGCGCTTTGCTCCGTTGTGCCTCCCGCGACTTCGGCCTGGCAGGAATGGTACGCGCCCGCGGGCCGGGAGGCGTTTGTCCTTTGCGGCGACACCGAGACGCCTCTGACGAACCGCTATCGCCGGCCCGACACGCTGGGAGGAGACCGGCTGGCCGCCGCGCTCGGCGCGGTGAGGCGTTTCGGTGCGCCGGTCGTCGCCGCGAGCCTCGGCACCGCGACGGTGGTGGACGCGGTGTCGCGGGACAGGGAGTACCTCGGAGGGGCGATCGCGGTGGGCGTGGATACTGGGCTCGCAGCGCTGGCGGAGAAGACGACCTCCCTGCCGAGGGTGCGGCCGACACAGATCGCGGGCCCCATCGGGGCCGACACCGAGGAGTGTCTGCGCGCGGGTGCGACCCACGGAACGGCCGCGCTCGTGGAGGGGCTCGTGAGGCGCGTGCGCGAGGTCGTCGGCACCGACGCGCCGCTCGCGGTCACGGGCGGCAATGCAGAACTGATCTCGCCGCACCTGTGCCTGGAACACGAGGTCGTGCCAACGCTGACGCTGGAGGGAGTGGCCGCGGCGTGGGAGCACAACCGGGGCGCGGACACATGAGGATCGGTTCGCTCGAAGTGCGTCCGCCCGTCGTGCTGGCGCCGATGTCGGGCATCGGCGACCGCTCGTTTCGGCTGCTGTGCCGGGAGCAGGGGGCGGGACTGGCTTATACGGGCCTGATCAGCGCCAACGCCCTCCAGTACCGGAACCCGAAGACGGAAGATCTGGTCGTATTCCATCCGGAGGAGCATCCGGTGTGCGCCCAGGTCTTCGGTGCCGAGCCGGAGATCGTGGCGGCGGCTGCGGCCGACGCCGAGGAGCGCGGCGCGGACATGGTGGACATCAACATGGGTTGCTCGGTCCCCAAGGTTCTGAAGGGGCGAGGGGGCGCGGCTCTCATGGCGGACCCGAAGCGCGCCGAGGCGATGGTGGCGGCGGTGGTACGGGCGGTCGCAGTCCCGGTTGCAGTCAAGCTGCGCAAGGGCTGGCGCGACCGCGGCGAGGATGCTGTCGCACTGGCCCGGCGGTGCGAGGGCGCAGGCGCGGCGACGATCGCCATCCATCCTCGGTGGGTCGGACAGCGCTTCTCGGGTATGGCCGACTGGTCGGTTATTGCGCGCGTGAAGGACGCTGTCGCCATCCCAGTGATCGGGAACGGGGACATCGGGTGCGCGGCGGATGCAGTCCGGATGCTCGAGGAGACGAGATGTGAGGGCGTGATGGTTGGGCGCGCCGCCCTCGGGAACCCATGGATCTTCCGAGAGGTGGTCGCGGCGGTCCGCGGCGAACCGTTTCCTCCGAGGCCGAGCGTCGAGGAGCGAATCGCGCTGGCAGCGCGGCATGTATCGCTCGCACTCGAGGACCGCGGGAGGAGGCGGGGCGTGCTGGAGATGAGAAAACACCTCGCCTGGTATCTGAGGGGTCTGCCCATGGCGCGTGCCCTGCGCAACGAGATCAACGAGGCGACGACCCACGCCGAGCTGCTTGCCGTGCTGGAGCAGGCGGGGAAGGCGGCGGTGGGGGCCGGCGCTGTGGCGAGATAGACGATGAAACGCGTGGTGAGCGTGAGCCTGGGGTCGTCGCTGCGCAACCGCTCCGTGCAGATGAGCTTCGCGGGTGTGCCCTTCCGGGTGGAGCGGCTGGGCACCGACGGAGACGTGCACCGCGCGGAGGAGCTGATCGCCGAGCACGACGGACAAGTCGATGCCATCGGGCTCGGCGGTGTAGACCGCTACCTCGTGGCGGGTGCGCGCCGGTATGAGCTGCGGGACGCGGCGCGCATGGCCCGCGCGGCAACGCAGACCCCGGTGGTGGACGGTGGCGGCATCAAGCGAGTGCTGGAGCCACTGCTGTTGCGGCGGCTGGTGGAGGAGCGCGCGCTGAAGGTGGACGGGAAGCATGTGCTCGTCATGTGCGCGGTGGACCGACCCGGCATGGCGGAGACCTTTCCCGCGCTCGGAGCGCAGGTCGTCTACGGCGACCTGCTCTACGCGGTGGGGGTCCCGATCCCTTTGCGGACGCAGAAGCAAGTCGCGATTGTGGCCTCGATCTTCTTGCCGCTGCTGTGCCGGCTTCCCATGTCGGCGCTCTACCCGACCGGGAAGCAGCAGGAGAGCGGCCGCAAGAGATACGGGAAGTACTTCGAGCGGGCCGACATCATAGCGGGCGACTTCCAGTTCATCCGGCGCTACATGCCGGAGCAGATGGCAGGCAAGGTGGTGGTGACGAACACCACTCGCACCGGCGACGTGGACGAGCTGCGAAAGCGGGGAGTCACGCGCCTGATCACGCTCACGCCCTCCATCGGCGGGGAAAGCTTCGGCGCCAACGTCATGGAAGGCGTTTTCGTCGCCCTCTCCGGTAAAGCCCCCGACGAACTGACCGAAGACGACTACCTCCGCCTCACAGAAGACGTCAACTGGCAACCGGGAGTGACCGATCTGGGCGAGTGACCGCCAGCCGTGGGATCGGGAAGTGGAAGCTGCGGTCGATGACAGGGACCGAACCCGGCAGAGGCTCTCTTGGCGCTCCGGTCGGATAGGCGTGGCAAGGGGACAGGGGACCGCCCTGGCCGGCAGTATCAGACCTGCACAGGAGGGAAGTTGTCATGCAGGCGCCACGAGGTCCGTTCTGCCAGAGTTGTTCGATGCCGATGGACGCGCCGGAGAAGTTCGGGACAGACGCGGATGGCAGCAAGAACCAAGACTACTGTGTCCACTGCTACCAGAACGGCGAGTTCACGGACGCGAACGCCACGCTTGAGGGCATGATAGAGTCCTGCGCCGGCATCATGGCCGAGCACACGGGCATCGAACGAGAGCAGGCCAAGGCACAGCTCAGCCAGCTCATGCCACAGCTTAAGCGGTGGCGGGAGACGACCTCCGGCTGAGACGATCTGGCGCCGCCCGGATCGGGCGACCGCTCTCAGGACGTGCGCCCTGCACCCCAACTGGAAGGCCCGAGCGCTAGCTCGAGCTGCTCGGGCGGCACGCGCTTTTCCCGGAGCAGATCGCTGATCCGCCCGATGCGCTTTCCGTCGCACAGCAGGAAGGGGGCCGCTCGGCGGACAGTGACCCCCAGGCGTCTCAGTTCTGCCGGCGACGTGATCTGACTCCGGCGGCGCGCCGCCAGGATCCGCGCGACCGACCTCGGTCCGACCCCGGGCACCTTGAGCAGGTCTTCCCGCGCGGCCCCATTCACCTCCAGCGGGAACAGGTGCAGGTTTCGCACGGCGAAGACGACCTTCGGGTCCATGTCGTGCGGGAGGCTGTCGCCCTCGTCGAAGCAGATGTCTCCCAGCGCGAAGCCGTACTCCCGCAGCAGCCAATCGGCCTGGTAGAGGCGGTGCTGTCGGAGCGGCGGTGCGGCTGGCTCTCCCTCGAGCGGTGTGTCCGGCACCGGGCTGAAGGCCGAGAAGTAGGCGCGCCGCAGCCCAACGCTTCGGCGCAGGGCGACGACTGAGCTGAGGATCTCCCGGTCGGATTCGCCCGCGGGCCCCACCACGAACTGCGTCGTCTGCCCCGACTTGAGCCTGTCAGGGCCCGCGCGGTCGGACGCGCGGCGAATCCATTGCATTCGCTGGATGATGTCTTCGGACAGTCGCTTTCTGGTCGCCAACTTATCCAGGGCGCGCTGCGTGGGAGCCTCCATGTTCACCGACACGCGGTCCGCCAGTTCCACCGCGCGCTCCACACAGTCATAGGGCGCGCCCGGCAGAACCTTCAGATGAACGTATCCGCCAAAGCGATGCTTCTCCCGCAGGATCTCCACTGCGGTGAGCATCTCGGCCATAGCTTCTCCGGGAGCCCCCCTCACACCAGAGCTCAGGAAGAGTCCGCTCACGAGATTGCGCTCGTGCAGATCGACGAAGGTGGCCGCCAGCTCGTCCGGAGTGAAGGAGTGCCGCCGACAGGACCGGCCCGCCCGGTTTACACAGTAGAGGCAATCGTACTGGCAGGCATCGGTCATCAGCACTTTGAAGACCGAGAAGTAGGTGCCGTCGGGGCGAAAGAGGCGAGTGATGGAGTGGGCAAAGAGATCGCCGGCATCCACCTGTGACGCCGGCCCGCACGTGGCGCAGATATCGAAGCGCGCTGCCGTGGACAGCAACACCAGCTTGTCTCTCGCCGCGGCCGTCATGGCTTCTCCCCTATGCACAGGATAGCAGACGCGGACCACTTTGTCAAACGCACGTTTGCAAGCGTCGTCGGGAGGGTGCGGCACAGTGCATCCGTTCCGCTGGAGAGGCACCGCGCCGCAGCGCCCCGCCGTCCGAGGGAAGGTTGGTCGCGAGGGGCGAAGTAGAAGGGGTCGGCTGGAGGTTGCATGGGAGAGTTCGCCTTCATCATCCATCCGGTGAGCGGGGCCAAGGACATGGCCCGGAAGTATCCGGCGCTGGGCCTGCTGCCCGAGTCGGTTCTGGAGCTAATCCTGAAGCGCATGGCCCCCAAGCCGATCTCGGAGATCACCGGGATACGCAGCAAAGCAGGCGCCGAGGCGCACGGGTGGTTCGTCGGCTGTCCGCTGACACCGCGCCAGTTCCTCGCGCTGCCGAAGGAGTTTGTGCTGGACAAGATCATCCGCTCGGCGCGGGTGGCGGAAGACCTCGGCGCGAAGATCGTCGGGCTGGGCGCGATGACCGCCGTGGTTGGGGATGCGGGAGTCACGGTGGAGAAGAGCGTAGACATCGCCGTCACCACCGGAAACAGCTACACGGTGTGGACCGCGGTGGAGGGCGCGAAGCGGGCGGCCGCGCTGATGGGGACCGAGGTCTCGCGGGCCCAGGTGGCGGTGATGGGCGCAACTGGGTCGATCGGACAGGTGTGCGTGCGCATCCTCGCCGAAGAAGCGCCGCTGGTGACCCTCATCGGCCGCGACGAGAGCCGGCTGGCGGACCTGGCCGCGAGCGTCGACGGAAGGGCGAAGATCGAGTACGCGACCGATCCTCAGAAGGGCCTGCGCGACGCCGACATCGTTATCACCGTGACCAGCGCGGTGGACACGGTTGTGCCCGGAGAGGCACTGAAGCCGGGAGCGGTGGTGTGCGATGTTGCGCGGCCGCGGGATGTCTCGAGGAAGGTCGCGAGGGAGCGCCGCGACGTGCTGGTGATCGAGGGAGGCGCGGTAGAAGTGCCGGGCGACGCGGACTTCCACTTCAACTTCGGCTTTCCGCCCAGGACGGCCTACGCGTGCATGGCCGAGACGATGATCCTCGCTCTCGAGGATCGCTACGAGAGCTACAGCCTTGGCCGCGATCTTTCTCTCGACCGCGTGAAAGAGATCGCCGCCCTCGCCCACAAGCACGGCTTCAAGCTCGCAGGCTTCCGGAGCTTCGAGAAGCAGGTGACGGAGGAGTACATCGAGGGGGTCAAGGCAGCAGCCGGTCGTCTATAGGCAGAGATTGCCCGCAGATGCTGGCGCTACAGCCCCCCGGCCGCTCCCTCGTCCACCCACCACACCACCTCCCCCTCCGCCGGCCTAACGGCTGAGGCCGGCGCGGCCTTGGGGTCGGGATTCTCCGCGAAGGCGCGCTCCAGGGCCGCAGTTTTCTCCTTGCCGGCCACCAGGAAATAGACGTTCTTCGCGTGGTTGATGGCTGGAAGCGTAAGCGTGAGGCGCACGGGCGGATCGGCATGCTCCGCGCGGACCGCGGTGACGACCCGGGCCTTTTCCTCGAGAGCTGAGTTGTAGGGGAACAGCGAGGCGACATGCCCATCCGGCCCCATGCCGAGCAATACCAGATCGAAACGCGGCCACTGCCCCGGGAAGTGCGACATCAGCTCCTGCTCGTAGGCCTCCGCCGAGTCCTCGGCCTGGGGCAGGAGCGTCGGTATGGGGTGCACGTTCTCCCGCGGGATCGGCACGTGGTCGAGCAGCGTCTCCCGCGCCATGCGATAGTTGCTGCGCGGATCCTCTGGTGACACGTAGCGCTCGTCGCCCCAGAAAACCTGAACCTGACGCCACGGAATGAGCGCTCGGTACTTGCCGGCCAGCCTCTGATACAGGGTCCTCGGAGTATTGCCGCCAGATAGGGCAATCGTGAAGCGGTGGCCCTCTTGCAGTGCCGCCTCGACCAGGGCTACCAAGCTTTCGGCCGCCGCCTCGCTGAGGGCCTCGAGCGTCGGGTGGACGCGCGCGTCAGGCTTTCCACGCAGGGTCATACCATTCTCCCTCCTCGATGAGATCGTGCGCCGCAAGGGGCCCCCAGGTGTCGGCGGGGTAGAAGTGGACCTGCGGCAATTGCTCGAGCAACGGCGCATAGATTCGCCACGCGAACTCGACTTCATCGGCACGCACGAAGAACGTCTGCTCGCCGCGCACCACGTCGAGCAGCAGTGTCTCGTAAGCATCGGGCAGCTCTCCAAAGGCTTCTCGGTAGCCAAACCGGAGACGCTCCGATTCGAGCCGGAACGGCGTGCCCGGAGCCTTCACATTGAAGTAGAGGTCGAATCCCTCGTCCGGCTGAAGGAAGATCACCATGCGGTTGCACTCGATATCACAGGTGAAGGGCTCGAAGCAGGTGAGCACGGGACAGCGGAAGTTGACGACGATATGCGTGGCGCGAGCGGGCAGCCGCTTTCCGCTGCGCAGATAGAAGGGCACGCCCTGCCAACGCCAGTTGTCGATGTGAAGCCGAACCGCGACGAACGTCTCGGTGCGGGAGTTCTCCGGCACCCCTTCTTCCTCGCGATAGCCGGGCATTTCGTGACCGTCGATCTTGCCTGCTGCGTACTGGCCGAAGACGACGTCGTCCGGCGTCGGCGGATGAACCGAGCGCAAGATCTTCGCCTTCTCGTCGCGCACGAAGTTGGCCTCCAGCGCGGCCGGAAGCTCCATCGCCGTGACACAGAGAAGCTGGGTCAGGTGGTTCTGCATCATGTCGCGCATCGCGCCGACGTCGTCGTAGAAGCTCCCCCGGCCCTCCACCCCCACCTGCTCGGCTACTGTGATCTGCACGCTCTCCACCCGATCCCGGTTCCACAGCGACTCGAAGATGGCGTTCGAGAAACGGAAGGACAGCAGGTTCTGCACCGTGTCCTTTCCGAGGTAGTGGTCGATGCGGTAGGTCTGCGACTCCTCAAAATACCGGTGGATCAGCTCGTTCAGCTCCCGCGCGCTCTTCAGGTCACGCCCGAAGGGCTTCTCCACAACGACCCGCGTCCAGCCCGGGCCGCGGTTCAGTCCCGCCTCGCCGAGTCCCGTGACCGCGCCGGCGAACGCGGCCGGCGGCAGCGCCAAGTTGAACACGCGATTGCCGGCCATATCATGGTCCCGTTCGATCTCCACGATGCGCGCTGCGAGCGCCCGGTAATCGTCCGGGGTTCCCTTGCCGAGCGATTGGTAGTGAAGGCAGTCGTCACACCACGCGGCGGCCGCCTCGTCGACCGGCATGCCGGCCTCCCGCAGGACCTCGCGGGCCCAGACGCGGAATGCGGCGTCGTCGAGATTCGTCCTCCTGGCCACCCCAAGCACGCGACAGCGGTCCCGCAGGTGCCCCTGGGCAACGAGGCGGTACAGCGCGGGCAGCAGCTTTCGTCGCGAGAGATCGCCGGTCCCGCCCATGATGACGAAGAGATGAGGCCCGATCCGCGTTCCAGTTGCGCTCATGGCAATAACCCTTCTCACTGCCGGCGGCGTCGGGACGAACCCCCTTCCGCGTAGCGTTGCTACGGCGCCTCGCGGCGGCAGCCCTGCCGCAGAATACGACGAGAGGTGGGCCTGCCAAAGGGCACAGCGACGGCCGTGTGGGCTCGCTGACTGCGGCCGGCCACAGTCCTCTGGCAAGCACACGGAGGGCGAGCCGGTGGCTCCGCAGCGCGGCCCGCACCGCGAGCACGGCTGTGCTTGTCAGCGGCGAACGGGTCTGCTATAATCGCCCTTCAGAGGAAGGGCTTGGGGTGGCAGCTGCTTTGCGCCGGTCTTCATGGCCCGGAGGCCTATGCGTCGTCGGGCCGCGAATATTGCGGGGAGTGTGTGCGCATGGCGCAAGTTGTGCTCAATAACCTCACCAAGCGGTTCCGCAGCGTTGTTGCCGTCGATGACCTGACGCTGGATATTCAGGACAAGGAATTCCTCGTGCTCGTGGGGCCCTCCGGGTGCGGCAAGACCACCGCCCTCCGGTGCATAGCCGGACTGGAAGAGGCGACCGGCGGGGAGATCTACATCGGCGAACGGCTCGTCAACGATGTCTCCCCGAAGGACCGCGACATCGCCATGGTCTTCCAGAATTACGCCCTCTACCCCCACATGAACGTCTACGACAACATGGCCTTCGGGCTCAAGCTCCGGAAATTCCCCAAGCTCGAGATTCAGCGCCGCGTCAACGAGGCGGCCGACATGCTCGGCCTCCAGGGGCTGCTCGACCGCAAGCCGCGAGAGCTGTCCGGAGGGCAGCGCCAGCGCGTCGCTCTCGGGCGCGCCATCGTGCGCGAGCCCAAGGTGTTCCTGATGGACGAGCCGCTCTCCAACCTCGATGCCAAGCTGCGAGTGCAGACTCGGGCCGAGCTGATCAAGCTCCACCGAAGGCTCGGGATCACGACCATCTACGTGACTCACGATCAGACGGAAGCGATGACGATGGGCGATCGCATCGCGGTGCTCAACGAGGGCAAGATTCAGCAGGTAGACGGGCCCCTGGCGCTGTTCAACCGTCCGGCGAACCTGTTCGTGGCCGGGTTCATCGGCAGCCCCGCGATGAATTTCCTCGACGCGACTCTGGAGGCGCGGGACGGCGAGATCTACGTCCTGGCGGATCCGCTGGTGCTCTGTCTGCCACAGAGCCACGCTGCCAAGGTGCAGGGGCTCTTGGGCCAGCGGGTCATCTTCGGGGTGAGGCCGCAGGACATCTACGATCGCAGCCTCAATCCTCCGGTCGCAGCCTCCGACGCGAACAGTGCAACGCTTACCGTCGATGTAACGGAGCCAATGGGCGCGACCGTCTACGCCTATCTCACTGCAGAAGGTCACTCCCTCATCGCCGACCTCGATGCGGAGACGAAGGCGAAGGACGGAGCGCCGCTCGAGGTCGTCTTCGACATGTCTAAGACGCACCTGTTCGACCCGGCTACGGAGCGCGCGCTCACCTAGCCTCAGTCCGGTCGGCGGGTCGCCTGATGGAAGGTTGTATCGGCTCGGGCCACAGGCCGGCGAGGGACTCGGGGTCCCTCGCCGAAGTCGTGCTTACGGCACGATGCCGGACTCGGGAAGCAGCGGCCCGCGACCCAGGCCAGAGTCGTCGGGCACAAGGGGGATCGACGATGAACGCGAGACTGACAATCTTCGCCGCGGCGGCATTCTTCTTGCTCACCGCGCCGGGCATAGCGCAGCAGCCCGCGGGGGAGATCGTTCCGGCGCGACATCTGGTCGCGGGCCGCGCTGGCAACGTCATCCGGGTCAACGGAATCCCCACGGTCTTGACCTGGGCGCGCGGGGTGAGAGACCCGGCGGATCTCGACAGCTATGCCGCACTCGGGCTCAACACGGTCTACGTCGTCATCCTGGGAAGCTCCCAGGACGAGCTCGCCCAAGCTTCGGCACTCATCTCCGCGGCGGAGGAGCGCGGCTTGATGGTGGTGGGCGCGCTGGCGCCCCCGACGGTGGGCCTCGAGAGGGGACAGTCTCTCGCCGCAGATCCTCGCTCAGACGCGTACGTCAGCGCCGTGCAGGGGTTCGTCGAAACGGTTGTGGAGGCGCTGGGCGACCATCCCGGGCTCGTCGGCTGGGCGGTGGAGGCGGTGCTGCCGGAAACGGTGGTGTGGAGCGATGCTGCGTTTCAGGCCTACCTTCAGGACTGGTATACATCTGTCGGCGACCTGAACGATTCCTGGGGCACCGAGTACAGCGCCTGGGAGGAGATCTCCGTCGGCAGCTATGGGGACGTCGATACCGCCCTGCCCTATGGCGTGGGACGGGCCAGCGTGGATTATGCCTACTTCCGCGAGAGCGTCTACGCGGCGGCGTTGTCGGTGTGGGCGAGTGCGCTGCGTGCGGCCGACCGCAACCGCCTGGTGTTCGCCGCAGGCCTCGCGGACTATCGGTCCATCATCAGTGTGCGTCCGGACTTCGACGGCTTGGTGCTCACGACGTACCCCTCTGCGGCGGAGGCCGACTGGCAGACGCACAACGTGCACGCCGTCGACATCGCCCGCCGCGCCAACCAGTTCGCTGCAGTGCAGACGCTGGAGGTGGCGGGCGCGACGACGCCCCAGCAGCTCATCGCGTGGGCCGGGCTGGCGCTCGCCCACGGCGCGGCGGGAGTGGCCTTCTCGAGCTGGAACGCGGTGCGCGACTCGGAGCCCCTCCAGGGAGCGGTGAGCGAGATCGCGCAGATCGCAATTGGGGATGGTCTCCCCGCTGAACCGTTCGCTCAGACGGCCGTCCTCTATCAGCCCTTCGTGGGCGGGGCGCTGCGGAACGGCCGCGGATTGTACGGCTATCTCGATGGAATGGTGCCAAACGAGCCGACCACCCTCTTCGGGGTCGCGCGCTTCGGCACGCGGTATGGAGTCCTGGACGTCCTGACACTGGACTCCTTCGAGTACGTGGACCTCTCGCAGTATGGGGCGATCATCGCGCCAATGGCGCTCTATCTTCCCCAAGATGCCCAGCTGACATTGCAGAACTACGTTATCCACGGTGGGTCGCTGGTCGTCGACCTCGGCGCAGGCATGTATCAGGCCGAGGGCGTCGTGACTTCGATGCCCGCGATGCTGCGTGACATGCTGGGCATGCGGTATGCGGACGTCACTGACGCGCAGCGACAGGAGCTCCAGGCCCAGTTCTACGGGCCGCCCGGCGTGGGGATAGGCCCCGAGGTGGAGGTCGGCGACGTCTACGATCCAGCAGAGCCGACGCAGGTCGTCCCCATCGGGCCCGGCACGACCGGAGAGGAGATCGATCCGGCGCTTGTAAGATTCGTTCAGGGCCTCGAGGAATTCCTGACGCGCCCCGACGTTAGCGAGTTTCTCGGGGACAGCTTCCTGGGCGAGGCGGGGGCCGGGCTTCGCGTCCGAGGCATGGGAGGCGGGTTCTCCGTCTACGCGCCGACGCCTCTGTACGAGAGCTGGGACGCGTCCGACCCCGCCTTCAACGAGTTTCACGCGCGCATCTTGTCCCGGGGCAGCGACCTCGAGGTCGTGGAGCCCACGGGCATATGGCCGGGGGTCACGGTCACGGCCTACCCCGACTGGTCCGTCTGCGTCTCGTCGCCGAACGGGGCCCCGACCTCCGTCCTCGTCTACGATGGCGGGAACCAGGTGTACGCGGTCCCGGGTGGTGCCGTGCGGCTCGGGAACCCGGAGGAAGAGAACCGGCTGGAGCTGCTCTTCCCAGGGGCGTCGCTCGCGGTCGCGCGGCCGCTGCCGATCTACGTCTACCCGGCCGGAGAGGGCGCAGTGGCCTCGGTGTCCGTGCTGCGCTACGACCGGGAAGGCGTCGAGCTCATGGTACACGGGACTGGGGCACAGCCGCGGGTGGGGGCGGAAGGCGTCGAGTTCGTCGGCGGCGTGAGCACACCCGTGGAGATCGAGGTCAAGGGCGGCCGCTATCGGGTCGCGTCGGGTTCGACCCACCGGGTGGTCGTAGAGCAAGGGGCCGGGGGACGCTGGGCTTCCGAGCAGGAGATGATGCCCAATCCCGAGACCGGCTCCCTGGTCATCCGAGATACCTTCCCGTCGGCGCGGATCATAGTGACGCCGATCGGATATTAGTGGAGAGGAACGTGCTATGAGGCTGACACCGGAGCAGGTCGAGCACGTAGCCCTCCTCGCTCGTCTCCGGCTGAGCGAGGAGGAGGGCGCGCGCTTCACAACCCAGCTCAATTCCATTCTCGAGCACTTCGAGCAGCTGCAGCAGATCGACACCTCCGGCGTGCCGCCCATGTCGCATGCGGTGCCCATGTCAAACGTGCTGCGAAACGACGAGCCGGCACCCTCGCTGTCGCCCGAAGAGGCGCTCCAGAACGCGCCGGACAGATCGCGAGACTGCTTCCGCGTGCCGAGGGTGATCGAATGAGCGCCCGCGACGGACTGCACGAGCTCACCGCGCACGAGCTGTCCGATCTTCTGGCCCGCCGCGATGCCTCCGCTCGCGAGATCCTCGATGCAATCTGGGGCCGCATCGACCGAGTGGAGGGCGAGGTGAGCGCTTATCTCCGCCAGACCCGCGAGGTGGCCCGAGCGCAGGCGGCTGAGGTGGACGAGCGCCGGGTGCACGGAGATGAGCTGCCGCCTCTCGCCGGCGTGCCACTCGCCCTGAAGGACATCTACTGCACCGAGGGTATTGAGACGACGTGCGGGTCGCGGATACTCGAGAGCTTCCGCCCTCCGTACGACGCCGACGTCATCGAGCGCTGCCGCGCCAACGGCCTCGTCTTTCTCGGCAAGACCAACATGGACGAGTTCGCAATGGGATCCTCCACCGAGAACTCGGCCTTCGGCGTGACGCGCAACCCGTGGGATCTCGACCGGGTGCCGGGTGGGTCGAGCGGCGGCTCTGCAGCTTCCGTCGCCGGCTCGGAGGCGATCTGTTCGATGGGCACGGACACGGGTGGGTCCATCCGACAGCCGGCCAGCTTCTGCGGCGTCGTCGGCATGAAGCCGACCTATGGTAGAGTCTCCCGCTACGGAGTGATCGCGTTCGCGAGCTCTCTCGACCAGGTCGGACCGATCACCAAAGATGTCCGCGACTGCGCCCTGATGATGAACGTGCTGGCCGCACACGACGAGAGGGACTCGACCTCCATCGACGCGCCGGTCCCGGACTACACCCAGGCGCTTGTGCCGGAGGTGAAGGGCCTGCGCATCGGACTTGTCACAGAGTTCATGGAGTACCAGGGCGTCGGGGTGGAGGCGGAAGTGGGCGACGCGATCCGCGCCGCGGCGACTCGGTTCCAAGAGCTGGGCGCAGAGTGCGCGGAGGTGTCCCTGCCCCACCTGAACTACTCGATCCCGGTCTACTACATCATCGCTCCCGCGGAGGCCAGCTCCAACCTGGCCCGCTACGACGGCGTCCAGTACGGGTATCGTGCCGCCGAGGAGGGCGAAGACATCATCGAGATGTACCGCAAGACCCGGGACGAAGGATTCGGACCGGAGGTCAAGCGCCGCATCATGCTGGGCACCTACGCGCTCAGCGCG
>Ga0180438_10003964_pt1 | contig 21773 bp, 20 predicted proteins | sample SS_ome_12_FD_132455 | JGI IMG/M metagenome (GOLD analysis project Ga0180438, IMG submission 132455) | Hypersaline lake sediment archaeal communities from the Salton Sea, California, USA - SS_3_D_2 metaG | ecosystem: Environmental > Aquatic > Non-marine Saline and Alkaline > Hypersaline >...
ATAGGTGCTCCTTCGTTGCTGACTATAGGTGCTCCTTCGTTGCTGACTATAGGTGCTCCTTCGTTGCTGACTACAGGTGCTTCGCTAACACTCTCAAGAATCAAATCGTTATCATCATCTTCAGGTTCTTCCAACTCTTCTTCTGGACGTACTTCCAGAACTTCATCATCCTCGTCTTCGACTTCATCTGATGATTCTTCTGGTGTTCCTGGGTATGTAGGAGTGTCAACATGTTCTCCATCTTCGATTTGTGGGACATTGGTGGATAGATCTCTCATGAGGATATCGCCGATTGGCAAAAGCCGTAAAATTGCCTGTTCAATACCAGTCTTGATAGCTTGGATCGATCCTCTCAAATTGTCCTGCTTTTCTCTTGATGAAATATTCTCATCCATCAAGTATGCGTTCTTGTAGAACTCTCTTGCAGTTTCGATATATACTCTGTGGATAAAGTGACTGAACTTAGGGACGGAAATCTCCAAAGTATTAGCACTGTTTCTGTTACCGGTGTGTGCAGTAGCCAATATTTTTGTACTGTTGATAAAAATGACTGTTACTAACTTGTCTAAATAGTTACATTGAGTAACTTCTTGAATTCTCTCTGTCTCTTTATCTATTATAATCTGATTCCATAACTGAACATCTGCCAATTCTAACTGGAAACTCTCTCTCACATTTTTTCCTCGTAAGTTTTCTTTACTGTTCTCATAAATATTCTGAATTCCCTCATAAATTCGCGGTGTCAAAAGAGATATCAACTGGTTAGTGTAAGCATTTTTTGCATCAACAAGAATAGCATTATTATTCTCCATTTTTGTAATAATGAATATATAAATTATTTTTAAATAACGCAACTTGTGAACACAAAAAAAAAATGTATGATGTTTTATATATGGATAATAATAACACTTCCAATTTGCTTAAAAATGAACCTGCAAATGTGTTCTCACAGGCTTTGTCAAAAGGAGTTGTTAAAAAAACGGGAAACACTTTAGATGATGTTTCAAAAAGCACAAGTAGTACTACAAGCAATCTTTACAATACTGCGAAGAACACTTGGGCTACACAAGTTCAACAATTCAATCAGATGAGGAACTTTGTATATGGTAATTCCAAACCTATGGCTTGGGTTATATTATTCGTTTTATTCTTCATCATCATTATAATTTAATTTTTTTCTCTGTAAATTTATATATGACTAACTCAAACCCTAAATGTATAAAATGTAGTAAGGAACAAGGATCTCCAAACAATTGTATATGTAATGATGAACAGAGATGTGCAAGATGCAAAGGATGTTCATGGTGTATCAATCACAGTATGAATGGAAGATGTGTACCAAACAGTAAATACAATCGCAGAAACTGTCCATACAGCTTCTCCAAAATACCAGATGATAAAAAATGGCGTGAACCAGAATACTCCGATGAAGAGGTTAGAGTAACTACTCATGTTCCAGTTTTTATGAACTTGAGTATTTACAAAATAATCTTCATCGCAATAGTTTTAATATTGTTGATAATTCTACTCATAACATTTCTTTTTGACAAAAAACCCAATGTTGATAGTGTTAACAAATCATTAAACATTCCAAGAAACTTCAATAGAGGTAATGGACGAAACAAATTGAACTTCTAAACTTCAGGTTGTAATGTACCAAACTTCAGCTTGCAATGCACCAAGCTAGTGGGTAATCTAATCCTTCAACTCGCGGATTTGCCCTCAACATATCACTGTACTCTTCCTCTGTCATTGTAACATGTTCATAATCATCTGAATCTTCATCACAATAGTTATAAATTTTGTATCCACCACATTTACGAACAACAAATACATAGTGTGCATACTTCTTTCCAAATGAATATAAAAGAATACATGCATCAAATCCTTTTATCTTATTCAAATTATAAGTTGGTTTACCTAAACGTACAATTTCACAATCCATCATATTCCATCTGTGTGTTCCAACCTTATCGTCTGTGGAACATTTACGCATCAATGTCCGAGTAGTCATTTTTGGATAAGTCCCGTGCTTATAATAGTATGCATTAATTAAAGCAACCGGTCCACAACTGATTCCATCTCTCTGAATCTTCATCATCTTGAATAAGATCCTTGTCTTTAAATAAAGGGAGATTACATCTCCCTTTTGAACCCTACGCATTGTTAACTTTAATTATAAAATAAGTGTTAGCTATTTTTTAAACCCTTGGAAATTTAAAATGAAATTGATTGTGTCCAACTTTGAAGTTCTGATGAAAATTGTTTCATTTTAAATTTCCAAGGGTGTAAAAGGAGCTAAAAGCAACTGGTCCACAACTGATTCCATTTCTCTGAATCTTCATCATCTTGAATAAGATCCTTGTCTTTAAACTTATCAGAAGGTTTAAGGTTTACTCTAGAAAGGACTTTATTTGCTGTTTTGAATCCAGTTGATATTAGGATATCAATCTCAATATCCTTTAACAATTCAACACTTTTTTCATCATTCCAACTATTACCTGTTAGCGATGATGCGAACCTGATACTGTCATTTGTGATGACAAAATCGTATCCAAGAACAACTTTGATTGCAATGATAAATGCGATAATTGCCAATGATTGAATGGTTTTAGTGGATATAAAATTGTTGAAAGATCGTATCTTATCGTAAACCATCTCAACAACGCATCTTCTGATAACTTTCTTAAAATATATAATTTCAGCATCTGTGAGATTATATTGTTTTCTTTTAAGATAAGATAAATAAATAATTTCTGGAGCATCGATTAGTTCATCTATCCAATCAAAAATAATTTTATCATGTTTCTTATTGTAATTAACAATATCTGATCCCTTTGGAAAATAGATACCGTACTCATCTTTTCGATGCTTTTTGTATTTTTTAAAAACACTGCCTCGCATGCTTTATGTATATACTTTATATAGTAAATAATTATAAATTCAATTTTTTTAATCAACATTCTTGTTCCCGTGTGACGTTAAACAATCAAATTCTTTACAAGTTTTAGTTAAATTTTTATATTTAGTTAGATAATGTTTAACAGTACTAATTTTATAATCTTCATTATGATGTTTAGTCATTATTTATTATATAAAAATATAATAAAAAAACGTTCATTTTAAATCTTCAAGGGTGTAAATTATAAAAATCAATTTTTCGGTTATTCTATCATAAATTTGTTAGCATAAAACGGTTTGATACAATAACAGTATATACCATCTTTCTACCGTTTTTTTTCTAGGAAACCCTTTTCAAATTTGTTATTGTCCAGTTTAATTATCACGTTGTGCTCATTGTTCATAATATCTAATAATTCGGTTGGAACGTTTCCAGTAAGTTCATTATCATTAAACATTAAACGTGTAATATTTTCCAATTTGCTAAACTCTGTTGGAATAGATCCAGATAGATTGTTTTTTGAACAATATAACTCTTCCAATCTCTTCAATTTTCCAAACTCTGTTGGGATTGGTCCACTCAATAAATTATCTGCAAGATAAATAAACTCCAATTTTTGTAAATTACAAATCCATTTTGGAATATCGTTTCTAATTATTGTATATGATAAATAAAGCTTTTTCAAATGTTTTAGTTCACCAAAAACATATGGTAAATCTAGTCCATTTGAACCATTTTCAGACTCAAAATATGTTAATTTATTATTTTCAAATACAATACCCCATATTTCATCAATACTTCTTGCATTACCAAAAATGTCATGATTTTCATTAATCCAGACAATAATATTCTTATCTGGATTTAGTTTCATTAGATATTGTAAAGAATCTTCATCTTTGATATTGTTGTTATCATTTGTCAACTCTATTCCATTATGTATTAATCTGAATAGACAAGAATGTACACCAATCTCATCTGCGATACGTTATTTAATTACAATACTATCAGTTGATAGTTCAGCTGGGATTGTTATTGATATTTTTTTGAACAATTTATATTGTTAACATACAGTGTAATATCATTATTCATGGTTCGGAATGATAATTTATAGTGTTTGTTGTAAAAAAAACAATTTTTATCATTAAGCTGTTTGAGACATAACGCCAACTCTCTATCAACATCTTTTTCAATATTTAAATTGGTTAAACTGAATATTCTGTTTAATGAATTGAATGTATGTCTCCTCAAAAATATTATCAAATATTTTCTCTGTTAAAAAGATCAACTTCACTCTTTCTCTTTTCAAACTTGTAAAGAAGAAACTGATCAAGTGTTACAACAGAATTGTAAACTTTATTTGGACAAAAGAGAAGAACTGTTACTTCATTATTATCATTACTATCAAACATTAGACATCTGTCGTCATATGGTCGATTAAACTCACAACTCTCCAATCTCTTTTTATAATTACCATAAATATTCATCTCAATTGGATAATTGTCGTACTCGAATTGTTCTTATTTTATAAAAATCATTTTTTTTGTAAAACTTTGTTGTGATAAATTGTAAATTTTACTTATAGTTCCACCTTTACGGGAGTCCCAGATTCGATTGACCTTTGGAGAGCAATGCAAGCATTGTTTGCCTGAAACGCTTCTTGGATAGATGGAGTCATCTCAGTATCGTTAACAACACTATTAACTAGGTTCTTAACAATCTCTGTGTCACCTCCTCCATGTTGTCCGAGATGTCCAAATCGTAAAGTCTGCATTTCACATGGTTTCCCCTTAGCTCCCTTTGTTCCAATTCCACGATTGTATGGAATATAAGTGATTGTGCAACAATCCATCTCCCAAACCATCTCAACAGAACCAAGAATTCCGTAAAACATCATAGATCTACGTGCATTTGGTGCATAGTTAAGAATAGTCATACTCAATTTGGTACCACTTTTGTACTTAAAATTGGCGACAAACGTGTCATGAATTGTCTTATCACTCATAAAGGAGTTTTTAGTCTTTGGATCGTACTCTTGGTAGTTTTCATAGAAATCGGGATCTCTCTTCAAAAGAGAGGGTTCAACAACCTCTCGGTTCTCTTCAATCCAAAAATCTTGATCACTGTAACCGAAAGCTTCGACAGGATATGATCCAATACACCAATTTAGTATATCGAGTGAGTGAACAATCTTCTCAACGAAATATCCACCACTAGTATCCTTGAAACGTCTCCATCCTTGATAGAAATGTGCTCCATGTGTGTGTTTGATAACATCGATTGCAGAGACTGTTGTTACGCGTCCAATCTTTGAAACTGTGTTCTTCAAAGCTTGGAAAATAGGACTGTGTCTCAACACAAATCCAGTTCGCAATCTCTTTTGAGGATAGTTGAAATCTTCTTCAGCCTTCTTAATTAAAAAATAATCGCTCATTTTCGTAATTATAGGTTTCTCAGAGAAAATATTAACATCCTCTTTCATTGCACGTACAATATGTTCTGTATGTGCAAAATTTGCGGTTCCAATGAATACTAAATCGTATTTTAGACCCCAAAACAGTTCCAAATCACTCGTAAACAAACAACCTAGATCACTTTTTGATGCCTCATCTGAACAATATTCCTCGTTATTATCGTAGACGCCCGCGACTTTGACATCATTTGCCAAAAATTGAGGTAACAACATCTTTACACGTCGACTGTATCCAATAATACCCATTTTAATCATAATACAATTTCAATATAGTATATAATATTATAAATTAATTTTCAATTTTTATTATTTGTAATTTGTTTTTGAGTTGTCTTCCAAATTCATATGATTACATATTAACATTCATTGCATTTCTCCATATTTCAGTAGTATTCATGACAGGAAACTGAGAACTCTAAGAAAAAGGGGCTTACAAGTTATACCTGACAATTCTTATCGGATAATTGTTTGAGACATAACGCCAACTCTCTATCAACATCTTTTTCAATATTTAAATTGGTTAAACTGAATATTCTGTTTAATGAATTGAATGTCTCCTCGAAAATACTATCATCATCGATATTATCAAATATCTTCTCTGTTAAAAGATCAACTTCACTCTTTCTCTTTTCAAACTTGTAAAGAAGAAGCTGATCGAGTGTTACAACAGAATTGTAAACTTTATTTGGACAAAAGAGAAGAACTGTTACTTTATTGCTATCATTACTATCAAACATTACACATCTGTCGTCATATGGCCGATTAAACTCACAACCCTCCAATCTCTTCTTATAATTACCATAAATATTCATTTGAATTGGATAATTATCATACTTGAACTGTTGTTTGATTTTAATATCGAGTTCATACTTAGTGTTCTCATCAACATCGACATTATAACCGAAATAGAAGAAACTATCTTTAGTTAACAGGTGGTGCTTCTTCTTGTAGGTCATACGGGATATAAAGTATTCACTATCTTCATTATCCATATCTAAAAGAAGTTTCTTGTCATAATCTTTCATATCAAACTCATTTATATCTTTTTGGACATTATTATTAAACGTTTGAGACATATAGTTCTGAGTTAAAGTATTATTGTTGCTTCCATAATTGAGATCACCGGTGTGTAAAAACCCCGATTCATTATTAATAAAAACATAATTAACACTTGGTATATGATGACTATATGAGTAGTGATCACTTAATTCTGCACGTTTCTTCATGTCTTGAATCTCCCGCATGTCTTGTGAACTTCCGTTTCCAGTTCGTAAAACATTCATTAATCTATCATATTTGTATCCAGGTAATACATTTTTCATATAGTACATAAAACTACTAGAGTACATATATTTTTTGACGTGATAAGTTTCTCATTCCCTCAAACGAGTTCCTCATAATATTTTATAACTTTCGGATTAGCAATTATCTTATTGTAATCTATATCCTTTATAGTCAACCCCTCTAAACTCCTAACACGCGACAGAACCACATAAACCTGTCCAAACTCAAAGATGCTCTTCCCAATATTCGTCGACACAAAATCCAACGACATTCCCTGTGACTTGTGAATAGTAATTGCCCAAGCTATCATAAGCGGTATTTGCACTTTCTCAATCCACGCCTTATTGTTACCCTCATATTTCCAAACATATTTCTGAATTGGTATCTCACGCTTGTCCAGAAACTTAACAATCGGCACTTTTTTCTCAGTGAACGCAACAATAATTCCTCTACTACCATTATACAATCCCTGTTCTGGAAAATTAGCGGTCACCATAACTTGTGAACCAACATTGAGTTCAATCTCATCCAAAATGCGGAAATTCTTATCAACATAGTTCTTAAGAAACATCTTATTTGCTTCACTGAGATCTTTTGAGTAGTTGTATGAACAAGTGTATGTATGTGATTCGCATCCACCTTGTTGTTCCTTCAACTGTTTTTCCTTCTTGTCGTTATAACTCTGAACAGAAGCTCGTTTGGAGTAGATGATAGTTGGTCTAATACCATCCTCATTCTTAAGTTTTGCACCTAAACGACTGTTCAATACAGTTCTCACATCTTCATCAACAATTCCTACTCTGATTTTATTCAACACTCTCTGGAAAGTCTCATCCGTCTGTCTCATAATATCTGTTAAATAGTAAGTCCCATCCAATGTAGTATCCCAATTTACCGCCTCAAAACAGAAATCCTTCTCCTTAACTGTTGGCAACTGACAAAAATCACCAAGAAGAATAAGTTGTAATCCACCAAAAGGTTCATTTTTCCTCCTAATTCTTCTACCCAAACAGTCCAACATCTCGAATAATCGGGGTGAAAGCATTGATACCTCATCAATAATAAGTATCTTAGCATTTCTCCAAACTTTACGCTTGAAATAATCATCTTTTATCTTCATCCAGTAATATTCGAATGTTTTGTCGGCAATTCCTACACCAGCAAAAGAGTGCAGTGTTGTTCCCCCAATTAAACTTGCAGATATACCAGTTGTACTTGTAATGGCAATCTCATCTCTCTTAATACCCAGTTCCATCGCCTTGGCAATAAAGTAGAAGATGATATATGATTTACCTGTACCACCTGGACCAGTTATGAACACATTTTTACCTTTAAGCATCGCTTTTACGGCTAATTCTTGTTTCTCGTTCAGCATAGTTGATTCGTTTTGCATAAATGATTATTGTTAAAGAATAATAATCATTTTTTATATTTTATTCATTGATTCAAAAAGTTATCTCTTTCTTCTTGATCATCTGCATCAATATTACCAATATTGTTTCGTTAATTAGTGAAGGCTTTTCTAGTAGATACTCCATGTTTGATTTTCCAGATAATATTTGATCTGCCAAATTTTCATGATTGAGGTACATAAACATATATCCCTTACGAGTACCAATACCAGTAAAAAATATTTTACCACTTTTTGTTATTATTATATCCTTATCCAAATCTCTATCATTGTAAACCAATCCAATTCTAATTATTTTTTTCATTATAGTTATAATACTCTTTTTCAAATTTTTTAATTCATCATCACTTATTTTTTTAATATATTTACCCAAGGGTTTTCCTTCAATAAATTCATATATGTATTTTGTATCTTTAATATTTCCATCTTTATGTACTATTACTGTGTCAACAAGTTTTGGTATAAACGATAATTTCGAAAATTTCTTCATTAATCTAAAATACTCAATATCTTGACAATTGATATATTTTTTACCCTTTCCACAAGGACTATATCTATCTCCTTTATAACTCTTTTCGAAATATTTTTTACCATTCTTTATAACAATAGAATTTACAAAATTACTATACTTTTTTCTTGGAAGTTTTTTGATAGTTCTGTATGTACTTTTCGATGATATTTTATATCCATTGTTTTTCAAATTTTTTATAAACGCGATGTTCTCCAAGTGCAACATCTTATCACATATACCGTTCTCTTCCAAAATTTTTTCAATAATTTTAAAACTATTTATTTGTTTACGTGTCATTTTATAATACTCTTTTATTGCTTTCTTGTATATTGAATCATTACAAATATCTTTTTTTTTTTTGATAATTTATCAAAAAATAAATTCATATTTTTATAAAAAAGATTCAAAAATGCATTAATCTCTATAGAATTAAATGGAAGTTTGATCATATATTATATATAAGATTTTATTGGCAATTTGGTTCAGCCTTTCCTTTGTACATCAATTTCTTACAATCTCTTGCACAACCTCTCTCACCATGTGGACACCCGAAAGAAGTTCCATCGCTTCCACACATTCCACAGAATCCACGATTACCACCATCCTCTCTCATGCATCTACATCTTGAATATGTCACTTGATATCCATCAGTTGAGTTTTCCATAGTTTTCTTAAGCATCTTTTTGATAAAAAGAGTTAGGAGAATTACCATTACAAGCATTGCCATAATGAGTATTGCCACTGATACAACCTTTGTTAGTTCGTTCATTATATATTTATCATACATAATTTATTGAATAAGATGGATATTATTTAACATCTATCTAAGCAAGAGAAACAATTTTTGAATGCTTGTTTTAGACTGAAGTTGTACTTCTGGGTCTTGTAGAGTTCTGTTTCCAATTTTCGGACTCGGTTTTTCAAATCATTATTATCCTTCATTAATTTGACTAAACTGTTCCTCTCTAAAAGTACCCATCCATCCAAGTCCATATCACTTGGTTTGTACAATATATCTTCATCTTTTATAACAACATCTTCCAAATTTTCAGTTTTCATATAAAAATACTAAACATATTTTATACGAAAAAATACCATAAAAAAGAGTTTTCGACAATAACTAATATGGATAATATACAAGAGTTCCAAGAATTCCTAAACAGATTTGAAACAGATGATGAAGGAAACCTCAAACAAAAGTCCTATAATATTGTATCTTCAGAATATTTTGCTGAGGAAACACTTGAGCCATTATACTTCCAAGAAGATCTCAAAGAGCTTATTAAAGATTTTTATTCGTACATTCAGTATCAAAAAGAATGTCTTAATACTGCAACTGAAAATTTAGAAAAATTAGTGGAGACTAGTCATAATATGAATAAAGAATGTGATGAGCTCAGTCAAGATAATGAAGCAAATAATGCTCTTACAAAGAAACTTATGGATGATGTAAGTGAGAGTACACCTTACACAATCCAGTTGGACAAAGTTTTCCTATACAGTTACATGTTATTATGTTGTTTATCACTGTTCGATTATTTAGGAATATACAGTTATGTTGTTAATGGAATGTTAATGTTGCCTGTATACTACTTCATTTTTGTATCTGGTGTAATGTATCTTCTCACATTAGGATTGTTAGGTACAACATTTATTCACATTGTGAATGTGTTCTTCCAAATATATTTGTACATGTTATTGAAGAGCAGAAGGGGTTTCACCTTTGAAATCGAGTAAGATAAACTGTTCCAGATGTTATATAAGGATTAAGAAGAACTGGTGCAACCATATGAAATCCACACATCAATGTCAATGGAATAAAAGCCTCATACTCATCTATTCTCCATCTTTCTGGAATAACTGGTAGACTAAGGATTATCATCATAAGTGTTGTTAAACCAAATATTATGTAAACATCCATGTGCTTTCTGATGGTATCACAGAAAACTTTGCAACGACTTGTTGATTCAGTTATCTCCTTTGATGTTGATCCCCAACTTATCTTTGAGTTCTCTTTTGAACAGAAGATGTAATTCATTACGACTTTGAACAAATGGTACTGAATACTTCCAAAGAATAAGATATATATCGGAATGTATTTTATATCATCAATTATAATCTTACAATACTTTTTCTTATCATATCTCATCTTCACCACAATATGTGATACAATACCCAAACCAAAAAAGAGAAGAACAACTTGTACTAAAACATCGATAGGTGACACTAAACCTTCCATACACTCTGGATACCAACCATACAGAAAGTAGTTAATGTAAACAATTAATATGGAAGATGCAATGGATATATATGAGCACAGGTAAGATATCAAGTTAATTTTTGAGGAGAAATCAATATTTGTTCTCAAATATCGACATATTGTTCTATTTATTGGACACGCTTTTGAACAACATATATCAGGAATAGATCCTAACATAATCTCACAAGATCCATAAGTGTACTTCTTGAATTTATCCAATTCGTCATCATAACTTAGGGAAACGCCTTCAACGAATCCATCGCCTGTATAAGTTACATATCTACCATAATATCCATTTTCAACCATATCCATAAACATCTTGAAATCCTCCGATACATTCTCCTCCGACCAGACTTTTTCATAGGTATACTCACAATCCTTAAAAGTTGCAACAATATCGTTTATCACACTTGTTGTACTTGTTGTTGTGATCTTATTCATAGCTTTCACTCTGATAATTGCATTGTGACCTATCAGTGGTGACATGTTGCCTCCTGCACAGGCTATGAAAATTGCGTACTCATTTATCAATCTTGTAAAATGTGAAATGAACGATTCCCAGAAACTCCTAGTTATCCTAAACGGAACTGTTAAATGTTGTGTGAATCCGAGATTATCATCTTCATCAAACTCTGTTAAAACATGGTCAAAACAGTCCAAGGGTATTCTACTATCAGCATCAACTAATAGAATAAAATCACCTATAACAAGTTCGCCATCCACAACAGTTTCACAGCCAAATTCTGACAAGAGTTGTGTAACAATTTTATTCACATCTGTGTAATTCGGGAGACCATACTCATTTCTCACTCTGTCAAACAGTTCACATATATTCATTGTGAAATTAAGATTACTGGCTTTCTTGAATTTACCTACTCTATTTTTCACAGGTCTTGCAACATATGCAATGTTGTTATCTCTATAAAATTGTACACGAATATTTTGTTCATCGTCACCTATACAATTTAAACCATCATCACTCACAATTATATTCACATCAATTACCTGATCATCTTCATAATACTCTCTACAAGCCATAAGTGAAAGTAATGTTGGTTTAATCACTTTTTCAAAACTCTCTTTATAAACTGGCACACTTATTGTAACAGTGTGTGGTGGTCTACTAGAAGTAGGTTCTGGATAATTGCAACTCATATACTTGTTGTTCTTCTTCATGAATGTTATTGGACAGAACATATTTATCACATTACTTATCAAAAAATTACCAGGAAACAGAAGCAAGAAGAATGTAAATGGGATCGGAATTAGCCAGGTATACTGATAAGTGAATGGAACAGATGTACAGTTGAAAACATATTCGGATGAATTGAAAAAATCTGTTAGATTTCGTCTCTGTAAATCGTATCCAACAACACCATAAATCCAAAAGAATATCACAATTAACACCAACATAATATTGAAAATTGTCATAACTCTATTTCTACTATTAACTTTACGTGTAGTCATTAATTGTACATTGTTAGTATCTTTTTATGTCCGCTTAAAAAGTAAACAATGTTATTCATTGAATGAATATAACTAATATTGATAATTTATATGATTTAACAACAACATACCAATATTCAAAATATTCTTGTGTGAAAGGAATGTATCCAGTTCATATGACATTCTCATATTTGGTGTTTTTTAGTGGTATTTTCTGTTTCATTACACGATTGCATCCTAAAATGCATTATGCACATAAGTGGTTGGGGAGAATTTATATTCTGTCGATGCTTTATGCAACTTCTTCCTCACTTTTGATTAACAATACCGGATTGCCACTTGGAGTTTTGATCTCTTTTGTTTATACAATGTGTGGATTGGGAATTGGGTGGATTCTGATTGTTATTCATCAGGAGTGGATGAGTGACAAAGCATTGAAAAGTTTGGAAGATAGTGTTGAAAAAGTAACAAAAGAGAGAATTTCTGAAGAGAAATTGAAGATTAATCGTGATTTAACGATTGTTCAGCGTGTATTCTCCTACAAGACATTTCACGGGGTTTTGATGTTGCTATCATGGATTAACATTGCTGGACGTGTATTTGTAACAAATCCAAATATTAATTTCACTTGTTACACGTATGCAGTATATAAATTTGGTGTATATAATCATAGTAACAACACATTGACACTTGTTCCACAAGAGAATCCAAATTATGATCGGTTGCCATGGGCGAACAATGAAGGTGGATGGGCTGTTTACCTCCTCGTTGGACCTGTTTTGTTCGGTTTGTTGGTAAGTATTATTTGGGCAGCTGGGTATAATGCTTGGAAAGATGGTGTATGTAGAACTTCGTCACAGCAAAAAAAGTGATTTTTATATTGTCGTGATGGATGTTTTGTTGAAGGATGTCATGAATCCGTTATTATACTTATTTACACCATTGAAGTTTTAAAATGGGACAAAATTATCAGTTTGCTATCTATCGTGTAATGTATTTGATGGCGAAATGAAATTACGATTGAGAACAAGAGCATTTCATGTTCTCAATTTGAGTGAGGATATTAAGAGATATGTTATTGAGGGTTTCATTTGAGTAATTCCAAGAGGTTCATCCATTGTTCTTTGTTATAAATACTCTTTTTATCTTTATTACTGTAAAATCTTGCTGAGTGATATTGGGTTTCATTTTCTGGCAATTTAATTTTTGAGTCGTCTTTTCGCATTTTCATACAAAACTCTATTCTCTCTTCTATCTCTTTATTCCAGTTTCCATTTGGAAATATTTTTTTCCATGCACTAGGATTACTTGTTTTATCAACATGTTCTTTACACAACATTTTTATAATATCATTCTTCTTCTTTTTAGTTTCTAATTCTTTTATCTTGTACTCAACACCCCAAATTGCTTTTTTCAAATGCTCTTTTCTATTGCCATTACTCTTTTTCTCCAAATGTTTTTTCAACTCTTCTTCTAACTTTTTTAAAGATTCAATATTGTCTTTTCCTCTCTCGTAATTCTTCAATCTTTCCTCATAATATCCATTGAGAAATCCGGTTTTGTGAAGTGCATACAATCTCTGTTCAACATAATTTTTACCTTCACCCTTCTTCTTTTCAATATGTTTGTCATAATTCTTACCACCTCCAATAAATCTCCACTTCCACTTCTTCTCCTTTGGATAATAAACATATCCAGCAACTCTCCCATTTTTCAACACTCTCTCCCCTTTCACACGCATTCTATACTTTATTAAATATATAAATACCAAACCATATGTGAGGTATATGTTTAGACATACAAATGCCCAACCGCAAAGGTGGCATTTCTACTAAACGTACAAATGCCCAACCTCAAAGGTGGCATTTCTACTAAACGTACAAATGCCCAATATAATCGAACTTATTGGCTCTACTTTTAACTTCACTATTTGAAGCAAACATTTTAAACGCCCCATCCAAATCCTCTTGTGTAATAACCTTTCTAAGTTTTGGATCTTTACCAAATACTCTCTTTGCATGAGCAATCTTCGTGAAACTCCATAAAGTTTCCATATCTCCTCCTGAGTATGGAAAATAATCATAATTTTTCTTGAAAAAACAAACTTTAACCTTAGTTGCATCATCATCAGATAGAGTCCATTTGTCATCACCAACCATTTTCTCATAAATCTTCTTCAGATCCTCTGGTGTATACTTATCAGTTGAGAATCTATATGGAAAACGCCTCATCAATCCTGGATTGTGACTGAAGAATGTCTCCTTCAACTGTTTCTTATAACCTCCCAACATAACCGTCACATCCATCTCTGTCAAATTCTGATTAATCAAATCCACACAAGCCTTTGAGAAACTATCTGGTCGCTCCTTACTATTACCAATACTATAAGCCTCATCTATGAACAATACACCACCCACGGCTTTATTAAATATTGCCTGTGTTTGTTTCTCAGTGTGACCAATATATGCTCCAATTAAATCAGATCTCTTAGCCATAATGAACTTATCATTCTTAACAACTCGCAATCCTTGATATATCTTCGCCAAAATCTTCGCAACTTCGGTTTTACCTGATCCAGGTGGTCCTTCAATAATTGTGTGCATCATCTTAATCTTATTCTCCTTTGCAAGAAAGTTCTGTAAATGAAAGAAGAATAGTTCCAAAATACTCTGCTTGATAGATTTCATACCAATCATAGCTTGTAGCTCTTTCAATGCTGGAACACATCTGTTAAGCGTCTTCAGATTGATGACATACTTTTTAGGAGATTCAGGATCATAGGACTCACCTAATTTTATAATATCGTCCAATGTCTCAATTTTCATCTCAATCTCATAAAGTTTATCATCAGTCTCAAAATAATCATTGTCATCTGTTTTGTCGTCTTCTTCCCCATTATTTTTTAGTGGAGGTATATGTGGTGGATTCAAAATGATTTCGAACAGACTTCCAAAACTTGTTGGTGGATATGGAGGAGGTTTTTGAGGTGGTGGAGTCTCACTTCTTCTGCATCTCTTATTGTTATCATTATTAGATCCTTTTTTCCGTTTATATTTTCGCTTTCGATTATTTCCAAAACTACTGAACATTATTTTAGACTATGTCTGAATATTTTAAGTATATATTTTTAGCGAATAATAAAATGTAAACAATCTATATAATGGATATTTCAATTTCGAAAAGAAATGTCAATCACATCAGAAGATTACAGAATATCACAAAGTTGAAATTAGAGTATTTGAAAGAATTGAATGAGGAACTCAACAGTGTTTATACCAGCATATGCTCTGTTATGGGAAATTTGGATGAACATATTTTTGCAAACAAACTCATAAAGAAAGAGAGGTACAACATATATGTTGAGAAGATTGAGAGAGTTTTCGAAAAGTATAAAACTGTTCCAAATCCCGCAAATATCAACACCATAAATAAACTTGGCAAGAAGAATTTGAGATTGATTGTCAATGATATGTTTGAACAGTTGTACATGATATGTGAAGACATAGGTGCTTTCTGTTGTTCAGACGTTATATCAATATTGAAGATGGAGAGAAATGGATGGTATAAGAGTGTATCATCACAATACACAAAACTCATAAATTTCTATGATAGATTCTTCATACCAACAACATCAAAAATTATAAAAAATAAGGATGATATAAATAAAATATATTCAATTACTAAGATCGAACATAATGATCTACCTTTTGCAAAAAAGATGGATAAAACTGGATTGAGTCTATTAGAGAAGGTTGATGGTGCGGTTGTATACTTCCCACTCAACTCACAACTTATTATGATAAGTGGATATTTTAAACAAGATCCAATCAATATAACTCGTCACAATGGAACTTTCGGTCACAAATTGGAACTATTGAATGCTGATACTGACTATCTCGATATACCGGATCAGTTCAAACAGAGATATATTGAACAATTGTCCCTCCGAGATTTCATAATTTTAACTAATAGAGAGATTATCTTACAGATTAAACGAAGTTATGATGAACTTAAAAAGTACAAAAACAAAACTCTCTCATCACTTGTCAATGAATTTGTCAAAGGAACTGTTGAGAAACAGAGAAAGATTATCACTCTCTTCCTCATGTCAACAGATGAAGATCAATTCAAAGCACAGATCATATTCGATCTCATATCTGATAACTCTTTAGTGTTCCAAGCAAAACCCCACGCAGAACAAATATATAACTCTCTCCATTGGAGTATCAAGAAGAATTTCAAGGTTGTTTTGAAGAACATTCAAGACAAAAAGAGAAGATTGGAGTCAATCAGTTATAGTGATATTCCATATGAATCTCGAATTGTTTCTATGAAAGTTCCAAACCATATTATTAAGAAAGCCATGGACAAGTTGAAAGAGTTTAAGATTTCAAAAGAGAATGGTGGTAAGGCTAGACAATATCTCGATGGTCTATTGGATATTCCGTTTGGTTATTATCACAAGGAAGATATCTTCACATTCTTCAAGGAGTATTTTGACAGACTTGAGAAGTTTATAACAATAACTAATTGTAGAATAGATGACATAGATAATGACGAACTCAATGTGTTGTTACAAGATATTGTTAACAATTACTACACAATCATTGAGAATTACAATGAGGGAACTGTTAGCAATTATATTAAATACTTAGAGAAGGATGTTGTGAGATTCAGAAAGTTTGTATCTATTAAGGAGGATATTGCACATATTGATGATAAAATTGTAGAGAAAATAGATAGTATTATCAATGTTGAAGAAGATATTGAGGAAGAGGTGGAAGTGAAATCTGACGATGTGGAGATGTATAAAAAGAGTCTCAAAGAGTTAGAATTTTATAACAACATTAAAGATACATTAATTGGTAATGGTCTTTTAACTGATAATCATGCTACATTGATATCAGAAAAGTTGGAAACAGTTGAGAATAGAATTGGATTGGGAAATGATAAGGAGGATGATTCCAATGATGTGGATAAGTTTGTGAATTACACGTTCTTAGAGATAATAAAATTGATTAATGATTGGAACAATTACAAAACAGAGAAGAAGAATTATATGAAAACTGTTGAATCAACACTTGATAAATCTGTTTATGGACACAATGAAACAAAACAGCAGATTAAGAGAATTGTCGGTCAATGGATAAATGGTGAGATGGAAGGACAGATATTCGGTTTAGTTGGACCACCAGGTGTTGGTAAAACTACAATCTGTAAGAATGGATTGTCCAAATGTTTAGTTGACAAGAACGGTGTTAGCAGACCTTTCGCATTTTTGGCTCTGGGAGGAGCGACAAATGGATCTTATTTAGTTGGTCACAATTACACGTATTTGGGATCTAGATGGGGAAAGATTGTTGAGATTCTGATGGAGACGAAGTGTATGAATCCAATTATCTACATCGATGAGTTGGATAAAGTCAGTAGAACAGAACATGGAAAGGAGATTATAGGTATTCTCACACATATGACAGATCCAATTCAGAATAAGGAGTTCAATGATAAGTATTTCCAAGGTGTTAATATAGATTTGTCAAAAGTGTTGTTCGTTTTCTCATATAATGATAGATCATTGATTGACAGAATTTTGAGAGATCGTATTCAAGAGATACGTGTCGATTCATTGTCAAAACGTGAGAAATTAGTTATTGCCAATAGATATTTGTTACCAGGTGTTTACAAGAGTGTTGGATTCTCACAAAGTGATATTATTTTCAGTAATGAATTAATATCCGATTTGATAGATGATTACACTTATGAAGCAGGTGTGAGAAAGTTGAAGGATATTCTGTACGACATTGTTAGAGAGTTGAATTTGAAGAAGATTGTGGAGGATGATGTTGAGATACCGATGGTTATAACTCGTGAATTTGTAGATGATGTTATGTCAAATAAACCTAGAGTCCAACGAAAGAAGATTGCAAAGAAACCTATGATTGGAATGGTTAATGGTCTATATGCAGATGATTCTGGTGTTGGTGGGATAACACTTATAGAGGTAACAAACACTCCAACTGATAAGAAGAAGTTATGCATTGAGGAGTTAACGGGATCTCAGGGTGATGTAATGAAAGAGAGTATGAGATGTGCTTTAACATTGACTGCGAACTTATTGCCACAAGAAGTCAAAGAGAATTTGGAGGATAATGGATTACATGTGCATTGTCCAGAAGCGGCGACACCAAAGGATGGTCCATCTGCTGGTATAAGTATCACTACTGCGATGATTTCGAGAATTTGTGGAATATCTGTGAGAAACACAATTGCAATGACTGGTGAAATCGATATTCACGGAAATGTTCATAAAATTGGCGGATTGGATGCAAAATTGAATGGGGCTTTGATGGCAGGTGTTAAGAGAGTGTTGATACCTATCGATAATAAAAAAGATTATGACAAAATATTGGAGAAAGAGGCTGAGTTTGAGTTGAGTAAGACGTTTGAAGAGGATAAAACACTCAGTGTTAAGAAGAAATGTGTGTCAAAAGACTTGGATGTGAAACTTGTTAAAAATATTCACGAAGTGTTAAAATTTGCCTTAGTAAAACACGATATTAAGTTCAATAAGGTTGTTTAAGTGTAATCCACCAAATATTTAAAGAGAGTGGGATATTGTTATTTATTAATGAGTGATATTATAATTGGATTGCAATACGGTGATGAAGGGAAGGGTAAAATTACTAAGGCATTTATTGAAGAAGGTGATTACACTCATTGTGTTAGATTTAATGGCGGACCCAATGCAGGACACACTATCTATTTTAATGGAAATAAATTAGTCACACATCAAGTACCAACAGGTATTGTACATGGATTGAGATGTATTATTGGACCATGTTGTGTAGTTGACATTGAGAAGTTGGAAGGAGAGATTAAGATGTTGGAAGATGCAGGTGTTGTTGATGTGAGAAAAAATTTGAAGGTTGCTTACAATGCACACATTATTTTTCAGAAGCATATTGATGATGATATTAATAATGATGTTGCTGGGTCTACGCAATGTGGAATAAGACCTGTTTATAGGGATAAGTACAACCGTTGTGGAACAAGGGCAGAGAAGTATGAGAATATTTGTGGATGTGAAATTGTTGATTCATATAAGGAATTGTCTGAGGAGAATGTGAAGGTTCTGTTTGAAGGTGCACAGGGATTTATGTTGGATATTGATTGGGGACATTATCCATATGTGACATCATCACATTGTACGAGTGGAATGATTACATCTTGTGGATTCCCATTTCAACGTGTTGGAGAGGTTGTGGGTGTTGCGAAAATTTATGAGACTTATGTTGGAAATATGAAGTTTGGGCCAGAAGGTGATGCTGATCTGGAGCGACTTGGAGTGCTTGGTGAAGAGTATGGTGCGACAACTGGTCGAAGGAGACAATGTAATTGGTTGAATTTGGATAGGTTGAATAAAGCATTGGCAATTAACAGTGTTACACAGTTAGTGATCAATAAGTGTGATATTATTGAGAAACTTGGTGTTTATAAACTTTATCATGGTGAACAGTTGATAGAGTTTGATAATTTGAAAGATATGCAGGATTATGTTTTGAACAATGTGAGACTTGCTGTTGAGAAAAACAATTCTAAAATAGTGTTTTCTGCTAGTAAAGATTCGATATAATCACTCAAATCTTTTGGAATTTTTGATAGTTAATAGAGTAAGTTGTTCTGGATCACCAAAAACAGCTTCCCCAAAATCGATTATAGTGATGCAACCTGTATGGAGATCAATATATATATTTCCAAAGTTCATGTCATTATGAGCCAATCCATTCTCTCTGAAATATTCTATAATTTTTAAAATTTCAGGAAAGAAACTTTTTTGTAAACTTTCAGGGTTCACTTCATTTAATGGAATACCTGCGGATTTTTCCATTAATATGAATATAGACCAACAATTTGTATTATCTTCCATTATTTCAATAAATTTTGCAAATTGGGGATTGTTATGATATTTATCAAGAACATCTTTTATAAAATTTATTAAATTATCGTTTTTAACAATGTGCCAAACCAGAATTTTAGGAACATCGAATTCTCTACTTTTTACTGCTAAATGATGTGCATATTGTTGTGCAATAATCTCATTAACTCGTTGTCTATCCTGATCCTTTATAATATTACTACTAAGTTTATCAGATCTAATTCTATAATATATTTTTACAACATATTTAACATTAAAAATAATAATTATTGTTAAATAAGATCCTCTCTCCTTCATAATTATATTATTGACTGTTAGACCATTAAGATCCAACAACTCTCTTGCATCATTATTGAATCCTATATATTTTGGTTCTAATTTTGATACATTTATTTTGGTACATTCATTTTTCCTTTGTTCACCAACATCTATTGTCAATTTCAATCCTTTTCTTCTTGGCATATATAATATTCTCAACATTTTTATTTACTATGAAATTTAATCATAGCATGCTCCACCATCTCCGGATATTCATAAAGAGCTTTAGTAGTTGACAAGTAAGGTCTATGATATATAATCAAACCAGGACCAAACAAACGACAATAATCGTTAATCTGGTTTAAGTATAACGAAACCTCTGCTTCGTCACTCAACCCATCGAATATTACACAGTTCTTACAATCAATCCACTTGACAATATGTCCATTTATTTTAATTGGACTATTTGGAAAATAGAAGTCAGGAGTTCTGTGATGAACCGGAGCTTTGTAACTCTTCGCTGCTTTCACATTCTCTTCCGCCAATTGCTCCTCTGTTTTGTACTCATCACGCGGAACACCAATGGAATCGAGAATATCTTGAACTTTGTCCTCAAATCTCTTCGCATTCTCTTTCCTCTTCTTTCTCTGCTCTTCAGTCTCAACCCTCTTGCTTTTGAGCTTCTTTGGCTTGTTGTCCGACTTGTCTACAGAAGATTTTTTAGAATTCTTTACTTTCTTAAGTTTAACCTGAATATTTTTTTTCTTCTTTGCATTCTTCTTTTCATGATCTTCAGACTTTCGTTTCGACATAATCATTCGATATATCTTTTTTGAAAGATTATCCACATATGGATTTCCAATAGTAGCCAAATCATCAAGGAACTCCTTCATATTTGAGTATCTATCAACAACTTCATATATCCTCTTAACAGTTTCTGCATCGACCTCTTGATCGAATATATCTGCTGTTGTAATATCGTACTTTATAGGTATATTGCTCCAGTCTTTCAAACCATCCGTTATGAGTTTTGCATCCTCTCTGGATTTTTCCAAAAGATCATTGTACATCTTTGTTAACTGCTTCTTCTCATATTTATCACGTATATTCTTGTCATTGATATCTCTCTTCTTCAATTTATCAAGTTGTTCATTCATTATATTGCTCCACTCTTTGCTATTGCTATCGCTGACAACTGTGCTATCGCTGACAACTGTGCTATCGCTGACAACTGTGCTATCGCTGACAACTGTGCTATCGCTGACAACTGTGCTATCGCTGACAACTGTGCTATC
>Ga0180438_10003965_pt1 | contig 21761 bp, 41 predicted proteins | sample SS_ome_12_FD_132455 | JGI IMG/M metagenome (GOLD analysis project Ga0180438, IMG submission 132455) | Hypersaline lake sediment archaeal communities from the Salton Sea, California, USA - SS_3_D_2 metaG | ecosystem: Environmental > Aquatic > Non-marine Saline and Alkaline > Hypersaline >...
ACAATTCCGTTTACAATTCCGTTTACAATTCCGTTTGGATATAAGGGGAGGTATGAGATGGGGGTATGGGGTAAGCAGAGGCCGAATGGGGAGGGGTTTTACTGGTATCGGAGTCGCAACACGAGTAATGTGGCACGGGTGTGTCATGTGGACCGTAAGGGGTTTGTGACGTTCACGGACGGGGTGGTACGGGAGGTTCATCGGTTACGTGGTGAGTGGAGTCAGGTGGAGTATCCCAGGGAGGCTAATGGGGTACGGTATTCTGTTCGTAGGTGTACGGGACCTGATAAGGGGTCTCTTTCGTTGTTTGGTTCGTACCATGGGTCGCATGATGGGAGCAGTACGTTATGTGGTCTTTCCTTGAATGGTGAGGGGTATTACATAACGCACAATGATTTTGATGGTCCTATAACGTGTAGGAAGTGTCGGGGTAAGCTGTGATTACAGAGGTGGAGTTTGATAAGGCGGTTGAGTTTTATGTTTCTCGATATGGGGACAGGCACATACGGGAGGACATACGGTTACGTGGGAAGGCTCGGGAGTTGGGGTATACGATAGAGTACGGGGATAGTTTTGGGGATTCGTTGAGGTTTCGACGAGGGGATCGGATAATCAGGCGGGGAATACGTAGTGACCGGGATTCAGTTTTGAAGGTACATGAGGTATGGGTGAGTAGTGATAGGGGTCAGTACGATACGTTGGAAGAGGCATTGGAGGGGTAATTTCTTGAGGGCATCAAGGGTATGGGAGATTTCAAGAGTCACTTCGAATATTTTCGGGGGTGTTGATGACCGAGTTCATGGCTGACCTCAAGAAGCATTTCGGACCCTGGGGGGACAAGGAGCGTTGCTGGGCCATTCAGGAGCAGCGGCCCATACCGGTCACGGTTCATGGGGGTGACCGGATCTATCGGCTGAAGGTAGGGCCGGGGTTGATGCGCTACGCAACGTTCGAGTCTTTGTCCATGAGGCATCGGTATCAGGACATTGGGGTATCTGGTAGCAGCTATGACTATGAGACTGGGGAGGTTACGTTTCTGGCTGTTACTGATGGGGATATCGATGGTTGGTTCAAGCGATATTCGGATATAGTGATACGGGGGTAATGGTTATGAGTGACGGGTATGGGGTGTCATTCACGGCGAGTAAGTCGGGTCAGTGTGGGGGCTGTGGCAAGGCGATCGTGAAGGGTCAGAGTGTCCGGTACAAGTATGGTCCTGGTGGTAAGGGAGATCGCAAGTTGTGTCATTTGGATTGTTCAAAGGCGGATGTGATACCGGTATCTTTTGGTCAGGCTTTCATACCTGACTACAACAAGGGTATCTGTGCGGCCTGTAGTGGGCCTATACTCAAGGGTCAGACCGTCCATTACCGGTACAGGGGTGAGCATCGGGACATGGTTCATGTGGACTGCAAGAAGGCTGGAGAGGTACAGCAGGAGAGGAAGCGGGAGCAAGAGGAGTTGGCGGCAGCGTATCCGTACCGTCTGTCTGGTGGTAGTGGGTATGGGTATCATGGGTGGAAGGAAGGGGAGGTGGTTCGTTGCACGAGGGAGGGTATGCCTTCGTACCTGTATGTAGGCAAGGCTGGATCCCGGTACTATCGGGAGGAGGGCATGTCATTCGGGGTGGGGGATGAGAGTGGGTATACGTATTGGGCTTTGTGTCGGGAGGCGACAGAGGAGGAGGCGTTACCGCTGAAGAGGCGGGAGGAGCGTCTGGAGCGTATCAAGGCCATCCAGGGTCGTTGTCGGGCTATCTCCCGGCAGATACAGGAACAGGGTGTGCGTCCTGAGGGGGATAACGAGGTTACGGGGACGCGGCTTTTTGACACCCAGAATCTGTATGGTTCGGGGGATTGGTTTGTGGTGGATGGTGGTCGGGTGTGGTACTGTCAGAACAACGGTATGGACGGGGATGATTGGTCCCGTAACAACGTACGGACGGGAGGGGCAGGAGCCATCGGGTGGTATATCGATGATGAGCAGGTGGCTCAGGAGCTTTTGGAGTTGTCCAAGGAGTAGGCCTTATCTACGAAGCTTCCTAACACGGGGGATTTATTATGTGGTTACTATGGCTTCTTGTCATCCTTATCGGTATCCCAATCGGTCTGATGGTTGCATGGAATCTTCTTAAATTAGCCTTTGCTCTTCTCTGTGACATCTCAAATCTTATCACGGGTCTAATCATAGTCTTCGGTATCTACATTCTTTGGGCTATTTTCACCTGACGAGGGTTGTTAGGCGCTATTCCAGAAAGGATATAGCATGAGGTCAGAATACAAAAAGGGCGACCGTGTGATGTTTAATACACCCGATGGCGTCAAGGTCGGTACAGTGGTGCGTGGCGGTTCCAAAAAGGTGTCCGTCTTGGCAGATGGCTGTCTGGATATGGAGTACTCGGGGCCCTCGGTTCTCTTCAAGCATGCCACAAGTTCACTTCCCAAGGATGACCCTTCCCCCATGGATCACTATAGTATCATAGGGTACAAGGAGATCCATGGACACGGTGATACCAGAACCTTCGAGGCCAAAATCTGTCTGGACGGCACACCCATCATCCATGTTTCAAACGATGGATGGGGTGGCAGCGATTTCTTTCAACCTCTGTCAGTCTCCAAGTCCTGGGCCACTCAAATCAATGCGTTCTTGGAAGCCTCCAAGTCCTGGGCCGCTCAGTTCGGGTATCCCGATATGTTGGAGCCAGAGAGTATGTGGGTAGAATGGTATCAGCACGAACGTCCCTACGGAGTACTCGCCGTCGATTCGATACGGCGACTGCGTGAGGTCATCAAAGGAGATGTAGCATGAGATCAGGTTACCAGAATGGGTTCGTGATGGATGGGGATCGGTTCATCGGCATTAACCTGGGTGCCGATTTCTGTGCTGAGCATGAGTGGGGTATCAAACAGCTTCGAGACACTTTCAGTATAGTCTCTGAGGATGAGTCGGGCAAGCCCCTGCTAGGTATCGAGAGAAGGCGTATTCGTCGGGTGCCTGAGTACCTTCGGTTCTTCGACTACCGCAGCAAGTACAAGCTCTTCTGTCTTATCTATGAGCCGGGGTATCGCTATGCTGCCGAGCGATTGGGCCCCCTCTATGTTCCCGACGATGTCCATTACAATGAGAAGGACGACCTGGGTACGGCCTGGGACGAGGGGTCTTTCGGTATCGTAACCAGGCAGGGTAAGTTTCTGAAGGAGCTCCACGACGCCATCATAACTTTGGATGCTCTGATATTTCTTGGTGGCAGGGGAGTCTTCCAGAATGCCGGTCTGCACATCCTTATCGCTTCCCGTATACCTGCTGACATGGCACAACAGGCATACGACCTGGACTGGGACTCTCAGAGGCTGAAGGAAGCGGACATGGCCACGGGGATACGGGAGGTGCTGAAGGAAGCCAAGAAGACTTTTTTCGCATTATCGCCCCATTGGATTTCCGACGACATGAAGAGTCAGTCCAAGTATCCGGTCGTGTACTGGCTCAATCCCATGCAGCAGTCCGAGCATAACTTCGGATGGTACACGGTGGAGGATTTGATGCTCTGGGCCAAGGACCAGGGTCCGGTCATCAAGAAGTAACCTGTTTGACCCGGATGAGTTCAGGTGATGACATGACCAGCTACCTTCTTTCGAAGATGCCTCTTTTGTTTACCGTTCTTTTTCTCTCTTTTCTCATCATCGATGCAGCCATCTTTATTTTGATGGCCATCACCTGAGAGGTACATATGAAGAAGGAAGAGCTTAAGAAGCTCATTTCCGAGCATGGCAGTGCCTATCGGGCGGCGAAGGCGATGGTCATATCGCCCCAGAGTTTCTATGAGCAGATGAAACGTCAGGGCTTGACCCCCCAGGGGTATAAGCGGATGAAGGGTGAGCCTGAGGACATGGCCCTTCGCAAGCGTTTCTACCGGAAGGAGCTCAAGGAGGCGGGGTCAGTTGCGGAACTGGCCAATCGGTGGGGTCGTAGTCCTTCGGCGGTTCGTCAGAAGCTTCAGACTCATGGGGTGGTGCTTCCCAAGCGTAAGCTTCTGCCGGGAGAGCCTGAGAGTGCCGGTAAGAAGGTGGCCTGGATGGGTAGGCTGCTCAAGAAGCACGGCAACGGCTATCGGGTGGCTCAGGTGTTGGGAATAAGCTCACAGGCGGTCTATGAGCGTATGGAGCGCTACGGACTTAAGGGGGAGTGAGTCATCGGTACTCTCTGCAAAACTTCAGGAGTGATCCATGATTGTTCTTTTGTTGATGCTAATGGGGGCCATGGATGGGCTGGATAGTTTATCCGGTCCCATACTGGACTCCTCACTCTCTAAGGCCAATGATTCCTGCTACTTCATCGTATCTGATACAGGAGGTGTTTATAGAACCATCGATGGTTGTATGACTCTCGATAGTTTGAAGGCGCATATCCTGCGGCCTGGATTCCGGCACTGGCGATTCACCCAGGTGTATGTCGATGAATGTCTGAAGGAGCTGAGTGCTCTTTTTTATCTGAGGTATGTTCCGTCCTTCGAGGAGATAGACATCATCGCCGGGTATTTGGGGATACGTGATGATGTCTGTTACGGACTGTTCAGGGATGAGCTTGTGGCCTATATGCCCACGTGGCATTACATCCAGCGATACGAGTGCGACAGTTCCGATTCTCTTTAAGCACTCAGAGCCTTCTTCTTCAGATAGTTCTCCACATAGTCCCCCAGGCTGTCAAAAGATTCTTCTTTTGATTTCAGGTAATCTCCGAGTATTCCTTTTTCCTGGGAGTACTTAGGATTTTTCAATTTGTTTATGAAGGCATCTGAGATATACCGTGCTTTGTTTTCAGTGTTCAGCACCGAGAATGCGGGGTGTTTATCCATAAAGGGCAAGAGTGTTTCCAAACCTTTATCCAACTTTATACCAAGCATGCCTTTAAAGAGGCGATACGGCACTAGCCAGGGAGTCTTGAGCTTGTTAAGTTCACTTTGCTCAACAAGAAAGGGGATGGCATCCTCAAGTTGTTTCAGGTCTTGCTGTGAAGGTTTCACATCTTTCTGGACCTGAGTCTGTTTTGATTTCACGTAGTCTATGACCTGTTCAGGTGTGGTTGCTCCGGTAGCTTGGGCCACGGTCATGATAGCCAGCATCACCGGCAGCTTCATCCAACTTGCAGCCTGTTTCTGTTCCTTCTTCCTGAAGTACTCATGCACCCACTTTTCCCATTGGGGGGTGCTGAGTATCTTCTTCATTGCTTCAAGGATGGAAACTTTCGCTGCTACCGCTCTGATAGCATGACTCACGGTCATGTATCGGGGCTGGTCGAGTATCTCTTTTAGTTCGGCGAGGGTGGTGTCGGCATCCTTGTGGTGGATGCCGACGCCGCCACATTCTCTCCAAGCTGATACATTCTTGAGCATGTCATCGATAAGGATGGCATCGCTATCGGCATAGAAACTCTTCTGATCCTCCAAGAACAGGGATGTTCCTGGTATCTCTCGATTTACCCAGGTAAGTTTACCTGATGGCGCTCCTCTGAACTGGGCCGGTGAAGATAGGAGTACGGGGTTGTACTTCTTGAGGGCATTCCAGAGTTTCTTACCATCGGGGGCCCACTTCATATTTTCCCAGAAGGTTACACCGGCTTTATCGATGGCCCGGTACATCTGGTTCTTTTCCTCTTCGGTGGCATCTTGTTTGAGTCCCTGGCCCTGACCGAGGTCACGGACGGCATCCTCAAAATTCGTCAGTACCCCATCCATGTCCACGTAAATCTTCATTTTAATATTCTCCTAATGCCAAGCCTTCGCATGGTTCGTTTAGCGAAGGAGGTTGGTCATGGATGGTGACGAGCGTTTTGCCGAGTTCCTCCGGGATGAAGCCTCCGAGATACTCAGGTTCATGGAGCAAGAGGGCCGTGATGATACGCACGAAGCGGCCAGAGAATGGATATGGTCCAAGTCCGAGGCATATAAGCGCCAGTGGAACATGGACCATACCTGATTAGTTTATTTCGCCTACCTTGTTTCGATTAAGAAATATCCTTGCCAGTTCAGCGTTCATCGACGACCCGAACGGGATTCGGAAGGTCTTGCACGCGTTGCGTGAGTTTTATCTCGCCTATTTTCTTTCCGTTGGAGTCCTTAATGATCTTAGGTCTCCTGGCGAACTGATAGTCTTTCGAAAGATCCAGAAATATTCTTGCCAGTTCGGCGTTCATATCCTCCTGAAACGCATCGTTGCTCAGGTCGATGGTTATCGTCAGCTTCTTATCTGCTGCTTTGATAACCTTCAAACCGGCACCTGCTAAGGCATAGTTACCGATTACCTTTAGAATTTCCTTAGCATTGGGAGCGTCCTCGATAGCCTTCAGGAACTTATCAGCTGCATCCTGTGAAATGCCATGGCCTATTAAAGGCTTTATGGCTTCACTGGCCTTCTCTCTTATTCCCTCAGGGTCATCCTTATAGACCTGCCACTTCCTCTTCCCAATCTCAGTAAGCAACGGAGACAGGGTCTTGCTGAATGGAAACTCGGGCTTATCAGCTGCCATCCTAAGTACATCGGCTATTGATACTTGCATTTGTCGTCTCCTTGCCGTATAATAAGTGGGAGGTTATATATGTCTCTTGTTATAAAGTCGTTTCTGTTTGCTTTGTGTACCCTTAATGTTAAGGGTGCGGTGACTGCTCTATTTGATTCTTACACCCACGAGCTTTTCTATCAGAAGATGGTGGCTGTGTGGCTGCGTGTGTTTCTGAGTATCAGGGTCACCTGGATATCTTTTTGTTGGACCCGAGTACTTATACTCATCAATTGGATCCAGCTGGCCCACAACGCATATCCCACCTATTGGTTGCTGTACTATCTTTCCAGGAACATGACCTGGGTATCAACCTCTGAGCACATGGATAGAAACGCCTTCTGTCCTGATGTCGTCAAGCGTTTATATAAGAGCATCAGATTCGATATGACCAGAAAAGAAGCAGAGGACCTCTTCAAACTTCTGCCCTGGTCCGGTCGACTCATGAAGGCGTACGGATCTATCTGGCCCGTTTAAGGTCCAGTGTAGGTGTAATAACTACACTTCCACCCGTACCTTCACGAACGGCGTTCATGATATCCTTGAGTGAAACGTAACGTTCTCCCATCTTCTTGATATTCTCAAGTATGGGTCTGAAACTGTTAACGAACTTGTTGAAGTCCCCGTTCACAGCTTCCCAAGTCTGTTTCACATTGTTCAGAAAGTCCGCCTCACGGACCATCGACGCCGCTATGTCTCTGATATGACCTTGTATAGTTTCCATGCCACCCCAACCTTTATTAAAAGTTTATTATTTTCTTTCACTTTGTTCTTTACATTGCCTCGATTTTTGTGTATACTCTAGTCAGGAGGTATAACCATGTCGAACATTGAGACTCTCCAGCAGAAGATTGCTGCGGTGAATCGACTCCTGCACGAAGAGTTCGGTGATATGTCTATTCTTTCTGGCAAGTATCACGAGCCCTCTCTGGACCTGCTCCAGAACCACCCCACCGAGACCACGGGCAGTTCCATCCAGGCCGAGGTGCTGGAGTCCAAGCTGCGTGAGTTCGGGTTCGAGGGCACGGTGGAGCGCGTTCGCAAGGGTCCGGTCATCACCCGGTACGAGGTCCGACTGGCCAGTGGGGTTCGTCTGGCTCAGGTCCGGAAGGTTTCGGAAGACCTTGCCATAGCCCTGATGTCCGACAAGGTTCGTATTCAGGCTCCGATTCCGGGCACGGCTCTGGTGGGCATCGAGGTGGCCAATGAGTCAGCGGCCACCATCGGGCTGCGTTCGGTTATCCAGAAGGCCCGTGAGAGCTCCTATGAGCTTCCTCTGGCCATTGGAACGGACACGGTAGGGGAACCGGCCGTCTTTGACCTTACCAAGATGCCTCACCTTCTTATTGCGGGCCAGACGGGGTCTGGGAAGTCGGTGGCCATCAATGCTATGATTCTATCGCTCATCTATACCAAGACTCCTCAGGAGTGTCAGCTGGTTCTGGTGGACCCCAAACGGGTGGAGATGTCCTTCTACAAGAACATTCCCCATCTTCGGGGACACATCGTTACCGAGCCTGAGGATGCTCTGGAGGTCTTTCAGGGTCTGGTGAAGGAGATGGAGCGTCGGTACAGGGTTCTGGCTTCTCGTCAGGTGCGTAACATCAACAGTTACAATGAGGTGTCCACGGAGAAGATGCCGTACATTGTGACGGTGGTGGATGAGATGGCGGACCTGATGATGACTTCGGGTAAGGAGTTGGAGGCTTGTATCGTGAGGCTGGCACAACTGGCTCGTGCGGTTGGTATTCATCTTATACTGGCCACACAGAAGCCGGTTGTGAAGGTTATCACGGGACTTATCAAGTCGAACATGCCATCGAGGATCGCCTTCCGGGTCAGCTCCAAGGTTGATTCGGGGGTGATCCTCGACTGCAATGGCGCTGAGAAGCTTCTGGGTAAGGGGGACATGCTCTTCCTGAATCCGGAGTCTTCTGAGCCTGAGCGGTTCCACGGGGCCTGGGTCAGTGACAAGGAGATTCTGTCCGTGACCACTGCGGTACGGGGGTAAGCACATGCATCCCAAGAAGGTCTTTGCTCTGGTTTATGGCTTCGTGATGCTGGGGGTGCTCACAGTCGGTCTGTACGGCTGTGAGCTCTTCCTTCGCTGGGTATTCGATAAGGAAGCTATTTTTGTTCCCATCATGAAAATCATCTTCACGGGGAGTCCGGAATGAAGTACGGTTCTCTTTCTCGCAATAGTGTTCCCCGCAAGACTGCGGGTGAGCAGCTTCGTTCGGACATGTTTGCGGTTATCATCACCTGCAGCCTGGTCCATCTGATTTCGGTCTTCTTCAAGGCCTTGTTCTCTCCTCTTCGGTATCTCACGATGAGTCGTGAGCAGATTGAGCGGGAGGAGTTCGCGTCGTCCCGTAAGAAGATAGAGGCCCGTGAGCTTCGTACGCTGGGCTTCCGTCAGGATGAGAGTGACCCGCTGATTCAGTACACGGCCCGGTTCATTGAGAGTCCTGAGGCCTATGCTGGTGAAGAGGAGAACGACACGTATCGGCAGTGGCATGAGGACTGGAGCAAGGGTTATGTGGTGGATGCGGACCTTCGGTGGGCACCTGATGTCTACAAGGGTGGTTCTTTCAATCCTGCGTTCCTGAATTATCTGGAGCTTCAGTTGGGCAATCTTCGGGGTCTTCAGAAGGGCGTCTTCGTGAATACCATCCGGAAGTACTATCCGGAGTTCACGGCGGACCTTTCGGTTATCTCCGATGAGATAGAGCAGCTTCGCAAGCGTTCGACGGAGCGGGAGCTTCGCAACGAGCTTGAGGCGAAGATTCGCAAGTTTGGTCTGACCGAGAAGTGTGCCAGGGAGCTTGCGGGTGCTGGTCTGACGGCTCAGGAGACGGTGAATCGGGCGAAGGTGGTGAAGCGCTGTCTGGAGAAGGACTTCATTCAGAGTGCGTCTTTGTGTATCGCCGAGAATGGTATCGACCCGGATTCGGACGATGCCAGCATGGTAAACTACCTGATGTCGAATGCTTTTCTTCCCCGGTCAGTGGTGATATCTTTCATTCGTAAGGAGATCGATGAGAAGCAGGTGGAGAAGCTGATAAGCTTTGCCAGTACTACCATCGAGACCCTGGGCAGCAACTATCTGTTCACGAAGAGCAATGGTACCTGTGCCTTCGAAGCACTTATGAATGAGAAGCTTAACGAGCTCAAGACAAATACACGTCGTATGAACTCTGCGAAAGCAGTATGGGAGGAATGATGAGAACCATTGATGAAGTGCAGGAACTCAGTAACGGTATTCTTGGTCAGTGCTACACCATGATGAACCGGGATGGGCATCTTCAGCCGGTGGTTTTCAGGTTCTATTCCGATGAGGAAGGGGACAAGGTTGAGCCCCAGACCTTCACGGTAGAGGACGAGGAGGACCGGGAGCTTATCCCGGTCTTTCTCAAGTCATTGGTTGAGAAGGAAGGCACGGGGCATATCATGATGGCTCTGACCATGGTGAAGGCACACAAGACGGAGGGGAAGCCGCTTCCTGCCAACCTGGAAGAGGCAGAGGACAAGATGGATGTGCTGATGCTTTTCCTCTACACCAAGGATGCAGTCTACTATCGTGAGGTTCCTTATGGGAAGGGCCCGGAGGGGCAGTTTCTCTTCACGGACCTGGGGTGGAAGAAGGTCGATGACCTGAAAGGTCGTATCTCAAACCCCTTCAACAAGGATAAGTAAGTCTCTGTTATCTCTAACTTTTTGAGCACTCAAAAATAATTATTGACATTACCCCGTGAATTGTGTATCTTATAGGAGCCATTATACTTATGTATCTACTCGCTCTAATTGGAGTCTTCGCAATATGGTGGGCCGTAAGTAAGGGGCTTCGTAAGTTGGGACGTTGGATGGAGGGGTTTGGGGATGCGCTTTGTACCTTCTCACGGGCAATGAATCAGCCATCCCCTATGCGTCGTCAGAAGCAAATTTCCCAGGAAGAGATACCTGATAAGAGAGGTAGTAAGCATGACCCCTACCTTGACTCAGTCCGCCGAGAGATCGAAGAAATCACTCAATAGCATATCGTTCGTGATGCCGGTAAGCGGGGACTTCTGGGAGTTCTACAGTGAGAACAAGAAGTCCTTCGACCACGTTTTGGACACGGTCTGCTACAAGCAGCACGAGATGGACCCGGATGAGTTCCGTCATGAGGTTCTCATCCGGTGTTTCGAGAACGACATCCTGTCGAAGTTCGACCCTTCCCGTTCAGCCCTGAACACCTATATTACCATGCAGGTTCGTAGTAGGGCTAGTCATGTCCTGAACAAGGCCATCCACAACCGTCATGGTATTCGTGGTGGTTATGAGGATAAGAGCCGTCGGGATATCAGTTTCTCCGAGGTTCACCAGTGGATTCCCGATGCTTCTTGTTCCGTGGACAGCACGGTTGAGGCACGTGACTTTCAGAAGTGCATAGAGGATACGCTCACCGATGTTGAGAAGGCTACTTTCCGCCTGGTCGTGAAGGGGTATAAGGCGAAGGAAATTGCGGAGAAGATGGGGGTAAGCAGCCAGAACGTTTCCCTGAAAACCGCCATTATCCGTCGTAAGATACGCAAGGTTATTTCGCGTTAATTAACTCAGGAGTTTTTATGAGGCACCTGTTTGTTTTGATCGCTGTATGTTTCAGTACCGTTTTTGCGTCCGAAGTTGATGACCTGATCGCGGTCCAACAGAGTATCATGTCCAAGATATCATCACATCCAACCTTGAGCAAGACTGCTGCCGACGTACAGAAAGTACCCTTGTCGGACAAGCCTGAAGGGCTCCCGAAAGTGATGACCTCTGTGGGTAGTGCAGTGATTACCTATCCGCCATATAACTTTGAGTGGATGATCTTCTCTGGGGGGTGGTACTGGAAATCAACAGATGAGTACGCTTCCTTTTATAGCATAACACAAATTTATAATGACCCCTCAGTTTTTGGTGCATTTTTGGACCTAAGTATCCATCGGTTGGCAGGAACACCTTACGACCACGCTGTGGCCGGTATAACTGTCGCAGTATCCAACGATGCAACTATATATGAGAATAAGACGCTGGCCACACTCAACGGGGTCTCGTGCTATTACAACTCCTATTCTTACAAACGGCTTTCAATTACGTATAGTGTGGATGAATGGCATTTTACAGTGGGGGGCACCTCATATACATATAGAATCTTTACTACGGTTTCAGACTGGAATGAGAATAAGACCTATTATAGTTTGCTGAAAATTGGTCTTATACTCCATAGAGCGGTTACGGCGAAATCCCTGCCCGCAGCCGCTGTAAAGCCGCATATCTCCTATTACCCGAACCTCAATGGTACGGTCACTTTCCTGGGCCTTCCATCAAGTGCTTACCTATATATCTACGACATGCAGGGTAATCTCTTACGGAATCTTGAAGGGAACACCTGGGATGGGCTGACCAACTCTGGGAATAAAGTAACCAAGGGGTTCTATGTAACAAACATCAAGATGACGGATGGTGTATCCAACCTGAAAATTTTCAAGAAGTAGACTGTCCAAGGAGAGGCCACCGGTCATGAGCAAAAGGTCCCCTGAAGAATACCTAGCTCGTCAGTCTGATGCCAGTTTGATCAATCATCTGTCCAATCTTTTGTTATGGCGTCGGACTGACGTTCTAGGTACTGACACCAGCAAACTTCTGGAAGAACTGGACATTCCTACTCCGGAATTGCTGGACATTCTCGTGGGTCTTGCTGTTCACCGGTGGTCCAACCACGCATTGCGGTCTTTCAATGCACCGGATAATCGTATCAAGAAGAGCTCCATCAAGATGGATACCGGTGAGTCCATAGAGCTCTCCACTGATAAATCTCAGCTTCGAGTCACAGAGAATGGTGGATATCTTTCCATTGAGAACTCCATAAAGCTTAGGTCTTTCCAGAAGAAGACAGAGCATTATCTGTGGGACATCGATGAGGCTGAATTTCCTTCCAGGTGTAATCTCCTTAATCTTTATGAAGAATGGAAGAGTCTCTTCGAGTTCATGCCCGGTGGAGCTTCCCGCCATCACAAGGACCCTGGAGGGCTTTCCAAGCACACTGCGGAGGTTATCCAGCTGGCTCTGGATATGAAATGGATACGGAGCAGCTACTTCTCTGAAGTTACCGATTCCGATATTATTGTTGCTGGATTCCTGCATGACTTTTCCAAGATAAAAATGTACCGCCAGCTTACTCCTGATGAGAAGGCCAGCGACAGTAAGGGTCGGTCGTTCAAGTTCGACAATAAACTCGGGGACCTCAATCCTGAAACCTGGACCATTCACCAGTGCATGAAGCATGGGGTGGTGCTGAGTACCTCCATAATCAATGCGCTGTTCTACGCTGAGGGTGGGTTTTCTACCTGGGTGAGGGGTCATCTTCAACCGGAATGGACGAAGTTATCGGTGCTCATTTCCTGTGCCGATAATTACTCTGCACAGGTCATGGGGTGATACCATGTCTGGAATAAATGTTTCTCTTTCTACCACTGATTACATTGCTATTGGTTCTGAAGCACTCAAGGAACTTTCCATCCCCATATGTGTTGCCGATATGAGTATGAGTCTGTTCGGGTTTCCAAACGTGGAAAATTTCGAGCACTTCTGCTCAAAGATATGTATGGAGATGGCGAAGACGGTGGTCATCAACTCTGAGAAGCATACTGTCTTCATAGGGGAAGATCCCAGTGATGAGGATTCTGCCCTTGTGTTCTTTGATGAGGAGCCTACAGACCAGTACGGGAAGGCATTCTATACGAGATGGGATGAATGCCAGACGCTCCTCTTTGAGTTCCAGCTCAAGGGTACGGGTGAGGACCGGTTCAGCATACGGGGGCTTTGGGTTAAGGACCGATGGCAGTATCTAATCGTGAGCCCTACCGGCAAAGTTGAGGTAATATGAAGACCACAGTCGGCTTCTGGATAGACGTGGAAGACAAGCTCAGGGGTCTTATCGACAAGACTTATGGGGCTTACTACGTTGGTGGGACCCTCATGCTGCCCGTTAATGGCGGGGAAGTGGGGTTAAACCTCAGCGGTAAGTTCTTCACCATCTCCAGGGACCATGAAGTAAAGGGGATGCAGCCGACGAATGTGACTGAGATGGTCCGCAAGGTTTATCTGACCTATAAGGGGTACACGTCACATTATTCCAAAGAGGTCACCGGTAACTGCGGGAATGTTCGGTGAGTAGGGATGGGAACACCGTTTATGAGTGTATGGGGGATAAGAGCCATGGATTCTGGGTTCATCCTTTCAGCATAGATACCATAAATCTCCATGAGAACCCGAATCAAACGACATCTTCTTACACCAGGAGATGGAAAAGAGAGGGAGACACGTTTGTAGAGTTTCCCTCAAAAGCACGGGGTATCGATTAAATCTACCCGGCAGAAGACGTGGTCCATATTGCTAACCACGGGTCTTTGGACCAGGTCACCCTGTGTGGGCAGAATATTCTTTTGATATAGCAATGATGTTGAGGCTCAAACACCGGGGGCGCAACATTTAGGGAAAGGAAAGGTTCCCTTGAAGAACTATCGAAAACTCATCTCGATAGGTCTTCTAAACAAAAAAGCCATGTCTTTAAAAGACAGAGTCATTAAATCTTTCAAAGCTTCTGAGATTTTTGACAGGGCTAAGAAGGAGTTCGGGATAACAAAGTCTTTTAAGAGTTCAGGGTGGCTTCTTCCTGATGGGACTCTTCTTGATATGTCTTCAGGCGGGTCTGTTGCAAGAGAGCCGCATGATGTAATAAAAAAGATTTTTAAGGATGAAGAGCTGTATCAGGACCCTGAAAATTATAAAGAAGAGGGCTCTTTTGTCAGAGACAAATTTATGGATTTTGGTGCTGTCAGAATTGTCTCTGAGGGCGGTGGCGTTGAAATGAGAAAGGAACCTACCCCACAACAGATGAGGGTCATCGAAGATTTCTTTAAGAGTGTTTCTTTCAAGGAAATATTCGTAGACCTTTCAGGTAGGAGTCATGATTTCAAAAGGATGTATGACAACACAGAAGTTGAAAGGGAAAAAGCTATTAAAAGCATCAGTGATTATTATAGTGGCCGTATAGGGCCCCATCGATCTGAGATAACGAGGCTATACCATTACGCTGATAAAGAGCGGCGCATATTAACAAAAGATTAAGATAGGCCCACGCCCTAAGGGGTAAGTATGGTTCCGAACACTTTTACCGATAAAGAAATAGAGGAAACCCGTAAGCTCATCATCCGCTGGGTGCATCAGAACAGCCGCTTCGTGAACGGGAAGGTATTGGGGAACCCCTATATATCTTACCGGGATATTCTGGCCCCACTCGGATACATCATTGAGACGGAGTCCGATGGTGACCGTGCCGGTATACTTGCTGGTCAGGTCAGCCGGTTAGAGTTCAAGGAGACGGGTCTTATTCTATCGGCTGTTGTGGTCAGTATAGAGGGACTCCGCCCAGGCATCGGGTTCTATCCTCTAGCTGAAGCTCTCGGTCTCTTTAAAAGTCCGGGAAGAAAAACGGACCCTGACGGAATGGCAGAGCTTACGTTTTGGAACGGACATATAACAGATATCGTAAAGCGATATGGGAGACCCTGATGGCGAACATACTTCTTGGCGTTACCGGTTGTATTGCAGCATACAAAGCTGCTGATATCACCAGTGCCCTCAGATATGAGGGTCATGAGGTCAAGGTAATCATGACCGAGAACGCCAAGAAGTTCATCACACCCCTTACCCTGGCCACCCTTTCCAATAACCCCGTCTATGATGATAGTGTCGAATGGGCGACCATGCCCCGTGACCCCTCGGTGAAACATGTCGAGTTGGCCAAATGGGGTGACCTCCTCGTAATCTGTCCTGCCACGGCCAATACAATTTCCAAGATGAGATATGGCATGGCAGATAATCTTCTGACTTCTATGATTCTGGCCTTCTCAGGTAAACCCCTGATCGTATTCCCCGCGATGAACAATAAAATGTACGAGCATCCCATTACCCAGGATAATATCCGGGAGCTGCAATCCTATCGGGATGCCTTGAACTATCCGCTGATAAAGATTGTTCCGCCCGTCGAAGGAAGGTTGGCCTGCGGTGATGTTGCACGGGGTAAGCTTCCGAGTACTAAGGCCGTAGTAGGAGAGATAAAAGAAAACCTGAAGAGAAGGTGTTCATGGTTCACGAGCTCTTCTTCCTTGAATAGCCGAATATGTGAAGGCACTAATGCCCAAAAAGGTTAAAACTTTCTCGAACGTGACTGACCTCCTTAAGGGGACTGGTATTGATAAGAGTCTTATCGAGAGGGTAAGGAAAGATATATCTGAAAGGCAGGTCAGTAAGACTCTCTTCCTCATGCGGTGTAAGGCGGGTATATCTCCAGAGGATATGGCTAAGAAGTTGAAGTGCTCTGTTGATGAAATCAATGACATTGAGCACATGAGAAACAACGAGATTACCCTTAGCACCATTGTGGATTACTGTGTCGCCACACAGAAGGGGCTCAGTCTTATCGTTTCCGAATCGGGGGGTATAAGGATCAAACCATGTCTGATGAAGATGTCGTAACCAGGGTTTTGATTGATGCACAGGAAAGGCATCATGTGAAGATAGATGCCAGCGATCCTAATGTTAAGGCCCTCGTATCGTATGCCCTAACGGTTGGCTACAACATGGGTTGGAAGGATCATAAATACAGCCGGGGCCTTCAAGAAGTGGCTGAGCTATCTGACAAGAAACGGAGTGAGAAGACATGAGGCACTAATTTTGGAGGCGTAATGACTCTTAGATTCGTAACAGACAAGTCTGATGGGGCTGTTCTTCGCACAAAGCCAAATTTGACTGAGTGCGTCAATGATCTAATCGAAGAAGAGAGAAAGGGCAATGGAGTAAGAGCCTGGAGTATAGAAGACGAAGAAGGGCGGCTCATTCAATGAAAGAAGACATGATGCCTGAAGAGGGTACCGACCTGGATAAGTGGCATTCGGATATGATGAAGGAGTACGGATGGTACTCCCATATTGTCTTCGATGATTTCAAACAAGTCCCAAATGGGATAAACATTCACACCCATGGTATTGCGATATCATTCGACCATCCTGACTTTCAGGTTTGTGTCCCTCTTGATGGTAATATCGCTCAAGAGATCCTGGGCAATCTTGTTTACCTGATAAAGGATGGTAAAAGATTCAGCTCCAACGAATACTACTTCGACATTATAGAGACGTGGCCTATTACATTCATTGAGGCCACTGAAAGTAGAAGGCCTGTTCTAAGGTTAATATTTCCAGACCAGGACGGGTGTTTAGACCCTGAGGGAATGAAGGATCCATTCAGGACACAGTATCAGCTTTAGACTCCTTTTTTAAGATTTGGTGCCATACATTTGAATCCAAATTTTGGGGGTATTTATGACTCGGCTTACTCAGGATGAACTGAAGGCAACGCAGAGGATATTTAATCACGTTAATGACCTCTGTGGAAACTATTTTGGCCGCAAAACTTTCGGGGAGATCCGCCTTTTTGTTTCCCTTAACCGTTGGATAATGTTTCCTGTTTTCAATGTGGGGTCTCTAAAAGAGGGCGCATCTTATCCCGCTCCAAACATCTATGTGGCCTTCAGGAATGGTATCGTAGATGATGGAAACGGACGAGCGGATTCTTGGGTGGGTGTCACCTACAACAACAAGGAATCGATGCTCTGGCTCGACACGGTTCTTAAAGTGAACAACGCGCCCTTCTTCATCAATACTATCAATGCACTCGACAGTGACTGGAAGATCAGCATCGACCAGAAGACCAAAACTACATTCAAGGACAACACACCGGAGTATCGAACGATAGATTCTTTTGAGGCCAAATCGGTGACTGTCGATGATATAAAGACTGGAATCACGAAGTCCAACTCAATGCTTTTTCAACCGGGTGATGACTACCCGTTTCCAGACGGTCATTTCGAAGAGGTTATAGGGTGCGTATCTACTTTTAATGTTTCAATATGGTCAACAGCCGATACTTTCGACCGTTACTCGAAAGAAGCCTTCGACCTGTTTATGAGAATACTGACATTGCGTTAAAATTTCCAACGTCGGCGTGCATCGAGACCGTCTGCAATCGTTCGACATTATGTCTCGATGGAGCGAATTATTTCCGGAATAGAGGTCAAAAATGGGTCGAGTCGTTCCATCGTTGTACGATTTTCCCGTTTCGTTCGGGCGCTTCAAGCTGTCCATATTTAACAGCCATTTTTAAAGTACACCGGACGATATCTATGTGAGTTGAAATGATGAATAGACCAGAAATGGAAAAATTCATATACCTATGGGACCATACTATAAACAAAAGGGGCCTTATCGACTCATATCAGGAACTGAAGGGGATGACCCTAAAAAAGGTGGGGGGTATAATCGAGACACATAGAGCTTTTAAAGCCGGGCGCACCGTAAAACAGATGAGGTCTTATAAGCGGAGAACATATGAAAAATAAAGTATCGGACTTGATTCGATCACTGAACGCCGTTCTTGAGATAGATCCTAAAGCTTTCACCGTCATAGAGAGGCTTAGTCTTCAAAAAAATACAGGTTTCTTCCTTCTGCTGAGTTAAGATAGGGGCATGATTAGGTGAGCCACTATTATTCATACCGCAGTGCTATCAACCATATGAATAGTCGTAGGTCCGTCCTCAATGACTTAAAGGGTCCTACAACGGTTAAGCATCATGATGGTTCTTGGTTCATCATAGCAAACGGTCTCCTTGAAACTTATAAGCAGTTTGTAATTCTCTATGGTGAGCATATAAGACCCATACTCTTTTATAAGGATGACCTTGATGTTGCCGGGTATGGTCATGGTGTAAGGGCCGTATGTAAGAGCGTGATAGATGGCTGGTATGTTTACCTGAAGCTTTATCAGTGGACTAGACTTCATAATCCCACATTCAAAGCGGGGATTTCGGATAACCTCTCAAACATTCCTGATATCGTTTATGTACAAAGGCATGAGAAGAAGTTAGATGCAGTTAAGGCCCTCGTATGGATTAGAAGAGTGCCTCACGACAAGAAACTTGAAATGATAAGAGCTTTCAATGGAGATTCATATTCACTCTAAGAAGTCAGTAGGGCACATTATAGCGGCGGCGGAGTGGATTAAAAACAGCGCTCCATTCCTGCCATTTACCACTAAGTGCTCTTATGATATAAGGTTAGGAGAGGATATCGTCACTGTCTCAGTAGACAATGTCAGTGAAGGAAAGGAGCCAGAAAAAGGGTAACTTTAAAATTATGATAGTCGCCGCTATCATAATGGTATACCCAGAACGGCAGCAACAAGATTATTTAACCAGTTAAACCGCATTCTGGGCTTGGAGATTTCTATTGAACTGGAATAATTTATTCAAACACGGCGTCCTTGTTGATATAAATATTCGTTTTTGGCTGGGGGCACCCTCAGAGGATATTTCAAAGTTCAGGTCCATAGAAGGAAAAGCCAGGAGACACTTAGACCATAACAGTTTTCTATTTCCTATAGGTTCCTCACGATTTGTGCTTAAGAAGATGCTGCCGGGGGTACTTGGTAAACTTAAGGAGTTCAGGCAGGATTACATAGATGCAGTTGATGTATTCTTCAAGGAGAATAAAGATTTAATTCATTACAAACCCCGTTTCAGCCTCGGATGGAGTGTCTTTACAGTATCACCTCCGCCTAATATCGCGGGCCTTGAGGAAGAGCGTGACCGGACAGATAACCTAATAAGGGAGTTTATTGAGACGGCCGTGCTCCAACTTAGGAGTGATATAGAAAAGAACTGCAAAAATATGCTCAGACACATTGAAGGTAGTCTAACCTTCAAGGGGCCGAGCATGAAAAGCCTGAAAGTGTCACTCCAAAAGTTTATGGATCTCGATTTCGTCGGTGACGAGGATGTGATGGTTCTGGTTCTGGATATATTGGATTTTCTAAAAAGATATCCTACTAAAAGGATCCAGGGAATAGAAGAGATAAGATCAGCTTTTGTTTATAAGCTCATCAAATTATCAGAACGGTGCTTACAGGATTTCAATCAGGAGATAATTGATAGCTATGTCAGATGAGGTACTTATTCATGATCCGACCCCAGAGCAACGTATGGAATTGCTCTCTGTATGTCTTGAAGAGGCAGGAATAGGTATCAATGGAGACTCTACTGCCATAGTACCATACCTCATCCCCGTTCTCGACAATCCCCGAAAGATTAAGGGGTTTGTGCGGCAGTTGAGTATTAAGGATGCAAAAACGATAGATACCATAGGCATTTCTGCCTTAGAGGTCTCAAACATACGTCTACGATTGATGTTGGATTCAAGAATGGCAGGACAGCGTCTTGAGGAAATAGGTAATAGTGCTGAATTAGAATTATTCAGGTTTCTCAATAGAAGAGTAATCGATATCAGAGATAATCAGGTAAACTTGCCGTAAAAGTGTATTTAAGAAGTTATCGTACACGAAGAGGCCCCAATATGACACAGGCGGAACTTTTAAAGTTCATTCTGAGCAAGGGGTACAGATCTCATGATGAGGTTATAGGGCACTTCGATAGCATAGACATTGAAGTTGTTGAAGCGCGACTTATGGGGCTCGTGGAGAAGAAAGAAATTGGTAAAGCGGCATATAAGTATGAGGGCGGATTCGGATATATTTATTGGGTTTTGAAATAAGTGAAACTTATGCGTGGGGTATTCAATGACGGAAGAAAATTATGTGATTTCTAGAAATAAGTTAATAGACCGGCTTTCTGAGATGTACCATACTGATAGCCTTTCAGTAGCTAATCTCTGCGACAAAGTTCTTGACCGTTCGGGTGTCCTACTCGGTGAGGTGAGAGAACGCCACATGAATCAGAATCGGGGAGAGGAAAGGCTCCCTTGAAAATCTGAGTGAAAACGATTTCAACAGTATCAGCGTTAGTTTCAAATGACGAACTTTATTGCGCTATTGATGAAGTTGTGTGCAATAAAATTTGCTTTTGGAGGTTATAAATGGCGGCAATAAGATACGAGCGTTCGTTAAGTAACTATTTGCAAACCTGTACCAAAAAGCCCACATTGGCTGACGTGTGGAATGCCGCCATTGAACTTATGGAGGCAAATTTTACAGACACACAACAGCTAAAGGCTGAAATTTTGCCACTTGTTGAAAAGGCACTTCAGCGTAATTCGATGGGTCATGTTAATCATGTGGCAGAATATTTGGAACAAGCCGTGGCAAAACTATCAGCCATTTAGCAGGACGTTGTGGTACATGCCGTGCCGAGTCTTTATTGTAGGCGCGGCTTAAAACAACTGGGAGGTTTCAATGTCAATTGATGATTCTCAAATAATTGGCGATCCAACAGACCTTATGATTCTAGCCGCGTGGAGAAATAAGGAGTCGGCACGTCACGCCCCACAACACAGCAATGGCGCGGAGCCTACGGAAATTACCCGGCGTCGTATCGCGTTGGGTATTTACAATAGCAACGGGCACGAGCATGGTTGTGGTTGCGAGGCGTGCGGGGGTGCCGGGTAACTTCGCCATTGCTGAGAACGTTGGTTGCAATATGCGACCGACCATTTTGTAAATCGCTCACTGGAGGTTATCATGGTATATAGGCAGTGGTTAGAAATCAAACGTGGCAAGTATGGCAAGTGTGAGGTTATCCGTCACCGTATTGTGTGGCTGTTGTTCATCCCGGTATTCTACAGTCGTGTGGTTACGGAGCTTCAGGGATAGTACCCGTTCGCTAAAACTGTGGAGCGGTCGCATACAGCAACCAACAAATGCAAGCCGTTCACTACGTCAATTTGAGTACAAACTGCGGCTTGCATCGGACGTTGGTTGAATAAAGTGAGGCCGTCAATGTCATATTCGCCGTTTGAGGATTCGCAGGAGTATCACGATAGCGTAGCTGGCCGCGCAAAACTGACGGAACCTGCGATCCACATCAACCAACAGCCGCAGCCCAAAATGCCGAGCCGTCGTTCGGAATGCCCTGTTGCGTCGGGGTGCATGTATCATTGCGGGACTGTTGTTTGTAGACAAAAGTTAGCTCGTCACTTCGGGCGAGTGCGGTAAACGTTGGCTGCAATAAAAATTTTTGAAAGGCATGGGAACCAATGGAAGAACTTGAACGATACCCGTTTGATGATGATGTTCTATCTGCCGAAGAGCTACAAGAAGGCATTGAAGAAGCGCATGA
>Ga0180438_10003966_pt1 | contig 21761 bp, 18 predicted proteins | sample SS_ome_12_FD_132455 | JGI IMG/M metagenome (GOLD analysis project Ga0180438, IMG submission 132455) | Hypersaline lake sediment archaeal communities from the Salton Sea, California, USA - SS_3_D_2 metaG | ecosystem: Environmental > Aquatic > Non-marine Saline and Alkaline > Hypersaline >...
ATTGAAAGGGTGACCATACCGACCAGGGGAGCAACCATAGACGGCATCAGCTACCTGCTGGCAGACGAGGAAGAGGTGAAGGCATTCCTTTCAGATTATTTAAAATAGTTACCTCATGTCCGGAGGAGGCATGGCCATATTTTGTAACCGCGAGATAATGGATGCAGTGAAAGATATGGAGTTTCCCAGGGAAAAATCAGAGATAATGGCCTATATAAACAGGCAAAATAATATAAGTGAAGCCTCCAAAATAGCGCTGAACAAGCTGGAAGACAAGACATACAGTACTATTGATGAAATATGTGTTAATGTAAAGATCGTCTGTGACCTGGAGATAGCCGGTGCACTCTCAGAGATGTACTTTCCTGCTACCAAAGATGATGTACTGGATTATGTAAGGATGAGGAATTTCTCACAATTTGTGGTCAGGTCGCTGGAGGATCTGCCTGAGGGCTATACTTTCAAGAGTATATCCGATATATGCAAGGAGATTCAGTAAGGATGCCAAAAGGTATAGAGTTAAGCATAGCAAACCTGTCCTGCCTCACCCAGAAGGACGAGTTTTTGCTCCAGGTTTCTACAGGGTCAAAAGAGATAACCCGGTTTATAGAGGAAGAAATACCTGAAAGCCAGAGGAGCTGGCTGGCTGACCTGAACAGCTGGAGGATAAAGATCAATTGGCTATTGAAATTAAGCGAATTATGCCTTAATAACTACGACCAGGTCTTTTTTGATTGCGGTGAGGAACTTCTTGATCTTAATGATCCGGAAAACTACCAGTCTTTCAGGGAAAAAATAATCGAAGAATTGACATAGCACTGCAGCCTGTCTGGTCCAGGGGCTGCTGCGGCCGTTTTTTTTTATAATACTGCGAATTGTAAGAGACCTTTCTTGGAGGAGTGTCTATGATCCCGAGGTATACCACTGAAGAAATGGGCAGGATATGGAGCGATGAGACTAAATTCACCAAGTGGCTGCAGGTGGAAAAAGCTGTGGCCAGTGCCCAGGCGGAAATGGGGATGATACCGGCCCAGGCGGCCAGGGACATAAACAGGAAGTCCAGATTTGATATAAAGAGTATAGAGGAGATAGAATCAAAGACACATCACGATGTCATAGCTTTCCTTACCGATGTCTCTTCACATCTGGGTGATTCAGCAAAATACCTTCACTACGGGCTTACTTCTTCTGACGTGGGGGATACTGCTCTTTCCCTCCAGATATTGGATGCTGCCCATATCATCCGCAGGAAGATGGAAGGCTTCACCGCTCTTTTAAAGGATAAGGCAAAAAAATATGCCCATACTGTTATGGTGGGAAGGACCCACGGGATACATGCTGAACCGGTGACCCTGGGGATCAAATTCTGCATGTATGCTTTTGAGATGAAAAGAAATCTGGAAAGGCTGGAAGAGGCCGGGGAAAAGATAAGGTACGGTAAGATCTCCGGTGCGGTAGGGACATATGCAAATACCGGTCCCCGATTGGAAGAAAAGGTGTGCAGCATATTAGGGCTTAAACCGGACCCTGTTTCTACCCAGATAATCCAGAGGGACAGGCATGCCGGGCTCATATCAGCTCTTGCCATTGCCGGAGCTACATTGGAAAAACTGGCCCTGGAGGTAAGGAACCTGCAGAGGACGGACGTCAAGGAGCTGGAAGAGCCTTTTGCCAGGGGGCAGAAGGGGTCCTCAGCTATGCCCCATAAGAAGAATCCCATACTGTGCGAGAGGATATGCGGGCTGGCCAGGGTATTAAGGTCCAATACGATCACCGCTATGGAAAACATAGCCCTCTGGCACGAGAGGGATATATCCCATTCTTCGGCAGAAAGGGTTATAATACCTGACAGTTTTGCCATACTGGACTATATTCTTGATAAAGCTTACTTCGTTATAGACGGCCTGGTGGTCCTGGAAGAGAATATGAAGCGCAACCTTATGAAATACGGTGGACTGATATTCTCCCAGAGGGTCCTCCTGGCGCTGATAGATAAGGGCATGGACAGGGATGATGCCTACCTCATCGTCCAGTCAAATGCCCACAGGGCCTGGAATGAGGAAGGCAGTTTCAGGGAAAACATTGCCAAGGATAAAAAGGTGCAGGAGCTTTTAACCGGTGGTGAGCTGGAGGGACTTTTTGACTATAAACATCACTTAAGATATGTGGATGATATAATCAGAAGGCTTGATGCTGTTTAACAACCTGGATGTTTACTGTGGAGGAAATGGATAGTGCTACATTATTACCGGGCTGCAGACGACAGTCTAGAATATTGTTTCTACATCGAGACCACCGGCACCCTTAACAGCACCCAGCTCAAAACCTTAAAATGGCTGCTTGCCGAGACTTTCCAGCCCGGGATGTTCTCCCGGGCATCTATGCTTGGAGATGGGGATATAGTAGAGCTGGGGCCCAGGATGAACTTTGAGACTGCCTACTCCACCAATGCAGCAGCCATATGCCGCTCCTGCGGCATAAACAGCATCACCAGGCTGGAAAGGTCAAGAAGGTACAGGGTCCCTGCAGGGGAAGACAGGGAAGTATTCATAGAGAAAAACCATGACCGGATGACCGAATGCCTGTACAGCAGACCCCTGATATCTTTCAGCACCGGGATAATACCGGAGAAAGTATATACCGTCCCCCTGATAGAAAAAGGTATGGAAGCCCTGATAGAGATAAATAAAAGGATGGGGCTGGGCCTTGATGAATGGGATCTGCATTTTTATTATGACCTTTTTGTCAATAAGATCAAAAGGGACCCCACAAATGTAGAATGCTTCCAGCTCAGCCAGGCCAACAGCGAGCATTCCCGGCACTGGTTCTTTAAGGGAAAGCTGGTCATAGACGGCAGGGAGGTCCCACAGACCCTGATGGAACTTATAAGAAGGCCCCTGGATACCAATACCTCCAATAGTGTTATAGCATTCAGTGACAACTCCAGTGCCATAAGGGGCTTTAGGATCGATACCCTGCTGCCCCAGAGACCCGGTTTTTATTCCAGTTTCATACCGGCCCAGGTGACCTACCATATAATACTTACAGCAGAGACCCATAATTTTCCCAGCGGGATAGCCCCCTTTCCCGGGGCAGAGACAGGCACCGGGGGAAGGATAAGGGATGTGGAGGCAACAGGAAGGGGCGGACTGGTGGTAGCCGGCACGGCAGGTTATTGTACCGGGAACCTTAACATCCCGGGATACGAGGTCCCCGGTGAAGAAAAAAGCTTTATATATCCTTCCAATATGGCACTGCCCCTTGATGTGATGATAGGGGAGAGCAATGGTGCTTCTGATTACGGGAACAAGTTCGGGGAACCTGTGATCCAGGGTTTTACCAGGACCTTCGGCCGCAGGGGCCGTGACGGTGAAAGACGTGAATGGGTCAAACCCATTATGTTCAGCGGGGGCATCGGGCAGATCGATGAAAGGCACTGCAAAAAGCAGGAACCGGAAAAAGGAATGCTAATAATCCAGATAGGGGGGCCGGCATACAGGATAGGCATGGGAGGGGGATCGGCCTCCAGCCTCATACAGGACGAGGCCAGGGAGGAGTTGGATTTTAATGCCGTGCAGAGGGGCAATGCCCAGATGGAGCAGAAGCTTAACCGGGTCATAAGGGCCTGCATAGAGATGGGCCCTGAGAACCCCATCCTCAGCGTCCATGACCAGGGTGCCGGAGGCCCCTGCAATGTCCTTACCGAGATAGTGGAACCTGCCGGGGGAAGGATAGAGATAAGGAACATCCAGCTGGGCGACCGGACCATGTCCGTACTTGAGATATGGGGGGCAGAGTACCAGGAAAGGAACGCCTTCCTTATCAAAAAGGAAAAGCTGGCAATACTGCAGGCCGTATGCGACCGGGAAAAAGTGACACTGGAAAACCTGGGAGAGATCACCGGTGACGGCAGGATAGTGGTCCGTGATTCCAGGGACGGATCCACACCTGTTGACCTGGACCTGGGACAGATACTGTCCCACATGCCCCAGAAGACATTCCAGCTGGAGGCCAGGGGAAAAGACCTGGAGGAGATAAAAGTTCCCCGGCACCTTGAAGTCAAAGACGCCCTGCGGATGATATTCAAACTTCCTTCCGTGGGGTCAAAAGGCTTCCTGGTGAGGAAAGTAGACAGGAGCGTTACCGGGCTTATTGCCAGGCAGCAGTGCTGCGGGCCCCTGCAGCTTCCTGTCTCGGATGTGTCCGTAATAGCCCAGAGCCATTTTGGCTTTACCGGCGCCGCCATTTCCATAGGCGAGCAGCCGCTTAAAATAATGGTGGATGCCGCAGCCGGGGCCAGGATGTCTGTAGCAGAAGCCCTGACCAATATAGTATGGGCCCCTATAACCGGCCTGCAGGATATCAAATGCTCGGTGAACTGGATGTGGCCGGCAAAGCTCCCCGGTGAGGGGGCAGAGCTCTACCGGGCTGCCTGTGCCCTCAGCAGGTTGATGACAGACATCGGTATTGCAGCCGACGGGGGAAAGGACAGCATTTCCATGGCAGCTGTGGTCAAGGGTGAGACAGTAAAGGCACCCAATGAAGTGGTTATCTCAGCCTATGCCCCTGTCCCTGATATAAGGAAAGTAATTACCTGCGATATAAAGATGCCGGGAAAGAGCAGGCTGGCACTGATAGAGATCTGTGCCGGCCGGTGCAGGCTGGGCGGTTCCGCCCTGGCCCAGGCCCTGGGGCAGACAGGGGATACCTGTCCTGATATAGATGACCCCGGCAAGCTGGCCGCTGCTTTCAATGCTGTCCAGCAGCTGATATCGAAAGACCTTGTGGTGGCCGGCCATGATATAAGCGACGGGGGCCCTATAACCGCCCTGACAGAGATGGCTATGGCAGGAAACTGCGGTATAGATATAGACCTTCCCTGGCCTGAAGAAGATGCTTTCCCCCGGCTGTTTGCCGAGGAAGCGGGACTGGTAATAGAGTACCTCCCCCAGGACGAAAAAGAAATAATGACTATACTTTCCGGTTACGGGATCAGTCCGGTAATAGCCGGCAGCACTGCAGCAGGCAAAAGGACCGTCATCCGCATGGCCGGAAAAAAGGTACTTGATATATCCACCCATACCCTTCTTTCCTGGTGGGAAGAGGTAAGTGACAGGCTGGAAGAAAACCAGATGGACCCCGGCCTGGCACGGGAGCAGGCCGGTTCGCATGTAAGAAAAGGACCGCAGTACAGGCTCACATTTGAACCAGAAGACATTGCCGCAGTCAATGGATACAGGCCCCGGGTAGCCATAATCCGCGAGGAGGGCAGCAACGGGGACAGGGAGATGACCTCGGCTTTCCACACGGCAGGATTTGAGACCTGGGATGTGGCCATGACCGACCTTCTTTCCGGAGAAGCGGACCTTGCCCATTTCAGGGGAGCAGTCTTTGTAGGAGGGTTCTCATATGCAGATGTCCTTGACAGTGCCAAGGGATGGGCAGGTACCATCAGATTCAACAGCCGGCTGAGCAGGATGTTTGATGATTTCTACCTGAGGCGGGATACATTTTCACTGGGGGTATGCAACGGATGCCAGCTGATGGCTCTCCTGGGGTGGGTACCCTGGAGGAACATAGAGGAAATATATCAGCCCCGGTTTATCTCCAACCCTTCCGGAAGGCTGGAGTCCAGGTGGGTAACGGTCAGTATAAATGAAAGCCCCTCCCTTATGCTCAGGGGTATGGAAGGGTCGCACCTGGGAGTATGGGTAAACCACGGAGAAGGATATTTTAACTGCCCTGACAGGGAGGTCATGGAGCGGATAAGGAAAGAAAGGCTCATACCCCTTACTTTTGTGGATGATGAGGGCAGGCCTACTGAGAGGTATCCCTATAATCCCAACAGCTCGCCCGGGGGCATCACAGCGCTCTGTTCCCCCGACGGCAGGCACCTGGCTATGATGCCCCACCCGGAAAGGGCATTCCTTACCTGGCAGTGGCCCTGGATGCCTGCTGACTGGAAAAAAAGACTAAGGATTTCGCCCTGGCTGTATATGTTTTTTAATGCCAGGAAATGGTGTGAGGAAAATAAGGTCGAATAATATTCATTTTAGTATTAGAATATTGTTTTTTTGATATAATTATCCTATAAAAATGCTAAAAAACTTAAAAAACACTAATATATTAATTCCGGGCAAAAAGATAAGTGAAGAATGCGGGGTATTCGGAATATATGCTCCCGGGAAAAAAGTATCCGATATCATATTCTACGGCCTCCAGGCGCTGCAGCACCGGGGACAGGAAAGTGCCGGCATTGCCGTGTCAGACGGTGAGGATATACTTGTCTTCAAGGACCTGGGCCTGGTCACACAGGTATTCAATGACCAGAATATAGTACCCCTGGTGGGACATATAGGGATAGGACATACCAGGTACTCGACCAGGGGAAAAAACGTGTGGAGCAATTCACAGCCTATCTACAGGATGTTTAAAAACGAAAGCTTTGCCGTGGCGCACAACGGAAACCTTATAAATATAAGTGAACTGAGAAAAGAGCAGACGGAAAAGGGCATAAAATACGAGACCACCACCGACACCGAGGTCATAGCCTCCCTGATAGAAGGATCTGAGAGCAGGAACATAGAAGAAGCCATAAAGGAAGCCGTTTCCAGGCTGAAGGGGTCATATTCCCTGCTTATACTGACCAGGAACAAGTTATTCGGCATAAGGGACCCCTACGGCTTCCGCCCCCTGGTACTGGGAAGCCTGGAGGGCAACTATGTAATCGCTTCCGAGACCTGCGCCCTGGATATAATAGATGCCCGGTTTATAAGGGAGATAGATCCGGGAGAGATAGTAGTCATAGACAAGGACGGCCTCAGGTCCCAGATGATGCTCCCCGTAGACAGGAATTCCATGTGCGTGTTTGAGCTGATCTATTTTGCCCGGCCCGACAGCTATATCCACGGCAAGAACATGTTTGAAGTCAGGCACCGCATGGGTCAGGAACTGGCCAAAGAATCTCCGGTTGATGCTGATATAGTTATAAGCGTACCTGATTCCGGGACCCCTGCCGCCATAGGGTATTCTGCTGCTTCCAGGATCCCTTATGCCGAGGGTTTTATAAAAAACAGGTATGTGGGAAGGACCTTTATTAATCCGGTCCAGGAAGTCAGGGAGATCGGGGTCAGGCTTAAGCTCAATCCCCTGAGGGACATAATAAGGGGGAAAAGGATAATAGTGGTAGACGATTCCATAGTGAGGGGCAATACTTCCAGGAAGATAATAAAGATGCTCTACAATGCCGGTGCCAGGGAGGTCCATATGAGGATCAGTTCGCCGCCCCTCCTCTATCCCTGCTATTACGGTATCGATATGGCTACCAAAAAGGAATTTGTAGCCAGTCATAAGACACTGGAAGATATAAGAAGGTTTTTAAACGTAGACAGCCTTAAATATTTAAGCATTGAAGGCCTGGTAAGGGCTATAGGAGAATCAAAAGATAAGTTCTGTTTCGCCTGTTTTAACGGAGAATACCCGGTAGAGATACCTGAAAATATTGATTTTGACAAGTTTTCATTAGACAGGGAGGAAAAGATATCTTCCAATGCCTGAGTCTGCCGGCCAAAACTCAAAAAGATTTACCTACAAGGATTCCGGGGTTGATATCGATAAGGCCGGCACCCTGCTGTCAGGACTTAAAAGGGTGATAGGGTCTACCCATACCAGCGATGTCCTGAGCAGCATGTCATCATTCTGCGGGCTTTTTAATGTGCACACCTCAAAGTACAAGGACCCGGTCCTTGCCTCTTCTACAGATGGAGTGGGTACCAAACTGATCCTGGCAAAAGAGACAGGTGATTACAGCACAGTGGGCCAGGACCTGGTAGCCATGAGCGTGAACGACCTTATCTGCTGCGGGGCAAAGCCCCTTTTTTTTCTAGATTATATTGCCTGCGGAACGATAGATACTTTCAAGATCAGTACCCTCATCACATCTATAGCTGAGGCATGTAAATACTGCGGTGCGGCACTGCTGGGGGGAGAGACAGCCGAGATGCCGGACATGTACGGGGATGATGAGATCGACCTTGCCGGTTTTGCCGTGGGCATTGTAGAGAGGGGAAAAGTATTCAGCCCGGATTCTGTAAAAGATGGCGACCTGGTAACAGGCCTGTATTCCTCCGGCCTTCATTCCAATGGCTTTTCCCTGGTAAGAAAGATAATAGGGTCTTTAAGCCTTGATCTGGGGAGGCCCCTGGATTGGACAGGCGGCCGGAGCCTGGGGGAAATACTCCTCACACCCACGAAGCTGTACTCTCCTGTGGTCGGCTCCATTGTGGAAGATGAGAGCATACAGGTAAAGGGGATCGCCAATATAACAGGGGGCGGTTTTTATGACAATATAAGCCGCATAATACCGGAAGGCCTGGACGTGGTTATCAGCGGAGAAAACCGGGAAATACCTCCTGTTTTTAAAGCCCTGATGCAGCTGGGGAATATCCCCGCCCGGGAGATGTATAAAGTATTCAATATGGGTGTGGGCATGGTGCTCATAATATCTCCCGGCAGCCTGGAAGCATTGAAAGCCAGGGCCCGGAACGAGGGTGAAGGGATAATGGTCCTGGGCCGTGTCACTGGCGGAACGGGAAAAGTAAAAATAAAAGGTATCGACCTTTGAGGCAGGGGAGGGAAAGATGAGAAAAAGGATAGCTGTCTTTGCTTCCGGATACGGGTCCAATCTGCAGGCCCTGATAGATTTTAATGAAAAAGACGACCTGAACGGCGACATAGTCATTGTCTTCAGTAATAATGCCCATGCTTTTGCCCTAAAAAGGGCCAAAAAGCATAAGATAAAAGCCGTGCATAAAGACCCCGGTGAATATGCCAGCCGGGAAGAATTTGAAAAAGATATCCTGGGTATACTTAAAGACAATAAGGTGGACCTTATTGTACTTGCCGGCTACATGTTCCTTCTTACCCCCCTGCTGGTAAATGCCTACAAAGCCAGGATACTCAATATACACCCGGCCCTGTTACCTTCTTTCAGGGGTACACACGGAATAAAAGATGCCTATGATTATGGAGTCAAGATAAGCGGGGTCACGGTGCATTTCGTGGACGAACAGCTGGATAACGGTCCCATAATCATGCAGGCCCCCGTCTATATTGCCAGCGATGATGATATAGAAAGCTTTGAGGCCAAGATCCATGAGGTAGAACATAAGATATACCCCCTGGCAGTAAAGCTTTTCTGCCTGGGCAAGCTGAAGATAGCGGGCAGGAAGGTAGACATATTATAATTTCACATAGAGGTAGGATATGAGAGTAAAGATAACCAGAGCCCTGGTAAGCGTTTCCGATAAGACAGGTATAACCGGCCTGGCAAAGGAACTGGAGGAAATGGGTGTAGAGCTTGTCTCTACCGGCGGGACATATAATGCCATCCGCAGTGAAGGGATAAAAGTAAAAAAAGTAGAGGACCTTACCGGTTTCCCGGAGATGATGGAAGGCAGGTTGAAGACACTGCACCCCATGGTACACGGGGGCATACTGGCAGACCGGAAAAAATCCAGCCATATGGACGAGATCAGGGCTGCAGGCATACTTCCCATTGACATGGTTGTGGTAAACCTCTACCCCTTCAGGTCTGCGGTGTCCAGGCCTGATGCCAGCCTTGAAGATGCGGTGGAGAATATCGATATAGGCGGCCCCACCATGATAAGGAGTGCAGCCAAAAACCATGACAGCGTGGCTGTAGTGGTGGACCCTGCCGACTATGATGTGATAAGGGAAGAGATGAAGGCAAATGACGGGCAGCTTTCCCAGGACACCCTTTACCGGCTGGCAGTAAAGGCATTCCAGCACACTTGTGAATATGACAGCGTCATCTTCGAATACCTGTACAGCAGGATTGGCGGCTACAAAGGATCGGGAGTGGAAATAAGGCAGGGGCTGGTAATAGGCACCGGCAGCGATGGCAGCGTCTCTTCTATTTACAGGGACAGGGATGGAGGTTTCAGGGGAAGCCTATCACTTGGACTGGAAAAGTTACAGGACCTGAGATACGGGGAAAACCCCCACCAGAAGGCATCATATTACAAATGGTCCGGTGCTTCCCCGGGAAGCCTGGTAAATGCAGAGCAGCTTCAGGGGAAAGCCCTTTCATATAATAACATCATGGATACCAATGCCGCATTCCAGGTGGTAAAGGAATATCCAGTACCGTGTGTGGCAGTCATTAAACACAATAATCCCTGCGGTGCAGCGGTGGGAAGCAGCATAGCCGAGGCTTACAGGAAGGCTTATGACTGTGATCCGGTATCTGCATTCGGAAGTGTGGTTGCCAGTAATATGACCTGGACAAAACAGGCAGCAGAATTCATGGCAGATAAATATGTAGAGGTCCTCATAGCTCCCGGATTCGATCCGGAGGCCCTGAAGATCCACGCCAGCAGGGAAAACCTGAGAGTTCTTAAAACAGGTTTTGACCTTGAGGCCAATATCTCCAGGCTTCAGGAGAAGGGTTTTTCTACTATAGATATAGACCTGAAGAGCATTGACGGCGGAATACTGCTGCAGGACCTTGATGAGGGGATCGACGACAGGGGACAATTCCAGGTAGTCACTGATATCATGCCCACTGACATGCAGTGGGCAGACCTGCTCTTCGGGTGGCAGATGGTAAAGAATGTAAAGTCCAATGCCATCGTGCTGGCAGTGGATGGGGCAACAGTAGGTATAGGTGCAGGGCAGATGAGCCGCATAGATGCAGCCCGGCTGGCCATAAACAAGTCTTCCGGCAGGTGCAAGGGCTCCGTCATGGCCTCAGATGCATTCTTCCCGTTCAAAGATGTAGCTGAACTGGCGGCTGGCAGCGGCATACTGGCTATAATACAGCCGGGGGGATCGGTAAACGACAGGGAGACCATAGAAGCATGTAACCAATACAGGATACCTATGGTATTTACCGGTAAAAGGCATTTCAAGCACTGATCATGGACTTTTCGGGTATACTTCTTGCCGGCGGCAAAAGCAGGAGATTCAGCCCCAATAAGATAAAGATCATGTCAGAGGGCGTCCCTTTAATAGCCCTGCAGATGGTAAAGCTGGGCTTCTTTGCCGGTGAAGTCATAATCTGTACAAGTGCTGAAAATAAAGGATATATCGACCATATAATTGACAGACTCCCGGGCCATGCGCGGAAACTGGGGACACCCGCCGGCTATGATGTCCCCCGGGTCAGGGCAGTTGTTGATGATAACATTGCTGCATCCCGCACGGGTGACATCGGCCCCATTGCCGGGATATATACCGGACTTGAAAATTCCAGTAATGATTTTGCCCTGGTAGCGGCATCGGATATGCCCCTTATTTCTTACAGGCTGCTGGACCTCCTCACCAGGGAAGCGCAGCTCCACAAAAAAACCGATGCAGTTATTATAAGGAATATCAAAGGGATAGAAGCCCTGTGTGGGATATATTCCAGAAAATGTATTAAAATAATAAAGGAAGAAATATCCAGGGGAGTTTATAAGATATCCGATATCCTGGCCAGCCTGCAGGTAAGCTGGATAGGACCGGAAAGGCTCAGGGAAGAAGATATTGATATTTATAACTTTTTTAATATAAACTCTCAGAAGGATATAAAAGAATTTGTAAATATCCAGACCAGGGGGTTAGGTAAAGATGGTTCCCATAATATCTATAGTAGGGCAGGCCAAAAGTGGAAAGACCACTTTTTTAGAGGAACTGGTAAGGGAACTGACCAGGAAAAAATATAGGATAGGCACCCTTAAGCATTCCTCCCATCCTTTTGAGATGGACAGGGAAGGAAAGGATTCTTTCCGACTGAAGCAGAGCGGCAGTATTATCAGCGGAGTGTTCACTAATGACGGCATAGGGATAGTAAGGGACTTTGAGGAAAAAGAAGATATGGACAGGATAGTAGAGGACATGTTCAATGAGATGGACCTGGTCCTCATAGAAGGCTACAAGCTGGGCAAATATCCCAAGATACTGGTTTTGAAGGGACAGGAACTGGAACATGAGATAAAAGAATATAAAAGGGATGAGATAATAGCTGTGATAGGTGAAGGTGAAGTAGAAACGGGCCTCAATTTTTACGGAAAATACGAGGTAAAGAAGATAGTCGAACTTTTGGAACTGGAATTCATCAAACCCTACAGCATCCAGGAAATAGACCTTTATATCAATAACAAACCTGTAGTCTTAAATGATTTTGTCCAGAAGATTGTAAAAAATATCATAAATGCTGTCATAGAAAGCCTTAAGGGAATAGACAGTAAGGTCAAAGAAGTAGACCTGCGCTATAAAAAGGGAAAATAGGACTGGGTTTTGACAGATGCAGATAATAATCAGGCAGCCAAGGACCAAAAAGGAGATGCAGGATTATTATGACCTCAGGTGGAGGGTCCTGAGGCGCCCCCACCAGCAGCCCCGGGGAAGCGAGAAAGACGATCTGGAAGAGCTATCCATACATGTTGCCGCATATTTTAAGGAAGATATGATCGCGGCAGCAGGGCGGGCCCATTTCAACTCAGACCGGGAAGCACAGATAAGGTATATGGCAGTGGACCCTTATTTCCAGAATGCGGGCATAGGCAGCAGTCTGCTTGCCGACCTTGAAAAAAGGGTGAGGACCAGGGGCGCTGCATATATTGTGCTTAATTCCAGGGAATCAGCTGTGGGGTTCTATGTGAAGAACGGATACAGGGTAGTTGGAAAAGGTGGAGTCCTTTTCCATACTGTCAGGCACGTAAGGATGAGGAAAGACTTTGGTGAAATAAAGTAGCCTATGAACAGAACACCCAATATTTACTGGGGCGACATCCACAATCACTGCAATATAAGCTACGGCCACGGCAGGCTTGAAGATGCCCTGGCCAGAGCCGGTCAGCAGCTGGATTTCTGCTCTGTGACCGGACATGCTTTCTGGCACGACATGCCGGAGGGAAAAAGCGGGCTGGCAGAAGCTGTCAGACAGCATACCCGCGGATTTGAAAAACTGGCCAAGAACTGGGATAAAGTAACCAGGAAAATAGCCGGATTTAATAAAGACAACAGCTTTCTGGCATTCCAGAGCTATGAATGGCATTCTGCGGGATTCGGGGACTACTGCATATACTATCCCGGGGATTACGCACCACTTGTCACAGCAGACCATCCTGCCAGCCTTGGTAAAAAAATAAATGACACAGGGGGCATTATGGTACCCCACCATACTGCCTATAAAAAGGGCTACCGGGGGCTGGACTGGGACTCCTTTGATGAGAAACGGTCTCCCCTGGTGGAGGTATTCTCCATGCACGGCTGTTCGGAAAGCGATCTCTCCCCCTATCCCTATCTGCATGTCATGGGCCCCAGGGATTATAAAGGGACTGCAGAATACGGTCTGGAAAGGGGCTACAGGTTCGGTTTTACTGCTTCCAGCGACCACCATGATGCCTACCCGGGAAGCTGGGGTGACGGCAGGACGGCAATATATGCAGACAGCCTTACCCGGGCATCAGCCTGGAAGAGCATGCTTGCCAGAAAGACTTATGCGGTAACAGGAGACAAGATAAGGGTATTCTTCCATTTGAACGGAGGTCTTCCCGGGGACAGGTTGGATGGGGCGGGCAAGAGGGAAATAAATATAAGTCTGGAGACTGAAGATTTCCTGGACAGGGTGGAACTGGTAAAAAACGCAAAGGTCATAAGATTTTTTACCGATAATGGTAAATGTACCCGGGCAGGTAGGGGAAAGGTAAAAATAAGGCTGGAGTGGGGCTGGGGATTCAAGGACACCGGTACCAAATGGAGGGGAAAAGCTAAAATAGAAAACGGAAGCATAATATCAGCTGAACCTTGCTTCAGGGGCAGGCCTGTCCTGGCTCCCGGCAGGGGCCAGGCGCCTGATAAACCCCTACCCCATGAGATACACAGCCTTGACAAGACATCATGCATATGGTCTTCTTTTACTTTCAGGAATCCTACCAATCTCCATCCTTCAACCCAGTCTGTGGTCCTAAAACTGGATACAGCAAAAAACAGCCGGCTCAGGATAGAAACAAACGGCATAAAAGAAGAGATACCCATCAGCTCACTTCTCAGGGGCTCTGTTTCTCTGTATGCGGGAGAACATATTTCGAATGCTGTGCTTGTACACAGGGCAGTACCTGAGAGCAGGTACCTGTTTGATATACAGATGATAGATGACGGTCCGGAAAGGGAGATAGACTATTATTACCTCAGGGTCTCCCAGAAAAACGGCCAGTGGGCATGGGTGACCCCGGTATGGATAGCATCCTGAGCATATATGGCATCAGAACATCCTTCTCAGCATCCTCACCAGGAGCCCCGGTTTTTCAGCACTCCCTTTCCTGTAGTCCGGTATAAGATCGGTCCCTGCCATCTCTTCAGCTATTTCAAGGGCTTTTTCGCTGCCGCCCAGAAAGTCTATAAGGCCGAGGTCCAGTGCCTGTTTCCCCAGGAAGGATTTACCGGAAGTGATATCCTCAAGGAGCTTGTCATCCTTTATATTGCGGTTACCCTTTATCTCGTCTACAAAATACCTGTTAAAAGATTCCACATGGTCCTGTATGAACTGCTTTTCCTTTTCCGACATCTCAGAGTAAGGCGAACCCACGCCCTTGTATTCACCCTTGGCAAATGTATCTATCTTTATCCCTATCTTCCTGGCCAGCTCTGAAAGGTCCAGCCTGTCAGCCCTGGTCCCTATCCCCCCGATACTTGAAAGGGGATCAGCCACTATCTTATTACAGGCAGATGCTATCCAGTAAGCTCCCGAAGTCCCGTGCTCCCTTATATGGGCCACAGTGGGCACTTTGAGTTTTTTAATGGCATCAGCTATCTCCTTGCTGGCATAGGGCGTTCCTCCCGGAGAATCTATCTCAAATATTATGGCCCTTATCTTACGGTGGGAAGCAACTGCCTCAAGATATCTTATAATATCATCAGAAAAAGTAGCACCTCCGCCAGTAAAGGGTAGAAGGGGGATAGGCCCGGTGGGAGAACCCTCACCTGATACTATCATCCCTCTTATTGGTATTATCCTTGCTATACTTTTCAAATCTATACACCTCCACATGATATTGTATATCATTTTAAGCACAAGTAATAATATTTTAACTATATGCCGGACAGGTTAAATGCCCCATTGCCCGGTTTTACAGGGATGGAATGCTGTCATTTATTAATAAGAAGAATTCTGTTACTATATAAACAGGTTCATTTGATAACCTGGTTTCAGATTTCAAGAGATGCCGGCTTAAAAGGTGCCGGAGCCGAAGGGGCCTAAAACTCTCAGGCAAAAAGGATTGGAGTCTGGGTAAATATTCTGGAGAAGCTGTTGGATCAGCTGCCGAAGGGGACTAAATCTCTCAGGCAAAAGGACAGGATAGTATTTAGAGATAAATATTATCCTGTCCTTTTTTGTAATTAAAAGCTATACGCAGGAAAAGGGGAAAATGATATATAAGGATACAGGTGGATTAAAAAAGACGCCCCTGTTTGAAAGTCACATACAGGCAGGGGCAAAGATGGTGGGATTTGCCGGGTGGGTGATGCCCCTGCATTACAGTAAGGGCATTATGTCCGAGCACCTTACCACCAGGAGGAGCTCCGGCCTGTTTGATATATCACATATGGGAAGGATCATTATTTCCGGAAAAGATGGCCTCCACTTCCTGCAGTATTTACTCACCAGCGATGCAGCTGCTTTAAAAAAAGGGGAGAGCCAGTACACTATAATGTCAGACCGGGACGGAACAGCCCTGGATGATGCCTATCTTTACCGCTTTTATAAAGACAGCTACCTTATAGCGGTCAATGCATCCAATACAAGAAAAGACCTGGACCATATGGAAAAAATATCAGGAGGTTTCAATGATATAGATATCAGGGATGTGACCGGCGAGCTTTCCATGCTAAGCCTGCAGGGACCTGGATCAGAAGAGGTCCTATCAGGATGCATAGTATCAGGAAAACTTCCCGGGCCCGGGAAGAATAAGTCAGGCATACTGGATCTTGGCGGCAGGGAAGTCCTTCTGGCCAGGACAGGGTACACGGGAGAACCTCTGGGTTTTGAATTATTTATCGACAATAATGATGTAAAGGGCCTCTGGGAAAAGCTTGTGGCAGGGGGCGCCTTTCCTGCCGGTCTGGGGGCCAGGGATACTCTGAGGCTGGAAGCAGCTCTTCCCCTGTACGGGCATGAGCTGGGAATAAGCCCGCAGGGTGATAGCATACCTGTTTTTGCATCAGACCAGGCAGGTTTTGCTGTCAGCTTCTCAGGGCTTAAGGGGGATTTTATGGGCAGGAACAGCCTTAAAGACCAGGCCCGGGCAAGAAGTAAGATGCTCAGAGGAGATTTTTCTGGCAGAAAGGATCTTCCTGCAGTAATCAAAAAGCTGGAGCTGGTGGGTAAGGGGATTGCCCGCCCCGGTGATAAAATATACCTTAACAGCCTTTTTGCCGGATATGTGACCAGCGGTACTGTAATACCTTACTGGGTATATGAAGACCGGGAAGGAGTAAAAAAGAATACCGGGAGCCACCGGACCAGAGCCATAGCACTGGCCCTTACCGCTCCGGAAGTAGGGGAAGGAGAAATAGTGGAAACCGCCATAAGGGGTAAAAGGGTAGAAGCAATTGTGATGTCCCGGTTCCTTTATACAAAATCACCTCCCTTTTCTTATCCGGTGACGGCAGCAGACATAATGGGAAACCGCCAGAAAGACAGAAAGGAATAATATGGCCAAAAAAATAATAAGATACACAGAGACCTACGAGTATATCGCTGTTTCGGATGGTATGGGGACAGTGGGTATATCGGAAGAAGCCTCAGATAAACTTGGTGATATATATATGGTCGAGCTTCCCCCACAGGGCACAGAGCTCCAGAAGGGGGAAGAAGCAGGTGTGATAGAATCGGTAAAGACGGCAGCTGATATCTACTGTCCGGTAAGCGGTAAAGTAATAGAGGTAAATAAAGAGCTGGAATCGGCTCCCGAACTGGTGTCAAAGAGCCCTATGGACAAGGGCTGGCTGTTCAAGATAGAGATATCCCATCCGGATGAACTGGACAGCCTTATGGATGCCGGAGCATTTAAAAAGCATATAAAAGATACGGGAAAATGGTAGATTACCTGGTACATTCAGAAGAAGACAGAAAGAGGATCCTGGGATACCTGGGTATGGGTGGTGTAGAAAGGCTATTTGACTTTATCCCCAAAAAGCTCAGAAATATTCCCCTAAAGCTGCCCCCAGGGTTAAATGAAAGACAGCTTCACCATTATCTGGAAAATACCGCCTGTCTTAACAGGTCCCTTAAAGATTTCTCCTGCTTTTTAGGCGGTGGCGCCTATTACCATTATATACCTGCAGTTGTGGAGCATATAACCTCCATGAGCCAGTTCGCTACTGCCTACACGCCCTACCAGGCTGAAATATCTCAGGGGACACTACAGTATATTTTTGAATTCCAGTCCCTTATGTGCAGGCTGACCGGAATGGATATAGCCAATGCCTCCATGTATGACGGGGCATCATCCCTGGCAGAGGCTGTCCTGCTGGCTGCCAGGGTCACCGGGAAGAATAGAGTAATAGTATCAGGAACTCTAGACCCGAAATACCGGGAGACAGTAAGTACTTATTCATACGGGCCGGGGATAGAAGTGATAGAGACAGGATATAAAAACGGCCTTACTGACATCGGGGGCCTGAAAAAAGCCCTTGATAAAAATACCGGTGCCGTTGCTATCCAGACACCAAACTTTTTCGGGTGTTATGAGGATGTATTTAGGATAAGGAAGGCCCTGGACAGCAGTCCTGACTGCCTGTATATAATATGCACAAACCCTTTGAGCCTGGCCCTCCTGAAACCGCCTTCAGAATATGGTGCAGATATTACAGTGGGGGATGCACAGGCACTGGGAAATCCCCTTGCTTACGGAGGACCTCATGTGGGATATTTTGCGGCCAGGGAAAAATATTTGAGACAGATGCCGGGAAGGATAGCAGGCAAAACAGTCGACAGGGAGGGAAAGGATGCATATGTGCTTACCTTCCAGACCAGGGAACAGCATATAAGGAGGACGAAGGCCACCTCGAATATCTGCTCCAATCACAGCCTTAACGCACTGGCTTCTGCAGTATATCTGACGCTGATGGGCGAAGAAGGCCTGAAAGACCTTGCAGCTGCATGCATACACGGAGCGCATTACTTTGCACAAAGGTTAAAAGAGACTTCCCATTTCCGGAAAAAGTTCGGCAGCGCAGGCTTTAATGAGCTGGTGGTATCCACAGACCTTGATATCGGAATGGTCCTGGACGAACTGTATAAGGAAAATATACTGGGCGGCTTAAGGCTTGATAAGTACTATCCTGAACTGGCAGATTCAATACTTGTATCATTTACCGAGATGAATTCCATTGAAGATATTGACAGATATATTGAAATATTAAAGAGATTATAGGACAGGTCGTCGAAAATGGCAGATACTATTTTTTCAGGTTCCGGCAAGGGGAGAAACAGGTACAGGGCAGGTGACAGCAGCATACAGTATAAAGATATAAGGCACCTGGTCCCCAAACAACTGCTGAGGACAGAGACTGCCGGTCTTCCCCACCTCAGCGAGAGCGAAGTGGTAAGGCACTTTACCTCCATGGCCAGGAAGAATTACGGAGTCGATGACGGTATATACCCCCTGGGATCATGCACCATGAAGTACAATCCCAAAATAAATGAAAGGATTGCCGGCCATCCTTCATTTCTGAGGATACATCCATATCAAAGAGAGAGTGATGTACAGGGTACCCTGAAAGTTATGTTTGAGCTTGGTGAGATGTTAAAACAGATAACAGGCCTTGATGCAGTCAGCCTTCAGCCCTCGGCAGGAGCCCATGGGGAATTTGCCGGTCTATTGATGGCCAGGAAATACTACGACCTTAAAGGTGAAAGCAGGAAGCTGGTGATAATACCCGATTCTGCCCACGGCACAAATTTTTCCTCGGCTTCCATGGCAGGATTTGAAGTAATAGAAGTAAGGTCTAAAAGGGACGGCACCATAGACCTTGACCTTTTACAGGAAATAGTCGGCAAGCATGCAGCAGATATCGCCCTGGTCATGATAACAAATCCCAATACTCTGGGTATTTTTGAAAGAGATATCCTGGCAATCTCGGACCTTATGCATAAAAACGGCAGCCTGCAGTATTATGACGGCGCCAACCTTAATGCCATAATAGGCGCGGCAAGACCCGGGGATATGGGTTTTGACATAGTCCATCTCAACCTGCACAAGACGTTTTCCGCACCCCACGGCGGTGGAGGTCCGGGAGCAGGGCCGGTACTGGTAAGGGACTACCTGAAAGGCTTCCTTCCCCTGCCTGTCATAGGGAAGGAGGGTGAAAGGTATTATCTTGATGAGGATGCAGAAAATACTATTGGAAGGATGAAATCATTTTACGGTAATTTTTCAGTATGCCTTAAAGCTTACTGCTATCTTTTATCAGTGGGTGACCGGCTGAAAGATATAAGTATAGATGCAAACCTCAATGCCAATTACCTGAAAAAAAAGCTGGGCCGGCTTTTTGACATACCCTATGGCAAAAACACCATGCACGAGTTCGTTATGTCTGCCAGAAAATACAGGGAACAGGGAGGTACAGCCTTAAATATAGCTAAAAGGCTTATAGATTACGGAATCCACCCGCCCACAGTCTATTTCCCCGCTATCGTGGAAGAGGCCATGATGGTGGAACCCACAGAGACGGAAAGTATTGAGAGCCTGGATAAACTGGTAGATACCTTTAAATGTATTGTAAAAGAGATAAAAACCGACAGCCGGCTGCTGGAGGATGCCCCATCTGAGGCCCATGTCAAAAGGGTGGATGAGCTCAGGGCACTAAAGGAACCAGTGCTCAAAGAAAGTTGAGGCAGCTCTGCAGGTCCATTTTATGCCTGGCAACATCATAGCGGTAAATATCTCCATTGCTTACAAAATCCTCAAATTGTATGGTATCATTATCGTAAGATTATTCATTTTATATTAACCCCTTTATATTAAAGTTTTGACCAACGGTAAAGGACCTGGGAATAGGAGGGAAGTTGGCGGGACCAAGAAATGCTTTAATAATAATTGACATGCTCAATGACTTTGTCGATAAAAGCGCTCCCCTGGCGGTGCCCGGTATCGAAAGAATCATAGAGCCCATAAAAAGGGAGATAGAAAAAGCCAGGAAGAATAGTCATCCCATAATCTTTGTCTGCGACTGCCATGACGAAGACGACCGGGAATTCAGGCTGTTTCCTCCCCACGCAATGAAAGGCACCAGGGGTGCAAATGTAATAGAAGAGCTAAAACCGGAAGGTACGGATATCCTGGTAAGGAAAAGTTCTTTTTCCGGGTTCTATGATACTGTACTGGACGAGACGCTAAAAAAGCTTTCAGTGGGAAGGTTGATGATTACCGGTACAGTCACCAATATCTGCATCCAGTATACGGCTGTGGATGCTGTTATGAGGGGCTATGCCGTGGATATAGTAGGGGATGCAGTAATAGGCCTCAATAGAAGGGCTCACAAATATGCCCTGGGCCAGATGAAAGAATTATTCGGGATCAATATAATATAGCAGGCCGGGAGGATCGATGTTCCATATCGCAGGTGAAAAGGATATAAAAAAAGGCAGCGTAACTGATATATATTTTAAAAGGACGGAAGAGATCTTAAGGTCTTTGAAAAAGGATCCCCTGGTGACAGTTGAGATAACGGTCAAGAGATTTCCCGGTGGTTACAGATGGGGTATACTTGCCGGGGTGGAAGAAGTGCTAAGACTGCTGGAGCAGGTGGACAGCGTCTCTGTCAGGTGCCTGCCTGAAGGTACCTACTTCAGGGAACTGGAACCGGTGATGACCATAAGGGGCAGATACCTTGATTTTGGCATATATGAGACAGCTATACTGGGGTTCCTGTGCCAGGCCAGCGGGATAGCCACCCGGGCAGCCAGGTGCAAGATGCTGGCCGGAGAAAAGCAGGTTTTCAGTTTCGGGGCCAGGAGGATGCACCCGGCCATTGCGCCCATGATAGACAGAAACGCTTTTATCGGCGGTCTGGACGGGGTATCCACTACTATGGGAGCAGAGATCTCAGGTGAACAACCGGTGGGCACCATGCCCCATGCGCTAATCCTCATAATGGGAGATACCGTAGATGCCACCAGGGCGTTCCATGAGGTAATAGAACCCGGGGTACCAAGGGTCTCTCTAATAGATACATTCAATGACGAGAAGTTTGAAGCCATAAGGATAAGCGAGGCCATGGGGGAGAAGCTATCCGGTATAAGGCTGGACACGCCCTCTTCCAGGAGGGGTGACTTTAAAGACATACTGGAAGAGATAAGGTGGGAGCTTGATATCAGGGGCTTTAAGGATATAAAGCTGGTGGTGAGCGGAGGCCTGTCTGAAGATGACATAATCCACTTAAGGGATATTGCCGATTCTTTTGGGGTGGGGACCACCATAAGCTCCGCACCAGTCCTGGACTATGCCCTGGATATAGTAGAGATAGAAGGAAAACCCACAGCCAAGAGGGGCAAGAGATCGGGGGCAAAAACAGTGATGCGGTGCAGCAGGTGCGGAAAAGACAGGATAGTCCCGGAACCTGAAGGAAGAAAAGCTTCGGGGTGTGAGGAATGCGGGGGCAGCTGTGAAGACATAATGGTGCAGGCCATATCTTCAGGCAGGGTATTATATGATTTTCCTCCGGCAAAGGTCTTAAGAGACAGGGTAAGG
>Ga0180438_10003967_pt1 | contig 21760 bp, 20 predicted proteins | sample SS_ome_12_FD_132455 | JGI IMG/M metagenome (GOLD analysis project Ga0180438, IMG submission 132455) | Hypersaline lake sediment archaeal communities from the Salton Sea, California, USA - SS_3_D_2 metaG | ecosystem: Environmental > Aquatic > Non-marine Saline and Alkaline > Hypersaline >...
CTGCCGTTGCCAAATCCTCGGCAATCGCTATCAGTTCCTGAGCTACTTTTTGTCTGTTCATCACGTGTCCTCTTTCGCCGTTCCAATCGGTTCTTTCGATGGCGTCTTTTTATTGCTTGACCACTATCACATAATCCGGACGGTCGCTCTTGAAAACCACAATCCACTGTGACTCAGTGAACTTATCCCTACGACGGACCTTATCCACATCGTCAAGGTCTTCCTTGGAAAGACCCCCAATCTCAAGAATCTCCCGAATTGTGGTTTCCTTGCCCTGTAGTCCATCAATAAATGCACCACTAGAAGTCGTCTTTACCTCGACTTTCTTGGGGCCAAGCCGTATTCCAAGAGCATCAGCAACCTTTCTATATGCCGGGTCATCGGCAAATAAAGTACCCTCGGAGTGTTTCATGTTGGACTTCATAACACTTATCTGTCCGGGGCTGCCTACAATGGGATACACGCGGCCTCCCGCTAGACCGATGGTGGCTCCATATCCGTAGGTCGTCTTGTGGGGTTTGCTAACGCGACCCGTCCTTGGGTCAACAGTTGTCCTTACAACACGCTGCCTGCCCGGACGACCTTCCACCCACCACTTCGCAGTAGTGGTAAACCGGCCATATGGATAATCGTCAACCTCATACTCGTCCACGAACTTCTGGAAGTTGGGAATTCCCCCAACGAGCTGACGAGCCAACATAAGGAGGCCACGCGCCACTGTGCTCCGGTTCGAACCCAAGCTCTTGGAATCCTTGACTTCGAGCGCGGCAGTTTTCAAGCTCGCATTCCGTTCAAGCGAAGCCCACTCGCGGTTGGCTCGTGATATCTCTCGCTTGTAGGCACTCAAGCCTTTCTCTCCGATGCTCAAGCCAACAGCTTTTCCGCCACCGTCGGACGAAGGAACCGGAATTCCACGCTCGGCCACATAGCCTCGCATATTCCAATAGAGTTCGCCCCAGTTACTGCCCCTGAATCGAATCATAAAACGAGGAGTGCGTTCAAACATTTCACCACGAATCTTGACAAGCTCTACCGCCTTTCGGGCTGACCTTGTCTTGGCAGTCCTGTATCCATACTGAGGCGTTACATCGCCATACTGCTCAAACCTGCGACGCTTGTTCAGCAGCTTGAAGGCCACATCCAAGCCTTTTCTGCCATAGACGTAAACAACGCCCAGCATCTCGTAGCCCGGATTCCTGTCCGCTGTGGATGGCACCCAAGGGTACTTGTACTCAAAGACCTTGTACGGATGAGTGTCGGTTCTTGTGTCGGGAAGCTTGGTGATAAAGCCATGGGCGGCTCCAGCAGAGTCATAAGCGACCCACATCGCCTCCCGGCCAACCGCCTTCTCTTTCTTCAAATTCAATCTGGCTGATGTTCTCAGTCTCATATGAGTGCCACCCCTTCCCAGAAGTCAGCTTTGTCGGCTTTCTTGACTACCTGCATGAGCTTGGGAATCGTGTTCTTCGAAGAGAGTATCCCCTCCTCGTCATCCAATTCCTCGTTACGGAGCATGAAAGTGGCCCTAAGCTCGTGATACACGACAATATGCGCCGATACCTTGCTCTGGTATCGCTTGACGCCGTCTTCGCTACCGATGAACACCTCGACAAGACCACCGTCGTTATCCGATTTCCGGACACCCATTCCATTCTTCTTGAAATAGGTTTCCAGTTCCTTCTGAATCGCTTTCAGGAGTTCCCTTTTTCTCAATTCGACCTCCCTTGATGCTTCCATCCTCAAGCGATTCAATTCGCGGTCTTGCTCCTCCTGCTTCTTCCGAATCTCATGCTGCTTCTTCCGAAACTCAGGAAGGACAGACACCACATCGGCCAAGTCTTTGACGGCTGCCGTCAATCTCCTTCTGCGACGCCTATCGGAGCCAATCTTCATCCCCGCACTCGCGACAGCCTTGTCATCTTCTTCCGACATCTTGTCGAGCATGTCAAGGGTGCTGCCGGGTTCCGGCTCTCGCTTGTCCTCGGCTTCAACGCACTTACCAAGGAAAGAACGAGCGTTAACCTTCTTGGTGCGCCTCGTCTTGACAGGCTTCGACTCTACAGGCTCGACGATTTCCGCGTCGCCTACTTCGGCAATCAGGTCATCCGCCAAGCCCACCAACTCCTTGGCAAGCTCATGTCGGTTCATTACGCCTCCGCAAGGACTTTCGAAAGGGCATCCACCAGCTCTTCGACCGTGGCGTTCGGACGAATGACTCCAATGCCATACTGCTTCAGACGACGACGCTTCTTCTGGCCCAGCTTGCTCATCTGGGTCTTGAGAGCGCGAACCTTGGCCGCGAACTGCTCATCCACTTCGTCTTCGCCGTTTTCCGCAGCCAGCACTTTCGCCAACCTCACCAGTCTCTTTGCGAGTTGAACGTTATCCATCACTTTCCTCCTTTGCGCAAAACAGACGAGCCGCAGGCTTACGCCAACGACACATCCTTTCAAAAGCCCTGATTAGGCTTTGCCCTGTGTTTCCTCAACCATGCGACTCGGCGTGTCATCATGAGGCATAATGACTCCGGCGTTGTTTCGCAGGTCACTGCCAGCATTGGCCGTCCTCTGGGCGGCTGCCTGCGGGGCAAGCTTGGAAACAACTCTTGTCTTGGCACTGTCGAAGACCGGCACACCGCCCTCAAACTGGGCTTCTTCGAGCTGGTCTTGCTGTCTGTTGGTCACGTTTGCTCTGTATGTAGGCATATCTTCCTCCTTTGCGAACGCAAACAGGTTCTCAACAAGGGGGCAAATATCAAAGAATTATTATGTAGAACGCCCAAAAAGCAAAAAGGCCGTGGGTTTTACCCCACGGCCTCTGAATTTCCCTCCTTTTGCTTACTTTACCGTCCACTTCTGGCGGACCTGCTCCACAGTCGGGAGCGGCTCCTCCTCGGTAAGGCCCTCGGTCTGCATCAGCATGTCGAACACCTTCTCGCTGAAGCCAGAGAGCTGGTTCACGTGCCCACCATCGTCAACAATGGCATCGCCATAGCCGTTCAGGTGGATGCAGTGCAGCCAAGTATCCTTCGCCTTTCCAGACGAGGCAACGTACTGCGCCCACGTATCACATACAGCCTTCTCCTGACTCCTGCTCCCCCAGTGGTAGCCACCGCTGCCCGACATGCTGCCGTCATCCCAGCACTGCATATCCGACAGGATGATAACCCTGTCCGGGGTCACGCCATTCTCCATGAGCCACAACGGAATCTTATAGGCATTCGTGTTGTGGCCATTCGTGCCGTTCGTACCCACCTTGTTCGCGATACCGAGAACGGTATCGTTCTTGGTGAACCTCAAAGCCCGAACATCCGTCGCGAAAGCGCACACATACGGCTTATCCGCAGCCTTGGCCACGATACCACATAGCACGTTTGCCGCATCCGAACAGGTCACACTGGACTTCTCCGAGACGTTATTCGTAGTCATTGACCCCGAGTTGTCCGCGAAGATGGCCGTCACGCCCGGCAGCTTGATGTTCTCGCAAGCGTAGTTGCTCGCCAGCTCGACTGCCGCCGCCAGCTCGTTGCGAGCCGCCATGTCCACACCCGACACCTCAAGGGCCTTGAGGGCCGACAGGAACCTGAACGGCAACTGCTTCGAACGCTGCACGGCCAGCCTGCTGGAGATGAACTGCGACACCTTGGCCACATGCTCATCCGAGACCTGTGCCTGAAGGATGTTACGCAGGTTCCTGAGCATCGCCATGTAGCCCAGAAGCTTCTCGTCAATGAGGAACTCCCAGACCTTCTTGGCGTCGTTCTTGAACTGCGAACGCAGAACCTCCCAGTTCACCAGCGACTTCTGGGCGAACTTCTTCGCCTCGGCGTCGAACTCACTGCACTTGGCGAGCTTCTTGCGAGCGTAGATAATCGGGGTCTTGCGACCGTCAACCACCTTGCCCGTCACGAAATACTTCGCGACCTCGTCCTTGAGCGGCCAACCCTTCTTCCTGCGAATCCAGCCCAGCACGTCCTTCCACGTCGGAAAGCCCACCGAGTCGTACTTCATCAGGCCACGCTCGCCGAATCCAGCCAACGCATCCCCGAGGCCCAAGTTCAAACCATTGGCCAGAGACTTGTAGCCAAACAGGAAGCGATGAACAAGCAGACACGTCTTGACCTCGTCCGGCCTCTTTACGATGTACGGTGCGTACTTACGCACGAGCGACTTCGTACCCTCCATCCTCGACGCAAGCACCAAAAGCACCTGCGGCGTCAGACGGATGTACATGTCGTTACGGAGCCAGTTGGCGATGGCCAGCAAGTCCTCAGCATTCTCGCCCTTGGCGACCTCGACTGCCGTGGCGATAACCTCGCGAGCCGTATCGTTCAGCTCCTCGCAGGACGCGAAGCCCTTGAGCTTCTCATCCACGAGCTTGAGCCTCTCCTGCAAGCCCTCCAGCTTGCCTCCCTGTCCCCTCGACGGAATACAGGAGTCGCCGTTGTAGAACTTCGGCTCTGCGAAAAACGCACCACCGGTCATGGTGATGAGCTTGAGAGCCGCGTCCTTGATGTCGAACGCCGTTCCGCCTGCGCGGTTCAGCGTCGCGTTCGGCTGATTGCTCGGCTTGCGAGCGTTCTTTGCCTTGCGCCTTGCGGTCTTTTGGAACGTACCCATAGCGTAGTTCCTCCTCTGTTGAAGCGTGGCCCAACTGTAGGGCCACCAATTTACATTCTGTGTGGCGCACGACTATGTTGTCGTGTCCTTGCGCTCTTCATAGCAGTTTCAATCCACGTGCTCGGGCACGACTGACCGCAAGCAGCGAACTCCCCTCGCGGGGAGCCGCCACTCCGTCACCTGACAGTCCCATCAAATTGTCATCAAGCAGCCAGTTCGCATTGCGCCAGCATGTGCTCAGCGGATGCCTTCCAGCCCTCTTCCTCGTACATCTTGCAGTGACGAGCCCAAATCTCGTCAGTGAAGTGAGCCGGACGCCGTCTGCAAGCCACATGCTCAATACGATGCTTCAGGCTCGTCCAGAAATCCTCTCCCGTGTCCGTGCCGCCCTTCTGCATGTCGAAACGGCCCGTGTAATCATCACCGTTCTCCCACACGACCGTGAAGTCCGTCTTGTCGTAGCCGCCATCCTCGGGAGCCGTGTGGCCCCACTTGCTGAGCTGCCCCGTGACAGCCCCGCCGATTTCATTCGGCTCCACATGGATACCCTTGGCATCCTTGTAGTGCGAGTCATCGCTCTTGGGCATCTCGTCGCCCGTGTAGTAGACCACAGCACCACACTCATCATAAGGGCCTTCCGCCCGGTTCAACCAAACTTCCTTTACCGCAGCTTTCTTCATTTCCGTCTCCTTCTGGCTCCTTCACAGTCAGGTGAGTTTCAGCCACCCGGATTCGCGAAATCGCGTCCGGCGCGATGCAAGCTCTCAGGCTCGTCCCAGACGGTGGGATGCTTGGCTCACGATGGGAGCTACCCCCACCACACTCCAAGCAGTGCATTTCTGTCCGTCACCTTCGCAGAGCCCGAACCCGACTCTCTTTTCCTACACGTATGTAAACATCGTGGCTGCACGCCTAAGTGCGGCTTTCGCAGCGACTACTCGGTACTGGAGAACGTCCGTCGGGGTGCGCGTCCCGTCTCCCCTGCACCCGCTTCCGTTTTCTCACCTGACTGTCAAAGAACCACTGCCCTATTGCAGCGGAGACCGGAAAATCCGAAAAATTCCAACAAAAAAGCCGGACACCTTTCGGTATCCGGCTCTTCTATGGTAGCGGGAGAGGGATTTGAACCCCCGGCCTTTTGGTTATGAGCCAAACGAGCTACCAGACTGCTCCACCCCGCACCCAATTAGAAAAGTTCGATACCAATGGTCGCTTTCAAGGGTCATTGCCACACTGTGGCTAACGCACCGTATTACCGATAACGGTCCCGATACTCTCTCGGGACAACAACATTCGCGTACCTCACGACAGGCTCCGCATTCGCCCTGCGGCAGGTCGCTACCTCCCTTACAGGAGGCGGCAGTATGTCCAGCCTCAACACCTACACTTGTAGGCTCCGCTGAACGTTACTCGTCTTTAGTTACGAAGTAACCCTCGGCTGAAGTGTATCTCACTTCTTTCTATCAAAGAACTACCCTATTATACACATCTAACAGGGAGCGCAACAACTTTTTTCAGAAAAAGTTTCACCTACGACCAGAGCCATCGGCTCTTCCGCCACCCGGCCCTTCTCCTTGGCCGTGAGGGCCTGTACCGTCCTGCTTCGGGCCGACACCCCCTCCTCTTGTTGACTTTTCCTCATAGGCGACCTTCTTAAAGCCAGAGCCACTTGCCTTCTCAAGAAGCTCACCCATCATGCCTTCAAGACTGGTACCATGAAAGACCTTGCACAGCACGTCGGCCACACTCCTGCCACCGATGAGCTGCTGGACGCTAAGGGCCTCAGCAATCTTGGCCATCGTATCCTGACTGGACAGAGCCAGAAGTGCCTCACTGAATCCGTTCTGCATCGCGCCGAATCGCTCAACAGTGAGCTTGGCTTCCTTCTCCAGTTCCTCAATACGCATCGCCTGCTCGTCCTTAGCGACTTTCAGCTTATCGTTCCACACAGCCTTATCACGACTCAGCTTCCTTTCAGCCTTCAAGTCGAGAACCGCCTCATCCGCATCCGCAAGCTTGGCGTCCTTCTCTAGTCGAGCGAGCTTGGCGTCCTGATGGGCCTTCTGAACCTTCTGGTCTTCGGATATGCGCTCAGCCTCCAACTTCAGGTCATTGACGACGGTCTGCGCCTCGGCCTTGGCCTTTTGCCTCTTGATGTCTTCCTGACGGCAGGTAATCTTGAGAGCCTTCTCCGCCTGAGCCAACTGGATGTTGCCGGACACTGCTTCGAACTGGGCGTCTTCCAACATGTCCCGCACACGGGCATCCGTGATTTGAATCATCAGGACTTCCACGTCTACGACGCGCATTCCATTCTCTTCGAAGAACAGACCCGGACGGGCTGTCTTGGGTTCCTCACCCTCCTCTTCGGTCTCGCCTCCGATGGGCTCATGTTTGCCAAGGATGATATCCCTGACAACGGCCACGCCGTCACCGTAGAACTCTTCGATGTCCATGCGTCGAATAGAACCCTTGAGCATGCTCCGGACATGGTCGCACAGAAACTTGACGTAATTCTCGACCTCAAACCACCTCTCCGGCTCACCCTCGAAGTCCACGCGGAAGGACAGCTTGATATTGAGAGACACATGGTCTTTCGTCATCACATCCTCAACGATGTCGCTGACCTTGTTGTTCTTCACGCGCAAGTAGACGATTTCCTTGAGATTGTCGGTGTTCTTAGGCTTGCCCGTGCTAACCGTCAGCACCTCCAAATCCTCATCATAGCCCATGAGGATGGTCTTCGGGCCGACCACGACTTGCCTGTCTCCAGTCTTCGAAACAACCATAACCGCGTAGCCGGTCCACGGGCAGATGACCGGGACGCCATCATACTTGGTATCCAGTGTCAGTTCGCGGGGCCTTGTAAACTTGGTACCGCGCCTGATACCACCCGGAATGGCGTGTTCGTAGTCAGCGTCCATCTCGTCCGCCTGCATCGCGTCAGCGAAGTAGGCGGCATTACCTGTCCCATAGGCTTGGCGTAATGAACTTGTGTACACCTGTTCCGTCACGTGTCCAGCGGAACCCTCCAATCCTGCCTCGCTGGAAACCGCACGGAGATTGCGATTGTAGCTCAGTGCATCCACGTTACCGGGGTACCAAAGGCTGACCTGCTTGTCGCTGAGGACGCGCCTGACGATGACGTGCGTCACCGGATTCGGCAACAGCATTTCCGGCCCCTTATCCGTCTTGATTTCGCCGTTCTCGCGATTCATGACGTACCGGCCCTCACCAGCAGGAACCGCGACGGCGTAGTGCTTCATGCGGTCACCATACTGGATAATACTGTGCTCGGGTCTCGGGTAGTAGATGGCGCAGTCTTTGCCTGTCAGGAAAATCTCGTCACCTTCCTTATATTTCTTACCACTCTCCTCGTAAGGAGCGATGACCTTGACGTGGATTCCCTGAATCTTGTTCAGTTCGACGGCCTTGAATTTACGCTTGCCGCCTTCCGTCCAGAACTCCTCAGTCGGCTCGGGGAACACGACCTTGGGGCCTTGCTCGTATCGCTTGTTGCCGTCCTCGTCAATAAGGATGGAGTATTCCAGACGCTCCAAAGTCACGGCATCACGAACGTAGCTGCCATTCTCATCCGGCACGACCTCCACGCCCGTCGGGGGCATGTAGAAGCTGACATCCGTACCCCGAATGATGAGCCTCTGACCGATGGTAAGGTCAAGGGATTCCGCCTTGCTGAGGATGGTGGCCTCTCCAGACGTTTCCTTCTTGGCATCCTTGCCGTCCTTACCACCTTTGCCACCCTTCTCGTCGTCGCCCTCCGAGCCGGTCTGCTGTGCCGCCTGTTTGACAACAGCCTTGCCCCAGTTTTTCCGGGCTTCTTCTTCGTTGTAGACGCGCACGAGAAGGAACTGATTGCTCCGGAGATGGTGTCCTTTGATAACCTTGGCCGTCTGGCCGGGCCACAGGGCGAAGGTATCCGGACCCGGAATGTTGACCTTGCAGCCGTGCCGGAGATTCGGCAGGTTACTGACTGCGGCTTCTTCAGGGTGTGAGGCGTTTTCCGCCGGGTTCTCAAGAACGATATAGTCGCCCTCACCCGCCCGAGGAGCCTGTCGAACTGCCTCCTCAATAGTGCTTACTGTGCGGAATTTTCCCTCATCGAAGATAACAGGTTGCTCCTGACCTGTTTGGTTGATGACGATGGGGCCGGTGTGTGTCTTGATGGCCCCCTTGGTCGTATCCTGCATGTAGGCGTGTTCGCCCGGATTTACAACCCAATCACGATTCGACTGCCTTGCTGCTCCCTGCTCATTCTGCATCTGCATCTCCTTCATATTGCCGCTGCCAAGCAACGAAACCTACTATCTTCATTGACATTATACACCACAAGAAGTGAGGAAAAGAAAAAAGGGCCAGCTTTTTAGGCTGGCCCTTCGGCTGTTCCCCTCATTTGCTCAATATACCCGACGATATCCCCTACTGTCTCAAATGACTCCAAGTCTCGCTCGGGTATCTTGACACCGAACTCCTCCTCAAGATTCACGGCCATCTCCACGACGTGAAGTTCATCCATGGCCAAGCCGTTGTCAAATCTCGATTCGGGAAGAATCTTGGAGGGGTCAATCGAGCACATCTCTGCAATGATTTCCACTACTGTATCCTGAACCGTCATAGACCCTCCGGGTTCAAGTTCAACAGGCAACAGCCCCTGTGGCAGGCCACCCTACGCCACCCGACACCGCTGTCCCCGCATCCATAGTCTCGCCAGAACGGCGAAGGAGGGAGGCGATTGCTCGCCCAGTGAGGATTGACAAAATTGGTGGAGGCGGCGAGAATTGAACTCGCGTCCGCGATGCATTCACGATAGCATCTACGTGTGTAGGACATGTTTCGGCTCACTGGTTACGGCCAGCACCCTCGCGTGGGTACACATCCAAACCTTCCGGCTGTCTTTCCAGCAGTCTGTCCCTACGCCTACCTCCCGCCGGGCAACGGGCAGTTGATGTCTTTCCACCGGTCAGTCAGGTTTTTGAACCTCAAGGGATGGTCTGACAGCCTACCCTCTTTTGGCCCGGTTGCTTACGCAGCCTTCGCCACGGGGGCGAAGGCACCGGGGAAGTTGATAACCTTGGCGATTATCAGAACGGTCAGCTTTTTACGAGGCCAACTGACCAACCTCGACACGCAGCTAACGCTTCAAACAACACGTCGAAACCATGTCGCCCCCAGCGTGAAAAGAGCGGGAGGAAGTCAACACGGCTGCTCGGTCTGGCATCCCACTTAATGACTCTCGCCTTGAGTGCGCCTGTACACAACGCACCTGACCAAACATCCTGTCCCATTGTCTCCATCGGGGCATCCCCCGAGTTTACAACGGGCTTCCGCGTGGGAGCTTCCACCTTTGGAGTGGGCCTCTCCCGCAAATTATCATGGAAAACGGTGCGAGGTCGCTTCGGGTGCGACCCCGCTCCACTGACCGATGCAACGCAAGCCCGAAGCTGCTATCGGTCGGGGCCGGTGCGGGACTTGATGTCCCCCGCCGAATTCCACCACCCAGTTTTAGGAAAACTGGGAAACCATATTCCGATTTGTCAAAGAACGGAAGGGGGAACACCTCCCCGCAAAGGAAGAGTGCGTCCCCCGCCCTTACGGCCTTCAGTCAGTTAGGACGTTCAAGCCCCAGTGTTTTTTCAATGCGGGACTCTTCATTCTCCAGACCAACATCGGTCGTCAATCAATAAACAGAGTGCTACGGGCTGACAACGGGCCAACGAGGGAGGCCGGACTTGTGTATAGTACCACCGGCTTCGCTTCTTCGAGCGGCGTTACTCCGTATGTCCCATGTGTTGCCATCTGAGGCTGCCCCCTTCCTATACACAGCCATTTCTGGCGCACTCTGTTATTTTCAAAGAACTACCCATCATTGCAACCAGAAGCTACAAATCCGGAAATTATTTCCGCTTCAGGAAACCAAAGATGCCCTTCTTCGCCTCTTCGGGCTTGTCGGCCAGCTTGTCCGGCAACGCGCCCTTGACATCCTCTGTCTCTGCCTTTGCCGGAGAAGGGCTTATCTCCTTGACCACTTTGCCAGCCTGCATATCCACAATACGCCCGGCAACAATCTCCACACCTTTCTTCCGAAGGTCTTCGGTCTCTTCCTCGTGTTTCTCTACACCGGACCAGTGCCGAAAATACCGAACACCAACTCGCCATGAGCCTTGATAAAGAACATCAAGCCGCCATCTCTGAGGAGCCAGATTATGCGCCACATTGCGCTCTTTCCGATGACGCTTCTCTCGCGCCTTCTTCTTCTGCTGCTTCCTCTTCTGGGCTTTCGTCTGACTCATAGTGTCCCCTTTAGGGGTCGGGTACCAATAGACGCAGGGGGCCTTTTCGTGTATGGCTGATATTACCGGCCCCTTTCGGGGTGACGGCATTGGTCGCAGGGCCTTTGTTTCCTCCGGTCTCCTTCGCTGTGCCTCCCTCAGCATGACCTGTTAGGGTTGAGCCTGAGCTACCTTAGAGCCGTTATTGTGAAGTATCCCTTTCCTGTTTTCAATCCACTCACCCAAAGGGCGAGAAGAATGCCACAGCGTCCTGCTGAAGCGTACCTCTAACCAAGACATTATACACGCTCTTGGAAAGCACAAGCGAAAAAATCACGAATCTCTTTCGGAGCTGACTTCAGCCGCCAGTTTCGCGGCTATCCGGGCCTCTCTGTCGCGACCCATATCGAGATGCTCCTTGTCGAATTGCTTGCTATTCAGCTTCTTGCCATTTACCTTCAAATCGTCAATGGCGTCAGAGCCGTCACCGTCCCACCCGGTCTTGATGGTGTAGTCACTGTTGTCCGGGTCCATCACGATGCCATAGGAGTGGCCGATATCACCGTGATACTGCATGTGCCTGAGCATACGCAGCACCGAGAACAGGCCGTCTCCCCTTACCCGGAAAGACACCTCGGTAAAGCCATCTTTGTCTTGGTCGAATTTCACAACGCCTCCTCTAAACATGAAATATCAAAGAATTATGCCTTAGCCCAGTCCTCATTCATCTGCTTCTCGGAAAGCATTGCGCTCCGCTTACCATCAGGCCAGACGACACTATGGAAAGTTGTCGGAAACTGCATATACTGAGTGCCCCGGTGGGTGAAATGGAGCACAGCCTTGTTTCTGACAGTGAAGCTGGCACTGTCAGCGAACAGACAAATCAGCTCACCCTCGAATCCCCAGCCCTTCAAGCGACCATACGCCACCTTGATTTTCTCCAAGCCTCCCTTGCGCTCAACTACGGAACCAATCTTGTTGGTGTTCTTGTGGATATACCTGTCAACCATCTCCTTGACCTGCGCGTCAGCCACCTTTCTCGCAATCGCCGCCGCGTCCGATTTCATCTCATAGCTCTCGGGTTTGAAAGTCCTTGGGCCGGAAGATGTATCTTCAACAAGCCTGTCAACTATCTGTCTCCTTACGGCATCTCGCTTGAAGTAATCGTAAACGCTCTGACGGTCTTCTCTCTTGTCAAGAAATGTCTGGGCGGTATCCAAATGACTCTGAGCTATGCGCCGCGCCAGTTCATCGGCCTGTGATGCAACAACCTTGTTCAGGGCCTCCGTCACAAGTCTGACGCCGCCCGTCGAAGTCCTCGGTGCGACGTACTTCTCCTTGACCGGCTTGTTGGGGTCTACCTTTCGACCCTTCTCGATGTAGGGCTTCAGCTCTTTGACGGCCTGCGTGTAGGGCAACCACGCCTCAGCCCACCCTATTATCTCATCCTTCCAAACACCCTCGTACCGTTTCATCTTCTTTAAGAAGGAAGGTATCAGGTGCAGACCAGTGGGAGAGTCATAATAGGGTACATCCGGTGTCTCTTCCTTGCCGTGGTCTCTCCAGAACCGCTGCCACATCTCGTCTCTCGACCTATCAACAGCCCGGTTGAGGGTGTCCTTAACGTCCTTGTAGTCAACATTCCAAATATGCTTGTTGGAGAGAGCACTCTCCAAAATCAAGATGGCATTCTTGACTCCCTTCTCCCTACTCGAAGGTAAGAACGGCGGAATCGTAAACCGGGTAGCCGTCATGCTGGCTGCTACCCTCTCAGCTATTTCGGTCTCTCTCTTCATCACTTCTCCATTGCTCGACAATCCTGCAAATCCGGAACTTGCTGCTTTTTCTTGGACATCCATCAAATCCTGTATCTCGCTCCAGACCGCACTAAGTATCTTATTCTTGTTCCGGCGGGTCAGGTGGGGCTCTATTCTCTCCCAAGTTTCACTCAGCTTGAGCGAATACTTCATGGCGTCCCTGCGGCCCCTGTGCTCATAAATGGCGGGGAAATATCCGCGCACCTCTTCGACAATCTCCTGCATGTAGGCCCTAACCTCAGCCGGTTCGTTGTAATACTTCTCCAAGTCCAGCTCTTCCAGTGTCGGCACCCTCCGCCGCGTCTTCTCCGACCGCCTGTACTTGTCGGCTACATGAGTCAACTCGTGGAGCATTATCTTGTACAGCTCTCTCCTGAAAACGTCCGTGTCGAAAAGCCGGGGATAGTAGTTGCCGTTTATCTGTATGAGCACCGCACGGTCCTTCTTTCCGGGGACGGTCCCGGCTCCGCCACCCATAACACACTCCTCCGCGCTAATCCATGTCGGCTTGGGCATCTTGCCAGAGGCCGACTTCACCACCACGACGACCGGCACAGTCTCACCAGCCACGTTGACAACGTCCGTGTGGAAATTGGCCACATATCTTCCGATGCCCTCGCCTTCGGGCAGCTTCCTGAAATCACGCACCATCTTTTGAGCAATTCGGTCGGACTCCCTCTTCACTCTGCTCTTATCCAACCGTATCGGTCTTGCAGAGATTATGACTCTGGCGACTCTCAGTAGCTCTCGCGCCTCTCTCACAATAACTCCTTTGCCAACTCACTGACAGCCTTCTTCCACTTACCGGGAGCATACTTTTTCAAACTCGTCATGAACTGCAAGGGATACGCGCCCGGCACCTTCGGCCCGGCACCGACAAAAGAAAGGAAAGCCGCCTTACGTTTATCCGGCTCAAAATGGGGCAGATTGTCGCCCATCAACTCAAGCGAACGCCCCAGTACGGTGTAAAATTCGACATCGTCGAGGTCGTGGAATATGTCCTTCGTGATGCCTTTCTTTTCCAGATTGTCAATCAACTTCTGCACGGATGGTGGACGCTTATATTTCTTCTCCCTACCATAGCTCTGTTCCATATCGGGAGTGCGGATTTTCTTGGATGGCAGTCCTGCCTTATCCTCAGCTCCCACGACACGACCAAGAAAATCCTGTGCAAAGTGACGCATCTCATGCCTAACCGTCCTTCGCAGCTCCTTGGCATAGTCCAGACTTATCCTGTCTAGGGTGCTCAGCTCGACTTCGATTCTCCTCTGCACAGGATACCACGCCGCTGCATTGTCGTCCCCCATGCGTGCCGTCACAATCACAGACGGGTAGATGCTCAATGCCCTCTTCAGTGCTTGTGGTCCAGCAGCCCTCACCCTCGACAGATACTTCCAGCCTGTCAGGTCTACTTTGAATGCTAATTGCCATTTCCGGGTCACAAGCTTCACGGGTTTAGGTGACGCGGCGATTATCTTGTCCAGCGTCTTCACGTGCCTCTTGAGTTTTTGAATGAATGTCTCTGGCCCCATACGCTCCAAGTCATCCATGTCGCCGATAGCAACGTCACCGGGTATCGTCTTGTAGTCCTTCCAAACAACGTCCGACCAGTCTATCTCTTCGTAGTCGTCTATTTTGTTGAGCAGATGGAGCCGATAACGATAAGCTACAAGAGCAAGCAGCCACTTCACGATGTCATCCACCATCTTCGGAGGTGGCTCGAAAAAGCCTGCCATCACGCGGCGGCTCATGGCGTCTCTGTAGATTGCCTCGGCTATCTGTGCTACGCGCTCCAGTTCGTTAGCCCTTCCCTGCGTCCACTCGGGCCAGAGCTTCAGAAGTCTTCCTACGTCTACAACTGGAATCGTCTTACGTCCGGCTTGGACATAAGCCGCAAAGCGGTGACCGCCGTCTATGAACTTCCTGCCATCCACCAGAATCGGAGGTGCTTCTCGTCCAGCATCCAGCATCTTGACATACTTCTTCACCACGGACGAAGATGGATTCCTACGATAGCCAGTAATGCTGCGTATGGGCATGTCGTGCAACAGGAAGATAGGAGGCTTGACGAGCCCGGCCAAGTCATCTTCAGCTCGGTACACATCGAACCTATCCTCAATCTCCCCAATGATATCTCCTTGAGTCACCTTGGGAAGGTCATCAAATTGTACCCACTGTTTCACAATACTTCCTTCGCCAACTCACCTACGGCTTTCTTCCACTTTGACGCAGCTCCTTTCCGAAGAGCCTGCAAGAAAGGTATGGGACGAACCCATCCTTTGCGCTTCGCAAGCCCAACGAGAACATCGAACGCACCCCTACGCTCATCCGGCTCGACTCCGTCCATAACTCGCCTGACTTCCTTGATGGCCGCATTCAACTCGGTATAGAACTCCACATCATCGAGGTCGTGGAAAAGACTCGGCGTTATCCCCTCTTTCCTCAACTTCTTGACCATAGGGTCGTACCTATCAAGATGCTGAGTAACATCAGGCTGACGAACCTTTCGAGAGGGCAGCCCCGCACCCTCTGAGCCAAGAGCAGTCTGAAGTATGTCCTGACCATAGTGTATCAGCTCGTGCTCGATTGAATCTCGAATATCTGCGTAATCGTACTGCCATGCCGGGCGTCCTGCCGGAAGACGTATGGTCAGCACTCCGTTCGAGTAGTCACAGACATCAGTTGGCCCCCTTTCCGCCTCCACCATAGCGAGGAGTATTCCCAGCTCCTTTTGGGTCTGACGATAGTTTGGGCTCTGCTTTACCACATCTCGATATTTCCATCCGGCCAGATTCCACCGCAAGCGGCCAAACTCTTTGTTAGCGTAGTCACCTTCCTTGACCCATTCTTTCACAAGCTTCATTATTGGAGCAACCATCTTAGGCGGCGGTTCCATCCGACTGGCCAAAAACCATCTACAGACCCTTGAAACTATTCTCGCTTCCCTGTTCATAGCACCGCCTTGGCGAACTCTCCGACGGCCTTCTTCCACTTGGCCTTCGAGCCCTTCTGCAAACGACGGAAGAACGTGTTGCTCGCCTCCCCATGAGCCCCTACCATCTGGTCAAACACTTCTCTGGGAGACATGCCCTTCACGCCCGGCTGCTTCATTGCATGGTGGAAGAGTCCCACTGTATCAGCCAACTCGCTATAGAACTCCACATCATCCAAGTCGTGGATGTCCGGTTCAGCTATACCCATACGCTTGAGCTTGGCCGCGAGGTCGGCAGGAACTTCCATCCGCTGCTTGAACTCGGGAGTTCTAACGTCCTTCGGCGGACGCCCAAAATCTTTTATCCATAGGGCGACATTCATGTATGATTGAGCCCAATGCACTAATTCGTGCTTGATAACATACTTAAGGTCTCCCCCGGTCTGTATCCGAAGTGTTGCTGATGATGCTTTCCAGTATGCCTTGGCCTTCGTATCTATGTTGCCCTTGACCAATTCGACCTTAATAACACCCCAGAGACTTTCAGCATACTGCACCCTCTTCGGGTCCGCCTTCTTGAGAAGAGGTGCATACTTCCAACCCCGCGTATCCACCTTGAACTTCCGGGCTGCCCTGTTCCACCTCTTGATTCTCACCCGAGGAAACGCTCGCGCCTCCTCTATCTTCTCCTTGAGCTTGGCTTCGTCTATGGCTAGGTACTTCTTGAGCAACTGAAGTCTATCCATCTCGTACTCAATCTCTTCCTCGTCATTCTTCTGATGAGCTTCCTTGAGAAGCTTCTCGTGCCGGGCAATGTCAATCTTGGTTGATTCGACCTGAGCCTGCCTGCTGGCTACCTGCCCCGCTGCCATCTTGGCCTTCGTCCAGCGATAGATTTGGTCCACCATTCTTGGAGGCGGTTCAATCATGCCAGATACAACCCTCCCGGCAATCCGGGCCACGCGAGCCTCCTTGCTTTCCATCTGTTGCCTCATGAACTTGATGAATGCCCTCTCGACGGCCTCCTTGTTGCCCCGGTGTCTGAACTTCGTTCCCTTCCAGTCCATCTGCATCTGCCGACGGTCGCCGTCCACCCTCACCTCGCAGCGTCTCTCGTAATCCTGCCCAAACCTCTCATCGGTCACTCGGAACCAATAGCCGGAGCGGCTGGTGCCTCCCCAGTCCAGATACAGGTCTCGGATGTGATTTAGGCCCGACCTCAGTCGTTGCAGGGAATACAACAACTCGCGCCCGTGTATCTCGTCATACAAGTTGGCCGGAGGGTCCACGTCGGGCTGGCCTTGGACCTTCTTCGTCACCCGAGCAGGTACGTGGGTATACCCGTAATCCTCGGAGGCGGCTATACGATGATTTCCATCGTCCACCTCAAACCGACTGCCGCTCCGGGCAAGACGAACCGGGTCGGCTGGCTTGCCTTCGGCAAAAGCCTCCTGATAGAACTTATACCTCCCCGGATTCCAGTTGTCGTAGTTGATTTTGGAAATCGGGACGATAAGAAGCTCCTCGACGAAGTAGTAGCCGTCCTCCAGATAATCAGCCCACTGTGTCGCCGGGTCGTTTGAAAGCTTGTACGGCTTGAGTCGGTAATGCTTCATCCGGTTCATCCCCACGTGCGCAAAGCAAACGTATACAGTCCTACACTTAGGGCGGAAATATCAAAGAATTGTGCCTAATCCACGGAACCGATGAGCTTGTCCAGCTCCCCGGAGACCGAGTAGCCGTGCTTATCGTCAATGCGCTTCAGGATGGCCTGTTTGGCGTCCTGACAGGCTTTGACCATCAGGGCGACCTGATATACCTCGTTGACAATTCCGTCGTCCTGACAAACCGTCATGACCTTCTCAGCTCTCATACGAGAGGCTTCCCCGGCACTGGTGTCATATTCCCTGTCGAACGTCTCCGAATCCACCACATTGCCACCGCCCGGATGACGGTCTGCGTCGGCAGACCTATAGGCGACGAGGCCGCTATACATATTCTTGTAATCCAAGCCGCTGTTTCCGCCCCAAACCTTGACAACGTACATACCGTAGTCGGTAGACCACACCACCGTCCAAGACGGATGCTCCTTTTGCAGGTCATTGGCAATTCTCTTTGTGGGCTTCTTGCCGTCGTGCTTCCGCAGCACCTTGAGCAACTCGTCATGTATGTAGCGATAGGGGGTTTCCCTGTCCTTTGAGCCCAACAGACACTGGACAACCATACGCTTGCTGAGCATCACCATTCCTTCCTGTCGTGCAGGGGTACCGGGTAGTCGGCAGGAAAACGACTGTCGGATGTGCAGATATACGTGCCGCCATCCATCCTGCCCGAGCTGTCGATGTTACCATCCTCGTCAACCGGATAGGCCGTCAGATACTCGCGACCACAAATGTCGCGCTTGACCATAGCCACTGCCGGGGCCTTATCATCGGCCTCGAAAATCTCGGGGATGTCGGGGAAGTCCGGGCTCGGCACCAGAACGGCCCTGTCGTGGCTCTCACTGAGTCCGCCATTGGCACACCCCTTGAAAAGCGGATTCTTGTAGATGCTTACGCTCAATCCCTTCATCGCTTCGCCTCCTTCATTTATCGGCTTTTCTCATTCCACTATTCCATTGCACCAAAATCGGAAAAATCCGGCCTCCCGGCGATTATTTCGCGTTATCTACGGCGTCAATGTGGCACTGTTCGGCCTGACCGATAAGGTCGGACAGGCAGAGCACCTTCCCAGCCTTGGCGTCGGCCTCAAACTTGGCCATATTCTTCTTCATAATGGCCCGGCGTTCGGCGGCATTCCTGCCGTTATTCTCGTAGCGAATCGGGTCGTCATGCGTACCGGCACCCTGTTCGCAGTCACAGGGGCCGTTACCCTGCTTTCCACACCTCGTACAGACTATCATTGTGACCCCCTATACGGATTTCACGCCCCGCCTGTTCCAATAGTCCACTCGCTCGGCATGGGCCTTATTCTCGGCTTCCGCCATGCGCTCGAACTTGCTGGAGTCATAGGAGGGGTCATTGATTGCGCCCGACAGGCACGCCTTTGCCAGCTCGCTCACCGGACTTTTCTTCGACTTCTTCATTTCTACCTCCACTGCGCTATTGCTGGAAAGCTCTTGAAATCCGGAAAAATCTACCCCTCCAAACAAAAAGAGCCCCGGCTATTATACCGGGGCTCCTGTTCTGCTACTGGTTGCCTCAAGCAGCCCGTAAAGCTGCGTTCTGACGCACCTGTTCGAACGTATATTCCCTCAGAAGGCGTCCGTTCTCGAAAACGGTGCAGAGCACGTCCTCGGTGGCGTTTGCCTCCTGTACGGTCTTGTAGGCGGCTCCGTGGGCTCCTGAGACCCGTTGCAGTGCCAGACGGCCACGCTTGGAGACCTTGCTCTTGTCCACGGGGTCTTTCCAGATGTCGTACCACACCCCGTTCCGCATCTGAGCGCAACTCTTGAACGCGAAACGCTGGGTATCGCGGTTGACCTTCTGGAGCAATCCTCCGCCCATGCCGAAAACGATGTTCTCGGCACTCCATCCAGCCCTCTTCATGGCCTTCAGGATGGACTCAATCATCTTGTAGTCGAGACCGTCACCCCAGATGACCCTGACCTTGGGATTCAGCACCTTGTAGCCCTTGGCGTTGGGCGTCGCGCCGAACTTCTCATCCAAGATGGCCAGCACCTTGAGCACGGTCGGCACGGGCTCGTCACTGTCAGGCCGGACTACGTAGACACCCTCTCGGGCCAGTACCTGCTCCTTGAACTCACCTCCGACGATTTCCGCCGTCGTGCGGAAGATGTCGTAGCTGTCTCCGACCACCGACAGGATGCCCGTGGGGAACTTCTCTATGAGCCGCTTGATGATTTCGCGCTCACCCTCCGGCCCGAGAGCCGTCATGATGGAGTGCTCCGAGGCCGGTACGCTGAAGGCGCACACGTCGGCACTGTAGTATTCCATGGGCAGCACCATGGCAGCCACGGTGTCGGTCCCCATGAAGTTGACAAGGTGCCCGGCTCCGCCAAACGCCGCAGACTCCACACTGCTCACGCCCCGGAAGCCGAAGTCGTGGAGCATGAACGGAAGCCCGGCATCAGTCTCAGCCGTCTCCTCGATGTAATTCGCCATCATCTTCTTGACGTGGCGGCTCAGCGTCGCAACGGTCGAACCGTACCAGACGTGCGTCAGAATGGTCTCGACGTAGTTGGTCAGCCAGTAGCAGGCCGGGTCGGTGTTCTCCACCGTCATCATGACGTTGGAGGTGGGCACAGGCGTACCCTCCGGCACAGCCTTGATTCGGAGCGGCAACATTCCCCCGCACTTGTCGAGGATGTGCTGCCAGCCTGCCCTGTTGAAGTAGTCCTCGTTGCCGAAGTGCTTGGCAGCCAGTGCCGCCGCGAACTCGACCTTCTCCGGCGTCACCACGACGCCCTCAAGGTACTTCTTCAGGTAGTATTGGAGACCGAAGAAAACGGTCTCGTCGAAGGTCGCTCCTTCCCTCGCCTCGAAGTAGGAGTACACGGCCTCCGTGCCCTCCGGGTACATCACATAATGTGTCCATTTATACGAATCGGAACACACTACGATATTATTTAGGTTTGTCGTCATCTGTCTCCTCCTTTGCATCATCGCATCTTGGAGCTTGCCCTTTCTCACCGAACCGCTCGGGGCGTTTGGCTCGAAGCATGTCCAGCAGCATTCTGTGGTTCTCTACCAAGTCCTCCTTTCTCAGTTTCGCTGCTTCGAACCATCGCAACTCAGCGATGTCGTCGTCCGGCGTGGGCTTGCCGAACACTCTCTTTACCTCGAAGAACGCCGTGGTGATGGAATCCAGCTCTCGCCGGTACCTCCAGTCATCCACGGGCGAACTTCCGATGTAAACCGGTTCTGATACGGCTACGTGAGCTTCTTCTTCGACTTCTCTTCTCACAGCCGCCTCAAGAGGCTCCTTGGGGTCAACGAAGCCACCAATGAACCTGTAAAGCTCTTCGTCGGGCTTCCGGGCGAGGAGTAGCTTGTCCTCCTCCTCATTCCAGATGGCCACGTCCACGGTCGGGTATACCTTCGGGTACTGATTGTACGCCGCCCAGATGACACCCTCCCTGAATTCTACGCTGGCCTTGACACGGTTGCTTATCTCGCGCCTGACCTGCGTCCCCGAGGTGAAGCTCTCCTGCTCCAGCTCGATGGTCGGGTAGCGACCGTGGTATAGACTGATGAACGACTCGCGACTGCCGTACAGCGTCACGGTCTGGGTAGGTCCAGCCACGTCCGATATCATCTCGTCCAGCCTCTTGCTCCACAACTCGTCCGACTTCACGTCCTTAATGTAGAGGACATTCACGTCGGGGAAATCAGACAGAATCATCTGCTTCCGGGCCTCGAAGTCGAGGGGGTTGTTCCGGGTCACGCGAGTAGGCGCAAGCCCGAGGAAGATGATGACCTTGCTGTGACGGTCAACGACATACTGGATGATATCGCGGTGACCCTTGTGGAGCGCGGCTACGTGGAACCGGCCAACGATTACGCCGCAATCTGCGGCAGGTGTGCTTTTCGGCTTCATCTCTCCTCCTTTTGCATCATCGCATCTAGGATTGTCGTTATCCTATTATACACCCCTGCCGGGTGTCAACAGAAAAAACGAGAGATTATTTCAGCGTACGGACGTACTTGGCGATTTCATCCAAGCCTTGTTCGGACTCAGGGAAACTCTTATATGAAGGACGTTCCACGCGCTTGTGTCCCTCATAGACACCATTGATTCCCCACGCAGCCTGACCCATGAAGGTGTTCCGGAAGAGCAAGAGTTTGCGGTCGCCACCCAAAGGAATTCGAGCCCAGATGTCCTTGCCTCTGTAGTCTATATCCGCGTCCAGCTCACGCTCCAGAGCCGAAAGGAAATCCTTGCGCTTCATAACTCCACCCGGCTGCGCTCTCTTGAGAATGGTCTTCACCCTCTTCAGGGGCACCATGAAGTCCGGGTTCGCGAGGTCTTTGACATCCTTAGTTGTATTGTATCGGCCACGCTGCACCCGATTCTCTTTGCGGTTCAGATAGAAGCTGGTCTCGTAGAAGTAAGTGATATCCTCCGGCTTCCATGCTTCGA
>Ga0180438_10003968_pt1 | contig 21757 bp, 17 predicted proteins | sample SS_ome_12_FD_132455 | JGI IMG/M metagenome (GOLD analysis project Ga0180438, IMG submission 132455) | Hypersaline lake sediment archaeal communities from the Salton Sea, California, USA - SS_3_D_2 metaG | ecosystem: Environmental > Aquatic > Non-marine Saline and Alkaline > Hypersaline >...
CAGGTTGAATACGTCTCACTGCTGGCCGCGTGAGGTATAACTAGGTCGCGGTAGGGACCGCCTTTGCAGGCGGCCCCCCGCACGGATCCGTACGTGAGGAACTACCTCATACGGCTCTTACCTTGGGTGTGTGGCGTAGAAACGTTGGTCAGGATAGGGATGCAGGATCTTGGGCGTGGGTAACCAGCGGCGGGCGAGCCGTTTGAACCGGGGCCAGGTCCAGCGCTTGCGACCGCGTTGGCTGCGACGACACAGGGTGTGTCGCCACAGCCGCTCAACCTGCGTGCGGAACTGGTCAAGGCGGCGATAGTTGCCGGGCACGGCATGGTATTTCAGCCATCCGCGCACGACCGAACGCAGCCATGCTCCCACCTCATTGACCGGCCGATGCATGCGACGACGAAGCTGCTGCTTGATGGCTTGCAGCGTCGCCCGCATTCGTTTGGCGATGGTACAGCGGTGGCGGTCGGCGATCCGGTGCTCGAGGAATTTCATCAGCCAATCGTGGTCGATGGCGTCGAAGAAACCACGAATGTCCGCATCGAGCACCCAGTTCACCTTGCGCTTCGTCAGTCCCACCGACAATGCGTCGAGAGCCTGATGGCAGCCGCGGCGCGGCCGAAATCCATAGCTGAAACCGAGGAAGGCCTCTTCGTAAATCTGTTCGAGCACGGTACGTGCGGCCTGCTGGACGATCTTGTCTTCCAGCGCCGCAATTCCCAACGGACGCTGACGACCGTCCGGCTTGGGAATCCAGGCTCGCAAAGAGGGTTGCGCCCGGTACGCGCCACGATGTACGCGACCATGCAGGCCGGCCAGCCGAGTCTGCAAGTCGCGTCCATACTCCTGCCACGTGACTCCGTCCACTCCCGGAGCTGCTTCACGCTTGAGCGCGTGATAGCTGGCCTCCAGAAGTTGCGGCGTGATGTGGCGCCGCAGCGCGGTGAACCGCATCTTCTTATCCCGACAGGCCGCTTCTCGCACGCCTCGCAGTCCGCGCGACGCGGGTTTCCGGCCCTGGGTCCGGTCCGCGGTCGGCTGTTCGGCGTTCCCTTGGTCGTTTCCCTTCCCTCCACGGACTCCGCCGCCGCCGTCGGGCCGGCTTTGTTCGTCCGCTTCCGCGGTACTATGGAAACGTCCGACTGCCCGGTTGCGTACACGTCGGCTGTTCGGCGATGAGCCTTGTCCGACCGGTCCCCGGCGCCAGGCGGGGACGCTTCCGGGCTCTCCCGGCCAGCGCGTGGGGAGTTTCCACGCATGCACAGGTTCTGCGACTCCGCGGCGCCGAGCGATGGCTTGCGATGAACGTCATCACTCATGTTGCCTTCCCCTGACAGGTACAAGGTCGGCGCGCCGAAAGGCTGATTTCGGAGCTCCATAGCTGGGAAAGCGTGTACCCCTGTCAACGCTTCAGCCGCGATGTTACCATCACCGCCGAGACTTAAGGCCGGGGTGGCTCGCTACACCTTCCCCGTGCGGCTCTTTCATCCGCAACTCCCCACCGGCTTTGACCGGCGCTTTCACCTGCCCCCGTTTCTTCTTCCGGCTTGCTTGGCTTTGGCGGCGCCGTCGCGCCGGCGGGTTTGCGACTGTGGCCACGCATGCTAGACTTTGGGCTTGCTAATTTTCGGCGTCGTGTTCGGCAGGCGGTTCACATGGTCACCGACGGTAAGATGGTCACCGACGGTAAGACAGTAAGGCAGGTGTCTTCCGTGGGGTCAACGGCCCAGAAAACCGCGGCGACAGAAATGACGCAAGTCGTTGTCGGGTAAGAACTTGGCGGAGTAGCTCAGTTGGTTAGAGCAGCGGAATCATAATCCGCGTGTCGGGGGTTCGAGTCCCTCCTCCGCTATTTTGCACGCTATCTCACGTTTCGTGGATGTAGCGGCTGGCTGAGGTTGTTTGGCTGCAGCTTAGCCGCGTCGGGGCGATGGCGCCATAAGGCCGCGGGCCCAGTAGGACTTGTTCGAGGTCGCCGCGCCTGCTAGGCGCCACCCGGCGAGCAAGTATATGATTGCCCGCTGTCGATTTCGATCGCTGGGGCGCTCCGTTTGCTACGTGGCGGCCGATGGAATTCGCAACCGTTTCTCACACCACATGCGGAGCTCCCTCTGAACATCGGCCGGTCTGCGGTTCCATTTGCGTTTGCAGTCTATTTGTCCGTGGTCGCTACGGCCGTGGCGGAGCCCGCTGCGGCGCAGGAGGTCACCGGTGCGCTCGGTTCTCCCGGCGCCACTGCGACGATCCCCGGTGATCAATTGCCGGCGCCGGACCCTAAGTTCGGCGGCGTGATTAAGGAAGATGCGCTCAACTCAACGGCGTGGTGGGCGCCGCGCATCGTGCCGCCCCAGCAGGCGCCCAACGTATTGTTGATCATCACCGACGACGCCGGCTTTGGCGTGCCGAGCACGTTCGGCGGCGTGATCCCCACGCCGACGATGGACCGCATCGCAAGTGAGGGTCTGCGTTACAACCGCGTCTTCTCCACCGCGCTGTGCTCACCCACGCGGGCGGCGCTGATCACCGGCCGCAACCACCATTCGGCGGGCTTCGGCGTGATCTCCGAGCAGTCCACCGGCTTTCCGGGTTACAACAGCATCATTCCGAAGGAGAAGGCCACCATCGGCCGCATCCTGCTCGACAACGGCTATGGCACGGCCTGGTTCGGCAAGGACCACAACACGCCGGCCTTCGCGGCCAGCCAGGCGGGGCCGTTCGACCAGTGGCCCACGGGCATGGGCTTCGAGTATTTCTATGGCTTTGTCGGCGGCGACGCCAATCAGTGGCAGCCGAACCTGTTCCGCAACACGACGCAGATCTATCCCTTCGAGGGCAAGCCGGGGTGGAATCTGGTAACCGGCATGGCCGACGATGCCATCGACTACATTTTGCGGATGCACCAGACCGATCCTTCCAAGCCCATCTTCATCAAGTACGCGCCTGGCGCTACGCACGCGCCGCATCACCCGACGGAAGAGTGGGTCAAGAAGATTCATGACATGCGCCTGTTCGACGATGGCTACAACAAGCTTCGCGAGCGGATCTTTGCAAACCAGAAGAAGCTCGGCGTGATCCCCGAAGACGCGGAGCTCACGCCGTGGCCCACGAAGCACTTGAAGCCCTGGGACGAGTTGACCGAAGAAGAGAAAAAACTCTTCATCAAACAAGTGGAAATTTTCGCCGCGTACGCCGCCTACAGCGACCACGAGATCGGTCGGGTGATCGACGCCTTCGAGGAGGCGGGCCGGCTCGACAACACGCTGATCATCTACATCAACGGCGACAACGGAACCAGCGCCGAGGGTGGGCCGCTCGGCACGCCCAATGAAGTGGCGTTCTTCAACGGCGTGAACATGATGCCCGTCGACGTGCAAATGAAGTGGTACGACGCGTGGGGCACGGAGGAGACCTACAACCACATGTCGGCCGGCTGGTCGTGGGCCTTCGATACGCCGTTCGACTGGTTCAAGCAAAACGCCTCGCGGCTCGGCGGCGTCAACCAGAACATGGTCGTCTCTTGGCCGGCGCGGATTAGGGACAAGGGCGGTTTGCGCGAGCAGTTCGTCCACGTGATCGACGTCGTGCCGACCATCCTCGAGGCCGCGGGCATTCCCGCTCCCGAGCAGGTCGATGGCATTGAGCAGGCGCCGATTGAAGGAACCAGCTTCCTCTACACGTTCGACGAAGCCAACGCGAAGGCGCCGTCGCGGCACAAGACGCAGTACTTCGAGATGATGGGCCAGTGGGCGCTGTACGACGACGGCTGGTTGCTCAGCACGAAAGTGAACCGCGCGCCGTGGGAGGCGTTCGGCCCGGCCAATCCCGATCCCCTGAATAACCAGGTGTTTCAGCTTTACGACCTGACCAAGGACTTCACGCAGTCGAACGACATCGCAGCCCAAAATCCGGAGAAGGTGGCCGAGCTGCACAAGAAGTTCGTTGCGGAAGCGAAGAAGTACCAGGTTTTTCCCATGGACGCTTCGGTAGCCGCCCGCATCGTGGCGCCACGGCCCAACATCACCGCCGGCCGTACGGAGTTCGTCTACACGCGGCCGATGGTGGGGTTGCCGCAGGGCGATTCCCCGATGCTGCTCAACAGCAGCTACACCATTACCGCGGATATCGACGTTCCGGAAGACGGCGCCGAGGGGATGATCCTCACCTCCGGAGGCCGCTTCTGCGGTTACGGCTTCTACCTGCTGGAGGGCAAGCCGGTGTTCCTGTGGAACCTGATCGACCTGAAGCGGCTCAAGTGGGAAGGTCCGGAAGCCCTGGCGCCCGGCCAACACACGCTGGAATTCGACTTCGCGTACGACGGCCTGGGCGTCGGTACGCTCGCCTACAACAACATGAGCGGACTCGGCCGCGGCGGAACCGGTACACTGAAGGTGGACGGCAAGGTCGTGGACACGCAGAAGATGCTCAAGACCATCCCCATGATCCTGCAATGGGACGAAAGCTTCGACATCGGCAGCGATACGCTGACCGGCGTAAACGACGCCGACTACAAGCCGCCGTTCCCCTTCACCGGCGCGCTCAACAAACTGACGATTAACGTGGATCGCCCGCAGCTCTCACCGGAGGACATCAAGAAACTTGAAACGGCCATGCGGGACAATTCGTCGAGCGAGTAGGAGCGACAGGGTCGGAATCGCCCCGCCGACCATCGCCAGCATCACAGGACCGTCCTCACGGGACACGTCGCGTGCGGGCGGCTGCCCCACGGGAACGCTAACCACAAGACCGTGACTTCGACCCCGGCCGCGGGACCGTATTCGATCGTTGAACTATCAACCGTTTTTCACTTCATATTGGGAGATTCTGATGAACATTGCACGACTGACGCTCGCTCTGGTTCCCGTTGTCATAACGACCGCCGCTCACGCCGGCGAGCCAGTCAACATTCTGAACCACCGCCAAACGGAACGACGACGGCACGGTGACGATTCACTTCGGCGGCGACCCCCAGGCGGACAACTACCTGCCGATCACCGACGGCTGGAGCTACATCGTCCGCTGCTATCTGCCGGGCTGGCAGATTATTGAAGGCAACTGGACGCCGCCTCCCGCGCAACCCGTCAAGTGAGCGGTACGGGCGCGGATGGTCGGCCGTTGCATTCTGGCGGTCGCGATTGCGCCGGTTATACGGCCACGGCGTCCCCGCAGGGGCGCTTCGTTGTGGCTGGCGGGCATGCTGTGGGATCACGGGGGCCGATACTGTTGACGGACGCTGCTGCGCCCAAACTGCAAACAGTCCAACGCCTATGCTCATGGAGGAGCTGGCCGTGCGTCGAATCCTGCTTGTTGTCACCTGCTGTATTCCGCTGGCGGGGATCGTCGCGGTACGTGAAGCGTCGGCCGAATGCTTCTACTGCCGCGAGCATCTGACCGGCGACTTGTTTGGCGCCCGGTCCGGTCTGGCGGAGCATGGAGTCGTCGCCGATCTTCAACTAACGCAGTTCTACCAGGACGTCGCAGCCGGCGGAACGGATCAGACGGGCGCCTACGGAGGCAAGCTCGATTATCTGTTCATTTTTGCGAAAGGCGCCGTCGTCCTGCACGCCGAAACCCGCTTTGGCGAAGACGTGATTCTGGACGCCGCCGGCGCGGCGCCGGTCAACGCGAACATGCTCTACCCGGGCCTGGAAAACACCACGGCCATCACCGGCCTCCAGTTCAATCTTCCCCTCACGCCCGATCAGCAGTGGATCGCCACGGCAGGAAAGATCAATACGCTCGATTTGTTTCAACAAATCTACCCGCAAACCGGTCGCGGCGTTGACGGATTTATGAACGGCTCCGTCTTTCTGCCTCTGAGCGTAGTCCGCACCATTCCGTTGTCGTTTCTCGGCGCCGGCGTGATGAAGATGCACGAAGGGCAATTCCAAGGCGGTTTGCTGGTGTACGACAGCCATAACGTTCCGACGACCAGCGGGTTCGACGAGCTATTTGACAACGGCGCGAATGTTCTCGGCGCGTGGAGGTTCTTCACCGAATTCGGCGGTCTCGCCGGCTCGCACTTGTTTCTCGGAACATGGGCCACCGGGAGTTTCACTTCCCTGGACCGAACGGGCTGGGAATTCCTCCCGGAAATCGGATTGGCGCCGCCGCAGTCGAACAGCTCCTGGAGCCTGGTCTACATTCTGGAGCAAAAACTCTGGGTCGATCCGTGCTGTGGCCAGCGGAATATCGGTTTGCTCAGCGAGTGGGGAATCGCGGACCCGGAAACCTGCCCCTATGCCTGGACCGGCAACGTCTCGCTACAGGCCCAAGGCCTGATCGGCTGCCGCGAACAAGACACGATGGGCGTGGGCTACTTCTACAGCGGGTTGAGCGGCGACGTCAAGGATTTGTTCCCCCTCGCTCTGCCGCTGCGGGACGCCCAAGGCGCCGAACTGTATTACAACGCCGCCATCACCCGCTGGTTCCATGTGACCGCGGACCTGCAATTTGTCCAGCCGGCCTTGAAGGCCAATGACACGGCCGTCGTATTGGGACTCCGCGCCAAGATTGACTTTTAGACGCGCCGCCCGAAAATCGGGCAACCTCCGCGCCCCCAGGCCACACCAAGAAGTCCGCTGTCCCGCAGATTGTTGCAGGCGTATCGAGTTTTCGCTCGGATCCGCGATGCAACTCGCCGGAATCCATTCGCCCGACCTGCAAGCGTAATTTGGCCGAGGGCTTCATTAGCCCCGCGGCGCTGGCGGTTCTGATGGTTGACGCCGAACGGACTCCGGCGGTTGACCGGGTGACCAACCTGCCCACGCTGAATGTCGGGCGAGCCTGCCGGGCTAATCGGTTATCGTGGTCGTAAGTGATGGCATGGAAGCCAGTTAGGGACCTTTCGCAATCAGGGGCGCATATTTCTTTGTGGCTGTTTCGAAGATTTTTTGTTGCTAATCGTTGCCAGCGGACAAAAATGGAATTAGCGGGAAGGTTGCTCCGCTTGGTTCCGGCCGAGTTCCGTCTGGTTCCGTCCGAGGAGAGTGTGCCCTTTTTGCCATCCCGTTTTGCGTTACCGCCAATCGATCTTTCGCAACCCCATCCGCGACTCGAGCGGTCTTCTGCGTTGCCCCGGCGGTAAGGGCTATAGGCCATTGGTTCTTGGTTTTCTCGCGAGCTTTGCTCGCCCTCGTGGGTCTTAGGTTCTGACCGTGGGCCCTTGGAGAGTGTCAGGCGAGCGAAGCTCGCCGGCAGCCAACGACCGTTTCCGTCGCGAATGCCCCCGAATCGAATCCCTAAACCATGACATCCCAAGTCCCAACTGCGAACAAGCCGAACCACTCGATTATCGACCTGATCAAATCGCGGCAGAACCTCGAGCAGTTCCGCCAGTCGCATTGGGTCGGTTCCTTCAGCGAGTATCTCGACATCGTCCACGCCCGCCCGGCCGTGGCCCGCAACGCCTTTCAGCGGCTGTACGACATGATCCTGTCGTACGGGACGGAGACGTACGAAGTCTCGCGGGAGAAGCGGACGCACTACCGCTTCTTCGACGACCCGTTGGAGAACGGCCGCGACGCGGTTTTCGGCCTGGACGAATCGCTCGAGACGTTCGTCCACGCCCTCAAAAGCGCCGCCCAGGGCTACGGCATCGAAAAGCGGGTGCTGCTGCTGCACGGCCCGGTGGGCAGCAGCAAGAGCACCATTGCCCGCCTTCTCAAAAAGGGATTGGAGCGGTATTCGATCACCGAAGAGGGCGCCCTCTACACGCTGGGTTGGCGCGGGGAAGACGACGAGACGATCTGGTGCCCGATGCACGAGGAGCCGTTGCATGCGTTGCCGATGGAGTTTCGCCCCGAGATCGAGCAGTCGCTCAACGATGCCCGCGGTCGCGATGACTACCCGGTGAGAATCCAGGGCGATCTCTGCCCCTTTTGCCGCTGGATGTATTCGGACCGCATGGCCCGTTACGACGGCGACTGGAGCCGCGTGATCGAAGATGTGCGGGTCAAGCGGCTGATTCTCAGCGAGCAAGACCGCATCGGCATCGGCACCTTTCAGCCGAAGGACGAGAAAAACCAGGACTCGACGGAACTGACCGGCGACATCAACTACCGCAAGATCGCGGAGTTGGGCAGCGACAGCGACCCGCGGGCCTTCAATTTCGACGGCGAGTTCAACATCGCCAACCGCGGGATGATCGAGTTCATCGAGGTGCTCAAACTCGACGTGGCATTCCTCTATGACCTGCTCGGCGCGAGCCAGGAGCACAAGGTCAAGCCGAAGAAGTTTGCCCAGACCGACATCGACGAGGTCATCGTCGGGCACACCAACGAACCGGAATACCGCCGCCTGCAAAGCAACGAGTTCATGGAAGCCCTTCGGGACCGCACGGTGAAGATCGACGTCCCGTACGTGACGAAGCTTTCCGACGAGATCAATATCTACGAGAAGGACTACAACATGGACCGGGTACGTGGCAAACACATCGCCCCGCATACCATCGAAATGGCCGCGATGTGGGCGGTGCTCACACGGCTGGACGAACCCAAGCACGCTGCCCTGAGCCTGTTGCAGAAGCTGAAACTCTACAACGGCAAGACCCTGCCCGGTTTCACGGAGGAAAACATCAAGGAACTTCGCGAGGAGTCGCCGCGGGAGGGAATGACCGGCATCTCGCCGCGGTACGTGCAGGACAAAATCTCGAACGCCCTGGTCGCCCATCCCGAATCGTCGTCGATCAACCCCTTTATGGTGATGAACGAGCTGGCCTCGGGATTGAAGCACCATTCGCTCATTACCAGCGAGGAGCAGCGGCAGCGGTACTCGGACTTGCTGGTGGTTGTAAAAGAGGAGTACGAGAACATTGTGAAAAACGAGGTCCAGCGCGCCATCGCCGCCGACGAGGACGCCCTCAAACGGCTTTGCGCCAACTACATCGACAATATCAAGGCCTACACGCAGCGCGAAAAGGTCAAGAACAAGTACACCGGCCAGTACGAAGAGCCGGATGAGCGGCTGATGCGGTCGATCGAAGACAAGATCGACATCCCGGAGAACCGCAAGGACGACTTCCGCCGGGAGATCATGAACTACATCGGCGCCCTGTCGATCGACGGCAAGAAGTTCCAGTACAACACCAACGAGCGGCTTTTCAAGGCCCTGCAGCTCAAGCTGTTCGAGGACCAGAAGGACACGGTCAAGCTGACGAGCCTGGTGTCGAACGTCGTCGACCAGGAGACGCAACAGAAGATCGACGTGGTGAAAGGACGCCTGATCCGCGATTACGGCTACGACGAAGAGAGCGCCACCGACGTGCTGAATTACGTCGCGAGCATTTTCGCCCGGGGGGATACGAAAGACTCCGACTAAGACATTGAGGACAATGCAGACTCCAGAAATCCAAAACTGCCAGCGAGTCCCCAAGGATTGAGCATTTATGAGCGCCCGCATCGACCGAGATCGCCGACGCTTCCGCCAGATTGTCCGCGGCAATATCCGCGAGAATCTGCGGAAGTACATGTCGAGCGGCGAGATGATCGGCCGCAAGGGAAAGGATCTCGTCAGCATCCCGGTCCCGCAGCTCGACGTGCCGCGGTTCCGCTTCGGCAACAACGGCAGCGGCGGGGTGGGGCAAGGCGACGGAGACGTGGGCGATCCGATCGGCCGCGGCGATGACGAAGTCGGCCGCGGCCAGGCCGGCGGCGATTCGGGGGAGCACATCCTCGAAGTTGATGTGTCACTGGAGGAACTCGCGGAGATCATGGCCGACGAACTGGAATTGCCCAATGTCGAGCCCAAGGGCGAAGCCAACATCGAAGAGGAGAAGGCACGCTACAACTCGATCCGGCGGGTCGGGCCGGAGTCGCTGCGGCACTTTCGCCGAACGTACATCCAGGCGATTCGCCGGCAGTTGATCTCCGGCGCCTACGACTTCGATCAGCCGCGGATCATCCCGTACAAGGAAGACCGCCGGTACCGCTCCTTTACCGTCGAGCCCTCGCCGCAGGCCAACGCCGTCATCATCTACATGATGGACGTGTCGGGCTCGATGACCGATGAGCAAAAACAGGTTGTTCGCACCGAGGCGTTCTGGATCGATCTTTGGCTACGGAAGAACTACAAAGGCGTCGAGCGGCGGTACATCATCCACGACGCCGTCGCCAAGGAAGTGGACGAGCACACATTTTATCATACGCGAGAAAGCGGCGGGACCCGCATCAGTTCCGCGTACAGGGTTTGCAGGAAACTCGTGGCGGAGCAGTTTCCCTCGGAAGCCTGGAACATCTACATGTTCCAGTTCTCCGACGGCGACAACTGGGGCGAAGACAACCGCCGGGCCTACACGCTGCTGGAAGAGCACCTGCTGCCCGTGTGCAACCTGTTCGGCTACGGACAGGTGCAAAGCCCCTACGGCAGCGGAGAATACCTTACCGCCCTGGCGGAGCGGTTTGGGGAAACGCACGAGACCCTGGTGCTCTCGAACATTGTCGACCGGAGCGGGATTTATGATTCTATCAAAGCATTTTTAGGAAAAGGAAAATGATCCACGACCCCTATCGCAGCCGGCGATTCGAGTTTTCGGTGCGGCTCGGGTTCGAGTCGGTCCGCGTGCGGGGGGCGACGCCCGCCGAAGCGATCGTGGCGGCCCGCCGCCAAATCGCGGCCTCGCACCCGCGGATGTGGGACGTGATCCACACGGCGCCGAGTGAACGGTTCGTGGTGGAGCCGGTCAGCGACTCGTTTAACCCCGAGCCGCAGGCGACGGGGTCCGGTCAGCGAGTCGTTTAACCCCGAGCCACAGGCGACGGGGTTTCGATCCAGCCGCTACCCTGGCAATTCGTGGCGCCTGCGGCTTGCGGTCAAACGAGTTCGAGCAAATGCCATCGACCCTGCACCACTTCCGGGAGTTAACGCCCGAGCTGGCCGAGATCCAGGTCGAGACCGAGGAGCTTGCGCGGTCGTACGGACTCGATATGTTCGAGACGATCTACGAGATCGTCGATATCGAGCAGCTCAACGCTGTCGCCGCGTACGGGGGATTTCCCGTGCGGTACCCGCACTGGCGGTTCGGCATGGAGTACGAGCAACTCGCCAAGGGCTATTCTTACGGGCTGCAAAAGATATACGAGTTGGTGATCAACAACAATCCCTGCTACGCGTATTTGCTGGCGAGCAACTCGCTGACCGATCACCAACTGGTCATGGCGCACGTGTGCGGACACTGCGATTTTTTTAAGGCCAACGCGTGGTTTTCACAGACGAACCGCAAGATGGTCGATGAGATGGCGAACCACGGGGCCCGCATCCGGCGGCACATGGACAAGTACGGCGTGGAAGAAGTCGAGGAGTTTATCGACGCCTGCCTGAGCGTCGAGGACTTGATCGACATCCATTCACCGTTCATTCGGCGGCGGGAAGTCAAGAGAAAGAAGATTGCCGACGCCCACGAGGAGGAGGCGCCTCGCAAGCCGGGCCGCTTCCAGGCGAAATACTACATGGACCAGTTCGTCAATCCGAAAGCCGCCCTCAAGCGGGAACAGGAACGGCTCACCCGCGAGGCCGAGGCGGAAGAACACCTTCCCCCGCGGCCCGAGCGGGATGTCTGCTGGTTCATCCTTGAGCACGCGCCGCTCAAGCCGTGGCAGTTGGACGTGCTCTCGATCATTCGCGACGAGGCGTATTACTTCGCCCCACAGGGACAGACGAAGATCATGAACGAGGGTTGGGCGTCGTTTTGGCACTCGACGCTGATGACGCGGCACGGGCTGCACAAGCGCGGCGACGTGATCGACTACGCCGACCATTGCAGCGGCACCCTGGCCACGTCCACGACGCGGCTCAATCCGTACAAACTGGGGCTGGAACTCTTCCGCGACATCGAGGACCGCTGGAACCGCGGCATGTTCGGCGAAGAATACGAACAGTGCGACGACTTCGAGACCAAGCGGAACTGGAACACCGAGGCAGGCCTGGGACGCGAGAAAATGTTCGAGGTCCGCCGCATTCACAATGACTTGACGTTTATCGACGAGTTCCTCACGCTCGATTTCTGCCGCCGGGCCAAGATGTTCCAATTTGGATATAATGAGGATACGGAGTACTACGAAATCGAGTCGCGGGAATTCCCCAAGATCAAACAGCAATTGCTGTCGAGCCTGACCAACATGGGCCGCCCGATCATCGCGGTCGAGGACGGCAATTACAAAAACCGCGGCGAGTTATACCTGAAGCACACGTTTGGCGGACCGGAATTGAAGCTGTCGCACGCCCAGGACGCGTTGGTCAATCTCGAAAAGCTGTGGAGCCGGCCGGTCCACATCGAGACGATGATCGGCCGGCAGGTGGTGCGGTTGAGCTACGACGGCCATGAACACACGGCCCGCGTTTCGGACGACCCGAGAGCGACGAAGAAGGAGGAAGTGGTGGCGTTTTGATGGCCGGCCTTTGCGCCGGCGAAGCGGCAACCAACTCGCCGACTGCTCACCAAGAGAAAGGGACACCCCATGACCACTCGACTTACCGACCGCTTGCGAGAAGCCCTCGACCGGGAGACGGGGCAAACCATCGAGCTTCTCGAAGTGGAGGCGGGCGGCTGGAAAGTGACGCTGGGCGCCGCCCACGTGGAATCGCTGGCGGTGTCTGCGATTCAGTTGCGGGTGGAAGCGTCGGCCGCCAGGGTGGGTATATCCGACGCTCGGCCAGAGCGACCGGTCCAGGTGAGTGACGCCGCGCAGCGCTTGGCGAATACGGCCACCTATCTCACGGAACCACTGACGGTGATGGAAGTCGATCGCCTCGCCGACGAGGCGCTCGTCCGATCACAGCGGCCGGAGGCGGCTGAGAGCGACTCGGATTTTCGCCGCTACTTCGAAGTCCGCATGACGGGAGACGCCGCGCAGCTTGCCCGTTATGAAACCAATGCTGCCGGCCGCGCGCGGATCGAATTCCGCCTGACGCGCGACGTGATCGAGCGGCTTGTGGGAGATTTCGTCATAGCGCTAACTCCCGCCGCAACGGAAGAACGCCGCTTTGGCGGCTTTCGCGTGGTGTGATAGAATGGGTCGCCATAGCCCCGACCATGGGTCGGGGAGAGGCGCCGGGATGGGCGTCTCGCGTCATTCCACGGTCGGACGATCTCGGCCATCGTCGAACCAACGTTGTCTCGCGTTCCGAAGCGGGCTGTTTCGATCGACGTCTTACTCCCCAGCCAGGTGCCGGGGCTATGCAAAGCGACCAAAACTCGATGAGCGAATCGACCCCTCGTCCCTCGCCCGCCGCCGCTTTGCCGGAGCCTTCCCTCGTTCCCGAGGAAGGCCGGCACTGCAACCATCTCTATTACCGGTGGCGGCGGGATGGACTCGCCGCGATGAGCGGCGCGGCCCGGCGCGACGCCGTTGAACAACTGGCAGCCACGCTCAACCCGGAATTCTCGCCCTGCCAGCGATACCAGCTTTCCATCATCAGCGGCCACAAGGCCGATTTTGGGCTGATGCTGATGGACCCGGACCCGCTGAAGATTGACGCAGTCCACCAGGCGATCATGGGCGGCCTGCTGGGGCCTGCGATTGAGCCGACCTACTCGTTTGTCTCCATGTCAGAGATATCGGAATACGTGCCTTCGGTGGAGCAATACGCTCAGCGGCTCATGCAAGAGGGCGAAACGCCGGGCAGCCCCACGTTCGAGGCCAAGGTCAACGCCTACCGCCGTCGCGAGCCGGTCATGCGCAAGCAACGGCTGGCGCCCGATTTTGTCGATTGGCCGGCAAACTGCTTTTACCCGATGAACAAGTGGCGGGTGGTCGGGGCCAACTGGTTTGCCCTGCCTTTTTCCGAGCGGTATCGTTTGATGGCCGAACACGCCCAAAGCGGCATGCAGTTCGCCGGGCGAGTTACGCAACTGATTACCGTCGCCGTGGGGCTCGACGATTGGGAATGGGGTGTGACGCTGTGGGCCCGAAACCCGCAGTTTCTCAAAGACATCGTCTATAAGATGAGATTCGACCAGGCCAGCGCCCGGTACGCCGAGTTTGGCCCGTTCTTCGTCGGCTACCGGGCCACGCCGCACGAGATGCTCACGCATTGCCGGGTGCTGCATGCCGAGTAACTACCGCGACGAGTACGGGCAGGACCCCTTTGCCGACGAGTCTGGTAAGAACCCCTACGGCGACGACGACACGGCGCCTACTGATGAAAGCCAATTGACAGCCGGCGGAACTGATAACCCCTATGCCACCGCGGCCGACGCCCGAGCGGGCGAATACGGTCACCAGCCGGGCGACTTCGAGACGACGCTGCCTCCCCGCGGCGGGCTCGTGCTGGGTTTGGGGATGGCGGCCTTGTTTCTCTCGTTCGGCGCCGTCTATCTGACGTTCGCCTACGGGGCGGCGGACGCGGCGATTCTCGTCCTCGCCATCAGTCTGCCGCCTTGGATCATGGGCCGCATGGACCTGCGGGCGATGCGGATGGGGGCGATGCCGGCGGCGGGCCATCGTTCACAAACCCGGCTCGGCTTGTGGCTGGGGGTGATCGCCACCGCCATCGCCCTCGGGTGCTTTGCGAATTTCCTCTACCTGGTGCTTGACCACTTTGTGTTTTGAAACCGCTAGGAGTTTCCTAGCAGTTCTTGGGCCTTTTGCACCAGATGCGTGGGATGGAACGTGCCTTTGTGGAAGTAGGCGTCCGCCCCGAGCTTCTCCCGGGCATACTGCTCGTGCCGCTTGCCCTCGTTGGCGGTGATCATAATTACCTTGCTGGGGTTGAGCTGCGTGACGCGGAGCCGTTCGAGCACCAAAAAGCCGCTCCGCAGCGGCATCATCACGTCGAGGATGACAATATCGGGGTCTTCACGCTCCGCCAGGTCGAGGGCCGCGTTGCCGTCGTGGGCGGTGAAAACGCGGAAACCCTCTTTCTCGAAGGCGTGGCGAATCGGTTCCACGATATCGCGTTCGTCGTCAACCACAAGCACTTTCTTCGGCGCCTCGCTACTCGCGGCGTCGCCGGCCGGATGCTGTTCCGTCATCGTCTTTCCCTTACAATGGTTGTGGGGCGCGAATAGTTGCCCCGTCCCTTTACGTATAACCTAACGCGGTTCTCGACCACCTTCAAGCCGACGAGAGCGACAAAAATGGCGATTCGCGTGGGGCGGCCTCGATTTGCCTTGGCGGCCATTTGGCTGGGCGCCGTCGGGATGATCGGCTGCCACGCAACCGCGGCGGGGCCGACCGTTACGAGCGGACCCGAAATCGCGTCGGCGGTGCGGGACCTGGGAAGCCGCGACTTCCGCCGGCGCGAGGAGGCCATGCGGCGGCTCTGGGAGGCCGGCCCCGCCGCGGAAACGGCCCTTGAGGAAGCGGCCACCAGCCGCGACGCGGAAGTCCGCGGCCGGGCCCGCCACATCCTCAAGAAGTTCGAGTACGGCATCTATCCCGACACGCCGCAGGCGGTCATCCGGGAAATCGAACGGTTCCGCGGTGGCGGCGACGAAATGCGGCAAGACGCCTTGGAGCGGCTCGTCGCCATGGATCAGCTTCCCGTCGCGATGCGGCTTGCCCGGATGGTCGAAAACGCCGATGAACGGATGTCGCTGACCGAGTCGATCGTCGACGGGGCGAGGGCACAGGCCCCGCAATGGCTGATCCAAGGGAAGGCGGACCGGCTGCGGCGAGTTCTCGAATTGGCCGCGATCACGGATAACGGTCGCCAGCGGTTGGCGGCCTTCCTGGCCACGACGGGACAAATCAACGCGGCCCTCGACCGGCAACGGCCCGTTGCGGAACTGAGCGAAGGCGACCTGCGAACCCGGCTGTATTTTCTGCGAGCTGCCGGCGCCGCAACAGAAGCCGTGACCGTTGCCCGGCGGCTCAAAGAACCCGAGCTACTGCGGGCGGCGCTGGTGGAGGCGGGCGAATGGAAAGAGGCCGCGGGCATCGTCGTGCAACGGCCGGGCGGCGGCCCCGCCATCGAGCAGTATCTAGAGCTTTCCGCACCCTTCATCCTGAGCACATTGGCGGGAGACCGGAAGCAGGCGGACGCATTGGCGCAACGGCTGGTCGCCGTCGCGGAACAAGACGAGGGAGTAGCCTTCCCCATCTCGCGAACGCTCTTGACGGGCGGCCGCGTGGAAGAAGCCCTCGCGGCCTTTCCACAGCAACAGGCGATCGCCCGATACGCGATTTTGCGCTACCAGGGCCGCTACCGCGAAGCCCTGGAAGTGATCGGCTATGCCGGGCCGGGCCACGACTTTTCGCAGTACATGAACGAGGCACTCAAAAAAGCGAGTCGCTCGCACGATGATGAAAAGGCGATCCGTCAATTGCACGTCCGCTACCAGGTCGGGCAGGATGTGGCCGCGACGCTCAGCCTGCTTGGCCGCAAGGAACAGGCCGACGTTTTGCTGCAGTCGCTGCTCGCCGCCGGCCAGGAAAGCGAGGCGGTAGACGCGTGGGATACCGTCGCCACGATGCGGACGCTCGATCGGAAAGAACTCGCCCTGCGGACGGCAGCCCAGGCGCTTCAAAAAAACGAAAGTGACGGGGAACTCCGGCAATCGGGCCTGGTCGCGCTCTTCTTGTCCGACTGGCGGGTGGCGTCGCTCTTGTGGGATCGTTTCGCAGCCGAGTTCCCGTCCGAAGGTGTGGAAGCTTGCCTGCGACGGATAGATCGCACGCTCCACGAGCCGATCGAAAAGAACGACGAATTGTGGAAGGGGCTGCGGCCCACCATCGAGCCGGAGGCCGACCCCTTCGGCGACGGCGACGGTTCGGAAGACGTGGCGACGCTTGCGACGTTCTTTTTGGAGAAGAACCGCCGCGACCTGGCCCGCCCGCTGATGAAGGAGATCGCGTCCGGCAACGGCGACGTCTATTGGCGGAAACGGATCGCGATCCTCAGTATGCAAGAAAAGCAATGGCAAGAGGCGCTGGGTTGGCTTGTGCGGCTCGAGCAGGACGACGAGGCGATTCCCAGCACGATGTATCTGCGTGGCTATGTCCTCACGCATCTTGGCCGAGTCGAGGAAGGCCGGCGGTTGATGACGGCGGCACTGATCCTGCCCCTGAGTGACGCCGACGAACGGGCCCGCCTGGCCGAAACCTTGAGCGAGGCCGGCTTGACCGAGGCGTCCCTCGAGCAATGGCGGTTGGTGTGCCGATTGACCGGGCCCGCCGGCTGGTACGGCATGTACGCCGCCCAGCCGCTGGCCTCCGCCGCCGGGAGCGAGCGGCCGGCCGAGGCGGCCTGGCACTGGCGGCAGATTCTCGCCCGCGGGGCCGAGTCGCAGCCGATCTTTGCGCGGACCGAGAACTACCTGGGCGTGTACGCGCTGATGCTGCGGCGCTCCGCCGAGGCGGCGCTGAAGGCCGGCGAAACGGCGAAGGCCGTGGCGCTCGTGGAAGACCTCGCCGCGGTCGCCCCCGGCGACACCGCCTGGGCCCTCGATCTCATCCCGCTGCTGATGGAGGCGGGCGAGCGCGCCGCCGCCGAACATTTCTTCCAAGTTCTGCGGGCCAACCACCTGGCGGTAATCGAGGCATTTCCCAAGGCGGCGATGCACCATAACAACCTCGCCTGGCTGGCCGCCCGCACCGACCGCCACCTGGATGAAGCGCTTGCACTGGCTCGGCGGGCCGTCGAGCTGGCCCCACAGGAAGCCGGCTACCTCGACACGCTCGCCGAAGTCCACTTCCGCCGCGGCGACGTGGCCTTGGCCATCGAATTGGAAAAAAAGTGCATCGAAATGGACCCTGAGGAGGGTATTTTCAAGGAACAATTGGCGCGGTTTGAAGCTCGCAGCGAGGCCGACGCGAGTGAGTGAACCCCGCCCAACCATTTGCGAAAATCCATCATGCCCATCCACGACTGGACCCGCATGATCGCTTCCTATGAGGCGGCCATCGACCCTTGCGCGTACGTCGAACCGGTGGCGATCGGCCGGCCGCTGATCGAAATGCCGCTCTTTCTCACCACCGGCCGCTACATCGACGTGCCCCTGGAACGAACCTATACGATGGCCTACAAAGGCGTGCCGCAGCGGTGGAAAAAGGAGGTGGATGGATGAGGAATAAGACGGTGAACACCAAGATCGATTTCCCAATGGATGCAGTGCGGCAGTTTTGTCAGCGATGGAAGATCCGTGAGCTTTTGTTGTTTGGCTCCGTCCTGCGGGCAGATTTTCACGCATCCTCGGATGTGGATTTGCTGGTTCATTTCGCTGTGATTTCGCAGATTCAGATTATCGGCGAGGCGGCGAAACGATTGTCGAACTCGTTTCGAGATTCCCATCCAAGTATCCCCTGGCAACAAATCGCCGGAATGAGGGATGTGCTGTTTCACAGCTATGATCGGGTGGACCTCAAACGGGTTTGGTCGGTGGCCACGACCGCCGTTCCCGACTTGACCAAATGTATTAAGCCATTGCTTCCAGCGGAACAATAAACGAGCCCCAGGAAGGCGTGCTCCCGGAGGCCCGTGCCGGGGAAGGCCCGCCCGAGGTGGCTATTCTTCGATCACGTCGATTCCCACCACGCGCTTGCGTTCCGCCAGCTCCCACGTCAACTCGACAGTCGCGCCGATCGGCGTTTCCTGAATCTTGCGGACGATTTCTTTGTCCGGACCACCGCCGTCGCGGGGCATGCCACCGACCCACTTCGGGCCGAGCTTCTGCGGCATGATCTCGCCGGCGGAGTTGGGGCCGGGCGTGACTTCGATCCATTGCTCGCCCTTGTCGGTCACTTTGCCGCGGATGGCGCCGCGGCCCTCGATTTTCATGATCCACTTCTTGCCAAACTCCTCTTCCCAGGTGACCGTGATCTGGTCGTCCCGCACGAGCGCGCCCAGATCGAGCAGGGCGGTTTTGTTGGCCCGGTCGGCCATGAAGACCTGGTGGCCGTTTTTGTTCTCGATTTGCACCGACAGGTCGGTTACCTTCTCGACGACGCCGGTGGTTGTGTTCGCCGAGGATTCTTCCCGCTGCCCCCGCGGGGGCGCGGCGAAGGCTCGGCCGTCTCCGGCGGAGAGCTGGCCAGTCTCGCCCGCTATGTCGTACCCAACGGTTCCGGCCGCCACCATCACCACAATTCTTGCAAACCTTTTCATCGCTTCTTCTCCTTCTGCCTTGGGGGGAACATCCACGCGCACCGTAAACTCGGCGCCCACAACACGTACGATTCCGAGCGGGACGCCGCACACGTAGCGGCCCACGCCCGGAGTGATCTTGTTGGTAAGCGAGCCCCGCCTCAAATGAACGTGCTCGTCGCGGCGACTGCCGGCGACGACCAGTTCGCAGCCGGGCTCGAGTCGCAATTGACAATATCCGCCGAGTTGCAGAGCGGCGCCGTCGCCGCCAGCGATGACCGCGTCGCCCCGGCGGATGTTCTCGCGGCCAATCCATTTACCGTTACGGAAGACTTCGGCGTCGCCCGTGAGTGTGATCTGCTCCGGCCCGCCCCCACCCACCGTCACCGCGATGATCGCGATGAGCAGGCTCGTCGCGGTCGCCCCTGCCACCGCCACGGCAGTCCACAACCGGCGAGCCCGACGCGCGCTCGCCCGCGCGCCGGCATGCAACAGCCGCTGTTCTCGCAGCCCTACCTTGGCCAGCAGCCGCCTGCGCGAAGCGGGCAGCGCGGCCGCCGGCGGGCTCACGTGGCGGGCGAGGGCTTCATGGAAGTGTGCCTGCGCGGCCGCCTCTTGGCGGTTCTCAGGCGCGCGAAGGGCTTCCTTTAGCGCGGCGAGTTCCTCAGCCGTCAAGCGATCGCCGTCCAGGCATTGGTCGAGCAAGTGTTTCCAGGAAGCGTTCATGCCGGCGTCCCTCCCGCAGTCCGTTTTTCGACGCACTTGCGGAGGGCGTTACGAAGGCGATGCAGACGCACCCGAAGCGTTGCAGCGTTTTGATACGACTGCTCCGCAATCGCTGTGATGCGGCGCCCATCGGCGTATCGCAGCGAGATGAGCCGGCGATCTTCCGCTTTGAGCTTGTCGAGGCACACGGCGAGCGCGTGGTTCAGTTCCACCTGCTGCACTTGCGTGGCGGCGTGATCGGCCGCGTCGAGGACCTCGCCCAGGGCGTCTACCACATCCTGCGCCAGCTTCCGCCGCTCACGCCACCAGCGTTTCACGAGATTCCGAGCCACTCCCCGCAGCCACCTGCCGCTGTCGCCTGTGGGGGCCCGCCCAGCCGCGATGCGATCGAACGCAATCAAAAAGGCCTGGTGGGTCACATCTTCCGTCGCATGACGATTGCGGGTGAGGAACGACGCGTAGGACCACAGGGTCTCGTAATGGGCGTCCACCAATTTCCGAAACGCCCTCTCACGGGGCGAAAGGGGCGAGTCCTGGGCATCGGGCGGCGACGGCTTGGCACGCGCTTCGGGCGAATGGGTGGGAATGTTGGTGGACATGCAATGTGGCGCCGGCATCTGGCGCGGGTCTGGGTTCGAATATCCCTGCCGCGCGGAGAAAAAGCGTTTCGCGTATTTTCGCAGTTTTTTCGCCCCGACGGCGCCCGACGAAAGGCAGTGTCTTGATCAAGCGGCGCGTTGCCACGCCGATTTCTTCGCATTTACCGCTTCCGCCCCTTGCAATCGGGCCGATATAGGAAATAATAGAGAAGATTGACGCGGGGTGGAGCAGCCCGGTAGCTCGCGAGGCTCATAACCTCGAGGTCGTCGGTTCGAATCCGGCCCCCGCAACTTGTTTTGACGGTAGCGAAATCCGGCTACCGTCGGGTTATACGAAAAGGCCGACGCCGAGAGACGTCGGCCTTTTCGCGTTCTATCGCCAGTTCTGGCAACGAGTTCGAGCGTCGCGGCAGGTCTCTGCCTGGCGATCTCGGCGAGTCGCGCGCGACCCCGCGCTCGCCCCGCCGCCGCCCCGCCGCCCCGATTTCGGCCCAAACTCTCGATTGTCTCTCTGTCTCGCGCCGCTTGGGTTAACGGGTGTTGCTTCCGCACGCACCGCTCACAACCCCCTGGGGTTGCGAGCGGTAACCACACACCCAAAGAAAATGGCCAGCCCGGGTAATTTGCTCCCGGACTGGCCCTGGCTCACTTCGACTCGACGTTGGCCAATCGCTAGTTGCCCCAACCCCAGTCCCACGCGCCCTTCACGGAAGCCCCAGCTTCGTGGAGCCGATTCATCCCCCACTCAGCGGCAGCTTCGGCAGCAGCTTCGCTACCGAAATAACCGCCGATACCTCCGATGACTCCGCCAGCCGCGGCCCCCCAAGTGCGATAGCCCAACATTTTCGGCCACTTCACGCTGGAGCGAACCGTGTACAGCGTAGGATACCAGCAGAAGCAGGTGGCGCCGCTGGATGCGCGGCTGCAACTGCCCGAGAGCAAGTTCAGCCACCTGTTGCAATCGTGGGATCAACTGGTGGCCACCGGGCAACCTCACGGACAAGTCTCGCGGGTCTTTGAAACCATCTTTCAACTGCGGCAGCATACCGACAGCCTGGAGCGAATGAGCCGCCGCCTCGCGCCGGATGCGGAGGACTTTTGCTGGTCGCGGCCGACGCCGCCGGTGGAGGAAGAGGGGGAGATTCTGGTCGCGTCGGCCGACGGCAAAGGTTACCCGGAACTGAAGACCTGGGCCCTGCAATGGCTGCGACGGATTCGCGAGTTGTACGCGATCAACCGCGAGCGACTGCGGCACGCCCCCGACTCCGCTGCGTTCGCCGACGCCGACGCGGAACTTCGGCGCCACATCGCCCTGATGGCGACGATGTTGTTTTCGATCTTTGCCACGCTGCTGCTGTGGAAGATCAATCCGCGAATCTGGCTGACCCGGTACTTCGACGCTTGCGCGGCGGCCG
>Ga0180438_10003969_pt1 | contig 21750 bp, 18 predicted proteins | sample SS_ome_12_FD_132455 | JGI IMG/M metagenome (GOLD analysis project Ga0180438, IMG submission 132455) | Hypersaline lake sediment archaeal communities from the Salton Sea, California, USA - SS_3_D_2 metaG | ecosystem: Environmental > Aquatic > Non-marine Saline and Alkaline > Hypersaline >...
CGTCGCGGCCAACCCGCCCTACATGTGACTTTTGCCCACCGCCCCACCACGCGGAGCGTGCGAAACTACGACTCCCCCCGCCGCGACAGCACCCACAGCATCAACGTCACGACGACCCCCAGCAACAACAAGGCGATGGCCTTGTACAACCGCGACGAGACGAACAGTGCCAGCACCCCACAGGCGGCGCAGAAGGCATAGTAGACCAGCACGATCCGCCGCTGCGAGAACCCCCTGTCCTGCAGTTGAAAGTGCAGATGCCCCCGGTCCCCCTCACCGATCGACCGCCCGGCCCGCACCCGGCCGAGGATCTGCCACACCACGTCGAGAATGGGGATGCCAAAGACGAGCAACACCGTCGCCACCCGCGCCCCGGCGATGATGCCCAGCGTCGCCACGGCAAACCCCAGGAAGAACGACCCGGAGCTGCCCATAAAGACCCGTGCCGGGTAAAAGTTGAACGGCAGAAAGCCGAGCGTGGCACCGAGCAGGGCCAGTGGCAGCAGCGCCACGCTGTACTGCCCCACCCGGATCATGTGAACCGCCAGCACGGCCGACAGGATGGCCGCTACGCCGGTCGCCAGCCCATCCAGCCCGTCCAAGAAATTGACCGTGTTGATCATGCCCACGATCCAGAACAGCGTAAAGGCGACGACAAAGGGCCACGGAAAGACGGTGATCTGGTTGGTGAAAGGGTTCATCACCCGCTCGATAAAGATGAGCCCGGCCATGGCGATGAGCGCGGCGACGACCTGGGCAACGTATTGGGGCAGGGGCCGGAGGTCACGCCTGTCGTCGATCAGGCCAAAGACAAAGAGGAACGTGCCCCCCGCCAGCAGGGCGATCAGGCGCGTCGTCTCGCTCGGATCGGGCCCCTCCGGGCTGGGAAGCCAGTCCCGCACCAGGCAGGAGCCCAGGGCTGCGACGAGGAAGGCAGCGTACATCGCCACGCCGCCCGTGCGGGGGATCAGGCCCGCGTGCCGCCGCCGCCCGCCCGGCCGGTCTACCCACCCCAGCCGCCGCCCCAGGCGAGCCGCCAGCGGCGTCAGCGCCAGGGCCGACGCAAAAGCTGCCAGGAAAACCAGCACAAAAGCCATCGGGGTCAGACCTCGGGGCGGCGATGGTGCACCAGTTCTACCCCTGCCTCTGCCAGGAACTGGTACGCCAGGTCGTCGGGGTAGTCGCCGCCATAGACGACCCGGACGATGCCGGCGTTGATGATCATCTTGGCGCAGGTGAGGCACGGTTGGTGAGTGACGTAAAGCGTGGCTCCGCCAGTTGACACGCCGTGCAGCGCCGCCTGGATGATGGCGTTCTGCTCGGCGTGCAGGGTACGCACGCAATGGCCGTTGACCATGAGGCAGCCCGCCTCGGTGCAGTGGGCCAGCCCGGTCGGCGATCCGTTATAGCCGGTGGTCAGGATGCGCTTGTCGCGGACGACGATGGCCCCCACCTGCGCGCGGTTACACGTGCTCCGCCGGGCCACCTCAAAGGTAATGCCCATGAAATAGGCGTCCCACGAAGGGCGGGAAGGCTTGCCAGCAACCATGGTGCCTCCTCAGCTAGGGGTAGGATCGTCGGGTGGTGATTTTGAGTCACGGGACCGGCCCGCCCGGCGAACGAGCAAGCTCCCGGCAGCCAGCGCCAGCACGGCCAGGCCGGCGGCTCCGGCCACGACGAGGGGCGATCCCGAGGCCAAGGGGGATGGGACAGGCGTCGCCGTAGGTGTAGGCGCTGGCGTAGCCGTCGGCTGCGGCGTCGGCGTGACAGTGGGCGTCGGGGTCGGCTCGGGCGTGGGAGTGGGCGTGGGCGCCAGCAAGACCAGGCTCACTCCGACCGTGTGCGTGATGCCATTGGCCGCAACCGCCTCGACGGTCAACGGATGCGTTCCCGCAGGCGATGCCACGCCGGCCGAAACGGACAGTGACACTTCGGCGGGCAACGCCAGTGCCTCATCGCCCACGTAGGCCACGACACCCTCCGGCAGGCCGGTCACGGCCAACGAGACCGCCTCGTCAAAGCCGTAGCGCGGCGACAGGCGAGCCGAATAGCTGCCCGCCTCTCCCAGGGGCAGCGTTAGCGCAGCCGGTTCCACGTCCAGCGTGAAATCGCCCGCCGCTTCGGTCACGGTCACTTTCTCGAGAGTTGGCGAGTGCGCGGGGTCGGTCGTCGTCAGCGTCGCGCGGTAGCGGAGGTAACGCAAAGGGGACAGATCCAGGCCGAGCAGCGAGGTACTGTTGTCGCCATCGGCGCTCCCCCCGGCGGCGACCTGCCAGTCAGACCAGGTCTTGCCGTCGTCAGAGGTGGCCACTTTGAGGCGGACGTCTGTGCCTTCGGGCAGGCGGCACGTCCAGGCCAGTTCCCCCCAATAGGTGAGCCTCTCCCCATCCACGGCGGCCGAGACGAGGACCCCTTCTGGCTCGTAGACCGGCCGGGCCGTTGCCAGGCCGATGCGATACTTGTCGCCGTCGTAGGCAGAATAGTAGAGCCGGTAGGTCTCGCCGTCAAAAATGACATAAGGTTCCGCGACGGTGCCCTCGTCAAACTCGCCGGGCGCACCCATGTCCACGATGGGGTTGTCCGGGTCCTTGTGCCACGTCACGCCGTCCTCCGACCAGGCATAGCCCACCCGCCAGCTCATATGGGCATTCCCGTCGTGGCCTTCGTAGAACATCTGGTAGCGTTCGCCGTCGTACAGCACGTGGACGCGAGCGACGGAGAAATCGTCCCACGCGCCGGCCGGCCCTACGTCGACCACCCACTCGTCCGGCTCCCACTTGTGCCACGCCAGGCCGTCGTCCGACCAGGCATAGCCGACGCGCAAGGTGCTGGTGCGCTCGGAACCGCCGTTGTACCACATCTCGAACCGCTGGCCGTTCCACAGCACCGACGGCTCGGAGATAAAGTTCTCGTCCCACCGGCCGTCGTGGGCAGCGCGCATGAGGGGGTTGCCGAAATGCCTGTCCCAGGTGACGCCGTCGGTCGAGGCGGCATAGTTGATCGACCACTCCTCAAAGTCGTGGGCGCTGTACCACATGCGAAACTGGTCGCCGTCAAACAGGACGTAGGGCGGGTAGACGAAATTGGCCTCAGGAGAACCAGGAGGGCCAGGCAGCATGATCGGGTTGTCGGGGTAGCGCGTCCAGTCCAGGCCGTCGGGCGAGGCCGCGTAGCCGACCAACATCGGCGATTTCTGAGAGCCAGTGGGCGTCTCCAGGCGCTGGCGGGCAGCGTACCACAGGTGATACGCCTCGCCGTCAAAGATAACCTTGGCCTCACTGACGACGGCGTTGTCCCAGGCGTCGCCTTCGCCCACGTCAAAAATCGGGTTGTCAGGATGCTTGGTGAACGGTCCGGGCCGCGAGCGGAGACGGATCGCACCGCGAGGGTCGGCATCGTAGCCGTAAGGCGTGCCCAGCGCATCGAGCCCCCGCGCGTCGAGGTCCTGCCGTTCGCCAGCCATGAAATCCGCCTGACTGGTGTGCGTCCAGCGCCGGGGCGACGGGGACTGGGCAAAGCCTGCCATCGGAGAAATGACAAATGATAAAAGGAAAAACGGCAAAATGATCCATATCCGAATTCTCTTGCCATGTGCCATTTTCTCATGAACCATGTGAGCATTCTTCATTGGGCATTTGTCCATTCACCATTGAAATAATTATAGGTCGCCCGCGCCAGATCGGCCATCGTCTCCGAGCTGAGCTCCCATTCCAGCCAATCGGGGCGATAGAGAAAGACGCTAAAGACGTAATGGCCGCCCGGAGAAAAGACAATACCCACGTCGGCGTGCGAGTCACCGATCCAACCATGCTTGTGGGCGATGGGCACCTCGGGTGGCGTGCCAGCCTCCAGGAAGCTGCCCACCTTGTTCCGGGCCATGACGTCCAGGATCGCCTGGCACTCGCCAGACGTCAGTTGGCCATAGTAAGCGGCCAGGAGGTTACCGCCGCCGTGGGCGCAATGGTAGATCATCTCCATCAACACGCCCATGTCCTCCGGGGTGGTTTGCACGTACGGATCGGGCTGCGTGTTCTTGTCGGTCCGCGAGTTGGCCGGCGTGACGACGTGCACCGAGACGTCTTCCACATCGTATGGCGCAGCCATAAAGGTGTTGGCCAGACCGAGGTCGCGCATAGACGCGGTGAGCACCCGCACGCCACGAAAACTGTCGCCCCCGCCGAGCACGCGCAGCAGCAGGTTGGCCGTATAGTTGCCGCTGAGGGTCAGCGTCTCACTGATGAGCTTGCTCGTCTCGGCGTCCGGCTCATCGTCTAGCACGCGATACACCTCCTCGATGATGGCGATCTTGAGCGCGCTCATGCCGGCAAAGGCCACGTCTGCATCCGACCGGACGGTCTCTCCCGTGGACAGGTCACGGATAAAGACACCGCCCAGGCCAGGAAACTCGGACAGCCGGGCCTCGACCATCTCTTTGAGGAGCGCAATAGAGGGGGGATATGGCTGGCGGGTGTGCACAACGAGGTCGACGTCTCGGTCGGCAGGCGAGGTGAGGACGGCCGTCAGCCGGGGCAGAGAGGCGGGCACGTCCAGCAGGGCCTCCGGCTGGCCCAGGGTGTAGGTCAGCGACTCAACGATAGGGTGGGGCGGCAGCAGAGACTGATCGTACTCTCCGGCCACCCGCTCCAGCCACAGACGCACCATTTCTTCGTCGAAACTGGCCTGCAGGGGGTAATCCACCGACGGCCCTGGCTCGTCCAACAGATAAAGCCAGAAGCCATCCCAATAGTCGGCCACCTCCTGCTCTTTGAAGGCCGCCATCACCATCTCCCGGGACTTGAGGCGCAGACCTAGGTCTCGCGAGGAGACGGTCAACTCTCGATCCAGGTAATGGACGGTCAACGGCGCATAGTAGGCCGATTCCAGGGCGTGGGTGGCCTCGTCGGGCAACAGGTCACCCACCGGCACCCCGCCCAGCGTGACACCCTTTCGCAGCCGGGCACGGTAATCGTTATAGCTGCCTACCTGATACAACAAGCCCAGGATGACCGCCACGACGACGACAAAGACCGTGAAACGCGATCCGCGCAAGCGTGACTCACTCCCCTTCTACTCTGCCGTGCCGGACAGTGCCCAGCGCAGCTTGTCCATGCTCAGGTTGCCGCCGCTGAGCACCAGAACCACTTTACGACCCGCCAGCCGATCCTTGAACTTGACGGCGGCGGCCAGCGAGGCCGCCCCAGCGCCTTCGGCCAGGTTGTGCGTCTTCTCCAGCATGAGCACGATGGCCTGGCGCAGTTCCTCCTCGCCCACCAGCACAAAGTCGTCCAGGTGTTCCCACAGAATCCGCTGCGGCAAGGAAAAGGCGGTGCGGGTGGCCATCCCCTCGGCAAAGGTCTCCATCTTGTCCTCGACCAGCCTCTTGGCCTTCCACGATTGGAAGGCCGCCGGGGCGGCGGCGGCCTGCACGCCGATCACCTCTATCGCCGGGTTGAGCGTCTTGACGACGGTACACACGCCGGACGCACCGCTGCCGCCCCCGATCGGCACGACGATCGTTTCGACGTCCGGCAGGTCTTCCACGATCTCGAGCGCATAGGTACCCACGCCAGCGATGAGGTGCGGTTCGTTGCCCGCGTGGACGTAGCGATAGCCCTCCTCGGCGGCCAGGCGCTCTACGACCTCACGGGCGGCGTCAAAGTCGGCACCGTGGAAGAGCACCTCCGCGCCCAGGGCGCGCATGGCAGCCACCTTGCCCGGATTGGCGCCCTCCGGCACGCCGATGATTGCCCGCACGCCAAAGAGCCGCCCCGCATAAGCAATCGACTGCCCATGATTGCCTGTGCTGGCGGTGATCATGCCTCGCCGCCGCTCGTCCTGGCTCATCTGTGAGGTCAGGTAGACGCCGCCCCGCACCTTGAAGGCACCTATCGGCTGGTGATTTTCGTGCTTGATGTACACCTGGCAGCCCAGCAGGTCGCTGAGCGCGGGGTAGAAATGCAACGGTGTCCGCAGCAGGTAACGGCGGACGACCTGACGGGCCTTGAGTACATCCTGGAAAGTGGGAGGTTGTAACATGGGAGCTCCTTGGGAGAATTGCTGACTGCAAATTGCGAATTGGCAGACTGACAGATTGCAGATTGCAGATTGGCGGATTACAGATAGGCAGATTTTAGATTGCGGAGGCACTATCACACACGTGAGACTGGACGCACTGTACTTGTCCATTGATGACTTTACTTCGTGGCGCTGGTCAAGCGCAGAATGGCGCCAGAGATGCAAAGTTGTTTTTGGACCAGTGCTAGGCACGAAACGGTGCTGCTCCGGCGGCCCGTATTGTACTCCAAAAGCCGGGCAGGAGCAAGCGGGCGGGCTTGAGGGTGACCCTGCTGGTCCTGACTTTTCCATCTTTGTCCTGGTCACGCAGTGAGACACTGTAGGCCACGCCAGGTGACAGAACATGCACTTGTGTGTCGCAGAATCTCATCTTCCAGCCGGGTTGCTGATGCATCCTCATCCAATCCATAATGGCCAGAAATCTCTCACGGCCAAAGGGTTGAGGGATGGGGCAAAATTCAATATCAATTTCGGAGCGATGCCGCACATCTTCCCTCACGTTGGCTGCAAGCTATGCAGTCCCAGCGTTGTGTGATATAATGCTCGGTGCTGCGGCAGGGAGGTTGGCGCTTGAAGGGGCAATTAAAGACAGAACAAAAAGGTTGGTTGGGCAAAAGATGGGGCAGCCCCAATCCCTTGCCTGTGGCCTTGACGATCTCGGCGCTTCTGACCCTGGCATTGGCGAGCTGCCAGGTTGTGACGCAATTTTCGGCAACAGCCACGGCGACGCTGCGCCCGATAGACACGCCTGTGGCGACCATCGCCCCTCCCACACCCACATCCTCCCCTACTCCCATACTCACGTTCACACCCACACCCTCCCCCGGGGCGACGCAGACAGCGGACCGTTCGCCCCTCACACCCCAGGAACGCACGACGCTGGAGGCGGTCGCCGAGGAGGTGGAGCAACTGCGTGAACTGGCGTCCGATGCGCCACTGGCACTGGCCTTTATGACGCCGGAAGAACTGAGTGACTGGTTGGTTGGGGAACTGGCGGAAGACTATTCGCCGCAGGAGGCCCACCGCGAAGCCCGTGTTTACGCCGCATTGGAGCTGCTCCCGCCGGACACCGACCTTTACTCACTCATCCTGGCTCTGTACACCGAACAGGTCGCTGGCTTTTACGACCACGAGATGGATCATATGACCGTCGTAGGCGACGAGGCTAGCCTGGACATCATAGGCAAGATCACTTTTGCCCACGAGCACCTCCACGCCCTGCAAGACCAGTTCCTTGGCCTCGACACGCTGCAGACGTACCGCGAGACAGCGGATGACGACGACGCCGTCCGTGCCGTCACGGCCCTCATCGAGGGCGACGCACAAATGGTCACCGCACTCTACCTGCTGAATCACCTGAGCGAAGTGGATGTCACGGTCCTGGACGGCGTTCAGACCGGCGACTTTGACGCCGCCCCGCTGATCCTGCGTGAGGAGATGCTCTTTCCCTATCTGGACGGGCTGGCTTTCGTCCAGGCGCTTTACGGGCGCGGCGGGTGGGACGCCGTGAACGACGCCTACGATGCCCCGCCTCAATCCACGGAGCAGATTCTCCACCCTGAAAAGTATCTGGCTGGCGAAGCCCCCATCGCCGTGTCGCTCCCGCCGCTGACCAGCACCCTTCGAAGTGAGCCGCAGGACGCAGGGCCCGGCGCGGACTGGCAACTGGTCGAGGAGAACACGCTGGGCGAGTTCCTGCTGCATCTCTACCTGGACGTTCACCTGCCGGGTACGGTCGCCCAGGACGCCAGTGCTGGCTGGGGCGGCGATCGGTTTGCCCTTTACGAGCACTCGGCGACCGGCGACAGTCTGCTACTCATCGTCATTGTCTGGGACGATGAAGCCGAAGGGGCCGAGTTTGCCTCTGCTTACGCGGCGTTCGCCGGGGACAAGTACGGGGGAGCATCAACCTTCGAAGACGCGCTCGGCACGTGGTGGCAGGGCGAAAACGAGATCACGCTGCTTTCCGCCGGCAAGGGACAAACGATCATCGTCGTCGGCTCCGAGGCGGACGCCGTCGAACATGCCCGACAGGCGCTGGCGGGTATGGCGCACTGAGAATTGCCTGAGCCAAGTGTTATCATCACCTATTGGCTACACGAAGGGAGGCCTATGCGTGCTGTAGACATTATCGCCAAGAAACGAGACGGCGGCACGCTGACCGCCAAAGAACTGGATTGGTTCATACAAAGTTACACCCGTGGTGACCTGCCCGACTATCAGGCGGCCGCCTGGCTCATGGCAGTGTACCTGCGCGGCATGAGCCACGACGAGACCGTTGCCCTCACCCTGTCCATGGCCCACTCTGGCGACACGCTGGACCTGGGTGACGTCGCCCCGGTTGTGGCGGACAAGCATTCCACCGGCGGCGTGGGTGACAAGACGACGCTCGTGGTCGCGCCCCTGGTGGCTGCCACCGGACTGCCGGTGGGCAAGATGTCGGGCCGGGGACTGGGCTTCTCCGGCGGCACGCTGGACAAGCTAGAGGCGATCGCTGGCTACCGGGTCGACCTGAGCACCGAAGAATTCCTGGCTCAGTTGCGCGATCATGGCATCGTCGTCTCCGGGCAGTCGGCCGATCTTGCGCCAGCTGACGGCAAGCTATACGCGCTGCGCGACGTGACGGCCACGGTGAGCTCGCTGCCGCTCATCGCGGGCTCGATCATGAGCAAAAAGATCGCCGCCGGTGCGCACGCCATCGTGCTGGACGTGAAGGTCGGTCGAGGGGCTTTTATGAAAACCGAGGCCGACGCCCGAGCGCTGGCCGAGATCATGGTTGAGATCGGCCAGAGTGTGGGCCAACATGTGACAGCGGTGCTGTCCGACATGAGCCAGCCCCTGGGGAACGCCGTGGGCAATGCACTAGAGGTGCGCGAGGCCATAGATGTGCTGCACGGCGGCGGGCCAGCCGATTTTGTGGCACATTGCCTGGCCGTCGGCGAGCAGATGCTGGTCATAGGAGGACAGGTGCCCAACACCGAGGAGGCGCGGCAAACGCTGCAAGCGACACTGGACAGCGGCCGTGCCTGGGCCAAGTTCCGAGAGTGGATCGGCGCCCAAGGCGGAGACCTGGGCCTGGTAGATGACCCAGATCGGCTGCCTCGCGCGCGCCTGATCAAGGCCGTGACCGCGCCACGCAGTGGTTACGTGGCCGGCATTGACGCCATGGAGATCGGTCTGATGGCGGTGTTGCTGGGTGCAGGCCGGGCCAAGAAAGGGGAGCCGATAGACGCGGCGGTGGGCATCGTCCTGGCTGCCAAGGTGGGCGACGCCGTCGAACAGGGCGCGCCGCTGTTCACGCTGCACGCCAACGACGAGACGAAACTGGCCGAGGCAGAACGTCGCCTGCTGGCTGCCTTCGCCTGGCAGGATCAGCCGGTGGAGCCTCCCCCCCACTTCCATGGCATCGTGAGCTGATACTGTTACACTTTCTTGGCAGGGCGGTAGCGCCGCCAAGGGCGGGGAACAAGACGCGGCACCTGACGTTGATAGTCACGATACGCCGGGCCGAACTCTTCGGTCAGTTTGACCTCTTCGGGGAAGGAGCCCACGACCAGATACGCCGTGCTGACGGCGCACAGGGTTGCCAGATTGACCGTCATCACCGGCGAAAGCCAGATCAAAACGATAGCCGCCGTGTACATGGGGTGACGCACCCAGGCATAGGGACCGCCCACCGCCATACGGGTGTGGCGATCAGCCGGCAGCGGCTCTTCTCCCCGGATCAACTGGCGCAGCCCCAGGAACTCCCACGCGTCAGTCTGCGCCAACGCCCACAGGAAAAAGAGAGCGGCGGCCAGTTGGCCACCGCTGCTGAGAAACATCCACGGGAGACGAATCACGTACAAGGTTCGGTCCGGCAGCAACCTGGCCAGGGCCATGGCCGGCAGGTACGTCACTACGGCGGCCAGCGAAAAAGCCAGCCGGTAGTAGCGATCCACCCGCACCACCCCCCACTGGCGACGCGCCCACGCCTTGGTACCCCGGGCCGCCAAAACCCAATGAATCAGCGCAAAAGCCAGGCCGGCTGTGACAATTGCCAGGACAGAGGTCAACATCTCACGTTTCGATATGAGGGACTGGGTATCATGCTGCGTCTGTTCGCAACCACCTGGAGGGATGGTTATCCAAAAGCTGTCGTCTCTGTGTCCCCACCGCCCTGCTTCAACGAGGCGGCGAGTTCAATGGTGATGCGTGAGAAATAACTCTCCTCCGGCATGCCACCATTGCCATACTCCATCTCTGTGATCCGGGCAGCGACCTGCAGTGAAGCAGTCTCCAGGGTGATGATTTCGCCAGGCTGAGCCAGCACTGGGTCGCCCCGTGTCGCCAGCTTGTTCTGCAAGGCCTCGTCGTTGAAAGCATGCGTGCTCATCAGCACCTTGGTCTCCGTGCGAACATCGTTCTTGTCGAACAACCACACTTCGAAAGCCGTCACCTTGTCGGGAGGCCCCGCGCCGATGCTCTCACTGATGGCCACGCCGCACTCGCCCAGATAACCATCCTCCGTCTCGATGGTGAACGCCTCCTCGTAATGATCGTTCCCCAGCGAGTAACTGGTGAGAAAGTGCCCCAACAACGCGCCTCCCGGCACCGTCACTGCCATCTCTGGCGAGAGGACCTCCTCCATTCTGGCGAAGGGAGCTTCTTCCTCCCTCACGGCACGACGGTTGCGCAGAATGCGCACGGCGAGCCCAGCCAGGGCCACAACGGCCACAATCAGCAAAAAGACGCCACACAAGGGCAACAACCGACCGACAAGACTGGGCTGCTCGGCTGACGTCGGCGCCGCTGGCGTGGGGCCAGCTACTGAGGCGGCAGCAGAGATGTCCAGGACCTGTGCCAGGGCATCTAGGCGCTGCACCGCCGCATCGTCTGTCGCCTCCGCCTTGAGCTCCCCAATGACTTTTTTCAGGTCATTTTTCTCCCAGCGCTCACTCAAAAAAGCCCTTGTCAGGTCCGCGTTGCCGTGGACGCTGTAGGCGTCGGCTATCGCCCTGACCACTTCCTTGCGATAAGTCGGATGCAGGTCTACCGGGGCAGCATCCTTCCAATCAACAGGAAAGAGCACCACGCCGAGCAGCCACCAGCCAATAAAGAGCCCAAGAACAAGCCCCACGGCCGCTGCATAGAGCGTCTTTCGTCCTCCGATGAGTTCCAAGACCATGCTCACCATCTCGCTTCTCCTCGTCTCTCTGTCAGGTGTGGAAGAGGAACCCCCCTCCGACGGTGGATCCACGCGAACTGTCTGTTATTTTACCATAATATTCCATTTTGCACAAGAAGGTTTTTCTTAAAGAGAGCCACTCAGGCCCGAACCAGGATCGGTTCCTTGTCCGCCTGGGACAGCACTTGGGGGCCATGCTCACGGAGCACCACCAGGTCTTCGATGCGCACGCCGAACTCGCCTGGCAGGTAAACGCCCGGTTCGACAGAGAAAACCATGCCCGGCCGCAACACGTCCTTGTCCGACAACCGGCCCACACCCGGTTTCTCATGGACCACCAGCCCCACGCCATGGCCCAGCCCGTGGCCAAACGCTTCTCCGTATCCCGCCTGCGAAAGGATCTCACGGGCAATGGCGTCTGCTTCCTGGCCCGTCATGCCCGGCCGGATGCCCCGAATGGCAGCCTGCTGGGCTTGCAGAACGACCTCGTATACCTCCTGGTATCGCCCATTCGCCTCGCCCAGCGCGACGGTGCGAGTCAGGTCAGAACAGTAGCCATCGACCACCGCCCCCAGGTCCATCACCACCGGCTCGCCAGCCTGGATGATGTGATCGGAAGCACGGGCGTGAGGCATGGCGCCGTTCGGGCCCGCCGCAACGATGATGTCAAAGGCCACCTTTTCTGCACCGTGGGTGCGCATAAAGCTCTCTAGTTCCCAGGCCACCCGCTGCTCCGTCATGCCCGGTTGCATGAAATCGGCAATGTGGGCATAGGCCGCGTCGGCCAGGGCGATGGCCCGCTGGAGGGCTGCCAACTCGCCCTCGTCCTTCACAACCCGCAGCTCTTGTACCACCTCCGAGGTTGCCACAAAGCCCACACCGTCTGGCAGTGCGTCGGCCAGGTCGTTGTGCATATCAACGGTCAAGTTCTTACTTTCAAAGCCCAAGTGGCAGATGCCCAGCTCGTTGATCAGATCGGGCAGCAGGGCAGAAAATTTGCTTTTGATCTTGACCAGTTCGAATTGCGGCGACTGCCTCCCCACCTGTTCGTAGTAGCGAAAATCGGTCGCCAGCATGGCGCGATCTTGTGAGATGATCAACACGCCCGCTGAACCGGTAAAGCCACTCAGGTAACGGCGGTTAGCCGGGTCCGTGATCAGAATGGCGTCCAGTTGCATGTCAGCCAGCTTGTGGCGCAGTTTCGTCAGTCGCATTCGTCTTTTCCCTCCCTCAAGAATCAAGAATGTGTATGCTGTCGGCCCAATCGGATTATAACACCAGCAGCCTCTTTTGACAACCCCGAGGTTGGACGAGTTGTCAACTCCTCCTACAGGATAAGAAGGTATTGACCTTCCGGGCAAGGGCGGGTATAATTAGAGGTAGCTTACCGTTACCAAAACACGGGCGGAATCCCTCATTGGCGTCCACAAAGGGAGGCGGCGATGGACTTTTTGCAGAACCTAGGAACGATCAACTGCGTCTACATGGCTCTGCTGACCATTGGTTTTCTCTACGCCTTGATGATCGTCATCGGTGGAGGACTGTCAGACATAGACTTGCCCGATATAGACATAGACGTGCCCCACTTTGACCTGCCCGGCGACGTGGACATCCCCGACCTTCACGTGGACATTGGTCACGCCGATGGGGGATCGTTTGACCACGGGACCGTAGAGGTCTCACCCCTCAGCCCGATCACCATCGCCGCTTTCATCACCAGCTTTGGCGGCGTCGGCATCGTCACCACGCAGTTGTTTCGCGTCAGGCCAGAGTTGAGCCTGTTGTGGGCTACCCTGGGTGGGGTGGTCACGGGCGGGATCGTGTACCTGCTCTACGGGCGTCTGCTCGTCGCCATGCAGGCCTCCAGCGAAGTGCGGCAACAAGAACTGACCGGCATCGTCGGCGAAGTCATCGCGCCCATCGCAGCCAGCGGCGTGGGCGAAATCTCTTACGTGGCCAAGGGCTCGCGCCTCTCATCTCCGGCCCGCTCGGCTACCGGCGAGGCCATTCCTCGCGGTGCCCTGGTGACCATCGAGCGCATAATTGGGGGGACAGCTCTGGTGCGCCCGCACACTCACGACGAATGACCGCGTTCCCTGGCAGATTGTATCAGCTATTTCGAGAGAAGACACAAACGTCGCAGGCCCAAGCGTAAAGAAGGAGGATTGAATTATGGCAGGACTTTTGGTTCCGATCGCCATCGTCGTCGTGTTCTTTGTCTTGGCGGTATTGGCCGGCTTTGTCGCCAGCCGCTACAAAAAAGTGGGACCCAACCGGGTGTTGATCATCTCCGGCCGGGGCAGCGCTTTTGCCGACCCAACCACCGGACAGAAAGAGAGATTGGGCTTCCGCATGGTGCGCGGTGGCGGCACCATCATCTGGCCGGTGATCGAACGGGTGGACGTGCTCTCGCTGGAGGTGATGACCATCGAGGTCACGGTCAACAACGTCTATACCGTGCAGGGTGTGCCGGTGAACGTAGACGGTGTGGCCCAGATCAAAGTCTCCGGGGACGACGTCTCCATCCGCACGGCCGCCGAGCAGTTTCTGTCCATGGATCGCGAGCAGATCATGCACGTGGCCCACGAGACGCTGGCCGGCCACCTGCGGGCCATCCTGGGGACGATGACCGTCGAGGGGATCTACAAAGACCGGGACGCCTTTGCCCAGCAGGTCAACGAGCACTCGGCCGTGGACCTGGCTAAAATGGGCCTGACCATCGTCTCTTTCACCATCAAAGACATCCACGACGACCAGGGCTACCTGGACGCGCTGGGCCAGATGCGGATCGCCCAGGTGAAGCGAGACGCCACCATCGGCCAGGCAGAGGCCGCTCGCGACGCCACCATCCGCAGTGCCGAGGCCCGGCAGGAAGGCGAGACAGCCAAGTTATCAGCCGAAACGCTCATTGCCGAGGCAGACAAGAACTACAAAGTGCAGAAAGCCGCCTACGACGCCGAGACCAACCGCCGCCAGGCCGAGGCCGAACTGGCCTATACCCTCCAGCAAAACATCACCAATCAGCAGGTAAGGGGGGAGGAAGTCCAGATCGAGGTCGTCGCCAAGCAGAGGCACATCGAAGTGCAGCAACAGGAGGCACTGCGCAAGGAGAAGGAACTGCAGGCCACCGTCCGCAGGCCGGCCGAGGCGGAGCAGTATCGCATCCAGACGCTGGCCGAGGCGAAACGCTTCCAGACACAGACCGAGGCCGAAGGCGAGGCGGCGGCCGTGCGCCAGGTGGGCGTGGGCGAAGCAGACGCCACCCGCGCCAGGGGCCTGGCCGAAGCCGAGGTCATCCAGGCCAAAGGCCTGGCCGAAGCCGAAGTCATCAAGGCCAAAGGATTCGCCGAGGCCGAAGCCATGCGAAAAAAGGCCGAAGCCTGGCAGGACTACAACCAGGCCCCCATCCTGCTCCAACTGATCGAGAGTCTGCCCCAGGTGGCGGCAGCCGTGGCCCAGCCGCTGGCTCAGACCGAGCGCATCGTCGTCATCAGCTCCGGCGGCGACGGCGCGTCGGCCGGCGCCTCCCGCGTGGCGCGCGACGTGGCTGACATTGTCGCTCAGGTGCCGGCCACGGTGGAAGCGCTGACCGGCATCAACCTGATCGAGACGTTGCAGAACTTGCCTGCCATCGGCAGGAACAAGCCCCAGGAAGGGGAGCCGCCCGTCGAGGAATAGGCCATCGAGGGCAAGAAGAGCGGCTCCTTCTCGCCAGGGTACTCACGCTCAACTCGCGCGCTGCCGGTAGGAGGCTAACTCGCGAAAGGCTTTGCTCGAGAATGGACAAATAATTGGCGGCAGCCACAACGCCTGGCTGATGACAGCCAGGCGTTGTCTTTCTGCCGTGTATTCAGGTGTACGCAGCAGGGTGAGATTTGTACTGCCTGATAGAGCCCTGGGCAGCCACTATTTGAGCCGTTATTTCTTAAAGATCTGCCGTCTCTCACTCCACTGGCTGATCTGCCACTTGTCAGATGTCGTCTCTCCAAAGACGGCCACGCTCCAATAGGCTTCTCCCCAAGGATACGGATCCAGGCCAAAACTGACCTCAAAGCGATATCCGCCCTCGTCCGGCTGTATGGCGCCACCGCCAGCGAGGATGCCCCCTTCACTCACCCACCAATCGCCCGCCCCCTGACCACTAACCGGCTCCCAACGGATGGCGAATTTCTCTTGCTCTTCCAATCTGCGAGGCCAGGTCCATTTCAGGCGCACCTGCTTGGGAAAGCTGGCGCCACTCTCTGGCTCAAGCAGCGCAGGCGGCGCAAGCATTTCCGGCGTTGGCGTAAAGGCAGGTGTAGAGGTTGGTGCAGGAGCAGGTTTTGGCGTGGCCGTCGGCGGGACACTGGTAGGCGTCGGTGTCGGCGGGACGCTGGTCGGCGTCGGCATTGGCGTTGGCGGGGCAACAGTGGACGTCGGTGTAGGCATCGGCGTTGGCGTCGGGGGAACGGTCGTACGAGGTGGGGCAGCCGTTGGCGTGACCTGCGCAACCGCGGAGCCGACCTGCACCGACAGCCGATCGCTGGTGACGACCGGTTGGTCATCCTGAGCCACGACGAGGGCAATGTCGTACGTACCACCCCTCGAGGGCACCCTCCAGGTGTAGACCGCGTTCTCGGGCGCGAGGGACGTTTCCGAGACCGTCGGGCCACCCGGTCCGGGCACCTGCCACTGGAGCGAGAAACGCTCGGCGACCGGCGATTTACCGGCGCCGCTCAGAGCATAGACGGCCGCCCACAGATTGGGATCGCTGTCGGCTCTGCCCAGTCCCTCAATGGCGATGCCACGCAGATGATACGAAGCGGCCAACGCGGCACGGGCGGCCAGTCCCTCGGCGTTGTTCAGCCGCACGACGCGTTCGTGGTGGCGCTCGTCCAGGTAGGTGAACCACCAGGTATGCAGCGCCTCGTCGTAGAGCAGGCCCGAGGAGCGGCGCAAGACCGGCAGTTCCAGAGAGATTTCGTCGCCCGGGGCGGCAGTTCCTGGCACGCTGGCCGTCTCCAAACGGGTCAACCGTGCCAGTGCCTCGGCGTAGGGCATGGTCGTGACGACGCTGTCAGCCTGCTCCACCGCCAGGGGCAAAAAGACCAACTGGAGCTTGTAGCGGTTCGCTTCGCCGACGGCCCAATCCAGGAACGTGCGGGCCTGCCCATCGGGCCGGTAGGCACGAGGGTCAACCGGCATCGGTGCGCGGAGGACGTCGACCACACGGCTGAGAGCTTGCCAATCGTAGGGTCCGGTGTCCCATTGATCGTGCGTGATGGCCGTCGGCAGGGACACCCGCACGCTGACGAGCTTGCCCTGAAGATGCAGCCGCTGCGCTAACTCGGCCACGAATAGACTGAAAGGCTCGCGGCTCTCTGCCACCAAGTCCCGGTAGTCAATATCCACGCCGTCGTACGCGCCCTGCGCAACGAATCGACTCAGGGCATTGACGTGCGCCCGCCGCAGTTTCTCGTCATTCACGATGCGATCCACCCGTCCCAGCCACACCTCGCCCGCGTCGGTCCAATTGCGGACCGTGGGCAGCACGCGGACGCCAGAGGCGGCCAGCCGCGAGCGCGATGGCCCGGCCAGGATGCTCCCATCGTCCGCGACGAGGCCCGCGGCAGGATGAATCTCGGCCAGCGCGTTGAGCTGTTCCTCGGAAAGCGCCTGGTCGGCGGGCCACGACGCGCCCAACACCAGGTCCATTTCCTGGGTTTGCATCACTGCCACAGCCTCGGGCAGAGTATCAAGCCGTACCAGGATGTCGTCCTGTGCCTCCCTCACACGCCCATCCAGCCGATACCAACGGTCATCCGACCAGCCGTAAACGTCCAGTGTGCGCAACGGCTCGGCGTTGTTGGGGATAGGGATGCGCAACATGGCCGCCTTGGGTGTCGTGCCCCGGAGGCGAATGTAGTAGAGAGGGCTCTTCATTGAGAGAAGCGGCGGCAAGGCCTGGACGATGGGCTCGTACAGCTTGCCGGCCGTGCCGGCCAGCAAGTCGGTCCGGGGGACACTGGTCAGTTCCAGCGCCAGGCTGACGTCGTCAGGCAGGCCCACGGGCAGGACCGTCAACTCGGTGCCGTCGGGGTCGGCCACCGACCAGACGTGTCCACCGATCGGGGTGAACCTGTCTGGGATGAGTTGCTTGCTCAACGAGATGGGTGGCAAAAGGAGGGCGATCACCACGAGAACGAGCACGATCACGTTGAGCAAGCGCGCAACCGAACTTCCCCTCAGCACAGGATGGGACATCCCTGACGACGACATATCACTCATAGTACTCCTCTCTTGATAGTTGACTCCAAGGCTGTTTTGTTTTGCCTGAACGTTCACACGACCACACGACAACAATGCCTGGCGATGATCGGTCAGGCATTGCCGGTGGTATGGGCTTTAATCGGGCCTTCCGCGAAAGATCTGGCGTTCCTCGCTCCAGGGAGTGATCTGCCAGGTCTGTGTCGCCGTCTTGCCAAAGACAGCCACACTCCAACGGGCCTCTCCTCCCGGATACGGGTTCAGGTCAAAGTTGAGCTCAACGCGATATCCTTCGGCCACGGGATGGATGTTCCCATCGCTGCCGATGATTTCAACTTCGCTGACCCAAAACTCGTAACGGCGCTGACCATCTACGACCAGCCACTGGACGACGAACCGCTCGTGGCTCTCCAGCCGCCGAGGCCAGATCCACTTGAGCCGCACCTGCTTGGAAAAGTTGGCGCCACTCTCTGGCTCAAAGAGCGTCGGTGGCGGAAGCGGCGTCGGCGTGGGCACACACTGTGGTGTAGCCGTCGACATAGGAAAACATTGTGGCATAGCCGTCGGCACGGGAACACACTGCGGTGTGGCTGTCGACGCAGGAACGCACTGTGGTGTGGCCGTCGGTGTCGGAGTGGCCGTTGGCGGGATGGAAGGACAGGTAGGCAGCGGCGGAGGAAGAGTAGGAATCACGCCGCCACACAGATTGATGAACAGCCGCTGACCGACATAGATATGGTGAGCATTGGGCAGGTTGTTGGCCGTGACAATGCCCCACACCGTGGTGCCAAAACGCAACGCCAGAGCACTCAGCGTGTCGCCTGGTTGGACAGTGTACCACACCTCACATTCAGGCGGCGGTGAAGGCTGCGCGCCGGGAACCTGGAGATGCTGACCGACATAAATGAGGCTAGGGTTGACCAGGCCATTCATCCAGGCAATCGCCGACACCGTCGTCCCGAAACGCCAGGCGATGGCAGACAGCGTGTCACCTGGCTTGACCACGTACGTGAAACTTGGCCCTGAGGGCGGTACGTCACTGCCAGGGATGATGAGTTGCTGGCCGATGTAAATGGTCGTGCTGGTCAGATAGTTGGCCTGCATGATGGCCTGCACTGTCGTGCCGTAACGCAAAGAGATGCGAAACAGGTTTTCGCCAGCTCGCACGATGTGCACGACGGGGCCAGATTCTGAGGGAGCGGTGAGAGCCGTGCCCGGCCCAAACACCATCTGTACGACCAACAGCAGCGAGATTGCCAGCACAAGTCTCTTATTGGCTATCTTTGCCATATCAGACCTCCTGATGCATGACGAGGGAGCGCGTGCATCTTTGGTCCGCAGACATCATAGCACATTGTTGCCGCTATGTCAAGTTTCTGCTCAATGGGTCGTGAATAGCACGCTAATCCACGACAACCAACAACTCGCCCATCTCTACGTCGTCGCCTGGAGCCACGGCCATTTTCTTGACGACGCCACTCTTTTTGGCGCGGAGTTCGTTCTCCATCTTCATCGCCTCGAGGATGACGAGCACATCCCCTTCGTGTACCTCATCGCCCTCGGCCACTGCCACGCGAAGAATCTTGCCTGGCATGATGGCCGAGACCTGTCCAGGATCATCTGACGCAGCGGTCGTCACGGCGCGTTTGCGAGTGGCTGATTTTGGTGCTGCCGTGGCCAAGCCCCCCGCGCCCGTCACAGCAATCGGATAGATGATACCGTCTACCGTGGCCTGGCCGCCACTCACCTCGACAGCATAGGGACGGCCACCCACCTGCACAGACAGGCCTTGTCGCGCCACCTGGAATGTCTTGCCACCCACAGTGACCTTGCTACCGTCCACTTGGATCTCGTAGGGATGACCTTCAAAGGTCAGTGTAAATCGCTTTGCCATTCACACCACTCCTACTCTTCAGCTACGTGCCCAGCCATGGCCCCAAACGCCCCGACGGACGCCCGGCCAGCTTCCACGACGACACCCTATGGGCCGGCGGTGCAGCTTTTGCTCCGTTGCCCATCTCGACCTCATCAGCTACCACGGCGGCGATGGCGGCGACCAACTCCTCCTTGTTATCGTCGCCAGCGGCGATGCGCTCCAGAAAGGGCCGCGCTACCTGAGGAAAGAGAGCATAAGCAATAATATCCTCGTCGTTACGGGCCAAATCGCCAATCTCTTCCTTGGCCTTCTCGAACCCAGGCTCCAACAAGTCGGCCGGGCGGCAGTCAATCGGTTCTTCGTCGCCAATGGCCTTGCGCTTTACCTCGGGGTCAATGGGCGCCGGCGGGCGGCCGTAGAAGCCTCGAATGTAGTTCTTGACTTCGCCAGGGATGACCTTGTATCGCTCGCCCAGAATGACGTTGAGCGTAGCCTGGGTGCCAACGATCTGGCTGGAGGGCGTGACCAGGGGCGGATAGCCCAGTTCCTGGCGCACGCGAGGCACTTCGGCCAGCACGTCTTCGTAGCGATCCGCCGCGTTCTGCTCCCGCAGTTGCGACACCAGGTTGGAGAGCATCCCGCCGGGGATCTGATATTTCAGCACCCGTACGTCCACGCCCTTCAGCCCGCTTTCAAAAGTGGCGTAATGGGTGCGGATCTCGTTAAAGTAGGCCGCCACGTCGGCCAGCAAATTCAGATCCAGGCCGGTGTCGTGTGGCGTGCCCTGGAGCGAGCTAACAATACTCTCCGTGGGCGGGTGCGAGGTCACACCGGAGAGCGACGACACAGCCGTGTCTACAATGTCCACACCGGCCTCTGCGGCTTTGAGCAGCGCTGCCGTGGCCATGCCGCTGGTGCTGTGCGAGTGCAGATGCACCGGGATGTCCAACGCCTCCTTGAGGCGCTTGACCAGTTCGTAGGCGATGTAGGGCGTGATGAGGCCGGCCATATCCTTGATGCACAACGAGTCGGCGCCCATCTCTTGCAGCCTGAGGGACTCTTCCACAAAAGTGTCAATGTTGTGCACCGGGCTGATGGTGTACGAGATGGCAGCCTGGACATGCGCACCCTCACGCTTGACCACCTCCATCGCCCAGCGTTGGTTCCGTACGTCGTTCAGGGCATCAAAGATGCGGAACACGTCAATACCGGCCCGATGGGCCAGCACGATGAACTTTTCCACAATGTCGTCGGGGTAGTGCCGGTAGCCAACGATGTTTTGTCCCCGAAGAAGCATCATGAACCGCGTATTGGGCATGACTTCTTTGAGCCTGCGTATGCGGTCCCACGGGTTCTCGTTCAGGAAGCGCATGGCCGAGTCAAAGGTGGCGCCACCCCACATCTCTACGGCCCAATAGCCGACCCGATCCAATTTGGCGGCGATGGGCAGCATGTCGTCGGTGCGCATGCGAGTGGCCAGCAGGCTCTGATGCGCGTCGCGCAGGATAACATCACAGATACGCAAAGGAGTATGGGTCATAGAGGTTGCCTCCAGTGCTTATACATCCCGTTAGCTGGCCGCAGGGGAAAGTCGCGGCTCGCTCTTACTCCGCAAAAAGGTCTTTGGCTTTGAACATGAGCACCAGGGCATCGTCGTCCGCACGGGAGCGATGGGTTTCGTATGCCTTGACGACGAGGGTGTCGCCGGGTCGGAGGTGTACGCTTTCGCCGCCCAGGTAGTCAATGCACACCTCGCCTTGGACGACGTAATACATCTCGTCGCGGGCGTGCTGGTGAAAGCGATAGACGCCTTTGAAACGACTCAGGTAGGCGCAGTAATCATCTACCTGGCCGACGACGATGTGGGTAAATGGTTCTGTGAGACGGGCCGCAGCCTCGGTGATGGGCCTCGCTTTTTCAGGCATTGCTCTCTCCTCCCCCATGGCGACCGGTTCTGCCCTGTGGAGTCACTCCATCAAAATAGTCGTGGCAACCAAGAATTCACAACGGAATATTGCCGTGCTTCTTGGGCGGGTTGTTGTCCCGCTTGTTTTGCAGCATGTGAAGGGCCTCGATGAGGCGCGGGCGCGTCTCGCGCGGCTCGATCACGTCGTCAATGTAGCCCCGCGCCGCTGCGACGTAGGGGTTGGCGAATTGGTCTCGATATTCGGCCACCAACTCTTCCTTGCGAGCCTCCCGGTCTTCCGCCTGGGCCAGTTCGTGGCGAAAGATGATATTCACCGCCCCGTCCGGCCCCATGACGGCGATCTCGGCGCTGGGCCAGGCGTAACTGATGTCGCCCCGGATGTGCTTGGAGCTCATGACGTCGTAGGCGCCACCGTAGGCTTTGCGGGTAATGATGGTGATCTTGGGTACGGTCGCCTCA